>Ga0070737_10002209_pt1 | contig 24182 bp, 17 predicted proteins | sample Coa_R1_10_FD_66438 | JGI IMG/M metagenome (GOLD analysis project Ga0070737, IMG submission 66438) | Surface soil microbial communities from Centralia Pennsylvania, which are recovering from an underground coalmine fire - Coalmine... | ecosystem: Environmental > Terrestrial > Soil > Unclassified...
CCACGATCAGCGCGTCGTAGCCCGCCTTCTTCAGCTCGGCGCCCCAGTAGCCGCCGCTCTCCGCCTCGCCGTAGCCGTCGGTGAGTGGCGACTTGGCCCCCACGCTGTGGCGCCCTGCCCCGGGCAGCGGCGCGGCCGTGACCACCCCCGGCGCGAAGATCAGCGGGTTGTCCGGCCCCAGCGGGTCGAGCCCGGCGCGCGTCTCGGTGAGCAGGTAGTAGCCGATGAAGCCGCGGCCGCCTACGTAGCGCCGGTAGAAGGCGTCGTCGGGCGCCTCGACGCGGCTGGTGCGGTCGGTGAGGTTCACCCGCAGGATGCGGTTCCAGTAGCCGTAGGCCATCGCTCGCTCCTCCCGGCGCGGTCCGCCGAGGGTATGCTAGCGCGCGGGGCGGGCGGCTGTCAGCCGCGGGCCCCGCGCCTGCCCTGCTTGCTACCCGTGCGCCCGTCCCGGCGCCACGGCCGGCACCTAGCAGGCGCGTCCCTTCCCATCGCCTGTCTCACAAAGCTAGAATGTCCCGTATGGCAGGACGGGACACCGGGCGCGACCGCAACACCACCGTCGAGCGCGCGATCGACGTGCTGCTGCTGTTCGACGAGCAGCACCCGGTGCTCACCGCCGCGGAGGTGGCGCGGCGGCTGGGCATGTCGCGCAGCACCACCTACCGCTACCTCCAGAGCCTACGCTCGTACCAGCTGGTGGAGGAGGACGAGGCCGGCGGGTATCGGCTCGGCCCGCGCGTGTTCCAGCTCGCGCGCGTGGCCCGCCAGGGGTTGGGGCTCAGCGAGATCGCGCTGCCGCTGATGCGCGAGCTGGCCGCGCGCTTCGGCGAGGCGGTGCTGCTGACGCGGCGCTCGGGCAACCACGTGGTCTGCGTCGAGCGCGTGGAGAGCCGGCACCCCATGCGACTGAGCTACGAGCGCGGCGAGGTGCTGCCGCTGCACGCGGGGGCCTCGGCCAAGGTGATCCTGGCGTTCCTGCACCCCGACGAGATCGACGCCATCCTGGCGCGCCCGCTGCCGCGATATACCGAGCGCACGGTGACCGACCCCGAGCGGCTGCGCGCCGACCTAGCAGCGATCCGCGAGGCGGGCTACGCGGTGAGCGAGGGGGAGGTAGACCCCGGGGTGCGCGCGGTGGCGGCGCCCATCCACCACGCCTCCGGCGAGATCGCGGCGGGGCTGACGGTGGTCGGCCCGGCGTTCCGCCTCGACGAGCGCGTGCTGCCCGAGCTGCTCGACGCGGTGCGCGCGGCGGCGCGGACGATCAGCCAGCGGTTGGCGGACATCGAGTAGCGATGCCGCCCCGCGCCAGCGCTCCACGAGCGGCGCTGGGCCGCCCGGCGGGCGGTTCTGGGCGTGCTGCCTCGGGATGCTGGACAGGCGTCTGGTGAAGAAAGTCCAGAACACGCCGCAGGAGCGGGGAGAACTGCTGGCCGCTGCGGTGGACGAGCTGGTACTCCACGGTCATGGGCCCGTGGTCCCACGCGATCTCGCGCAAGCGGCCCGCCTCTAGGTCCGCGGCCACGGTGCTACGCACCACGATCCCGATGCCGGCGCCGCTCAGCGCGGCCTGCCGCACACCGTGCGCAGTCGCCAGCTCCATCGCCACCGGATAGCCCGCTAGCCCATTCGCGGCCAGCACCGCGTCCATCACCGCCCGTTGGGCGTGCCCACGCACCCCGGTCACGAAGCGGTAGCGGAGCAGCTCGGCGACGGAAACGTGCGGCGCCGTGAACAGCGGGTGCGCTGGGCCGACCACCAACAAGACGTCGTCGCGGTAGAACGGCACCTGCTCCAGGCCCGGGCGTACGTCCAGCGCCAACGTGAAGGCGAGGTCGCACTCGCCCTGCAGCACCATAGCCTGCAGGCGTTCCGAGATATCGGCCAGGATCGTGAACTGGACATGGGGGTGCTGCTGTAGGAACGCGCTGAGCCGCTCGGTGAGGATCAGGCTCACCGGCGACACGCTGACCCCCACCGTGAGGTGCCCGCGCTCGCCGCGCGCGAGCTCCGCCAGCGCCCGGCGCATATCTTGCGCGCCTCTCACGGCCTGCACCGCATAGGCGTACACGATCTCGCCGGCTGGGGTCGGGACGAGCCGCCCCCGCTGGCGCTGGAGCAGGCGCTGGCCTACCTCGTCCTCCAGCGCGCGCAGGCGCATGCTGACCGCCGAGGGGCTCAGCAGCAGCTGGCGCCCCGCCGCCGTCAGGCCGCCGGTTTCTACCACGGTGCAGAACACCGTCAGCCGATGCAGGTTCACCACATCCTCGTACTTTCATGATCGTGTGAAAAGCAGTGTACCGAATCGATGCTTGACGTGCAGTCTTCGGGCGCCCTATCGTCTCCCCGTGCCAAGGTGCTGGCCCCGTGGACGGCCGGAACCGGCTCGGGAGCGGTCCTACAGGAGGAGTCGTGGAGCTGACGCTACTAGGCACGGGCAACCCGATTCCGGATCCCCATCGGGCGGGGCCGAGCCAACTCGTGCGGGTCGGCGACGACCGCATCCTGATCGATATCGGTAGTGGCGTCGTGCGACGCTTGGTCGAGGCCGGCGAGAGCCCGCGCGAGGTGCACACGGTACTGGTCACCCACATGCACTCCGACCACACCATCGATCTCGGGCACTTCCTCATCACCCGCTGGATCCTGTTCAACGAGCAGCCGCTGACCCTCGTGGGGCCGCCGGGCCTGCGCGAGTACGTGGACAACCTCCTGCGCCTGCTGGATTGGGACATCCGCGTGCGCGGGTTCGAGGATCGGCTGTCGGAGGCGGCGCGGCGGATCGCGGTGCGCGAGGTGGCGCCCGGGGAGGCGGTGGAGCGCGACTACTGGCGGGCCACGCCCATCCAGGTCGACCATTGGCCGGTGGAGCACGCCTACGCGTGGCGGATCGAGAGCGATGACGCCCGGCTGGTGATCTCCGGCGACACGGCGCCGTACGAGCCGCTCGCCGCGGCCGCCGCCGGCGTGGAGGTGCTAGTGCACGAGGCCTGGCTGCCGCCCCAACACGAGCCGGCGCGGCGCTACATGGCCCCCGCGAAGGCCGAGGCGTTCATCGCCAAGCGCAACCGCTACCACACCAGCACCAAGGAAGTGGGCCGCATCGCGCGGCTGGCGGAGCCGCGGCTGCTGGTGCTCAGCCACCTGGGGCCGGTGAACGTGGCGCAGGTCGAGGCGGACGTGCGGCCGCAGTTCCCGCGGCTCGTGGTCGGCGCCGACTTGCTGCGCTTCGACGTCCGGCAAGCGCGGCAGGTTTGAGCACGCCGCGCGGGAAAGGGAGGCCGCCGATGCGCCGACGAATCGCACGCCTGCTGGCTGCCGCCACGCTGTTGGCCCCTCTGGGCTGCACCTCTGCCGCGGCGCCGCCGACCGCCGCTCCCAAAGTCCCCGCCTCCGCCGCGGCGCCAGCGGGAGCAGCGAGCGATCAGGCAGCCGGACCGCCCGCCCGGGTGCCGCTCAACATGCCGTACGCCGGCCGCGGGGTCGCCGGGTTGGCGCACTACCTGGCGCTAGAAGACGGCCTCTACGCCAAGCGCGGGCTGGAGGTCACCAGCCCCAATATCGGTAATCCGCCCACGCTGGTCGCGGCGATCCTGAGTGGGGAAGCACCCATCGCCTCCGCCGCCCTGGAACCCGTGATCACGGCCGCTGCCAGCGGGGCGGAGGTCGTGATGATCGCGTCGAACTTGAACGGCATCGCCATGTCGGTGATTGCCCAGCCGAGCATCCGCACCTCGCAAGAACTACGTGGCAAGCGCCTCGGCGTGACCGCGTATTCCTCTCCGACCCACACGGGCGCGGTGCTCTACCTGCGCTCGCTCGGTCTGGACCCACAGCGCGACGTGGCGGTGACCCCCATCGGGGGGATGCCGGAGATCCGCGGGGCGCTGGAGAGCGGTGCACTGGACGCGGCGACGATCACGCCGCCGCTGAGCTACGCGCTGGTGCGCGCCGGCTTCACCGAGCTGGCCGATCTGTCGAAAGGGGAGCTGAAGTACCAGCAGGGCAGCATCGCCACCACCCGCGGCTACCTGCGCCAGCAGCCGGACATCGTGCGACGGGTGCTCAACGCCTACACCGAAGCGTACCGCGTCATCCTTACGGACAAGGCGGCGGCGCAGCGCGTGCTGGCCAAGTGGGTCGAGGTCACGGAGCCCGCGGATCTGGACAAGACCTACGAGCTCGCGGTGCGCGGCTTCGGAGGCGGGCCAGTCGTCGAGCCCGACGCTGTCCAGACGACCATCGACCTGCTCGCGGAGAGCACGCCGGCGGTCCGCGGGCTGCGCGCCGAGCAGATCATCGACAATCGCCTCGCGAACGAGCTCGCTGCCCAGTACGGTTTTCCCACGCGCTAGGCGAGGCGGCGGCGCTAGTGCCCTGCGGGTCGGGTTGGCCCGGCTTTGGGTGAAAGGGGCGCGACATGGGCTATTCGCTCTTCCGTCCGACTGGCACCACGCATCACGACCCCGCGCGGGCCTTCGCCGGCTACACGCTGTTCACGACGCTCGGTGGCGATACCACGTACCTGATCGATATGGCTGGGCGGGTAGTCCACACCTGGCAGCCGGCGCCCCCCCCTGCGCCCCTACTACGGCTACTTGCTGGAGAACGGGCACCTGCTGCTCCGCTGCACCACCGGCCAGGAGCCCTGGGCGTTGGGCGGCGCCAGCGGCGCGGTGGTCGAGCTGGACTGGGAGGGCCGGGAGCTGTGGCGCTACGAGGAGCCGACCCTCCACCACGACCATTGCCGTCTGCGCAACGGCAACACGCTCCTGCTGTACTGGGAGTGGCTGCCGGAGGAGGTCTGCCGTGCGGTGCAGGGCGGGCAGCCGGGTACCGAGCTGGAGGGTAGCGGCATGCTGGGCGATGCCCTGCGCGAGGTGACGCCCGACGGGCGCACGGTCTGGGAGTGGCACGCACACCAGGCGCTCGACCCCGCGATCGACGTGATCTGCCCGCTGGATCGGCGCCAGGAGTGGACGCACTGCAACGCCGTGGAGGAGCTGGCCGACGGCAACCTGCTGCTGAGCTTCCGGCAGACCGACACCGTGGCCATCGTCGACCGGGCGACCGGGCGCCTCACCTGGCGCTGGGGCCGTGGCGTCGTCTCCCACCAGCACGATCCCAACCCGCTGCCGAACGGGCACCTGCTGCTCTTCGACAACGGGATGCACCGCGTGGGCAATTCGCGCTCGCGCGTGGTAGAGGTCGTGCCGCGCTCAGGGGAGATCGTCTGGCAGTTCGTCGGCACGCCCCAGGCGTCGTTCTTCAGTGCGTACATCAGCGGCGCCCAACGGCTGCCCAACGGCAACACGTTGATCTGCGAGGGCGCCTGCGGCCGCTTCTTCGAGGTCACCGCGGAGGGGACGATCGTCTGGGAGTACGTCAATCCCTTCGCCTTCCCGCACCGCGAGGACGCGAGCGCCACGGCGGTGTTCCGCGCCCACCGCTACGCGCCCGACTCCCCGCAGCTCCGCGGGCGCGAGCTAGACTAGCGGCCGGCGTAACGGGCCCGGGCGCCGCCGTGCACGGCAGGCCCACCTCGCGAGGCGGCGGCGCCCCCAGCCCGCCAGGGGCGGTAGGTCGGCGCGCGGGGGCGGCCTAGGGCGCGGGGTCGTAGGCGAGGTTCGGGGCGAGCCAGCGCTCGACCTCGGTGACCAGCATGCCCTTGCGCGCCGCGTAGTCCTCCACCTGGTCGCGGCCGATGCGCCCCACCGCGAAGTAGCGCGCCGCGGGGTGCCCGAAGTACAGCCCGCACACCGAGCTGGCCGGCCGCATGGCGCAGGTTTCCGTCAGCGCCACGCCCGTGGCCGCCTCGGCGCCCAGCAGGGCGAACAGCGTCCGCTTCTCGGTGTGGTCCGGCTGCGCCGGGTAGCCGGGCGCCGGGCGGATGCCGCGGTAGCGCTCGCGGATCAGCTCCGTGTTGGTGAGCTGCTCGTTGGGCGCGTACCACTGGCGCCGCGCCTCGGCGTGCAGGTACTCGGCGGCCGCCTCGGCGAGCCGGTCGGCCAGGGCGCGGGCCAGGATGGCGGTGTAGTCGTCGTGGCGCGCCTCGTAGTGGGCCACCAGGTGGTCGAGGCCATGGCCGGCGGTGACCACGAAGCCCCCGAGGTAGTCGAGCCGCCCGCAGCTCACCGGCGCGACGTAGTCGGCCAGCGCCAGGTTGGGCCGGCCGCCCTCGCGCTGCACCTGCTGCCGCAGGGTGTGCAGCACCACGCGCAACGGGTGCTCCGGCCCCTGCGGGTACACCAGGATGTCGTCGCCCTGGCTCTGCGCCGGCCAGAAGCCGTACACGCCGCGCGCTTCCAGCCAGCCGTGGGCGATGATCTCCTCCAGCAGCGCGCGCGCGTCGCGGTACAGCCGCCGCGCCTCCTCGCCGTAGGTCGGGTCGTCGAGCACGTCCGGGTAGCGCCCGCGCAGTTCCCAGACGTGGAAGAACGGCGTCCAGTCGATGTATTCGGCGAGCAGCGCCAGCGGGATGGGCGATAGCACGCAGGTGCCCAGGAACGCCGGCACCTCCAACGCCGCGGCGGCCCAGTCGGTGGCGAAGCGGTTCGCGCGCGCCTCGGCCAGCGACAGCAGCGGGCGGTCGTGGCGCCCCAGGTACTCCTGGCGGCGGCGCTCCTGCTCGGCGGCCACCGCCCGCGCGTAGCTGTCGCGTGTCTGCGGGTTGAGCAGCTGGGCCACCACGCCCACTACCCGCGAGGCGTCGGGCACGTGGACCACCGGGTGGTCGTACTGCGGCGCGATCTTGAGCGCCGTATGGGCGGCGCTGGTGGTGGCGCCACCGATCAGCAGCGGGATAGTGAACCCCTGCCGGCGCATCTCGCCGGCCACGTGCACCATCTCGTCGAGCGACGGCGTGATCAGCCCCGACAGGCCGATGATCGCCGCGCCCTGCTCGCGCGCGGTGGCCAGGATGCGCTCGCAAGGCACCATCACGCCCAGGTCGATCACCTCGTAGTTGTTGCAGGCGAGCACCACGCCAACGATGTTCTTGCCGATGTCGTGTACGTCGCCCTTCACGGTGGCCAGCACGATGCGCGCCTTGGGCCTTCCTCCCTCCGCTCGCTCCCCGCCGGCGGCAGAGGAAGAAGCCGGCCGCGCCGCTTCCATGTACGGCTGGAGGTAGGCCACCGCCTGCTTCATCACCCGCGCGCTCTTCACCACCTGCGGCAGGAACATCTTGCCCGCGCCGAACAGGTCGCCCACCACGCGCATGCCCTCCATCAGGGGCCCTTCGATCACCTCCAGCGGGTGGGCCGCCTGCTGGCGCGCCTCCTCCACGTCCTGCTCGATGAACTCGGTGATGCCCTGCACCAGTGCGTGGATCAGCCGCTCGCGCACGCTGCCGCGCCGCCACTCCAGCTCGCGGGGGCGCGTCTTCTCCTCGGCGCGGTAGCCCTCGGCGAACGCCAGCAGGCGCTCGGTGGCGTCCGGCCGGCGATTGAACAGCACGTCCTCCACGCGCTCGCGCAGCGCCGGCGGGATGTCCTCGTACTGGGCGAGCAAGCCGGCGTTGACGATCGCCATGTCCAGCCCGGCCTGGATGGCGTGGTACAGGAACGCCGCGTGCATCGCCTCGCGCACGGCGTGGTTGCCGCGGAAGGCGAACGAGATGTTGCTCACCCCGCCGCTGATGCGCGCGCCCGGGCAGCGGCGCTTGATCTCGCGCACCGCGTCGAGGAACTCGACCGCATAGTTGTTGTGCTCCTCGATGCCCGTGCCCACGGTAAGGATGTTCGGGTCGAAGATGATGTCCTCGGGCGGGAAGTCGAGCCGCTCGGTGAGCAGGCGGTACGCGCGCTCGCAGATGCGCACCTTATCGGCGCAGGTCGTCGCTTGCCCCTGCTCGTCGAAGGCCATCACCACCACGGCAGCGCCCAGCCGCTGCAGCTCGCGCGCCTGCTCCAGGAAGCGCGCCTCGCCCTCCTTGAGGCTGATCGAGTTGGCGATGCCCTTGCCCTGCAGGCACTTCAACCCCGCGACCAGCACCGGGAAGCGCGAGCTGTCGACCATGATCGGCAGCCGCGCGATCTCCGGCTCGGCGGCCAAGAGGTTCAAAAAGCGCGTCATCGCCGCCTCGCCGTCCAGCAGCGCCTCGTCGAAGTTGACATCCAGCAGGTTGGCCCCGGCGCGCACCTGCTGCAGGGCCACCCGTAGCGCCCCCTCGTAGTCGCCGGCGAGGATGAGCTGCTTGAACCGCGGCGAGCCCGTGACGTTGGTCCGCTCGCCGATCAGCAGGAAGCCCTTGTCGGGCGTGGCGTTGAGCGGCTCCAGCCCGCTCAGGCGCAGCACGCGCGGCGGGGTCGGGGGCACGCGGGGCGGCAGCCCCCGCAAGTGCTCGACCAGCGCGGCGATGTGCTCCGGGGTGGTGCCACAGCAGCCGCCCGCCAGGTTCAGCCAGCCCGCGGCGGCGAACTCGCCCATGACCGCGGCGAACTCGTCGGGCGTCTGGTCGTACTCGCCCAGCGCGTTGGGCAGCCCGGCGTTGGGGTGGCAGCTCACGTAGTACTCGCACACCCGCGCCAGCTCGCCGATGAAGGGCCGCAGCTCGGCGGCGCCCAGCGCGCAGTTGAGCCCCAGCGCCAGCGGCCGCGCGTGCCGCACCGCGTTGTAGTACGCCTCCACTGTCTGGCCCGACAGCGTGCGGCCCGAGAGGTCGGTGATCGTGGCCGAGAGGAGCACGGGCAGCCGGCAGCCGAGCTGCTCGAAGCAGCACTCGATGGCGTAGATGGCGGCCTTGAGGTTGAGGGTGTCGAAGCTGGTCTCCACCAGCAGCAAGTCCACCCCGCCCTCGATCAGCGCGGCCGCCTGCTCGCGGTACACGGCCACCAGCTCGTCGAACGTCACGGCACGATAGGCCGGATTGCTGACATCGGGCGAGATCGACGCGGTGCGGTTGGTGGGACCGATGCCGCCGGCCACGAACCGCGGCCGCTCGGGCTGCTCGCGCTGCACCGCCTCGACCGCCTGCCGTGCCAGCCGCGCCGCCGCCAGGTTCAGCTCGCGCACGCGGGTCTCCAGCCCGTAGTCGGCCTGGGAGATGCGGTTGGCGTTGAAGGTGTTCGTCTGGATGATGTCGGCGCCCGCGCGCAGGTACTCGCGGTGCAGCGCCTCGATCAGCCCCGGCTGGGTGAGGCAGAGCAGGTCGTTGTCGCCGCGCAGGGGCCGGGGATGGTCGCGCAGCAGCCCGCCGCGAAAGTCCTCTTCCGTCAGGCGCTGCCGCTGGATCAACGTGCCCATCGCGCCGTCCAGCACGACGATGCGCTGCTGGAGCAGCGCGAGCAGGTGGGCAGCGCTGGGGGCGGTGTAAGCAGGCATGGCCGGACGATTCCCTCCACGGCGCGGCGCGCGGCCGCGGCCTGCGCGGTGGAGCCCGGTGCACCAGCGCGGCGGCCCGCGCGCGGCGACTCCTTGCACCTTACCAACTCGCGTGGGCAGCGGGCAACCGTGGTGCGCGATCACTCGGATCCGCGCTGGTGTCTAGGGCGCGCGAGCTGCACTAGCAGCTCCATGGGCCGTACGGTGCGCACGCGCCAGTAGGCGCCGAGTCGGAGGAACTACTGGTCGCCCGTCACGAGAGCGCCTGCCGCCCGCCTCGTCGCCTCAGCTCGCGGTGGCGGGGCGCCTGGCGAAAAACGTGCGTGCCTCCGGCGGCACCCAGAGCAGCAGCAGCGTGCCCAGCCGGAGCAGGGTGCTAATGACTTGCTCACCGATCACGTACGGGACCTCGTTCGGAAGCACGGCCGATGCGCTGCCCACGAAGCCGAGCCCAGCGGTGATGCCGAGAACGAAGAGCACCGACGCGATGATCCGCGCCGCGGCGCTGCCGTCGCGGCACTTGAGGCCGAGCCAGGCGTACAGCGCCGCGAGGATGAGGTGGACGGCTAGACCACCGTACACGATCCCGTTGGCCGTCTGCTCGACAGCGGCGGCCGACCACTCGAGGTGGGCGCGGCGAGTGGTCTCGATCACCTCGGCGCGGTGGAGGACCAGCAGCGCCCCGACGAGCAGTTGCAGTAGCACCAGCAGGGCGAAGCCAAGCATCGCCACCTCGATCGCTCGGGGACGCTGCGGCGGGTGCAAGGCTCCCATCATCGAAGCGAGTGGGCCGCGGCCGCGGTCACTTTGCGGGCCGCCCAGTCGGCGCCCGACACGAAGCGGAACATGGGCCCGTGGCTCTCCGCCGCCGCGGCGCCGATGATGTGTAGCCCGGGCACCGAGGTCGTGAAATAGTCATCGAGCAGCGGGTAGCCGCACCGGGTGCGGATCGCCGCGCGCAGCTCCTCCGCCAGAAAGTCGTACGCCGCTAGGGTCACGCGGTAGCCGGTCGCCAGGATCAGGTAGTCCACCCTGCGCTCCGCCCCGTCGTCCAGCCCCAGCAGCAGCGTGTCGTCGCGCACCGCGACACGCCGGATTCCTCGCCCGCAGGTGAGCCGCACGTTGGCAAGCCGTGCGCGCAGCCAGCTCGACCCCGCCGGCCGGATAGCGCGGTAGGCGACGGCGTGCTGCCAGCGGTGGGGGAGCAGGCGGAACAGCGGCGGCCGGGTGACGATCTGGTTCAACCCCAGCGGGCCGACATCCTGCGGTGGGTATAGGGGCTTGCTCAGCGGCCCGAGCCACCGCTTGAGCGCGGCGCCGCGCAGCCAGATGATCCGCGGGCGGCGCGCTATCACCTCCACCTCGGCCCCCGCCTCGTGCAGCAGGGCCGCGCTCTCCAGCGCGCTCTGCCCGGCGCCCACGACCACCACTCGACGGCCGGCGAACCGCGCGGGCTCGCGCAGCGCTGAGGAGTGCAGCGCGCGCTCGGGCGGCAGGGTCTGAAACGGCCGCGGCACGAAGGCCGCCTTGCCGATTCCCGTGGCCACCACTACCCGCTTGGCGTGCAGCGGCTCGCCGTCGCTGAGATGCAGCACGAAGCCCCGGGCCGCCCGCTCTACGCGCACGACCTCGCGCGGATCGAGCCGGCGGGCGAAGTGGTCGCTGAACCAGCGGCCATACGCCACATAGCGCTCGAGAGGGATCGGTTTGCCGATCGCCTCCCCGAGCCGGTGCTGGTACGCATCGAGCGTGTAGCGGCGCTGCGGATCGGCGATGTGCGAGGCCTCCCAGCTCGACCGCAGCCGCATGCCGCGCGGCATGTGCTGCTCCCAGAAGTGCATGGGATGTCCGAAGGTGATGCTCGGGATCGCCTGGCTAGCCAGGTAGGCGGTCAGCGCCAGCCCATAGGGCCCCGCCCCGATCACCGCTACCTCGGTCTGCGACGAGCCATCGCGGTGCATGCTGGCCATCAGCTCCTTCCGTAGCGCTTGAGAAAGTCGAGCCGGTTGAGCGAGCAGAGGTCGCCGGTGATCGCCAGGGCCGACTGGTACCCCCCGGGCCAGTAGCTGAGCTTGACCATCGGGCTGCGCAGGTGCCGACCGCGCAGCAAGTCCCGCTCGAACTGCGCAAGCTGCTCCACTCCAGGCGGGGGGAACAGCGCGGCGTAGTCACGCCCCTCGACGCGCACCTCCGCCGGGAAGCCGTCGGCGCGGAGCCGCTCGACGATCTGCGGCGCCGTGCGGCCGCACACGCCGATGCCGGGCCACCTCCCCGGCGCCAGCGTGATAGTGCGCCTGCCGTCGAGCGGCACGGGCGCGGGCGCCTCCGGGGACAACAGCTGGAGCGCTACGTCGGCCTGCGACGCCGCTGTCACGCGATACCCGTCGTCCGTGGCCTCGACCGTCAGCGTAGTGCGCGCGCGCGCTTGCCACCACCGCGCCAGCTGCTCCAGACTGGCGATCCAGACCGGGAGCGTCTTCGCGGTACGCAGCACGTGCTGCAGGGCGGCCTGGAAGTGATAGATTCGCTCCGGGTGCAGCTGGAGCACCAGCAGCTCGCCGCTCGCGTGAGTGCGCCGCAGCATATCGAGCCAGATCGCCGCGCATTGCGTGGCCGACAAGTTCAGGCGATCGATCAACAGCTCGTCATCGGGCAGCGCGGTCGGGAAGAATACCGTGGCCTGTCGAAGCGTGGGGAGCGATAGATGCTGCTCGTAGGGCAGCGGCTTGTAGAACGCCATCGCCCGTGCCCACGCCAGACGCTTCGCGCGTGGCAGGCGGGGTGCCACGACCGGATACACGATCGTCGTGCTAGCATCCCAGAGAAACGCGCGGTCTATGATTGCCGCCACGGTCCCGCTGCCCGCGAGCAGATAAGGGCTGCGCCATCCGTGCGGCGACAAGCCCAGCGTGGTGAACAGCGCGACCGCAGTGTGTACGCTCGCTACTTGGCAGGCCGCGGCCTGTTGCTGCGCGTTCACATGCCGCAGGCCATGCACCCCGAGTTCCACGTGCTCGGCGGGTAAGTGGTCGAGAATGCGGGGATGGTCGCGGGCCACATTCGCCACGATCGTCAGCGTCCCAGGGACGCCGTAGTAGTGCAGTAGCTGCTTGTAGTACTCGATCTTCGCCAGCATCGGCTGGATAGTCCAGCCGAAACGCTGGCCGATGAGCACCCCGCGCCGCAGGAAAGCGAGTAGACCTCGCGACGAGAGCGGGTGCAGGCGGGTGTAATGGCCCACCTGGAGCGATGGGCGCCCAGACACCGCGTCCGCCTGGCCGAGTGGCATCAGCGATGTGCTCCTCGCGCGTAGTACGATCGCGCCAGACGGCGGGATAGTCTAATTCAGTATGGCTGAGTTATCATGAAACCGCAATTTTTCGCGCCCGGGCTCGTCGCGAGGTGGCCGCTGCAACGAACCTGGGCTCGGCGCGCGATTCCCGGGGAAACGTCCTGCGCCGCCCGCTGACCCGGTGGCCGGGCGCGCCGATGGGGGGCTTACCGTGGCGGAGCCGCTCTCCTCACAGCGGCGGCGTGGGGCGCTGGTCATCGGCGGCGACCACGTGGGCCTGGGGATCGCCCGCAGCTTGGGCCGGCGCGGGATCCCCGTCTGGGTGCTGGACGACGAGCTGTCGATCGCCCGGGCCTCGCGCTACACGCAGCGAGCGCTGCCCTGGCCGCGGGCCCCCCGCCAGCAAGTCGACTACTTGCTGGCGTTGCGCGCCCGCCACCGCCTCGACGGCTGGCTGCTGTACCCCACGCGCGACGAGACCGCGGCGGTCATCGCGCAGCACCACGACGCGCTGGCCGCGCACTACACGCTCACCACGGCGCCCTGGCCCCGCCTACAGTATGCCTACGACAAGCGCCTGACCTACCAGCTCGCGGCGCAGCTCGGCATCGCCTATCCTGCCACCCGTCACGGCGTTGCCGCCAGCGACTTGCCGCGGCTCGCCCTGCCCTTCCCCCTCGTCCTGAAACCGGCGATCAAGCACCTCTTCTACCGGCAGACGCGCGACAAGGCGTGGCGCATCGACTCTCCGGCCGAACTGCTGGCGAGATACCGTGCCGCCAGCGCGCTCATCGAGCCGTCACAGATCCTGCTCCAGGAGCTGGTGCCCGGCCCGGGGGCGGCCCAGTACTCCTTCGGGGGGCTCTGCTGGGAGGGGGCGGTCGTCGCTTCCGTCGTGGCCCGGCGGCTCCGCCAGCACCCGATGGATTTCGGGCACGCCAGCACCTTCGTGGAGACGGTCGAGGAGCCGCGGGTCGAGGCGGCCGCGCAGTGCTGGCTGGCGGCGCTGCGCTACTCCGGCGTGGTCGAGATCGAGTTCAAGCACGACGCGCGAACCAACGAGTTCAAGCTGCTGGACGTGAACCCCCGTTTCTGGGGGTGGCACACGCTGGCGGCGCGGGCGGGCGTGGATTTGCCGTACCTGCAGTGGCTGCTGGCAACCGGCCGGCAAGTCCCGCCGCGGCGTGCGCGCGCGGGGGTGCGCTGGATGCGCCTGGTGACCGATCTACCCACCGCTGCCGGCGAGATCGTCAGAGGGCGGCTGGGCGTGGGCGCGTACCTGCGCACGTTGAGGCCGCCACTGCAGTTCTCCGTGCTGGTGCCCGACGATCCCGCCCCCGCGCTGTTCGAGGCGCTGCTGCTGCCGTATCTCGTCAAGCAGCGGGGCTTCTAGCGGCCGCCGTGAGCCGCCGCTCGCTCCGCGCGCCAGCCCCGCCGCGCCTTTCCCCTTGTGGCACTCGGCCCGGCTCTCCTCCTGCACCGTTCTTATGTGAATATGCGGACTCGCGCGCTACAGTCCTACTGGGGGGCCGGAGGAGGAGCATATGGCGTTGTGGCGCGAGGCGGTGTTGGGGGTCGCGCAGCAGCCGCGGGTCCAGCGGTTCGTCGTCGAGCACGCCCTAGTGCGCCCGCTGCGCGAGCGCTTCGTGGCCGGCGAGACGCTCGCGCAGGCGCTGGCCGTGGCCCATACGCTGGCAGCCGCCGGCTTCCGGCTCTCGCTCGACCATCTCGGCGAGGCGGTAACCAGCGCCGGGGCGGCCGAGCGCGCGGTGGCCGACTACCTCCAGGTGGTGGAGGCGATCGCGCGCGAGCGGCTGCCCAGCGGGATCTCGATCAAGCTCACGCAGCTCGGGCTGGCCCAGGACCGCGCCGCCTGCCAGGCGCGGCTCGAACGGTTGCTGGCGGCCGCGCGCGAGGCGGGCGTGTTCGTGCGCGTGGATATGGAGGGCTCGGCCTACACCCAGGCCACGCTCGACCTAGTACGCGCGGTCTGGCCGCGCTACCGCAACGTTGGGGTTGTGCTGCAGGCGTACCTGTACCGCACGGCGCGCGACCTGCGCGCGGTGCTAGCCGAGGGGATCAGCGTGCGCCTCTGCAAGGGCGCCTACGCCGAGCCGCCATCGGTCGCCTACCCCACCAAGGCCGCGGTCGATGCCAACTACGCGCGGTTGCTGCGCCCGCTGCTGGCCGCCGAGCCGTACGCAGCGATCGCCACGCACGACGAGGCGCTGATCGCCCGCGCGCAGGCCCTGGCGGCGCAGCTCCAGCGCCCGCGCGACCGCTTCGAGTTCCAGCTGCTGTACGGCGTGCGCCGCGACCTCCAGCGGCGCCTGCTGGAGCAGGGCTACCGCGTGCGCGTGTACCTGCCGTACGGAGCCGAGTGGTACCCCTACCTCACGCGGCGGCTGGCCGAGCGTCCTGCGAATCTTTTCTTCCTGCTACGCGCGCTGTGGGCCGAGCGGAACGGCCGCGCGCCGCAGGCCGCCTGACCCCCAGCCGGCGGCCACTGGCACGGGCTATACTGAGGGCCGCCACCGGCTACTGGCCGGCGGGAGGTCGCCGATGCCTGCCGCACGGCGCGGCGCGGTCTCATGAGGCGCCCGCCCGAGCTCCGCCTGCACCTGGCCGTGGTGCTGCTCAACGCGGGCGACGGAATCGCTGGGACGCTGGCGCCGCTGTACTTCGACCAGCGCGGCTATCCGGTCGAGCTGATCGGCGTGCTGGTCGCTCTCTACGCCGTCGCTGGGCTCCTGTCGCGGCTGCCCAGCGGGATCGTGTACCGCCCGCGGCGTGCCGCGCGGTTGATGTATGCGGCGCTTGCCCTCCAGGTGGTGGCCACCGCGCTGTATCCGGTCCCTGCCGACGCGTGGCTGCTGGGCGTGGTGCGCGCCGTGCACGGGTTCGCCGTGGGGATGGCCACCACGGTGAATATGGCGACCTTCATGGACAGTCTGGCCGCCGACGGCAACCGCCACCGGCACCTCGCGGGCTACGCCAGCGCGCTAGCCGTCGGCTACACCATCGGGGGGCTGGCGGGTGGCCTGCTCGGCTACTGGCTGGACTACGCCGGCGCGTTCGTCTGCGCCGCTGGCTTCCCGCTGCTGGCCGCGCTGTGCGTGACCACCCCGCCACCGCGGGCCACGGCGACCGAGCGGCCCGCGGGCCCCGCGTCCCTTGCCACGCGGCTAGCACGGCTCGGGGCGGCGGTGGCCCATCCCCAGGTGGCGTTGGTGTCGCTGGCCTCGTTCGTCCTGGCGGTGCTCCACGCCTTCGGGCAGACCTTCGTACCGCTGTACGCCGCCAACGTCGGCCTGAACCTCGCCGAGATCGGCCTCCTGCGTGCCGCGCACTCGGCGACCAACGCGCTGGCCCGCCCGTTCTGCGGCGAGCTGACCGGCCGTTTCGGCTACCAGCGCGTCACCGTGGTCGGCATGGCCGTGCTGGCGGCGGTACTGGCGCTCACGCCCTGGCAGACGGGGTTGCTGGGCCTGACCGCGCTGTTCGTCGGCGTGGGCCTGTGCCGCGCCGCCGTGCTGGTGGCCAACACCGTCAGCGTGGCCGATGTCGAGGAGGGGGCGGCGAGCCGCGGGGTCACCGTGGCCGTGTACAACGCCGCCCGCGACCTGGGCGTGATCGTCGGCCCGGTCATCGGCGGGTTCCTGGCCGGCGCGCTCGGCCTGCGCGCCTTTTTCTGGGTCGGCCCGCCGCTGGTACTGGCCCTGTACGGCTTGCTCCTGTGGGGCCTAGCGCGCGGCCCGCGCGGGCTCCCCACCGCCTTGCCCGGGGAGGGGCCGGCGCCCGGCCGCTCACGCTCCTAGAACCGCTCGGCGACCGCCTTGGCCTGCAGGAAGTTGAGCAGGTGGTCCGGCCCACCCGCCTTGGCGTCGGTGCCACTCATGGCGAAGCCGCCGAACGGGTGGACGCCCACCAGGGCACCGGTGCACTTGCGGTTGAAGTACAGGTTGCCGACCTGGAACTCGCGTCGCGCGTACTCCAGCCGCGCGCGGTCGCGCGAGTACACCGCCCCGGTGAGGCCGTAGACCGTGCCGTTGGCGATGGCGATCGCCTGGCGGAAGTCCGCCGCGCGCAGGAAGGCGACCACCGGCCCAAAGATCTCCTCCTGGGCAATGCGCGCGTCGGGCGCCACGTCGGCGAACACCGTGGGCTGGACGTACCAGCCACTGGCATCGCCAGGCTCGCCGCCATGCCGCAACCGGCCCTCGCGGCGGCCGATCTCCAGGTAGTGCAGCACCTTCTCGTACTGTGCGCGGTCGATCAGCGCCGCCACGTCGGTCGCGGGGTCGCGGGCCGGGCCGACGCGCAGCGCCGCGGTCCGCTCCACCACCCGCTCCAGCAGGGCGTCGTACACGGCGTCCAGGGCCACCACCCGCGAGCAGGCCGAGCATTTCTGCCCCTGGTAGCCGAAGGCGCTGGTGACGATCCCCGCGGTGGCGGCGTCGAGGTCGGCCGTCTCGTCGACCACGATGGCGTTCTTGCCGCCCATCTCGGCCACCACGCGCTTCAGCCAGCGCTGGCCCGGCTGCACCTGCGCCGCCAGCGCGTACAGGTGCGCGCCCACCTCGCGCGAGCCGGTGAAGCTCACGAAGCGCGTGCGCGGGTGCGCCGCCAGCCGGTCGCCCACCTCCGCGCCCGCGCCCGGCAGGAAGTTCACCACCCCGGGCGGCAGCCCCGCCTCGGCCAGCAGTTCGACGAACCGCGCGGCGACCACCGGCGCCAGGCTCGACGGCTTGAGTACCACGGTGTTGCCGGTCACGATGGCGGCGCTGGTCATCCCGCACAGGATCGCCAACGGGAAGTTCCAGGGAGCGACGACCAGGCCGGCGCCGAGCGGCTCATAACGCAGCTCGTTCTCCTCGCCCGCCGTGTACGGCAGCGGCACGGGGCCGGCCAGGCGCACCATCTCGCGGCCGTAGTACTCCAGAAAGTCGATCGCCTCGGCGGTGTCGGCGTCCGCCTCCGGCCAGGTCTTGCCCACCTCGTATACGAGCAGGGCCGAGAACACGTGCCGCCGCTGGCGCAGCAGCGCCGCCGCGCGCCACAGTACGCGTGCGCGCGCCGCCGGCGCCAGGTGCGACCAGTCGGGGTAGGCATCCCAGGCAGCCGCCAGGGCGCGCTCGGCCAGCTCCGGGGTGGCGCGGGCCACGCGGCCCACCTGCCGCCCGCGCTGACAGGGATCCTCGGAAACGATCCACGCGCCGGTGTACACCGGCTCGCCGGCGATGACCAGCGGGTAGTCGCGGTCGAACTCGCGCTCGACCTGCGCCAGCGCCTGCTCGAAGGCGGCGCGGGCCGCCGGCTGCGTGAAATCGGTCAGCGGCTCGTTGCGAAACGGAGCTCGCATGGTGTGCCTCCTTGCACCACCGCCGCGCGCTGGCCGCGCCGCCAGCGCGTGCATCCGCTGCACAGGAAAATTATAGGCCCGGGGGGCCGGTGAACGGGGAAGGCCTGGGGAGCGTCATGATGCTAGCCCGAGCCAGCGTGTGCCGCCGGCGGCGGGGCAGCGGTCAGGCCGCCGCTACGCAGGCCCGTGGGCGCGCTGCTGGCGAGGGCGGCCTGGACTGTACGTTGCAGGGTCGTGAAGGTGAAGGGCTTGGCCAGGAAGGGCATTCCCGCGTGCACCCCGTGCCGCACGATAGCGTCGTCGGTGTACCCCGAGGTGTACACCACGCGCAGAGTGGGATATAGGCCGACGAGGCGTTCTGCCAACTGGCGCCCGTTCATTCCCGGCATGACCACATCGGTCAGCAGCAAGTCGATGCGGCCCTCGAACGCGGCCGCACAGGCCAGCGCTTCCTGACCACTGCGGGCGGCCAGCACAGTGTAGCCATACCGCTCCAAGGCCAACCGGGCCAGTTCGCGGACCCGGTCCTCGTCCTCGACCAGCAGGATCGTGGCTCGGCACGTGACGCTGGCAGTGGGGGCCGCGGCGGGCTGCGACCCACTCGCGGCGGTGGCCTGCGGTAAGTAGATCTCGAAGCGCGTGCCACGTCCCACCGCGCTGTGGACGCCGATGCTCCCGTTGTTCTGCCGCACGATCCCATACACCGTGGACAACCCGAGCCCGGTGCCCTTGCCCGCGGGTTTGGTGGTGAAGAACGGTTCGAAGATGCGCGCTTGGGTATCGGCGTCCATCCCGCAGCCCGTGTCGCTGATCGCCAGACAGACGTGGGGGCCGGTGCGCGCGTCGGGATAGGCTGGGGACGGGGCGTCCGGGCAGTCCACCAGCACGGTCTCGATGAGCAGATGCCCCCCGTGCGGCATGGCATCCCGCGCGTTCACGGCGAGGTTGAGCAAGATTTGCTGGAGCTGCGCCCGGTCTGCGGCGACTAGCGCCGGGGTGGGCGCGAGCTGCGTCCGCAACTCGATGTCCTCACCGACTAGCCGCCGCAGCATTCGCGCCATCTCCATGACGACCACGTTGAGGTCGAGCACTTCCACCTGGCGGATCTGCCGGCGGCTGAAGGCCAACAACTGGTTCGTGAGGGCAGCGGCCTGCTGCCCGGCCTCGGCAATCGCGATCATCCAAGCCCGCTGGGGGGTCTCGACGGGTATCTGCTGCAACAGCAGGTCACAGTACCCGTTGATCACGGTCAGCAGGTTGTTGAAGTCGTGCGCGATCCCGCCCGCCAACTGGCCGAGGGCATCCATCTTTTGCACCTGCTGGAGCTGCGTGCTCACATCGCGCAACTCGGTCGTGCGCTCGTCCACGCGCCGCTCCAACTCCGCCTTGGCCACCTGGAGCGCGGCGCGCACGCGCTCCAGCTCGGCGTTCTGCGCGGCCAGGCGGGCGCCATCGGCCTCCGCGCGCTCGCGCCCCTCGCGCTCGACTGCGTATAGGCGCTCCAACTCGGCGGCCATGGCATTCAGCCGGGCCGCCAGCTCGCCGAGTTCGTCGCGGTTGGTGATCACCACGCGCTGCGAGAAATCGCCCCGCCCCAGGCGCGCGAGCTGCGCGCCCAGCCGGCCCAGCGGCCGCGTGATGCTGGCCGCCGTCGCCTGCCCCAGTACCAGACTCACCACGCCGGAGGCCGCGACCAGCACCAGCAGTGCCAGCAAGCTGGTGTGGTGCTGGAGATCGGTTTGGTCGAGCTGCTCGCGCAGGTCGTGCTGCAGCTGTGTGGCGAGACCGCGCTGGGCCGCCCGCGCGGCCTCCCCCGCCTCCCACACCGCCCGGTCACGCCCTGGCTCCTCCTCGCCAGCGCGGGCGACCGCGAGCAACTGGTCGGTGGCGGCTCGCACCGCGAGCACCGCCGCCCGATACTCCTGGCCGAATTGTTGCAGCGCGCGGCCGCTGATGGCGATGCCCGGATGCGCCGGTGCCTGCTCCAGATGGTCCAGGGTCTGGCTGATAGCGGGCTCGATGCTCGCGAGCGCCGCGGCCCGCGCGGTTGGGTCCGCCAGGCGCGCCGCCGCGGCTAGCCGATCGAGGTCCGCCGCCAGCTGGTTCGCGTGCCCGATCCAGTCCACGAGCAGCTGGAAGCGATGGCCGCGCCAGTGGATGTCTTCGAGCGCGCTGAACCCGAGCCACCCGACGGCCGTGACCAGCATGGCCAGCACCAGTAGCGCCCAAACCAGCTTGCGATGGAGCGAGGCCTGCACGGCGGCCACGCGCTCCGCCAGCGCGTTTACCAGGCCGCCACGCGGCGCGGCGAGGATCAGGGTCCACAGCAGCGCGAGCCACGCCGAGACCCCTGGCAGGAACAGGAGTAGGTCCTCGTGCGGCCACCCCACTCCAGGTAGCACGTCGGGCCGCGGTAGCGGCGGCATGGGCGGATAGGAGGCGGCGCCGACCAGCGCCCACGTGCTCACGCCGAGCACTTCCACCGCGAACACCATCGCCGCCACCGCGGGCACCGCTGCCGCGAGGCCGGCTGCGAACCCGCGGACCAGGACGGTCAGGGGCCGCCGCGCATCGCCGCTGGCTGCGCTCGGCCCAGCCGCGAGCAGCGGCAGCAGGGCGAGTGGATAGCCGCGCAGTAGCACGGGTATCAGAGCCAGGATGAGTACCAACGCGGCGACCGCCGTACCGATCAGGAGCCCGTTGCGCACCGCCCGCCCCATCCTGCCCCCCACTTGCCGCCAACCTTCGGGGCTGCCGCGTGCCCGCCGCTGTTGATGCCTGGAGCGTTACATGGATCATCGGCAGGCGTCGGGCAACGAACAGCCAACTGCCAGGGTTGCCGGATGGGCCCGCGGGCGGTATCTACCTAGCACCATCCCAAGTAGGGCTGACGGGAGGGCACGATGGCCGAGGCGGTGGAGCGGGCGGCTAGCGACGGCGCGGGGACGGCCGAGCTGGCGTTCGGGATCTTCGACTGGATCGATGCCGACGGCGGCCCGCTGGGCCCGCTGTACGAGCGCCGGCTGCGCATGCTGGAGTACGCCGACCGCGCCGGCTACTGGGGCTACCACGTGGCGGAGCACCACGGCACGCCGCTGGGCATGGCGCCGTCGCCCAGCGTGTTTCTGGCGGCCGCCGCCCAGCGCACGCGCCGCCTCCGGCTCGGGCCCATGGTGTACGTGCTGCCGCTGTATAACCCCATGCGGCTGGCCGAGGAGATCGTGATGCTCGACCACCTCAGCGGTGGCCGGCTGGAGCTGGGCATCGGGCGCGGCTCCGTGGCCTGGGAGCTGGAGATGCTGGCCGTGGAGCCCGCCGAGACCAAGGCGCGCTACGACGAGGCGCTGGCCGTCATCCTCGCGGCGCTGACCACCGGCGCGGTCACCTTCGAGGGGCGCTACTATCAGTTCCGCGGCGCCACGCTGCCGGCCGGGCCGGTGCAGCGGCCCTACCCGCCGCTGTGGTACCCTACCAGCAACCCGGCCACCGTGCCCTGGCTGGCCGAGCAGGGCTACAACACGCTGTTCAGCTTCAACACGCCTACCCTGCAGGAGACGCGCCGCCGCCTCGACCTGTACCGGGCGCACCGCGCCAAGGCCGCGTGCAACCCCCACCGCGTCAACCCCCACGTCGCCGTGCCGAAGTACGGCATGGCCCGCAAGGTGTACGTGGCCGAGACCGACGCCGCGGCCCAGCACGTGGCCGCCGCGGCGCTGGACCGCTTCCGCGCGAACTTTACCTACCTCCACGAGCGCCACGGCGTGCACACCTTCACCGAGCGCCTCGGCGACTTCGCGGCCTGTCTGGAGCGGGGCACGCTGTTCGCCGGGGCGCCGGCCACCGTGGCGGCGCGCATCAGCGCGTTCCTGGCCGGCACCGGCGGCAACTACTTCGCGGGCTGCTTCGCCTGGGGCGACCTGACCGACGACCAGGTGCTGCGCTCGCTGCACCTGTTTACCACCGAGGTGATCCCGGCGGTGCGGGCGCGGCTGGCCGCCCCTGCCGCGGCTAGCCCACCAGCGCCGCCGGCAGGCGGCTGAGGCGCAGCCGCGCGCGGCCCTGGAAGGTGAGCACCAGTGTCTCGGGGCCGGGATACGCGGCGCCCAGCCACTCCCGGATCGCCCGGTGCCCCGCGAGCATCTCGTGTTCGCCCGTCCACCCGTAGACGAACAGCAGGCGGCGCGGGTCGTCGAGGTCTTGCAGCAGGTGCTGGAACACGAACCCGGGCCGCTGCCGCAGGCGCGGCAGCAGCCCGCGGCGCAGGGCGATCTGGCGCCCGGCCGAGTCGTCGGGCAGCTCCAGCATCACCGCGCGCACTACCTCGGGCTGGCGGCTGGCGTCCTCGGCGATCGTCACCCGCTGGAAGAACAGGCGGCGCGGCGGCTCGGCGCTCAGGGCATCGATCTCCGCGTGCGATGGGAAGCGGTCCAGACCGCACCAATACGCCTCGCGGCTCGTCCAGTCGCCCGCGAGCAGGAACCGCTCGGGATCGTCGATCTGCTGCAGAATACGCGCGGCGCGCAACGCGGGATCGGCGGCGAAGCGCTGGGCGAACAGCCGGCAGGCCGCCTCCAGTAGCCGCGGGCCCTCGCCCGGCCGTGCCCGCCGCAGGATGACCACCGTCACGCTCACTGTCACCCGCTCCTGTCTACTCGCCGCCCGTTATCTAGAACTATCGACACGTAGCCTGTCGCCAATAGCCGCGCGGCTACGTGCGGGATAGCGAGATCGCGACACCGCGGGGGCCGCGGTGCCGGTCAGCGGGTCGCGCTGCCCACGGCCGCCATCAGGGCCGCCACTCCCTGGCCGTTGCGGCGTGGGCCGACGAGGGGTGCCGCTCGGGCAGCTCACTTCTACCGTAGCGCGACGGTGTATGGAGAGTCAACGCCCGCGCGTGGGGGATGGCCACGGTCACCGCGCGGGCGTGCCGGCCGCCGCACCACCCTGCTGCCCGCGCGGCAGGCGGCTGAGGCGCAGCTGCGCCCGGCCCTGGAACGTGACGGTCATCCGTCCCGCGGTCCAGGTAGATACATCCAGCCAGGCCTTGACCTGCTCGTGCCCGGCCAGCATCCCAGGCACATCGGTCCACCCGTAGACGAACAGCAGGCGGCGCGCGTCGTCCAGGTCTTGGAACAAGTGTTGGAACACGAACGCGGGCAGGCGCCGTAGGGCGGGCGCCAGGGCGCGGCGCCGGGCGATCTCCACGGTGGCCGTGTCGTGCGCTAACTCGACCAGGATGGCGCGCACTACCTCGGCGCGCCGGCTGGCGTTCTCGATCACGGAGACCCGGCGGAAGAACGCGCGCTCCGCGGGCTGCTCGGACAGGGTGTCGAGTGCCAGGTGGGCGGGATGGTGGCCCATGCCCGCCCAGTAGGCCGCGCGGCTCGTCCACTCCCCCATGAAGTAGAACTGGTCGGGATCGTCGAGCTGCTGGAGGATGCGCGCCGCGCGGAAGCACCGGTCGTGGGCGAACCGCGCGGCGAACACCTGGCGCACTGCCGCCAGCAAGCGTACGCCCTCGCCCGGCCGCGCCCGCCGCCGGATGACCACCGTGACGCTCATTTGCCGCACCCGCGCGCCCTGGGCACTGCTGCTGGCATTATCGGACGTCGCCCGCAAAAACGCAGCCGAACAGAAGTGCAAGTCCGGGCGACGGGGATGGCCGTCACCCGGCTCGCCGGCTATCATTCGGTACCAAAACTCGCCTGCTGCGGGGCGACGGGGCGGAATGGCCTCGCCGCCGGGGGGAGGACGCATGGCCGCCGCGAGCCGCACGCTGATCTGGAACGGCACGCTCATCGACGGGACCGGTGCCCCGCCGCGCCCCGCCACCTCGGTGCTCATCGAGGGCAACCGCATCGCCGCGGTCGGGCAGGGGCTGCGCCCCCAGGACCTCAACGGCAGCCAGCCGCTCACGGTGGTCGACGCCACCGGCCTGACCGTCATGCCCGGCCTCATCGATGCACACTGCCATCTGACCTACGGCGAGGTGCGTACCGAGGAGGAGCTGGACCTCTACACCAGCCTCGAGTACCGGGCCATCCGCGCCGTCTGGAACGCCCAAAAGGTGCTGCGCGCGGGCGTGACCGCCATCTCCGATCCAGGCGGCAGCGGCTACGTGGGGGTAGCGGTGCGCGACGCCATCCTCGCCGGCATGTTTCCCGGCCCGCGTATGACCACCGCCGGCCGCTTCCTGAGCACTAG
>Ga0070737_10002211_pt1 | contig 24165 bp, 22 predicted proteins | sample Coa_R1_10_FD_66438 | JGI IMG/M metagenome (GOLD analysis project Ga0070737, IMG submission 66438) | Surface soil microbial communities from Centralia Pennsylvania, which are recovering from an underground coalmine fire - Coalmine... | ecosystem: Environmental > Terrestrial > Soil > Unclassified...
CCACTTGCCCAGGTTGCGGCCTTCGCGGCCGACCACCTCGATGGCCGGGAAGTTGGCGTCCCACAGGTCGAATCCGGTGGCCAGGACCAGCGTGTCGATGACGGCCTTGGTCCCGTCGTTGGTGACGATGCCGTCCGGCTCGATGCGGTCGATGCCGCCGGTCTCCAGGTGCACATGCGGTTTGGTGAAGCTGCGGTAGTAGTCGTTGGACCAGCTCGGCCGTTTGCAGCCGATGTCGTAATCCGGGGTCAGCTTCCGGCGCAACTCCTTGTCCCGCACCTGCACGAACCGGTGGATCTTGCACAGGTCCATCGCGGCGATGGACAGCCGGCGGAAGTAGCGGTAGTTCAGCACGCCGGTGAACGTCATCAGCTCTAACAGGTTGTCGGTGAACCACCGCACCGCCCGCTGGGTGAGCGGGACCCGGGCGAAGAGCCGCTGCACGGCGGGGGAGATCCGGAAGTCGATCTTGGGCGCCACCCAGATCGCGGTGCGCTGGTACACGGTCAGGTCGGCGACCGTCTTGGCCAGTTCGGGAATGAGCTGGATGGCCGTGGCACCGGTGCCGATCAGGCCGACGCGGCGGCCGGCGAAGTCGTAGCTGTCGTCCCAGGCCGTGGTGTGGATGATCCTGCCCTCGAAGGAGGAGATGCCCGGGATGTCCGGCGTGTGCGGCTGGGACAGGAAGCCGGTCGCGGTGATCAGGAAGCGGGTGGTCAGCGTATCGCCGCTGGCCAGCGCCACCCGCCAGATCTGCGAGTCTTCGTCCCAGCGCGCCCCCTCCACCGCGGTGTTGAACCGCATGTAGCGGCGGACGTCGTACTTGTCGGCGACGTGGTCGGCGTACTGCTTGAGCTCGGGGCCCGTCGCGAACAACCGCGACCAGTACGGGTTGGGCTCGAACCAGTACGAGTAGGTGGTCGACGGGATATCGACGGCCAGACCCGGATACCGGTTGACATGCCAGGTGCCGCCCAGATCCTCCTCGCGGTCGAGGATGACGAAGTTGTGGTAGCCGAGCCGTTTGAGCTGGATCGCGGTGCCGATACCGGCGAAGCCCGCACCCACGATGACGAAGTCATACTGTGGTGAGTCCATGACGCGACTATACAGAACCCGCGGTACCGGATAGTAGACGCAGCGCCGCATCGACGGCCATCGCCGGCACGTCGAGGCTCTTGGCCCCCAGGTCGTGTCGCGCGCCGGTGATCTCGACAACCTCGGTCGGTGCGGGAATCAGCGCGGCGGCATCCCACACCTCGTCGGGGGTGCCGAAGGGGTCCGACGTGCCGTGGGTGAGCACCGTCGGCACCGCGATGTCCGGCAGGTGCTCGGTGCGCGGGCGGTCCGGCTTGCCGGGCGGATGAACCGGGTAGGAGAACAGCGTCAACAGGTCCACCGGCGCGTCCCCGGCGGCCACCACCATCGATGTCTGCCGACCGCCGTAGGAATGCCCGCCGGCGATCAGCGGTCCGCCGGCGAGCTCGCGACACACGGTGATCGCCTCGACGATGCCGGCGCGGTCGGTGCCCGCCGAACCGGACGGCGGTCCCTTGGGTCTGCGCCGGCGGTAGGGCAGGTTGTAGCGCACCGCCAGCCAGCCACGCCGCGCCCATTCGTCGCAAACCCGTTGCAGTAGAGGAGATTCGCGGCTGCCGCCGGCACCGTGCGTCAGCACCACCACACCCGACGGGCTGCCGGAAGGTTCGTGCGCGACGCCGGCGATGACTTCGAGGCTCATTGGCCGAGCCTGAACAACGGCGATACCGGACCGTGGCCGTGGCCGAGTGGGTAAGAAGCGCGCAGACATTCGGTCACCCAGTCCTTGGCGAACGCGACGGCATCGGGAACGGGGTAGCCGTGCGCGAGCGCACACGCGATCGCGGCGGCCAGCGTGTCCCCGGAGCCGTGGTCGTGGATGGTGTCTACGCGCGGCGACTCGAACTCGTGAAAGTCGTTGCCGTCGAATAACAAATCGGTGCTGCACTGCGAGCCGCGCAGATGCCCGCCCTTCACCAGCGCCCACGTCGGCCCGAGGTCGTGCAGCGCGCGGGCCGCCTCCCGCTGAGACTCGGCGTCTGTGACCTCGACATCCACCAGCAGCCGCACCTCGTGCAGGTTGGGCGTGACGAGGGTGGCCAACGGAAGCAGTTCGGCGCGAAGCGAATCCAGGCCGCCCGCGTCCAGCAGCGGATCGCCGTGCATCGACGCGCACACCGGGTCCACCACCAGCGGCGCGCCATCCGGGGCATGGTCGCGCCACGCCGAAGCGACCGCCTCGATGATCTCGGTGGACGCCAGCATGCCGGTCTTGGCGGCCTGCAACCCGATGTCGTGGCACACCACCTCGATTTGGGCCGCGATGACGTTGCCGGGAACCTTGTGAAAACCCTTGACGCCCACCGAGTTCTGCACTGTCACCGCAGTCACCGCGCACAGCGCATGCACTCCCAGCAGGGTGCAGGTGCGCACGTCGGCCTGGATGCCGGCACCGCCGCCGGAGTCCGACCCGGCGATGGCCAGCACCCGCAGCGGCGTCGCGCCGGGCGGTGCCAGCGGCAGGTATTTCACTGTGCGATCGGCAGATACACCCGATTGCCGTGCTCGGCGAACTCGGCCGACTTCTCCGCCATCGCGGCTTCGATGGCCTCCTCGCTGTCGAGTCCGTGCGCGGCGGCGTAGTCGCGGACATCCTGGGTGATGCGCATCGAGCAGAACTTCGGCCCGCACATCGAGCAGAAGTGCGCGGTCTTGGCCGGTTCGGCCGGCAGTGTCTCGTCGTGGAATTCCCGCGCGGTGTCGGGATCTAGCGACAATGCGAACTGGTCGTTCCACCGAAACTCGAAGCGCGCCGTGGACAACGCGTCGTCGCGCTCCTGCGCGCGGGGGTGACCCTTGGCCAGATCCGCTGCGTGCGCGGCGATCTTGTAGGCGATCACTCCGTCCTTGACGTCCTTGCGGTCCGGCAATCCCAGATGTTCCTTGGGCGTCACGTAGCACAGCATCGCGGTGCCGGCTTGGGCGATGATTGCCGCGCCGATCGCCGAGGTGATGTGGTCATACGCTGGGGCGATGTCGGTGGCCAGCGGGCCCAGCGTGTAGAACGGCGCCTCCTCGCACAGCTCCTCCTCCAGCCGCACGTTCTCGACGATCTTGTGCATTGGGATATGCCCCGGCCCTTCGATCATCACCTGTGCGCCATGGGCTTTCGCGATCTTGGTCAGCTCACCCAGGGTGCGCAGCTCGGCGAACTGCGCGGCGTCGTTGGCGTCGGCGATCGAGCCGGGCCGTAGCCCGTCGCCGAGCGAGAACGTCACGTCGTAGCGGGCGAAGATGTCGGCCAGCTCCTCGAAATGCGTGTACAGGAACGACTCCTGGTGATGCGCCAGGCACCAGGCCGCCATGATCGACCCGCCGCGCGACACGATGCCGGTGACCCGCTTGGCGGTCAGCGGCACGTAGCGCAGCAGCACCCCGGCGTGCACGGTCATGTAGTCGACACCTTGCTCGCACTGCTCGATCACGGTGTCGCGGTAGATCTCCCAGGTGAGCTCGGTCGGATCGCCCTTGACCTTTTCCAGCGCCTGATAGATCGGCACGGTCCCGACCGGCACCGGCGAGTTGCGGATGATCCACTCGCGGGTTTCGTGGATGTCCTTGCCGGTGGACAGGTCCATGATCGTGTCGGCGCCCCAGCGGGTGGCCCACACCATCTTGTCGACCTCCTCGGCGATCGAGGACGTGACCGCCGAGTTGCCGATGTTCGCGTTGACCTTCACCGCGAACGCCTTGCCGATGATCATCGGCTCGCTCTCGGGGTGGTTGTGGTTGGCCGGGATCACCGCGCGGCCGCGGGCGACCTCGTCGCGCACCAGCTCGGCGGGCATGCCTTCCCGCAAGGCGATGAACGCCATCTCCGCGGTGATCTCGCCGTTGCGGGCCCGCTGCAACTGGGTGCCGCGGTCGCGCACCACGCCGGGGCGCGGCGGCAGCCCGCGGTGCACGTCGATCACCGCGTCGGCGTCGGTGTACGGCCCCGAGGTGTCGTAGAGGTCGAAGTGCTCGCCGTTGGATAGGTTCACCCGGCGGAACGGCACCCGGGCGCCGTCGGCGAGCTCGCGGTAGATCTTGGTGCTACCGGCGATGGGGCCGGTGGTCACGGTTGGTGCAGTGCTGTTTGACGTGACGGTCATTCCTTCTCCCTACGCCGGCATTACCCGGTCAGGTTCATACGGTCGACGGCCCCCGAGCCGTCCTCTCAGCTCACTTGGGTGAGCTCCCGCGGTGTTGGATTACGCGGCTCCTCTTCGGTCCGTTACCCGGACCTCATCGTCACCGCGTGGATTAACGGACGGTACCCACGCTAGCGCAGTCGGTGGCAGGTATCGGGAAAGAATTCGACCGCAATCATTTGTATAGCTAACATATGTGTTTCGTGGTGACCGAAATGACCCGGGCTGCCGACCCCGGACGCCGGTTGCGCGTGCAGCGCGACCATCCGTTCTACAAATGGGTCGCGCTCTCCAACACCACACTTGGCGTCCTGCTGGCCACCATCAACTCCTCGATCGTGCTGATCTCGCTGCCCGCGATCTTCCGCGGCATCGGGCTGAACGCGCTGGATCCCGCCAACGTCAGCTACCTGCTGTGGATGCTGATGGGCTACCTGTTGGTGAGCGCCGTGCTGGTGGTGTTCTTCGGCCGGATCGGCGACATGTACGGCCGCGTGCGCGTCTACAACCTCGGTTTCCTGGTATTCACCGCCGCCGCCGTCGCGTTGTCCATCGACCCGTTCCAGCTCAAGGCCGGCGCGCTGTGGTTGATCGGATGGCGGGTGGTGCAAGGCGTCGGCGGCGCAATGCTGATGGCGACGTCGTCGGCGATCCTGACCGACGCGTTCCCGGCCAACCAGCGCGGAATGGCGTTGGGCATCAACCAGGTTGCCGCGGTGGCCGGATCGTTCATCGGTCTGGTGTTGGGCGGGCTGCTCTCGGAGTGGGACTGGCGCGCCATCTTCTGGGTCGGGGTGCCGATCGGGCTGGCGGGCACCATCTGGGCGATGCGCTCGCTGCACGAACTGGGCGACACCAGCCCGGCCAAACCGGACTGGGCCGGCACTGTGACGCTTGGCGTCGGGCTCACCGTGCTTCTCACCGCGATCACCTACAGCATTCAGCCGCACGGTGATTCGGCCACCGGCTGGACGAACCCGTGGGTGCTGGGCGCCATGGTTGCCGGGGTGCTGGCGATGACGGCGTTCTGCGTCATCGAGTTGCGTGTGCCCCACCCGATGCTCGACATTCGGCTGTTCAGAATCACCGCCTTCGGCACCGGCAACCTCGCCGGGCTGATGTCCGCAGTGGGCCGCGGCGGCCTGCAGTTCATGCTGATCATCTGGCTGCAGGGCATCTGGCTGCCGCTGCACGGCTACAGCTTCGAATCCACCCCGCTATGGTCGGGCATCTACCTGCTGCCGATGACGGTCGGTTTCCTGGTGGCCGGTCCACTGGCCGGCTCACTCGCCGACCGGCGCGGAGCCAGGCCGTTCACGGTCGGCGGAATGCTGTTGATGGCAATCACTTTCGTGCTGCTGATGACAATCCCGGTCGACTTCAACTACTGGGTGTTCGCGGCACTGGTCTTCCTGAACGGGTTCGGCGGCGGCATCTTCACCGCACCCAACACCGCCGTCATCATGTCCAGCGTTCCCGCCGATCAGCGCGGGTCGGCCTCGGGCGTGCGGGCGACGTTCTTCAACGCGGGCACCTCGCTGTCGATCGGCATCTTCTTCTCGCTGATGGTCATCGGGCTGGCCAACTCGTTGCCGGGCGCGATGAGCGCCGGTTTACAGCAGCAAGGGGTGGCGCCGTCGGTGGCCCACCAGGTGGCGCACACGCCGCCGGTCGGCAGCCTGTTCGCGGCGTTCCTCGGCTACGACCCGATCGCCGAGCTGCTCGGACCGTCCGGGGCCCTGCGGCAGCCCGGGGTGGCCGCCGACGTGTTGACCGGCCACACCTTCTTCCCGCTGCTGATGTCCGGGCCGTTCCACACCGGGCTGACGGTGGTGTTCAGTGCGGCGACGGTGATGATGCTGCTCGGTGCGTTGGCGTCGCTGGTGGCGCCGGGACGCTACGCCGCCGAGGTGCTGCCCCCTGGCCGGTTCGACTCCCGGGTGGAATGATTTCTTAACGTGCAGAAGGCGATGATCGCCGAACCCAGGACCTACGCGAACGTGGGCATGTTCCGGTTCTGGTTCGTGGGCCAGCGCTGGGAGTGGTCCGACGAGGTGGCCCGGATGCACGGCTACGAGCCCGGGTCGGTGGAGCCGACGACGGAACTGATGCTCGCGCACAAGCATCCGGAGGACCGGGCCCACGTGCAGGAGATACTCGACCGCGCGCTGCACGGCGGCGGCACGTTTTCCAGCCGCCACCGCTTCCTGGACACCGCCGGCAATGTGCACCACGCGATCGTGGTGGGCGACCGGATGACCGAGGAGACCGGCGCCGTGGTGGGAACCGAGGGCTACTACATCGACCTGACGGACACCTTCCAGGAGACCCGCCAGGAGGTCCTCGACGAAACGCTGCCTGACCTGGTCGAGGCCCGGGCGGTGATAGAGCAGGCCAAGGGTGTCCTGATGGCCATCTACCGGGTCAGCGCCGAGCAGGCCTTCGGCGTCTTGCGCTGGCGATCGCAGGAGACCAACAGCAAGCTGCGCGCGCTGGCCACGCAGTTGGTCGCCGAAATCCAAACGCTGCCACCTCCGTCGGCCCGCGTCCAAAGCGAATTCGACCATCTCCTGCTGACGGTCCACCAGCGGGTATCCGGCAACTCCGGCACTTAGCCTCGCGACCGGGCTAGGCTCGGTAGACGTTGGGCTGCATAGACGGCGAGTCGGCACCGCATTTCGTCTGTCAGTCGACTTTGCATCAGCGGTCTTCGGGCCGCACACATCGAAGCGGGTGAATGGATGGAGTTGTTGGCGGTCGACTGTGAAGTGGTGCCGGAAGCAGTCGTCGTGCACGTCAAGGGCGAAGTGGACTCCAGTACCGTCGGCGGGCTGATCTCGGATCTGGGCGCCGCGCTGCGCCAAGCCGAAACACATGTCGCCAAGCTGCTCGTCATCGACCTGCAGTCGCTGACCTACTTCGGCAGCGCCGGGCTCAATGCAGTGCTCGACTGCCACCGGCAAGGAGCCGAAGCGGGAACGTCGGTGCGGCTGGTGGCCGACAACGACCTGGTGATCCGGCCGATCGAAGTAACCAACCTGGACAGCGTCCTGCAGATCTTCCCGACGCTGACCGATGCGCTGCAGGATCGCCATCCTCAACAGACGTGAGCGAGCACCTACCGGCTGATCTCGCCGCTGCGGTCGAACTCGGCGGCGAACTGGGTCAGCTGTTCGCCGAATTCGACTGGGCCGCACATCCTTTGGGGTCTGCTCAGGATTGGCCCGCCGAAGTGCGCTCGGCGGTGGCGCTGGTATTGACCTCAAGGTTTCCGATCGTGCTGTGGTTGGGCGCCGAGGATCTGTTCCTGGTCTACAACGACGCCTACATCCAGATCCTGGGCGACAAGCATCCCGCGGCGCTGGGCCGGCCCGGCCGTGACGTGTGGTGGGACATCTGGGAACCGATCAGCCCGATGCTCGCCGGCGTCATCGCCACTGGCGAGGCCACCTGGTCGCATGATCTGATGCTGCCGATGGCGACCGGCGGCCGGCGCCAGGAACGCTATTTCACGTTCACCTACAGCCCGCTGATCGGCGAGGACGGCTCCATCTACGGGATCTTCTGCCCGTCGTTCGAAACCACCGAACGGGTGCTCAGCGACCGGCTCGCCGCGCGGCTGTCCGCCGCTGCCCGCGAAAGACGTTCTGCTGCAACGGAACAACTCGACATCGCGCTGCAGGCCATCGAGTCGGTCCCCGGCATCCTGCCCGCGCTGCTGCAGTCGGCCGGTGACGCCACCGCTGTCGGGATAGGGCTGCTCGACGACGAGGACAACATCCACATCGACTACGCCGGCGCGGTGCCCACCGAGCTGCGGGACCGCTACCATGTGGTCGGGCTGCACGCGCCGTTGGTGCTGGGGGACGCCATCAAAACCGGTGAGCGGGTGGTCATCTCCGACACTTTCAGCCTGCCGCCGCGCTATCAGCACGCCGTGCAGGACGGCGCCGACGTCGTTCGTGCCCTCGTCATCCATCCGCTGCGCGGCGGGGCCGGGCGGGTGATCGGCGCTCTGATGCTGCTGTGGCCCGAACCCCGTACGTTCAGCGACGCCGAGCTCGGGTTGTCTGCCCGCATGGCGGAGATCACCCAGTCGGCCGTCGACCGGATCCGCGACTTGCAGCGCGAGCACCAGATCGCCGCCGACTTCCAGGAGCATCTGCTCGACCTGGACCGCGGGAGCACCGCCGCCGTCGTCGCCGCCACGTACCAGCCCGCCGGCGAGGCGCTGCGCGTCGGCGGCGACTGGTATCTGGTCACCCCGCTCGATCGCCACGGGCGGCTCGCGGTCTCGGTCGGCGACGTCGTCGGACACGGGCTTCCCGCCGCGATCGTGATGAGCCGGCTGCGCGCCGCGGTGGCCGCCACCGCCCTCACCGACGCCGACCCCGCCGCAGTGCTCACCGCGATGGACCGCTACGCGATGACGGTTCAGGGCGCGCGCTGCGCGACGCTGACCTACGCAGTCATCGACGTCGGCAACGATGGGGCCGGCATCAGCTACACCTGCGCCGGCCATCCCTACCCGTTGCTGCTCGCGCCCGGTAAGGAGCCGGTCTTCCTGCAGTCCGGCCGCCGGCCGCCGGTGGGGGTATGGGAACGCCAGTCCGCCCGCGACGCCGCTGGAACCGAGTTGCCGCCCGGAAGTCTGGTCCTGTTCTACACCGACGGGCTGATCGAGCGACCCGGCGAGGCCCTCGACCACGGATTCGCGCGGTTACGGGCCGCAGCCGCGGACTGTACCGATCTGCCGGTTTCAGACATCTGTGCGGTGCTGGTCGACCGGATGCGCCCGCCGGGCGGCTACACCGACGACGTGGCCGTGCTGGCGCTGCGGCCCAGCCACGCCGCCGCGCGCAGCTTCGCCACCGTGATACCCGCCGAGGTGAGCCACATCGCGGATGCGCGGCACCGGCTGCGCCGGTGGCTGTCCGCCGTCGTAGCCGACCCGCCACGCGAGGCCGACATCCTGCTGGCCACCGGCGAGGCGGTCACCAACGCGATCGAACACGGCAGCCGCGCCGATCACGCCGGCACGGTTTCCATCGAGGGGTTCGTGTGCGGCGGCAGTGTGGCCGTGACCGTCAGCGATGCCGGCCGGTGGTCAGGGGATTCGTCGGCCAGCCTGCGCAGCCAGCAGCGCGGACGCGGGCTCACGCTGATCAACGGGCTCGCTGACCACGTCCAGACCGAGCGCACCGCTGCGGGGACCCGGATCAGCCTGCGGTTCGATCACGCGGCGGGTCAGACCTCTTCCATGGCCTGACCGAGCTCCTCGAGCAGTTTGTTGTGGTGGTTGCTGGCCAGGATGTGGCCCGCGGCGATCACCAGCGCGACCGGCCAGTCGATCAGCTCGAACGCGGCCAGGGCGGCCAAACCGCCGTAGTAGGCCAGCTGCTCGGGCCGCGGAACTTCGACCCGTCCCACGACCGGCAGGTTCACGAAGAAGGTCTCGCCCTCGCGGATGTGGTCGACGGCTTCGCGCTGGGAGGTGCCGCGGCGCGTCTTCTTTTCCACCATCATTTGCCTTTCTGACACGTTGGGTTTGCCGTCGGGCCGGGTGCTGCCATCACTGTCGGACGTATGTCGACGACCGATGCTCTGGCCGATCCACTAGCTTGCGCGTTCGCTGTTGTGTTGACCGTTCCGGTGATCGAGTTGTACGCGGCGCTGTGGCGGGCCGGTGTTCTGGAGGTTGTTCCGGCTGGTCAGAGTCGCTGCGCTGACCCGACAGCAGACGGTTCGCGACGGCCACCGCGCCGGTTGCCACCGCGGCTGATCCCAGCCCCTGCGCCCAGCCGATCGGCCCGAGCGGTGTACAGCCGAGCAGCTGGCTGACGCCGGGGATGCTGATCAGCGTCCCCATGGCGACCAGCGAGCCCCCGGCGGTGAGCACCACCAGCGGGGCGTGCGAATCGAGCAGCGTCTGCCCCAGCTGGGCGGACACCAGCGCGACCAGGGCCACCGTCGAGGCGCGCCGCGGCCGCCCGGTGACCCCGGCCATCGCCCAGGCCGCGGTCGCGGCCGCCGCCGTCGTCGTCCCGCGGATCGCGACCGCACGCCACAGCGCGTGCTGATCGGGTCCGCGTCCGTCGCGGTTGCCCGAGCCGCTCGTCTGGCTGACGGCCAGCGCCGCTGCCGGCAGCGCGTCGGTGAGCATGTTCACCAGCAGCAGCTGGCGGGTGTTCAGCGGCGAACTGCCGGTCAGCGCGCTGCCGATGATCGCGAACCCCACCTCGCCCGCGTTGCCGCCGAGCAGCACCGACACCGCCGCCTGCACCCGCCGCCACAGCTCGCGGCCTTCGTCGATCGCATGTAGCAGCGCCTCGATCCGGCCGTCGACGAGCACCACGTCGGCCGCCACGCTGGCCGGGTCGCTGCCGCGGGCGACGACGGCGATGCCGACGGTCGCGGCCCGGATCGCGGCGGCGTCGTTGGAGCCGTCGCCGACCATCGCGCACACCTTGCCGGTGCGTTCCAGCGTCTGGACGATCTGCACCTTGTTCTCCGGCGACATCCGGGCGAAGATCACCCGCTCGGCGACGGCGCGTTCCTGGTCCTTGCGGGACAACTCGTCCCACTCTGCGCCGGTGATCACCTGCTCGGGTGTCACCGGCATGCCCAGCTCCGCGGCGATCGCGGTGGCGGTGATCGGGTGGTCGCCGGTGATCAGCCGGATGGCCATGTTGCGTTCGGCCAGGTCGGCCAGCAGACCGGTCGACTGGGCCCGCGGAGTGTCGGACAGGCCGAGGAACCCGGTCAGTGACAAGCCGTCGCGGCACAAGTCGTCGATGGCGTCCTCGTCGTCCTGGACCGCCTGAGCCTGCTCGGGGGTCAGCTGCCGGCGTGCCACGGCGATCACCCGCAGCCCTTCGCCCGCCAGGCGACGCACCGTGCGCTCGGAGTCGGCGGCGCCATTTCGGCAGGCGCGCAACACGACTTCCGGCGCGCCCTTGACGGTGAGCTGGTCGCCGGACACCGAGGCCGAGAACGACCTGCCCGACCGGAACGGCAGATGAGCGTCGGGCTCGTCGGTGGGCTTGTACCCATCAACGGCGCCGTTCACCGACTGCGCCGCCTCGATGATGGCCCGGTCGGTGGCGTGCACGTGCGGGTTGCCGTTGGCGGTCGGCGCGGCGTGCGCGGCACAGTGCAGCACCTCCTCGCGCGAGCGGCCCGCCACAGGATGCACCTGCGACACCCGCAGCCGGTTCTCGGACAGCGTGCCGGTCTTGTCGAAGCACACCACGTCGACGCGGCCGAGCGCCTCCACCGACCGCGGAATGCGTACCAGCGCACCGTAATTGGTCAGCCGCCGGGCCGACGCCGCCTGGGCGAGGGTGGCCACCAGCGGCATCCCTTCGGGCACGGCGGCCACGGTGACGGCGATGCCGCTGGCCACCGCCTGGCGTAAACCCTTGCGGCGCAACAACCCCAGCGCGCTGACCAGTACGCCGCCGGCCATGCTGACCGGGAAGGCGCGGTTGGTGAGCTGGCTGAGCTGGTGTTGCAGCCCGACGTCGGGCAGCTCACCGGACGCGAGTTCGGCGGCACGCCGGGCCTGGGTGTCGGCGCCGACGGCGGTGACCAGCGCCCGCGCGGTGCCGGCCACGACGGTGGTCCCGGCGAACACCATGCAGCGACGGTCGGCAAGCTCCACGCCCGGGGTCGGCTCGGTTTGCTTTTCGACGGGCAGAGACTCACCGGTGAGCGTGGACTCGTCGACCTCGAGGTCTTCTTCCTCGATCAAGCGAGCGTCGGCGGGCACTACCTCGTGGGTGCGCACCTCGATCACGTCGCCGGGCCGCAGTTGCGCCGCTTTGACGTCGACGTAGCCGTCGGCGGTGACTTTGCGGGCCGGCGGAATCTGCAAGGCCAGCAACTGGTTCAGCCGGCTCTCGGCGCGCAGCCGCTGGCTGGCGGCCAGCACGGCGTTGCCGGTGAGCACCGAGCCGACCAGCACCGCGTCGACCGGTGAACCCAGCACCGCGCTCGCCGCCGAGCCGAGCGCCAGCACCGGGGTCAGCGGGTCGGACAGCTCTGCGCGCACGGCCTTGGCGAAATTCCAGACCGCGCGGCCGGGCCGTGCGGTGATCTCGGCGCCGCGTTGAGCCGTGGCGACCGCGCGGCTGGGCTTGGCGACGTCGGGCGCGGCGGGCGGCGGCAGCTCCCGGCGGACCTGCTCGACGGTCATCGCGTGCCACTCTTGGACCGGAGCCGGGCGCGGTGTCGGCGCACCGATCACCCCGCGGGCCAGCCAGTAGCCCGACAGCAGGCCGGCGGCCGCGCCGGTGGTCACCGGGCCGGGGCCGCGGCCGCGGACGCCGGGAAGCATCAGCAGCGCGCCCAAAGCCGAAGCGCCGGTGGATATTTCGATGCCGCGCCGGGTGGCGGCCTTCGCGGCCGGCAGCGCGTGCAGTACCCGCCAGACGCCCGCCAAATCGGGTAGCAGCAGATCGGCATACCAGGGCGGCGGCTCGCCCTCGTCGCTAGGGATGAGGCCGAGCGCCACGTCGGCCGACGACAACGCCTGCGCCGCGGCCGACGACAGCACCGCCACGGTGTGACCGTCTTGCTGCAGCTGCGCCAGGGCGTCGGTGAGCGCGTCGTCGACCGATCCGACATCCAGCGGCCGCACGTCGTCGAACGCGGGCCGCAGTTCGCCGAGCGCGTCAGTGTCGACGGAGATCAGGTCCACACCGCAGCGGCGGGCCTCGGCCATCACCGCCGGGGCCAGCGGGTCGTGGGTGGGACAGATCAGCGCTTCGACTCTGCGTCCCCGCCCGCCGGGAACCCGGTGCCAGCCCACATCGGCGTCGTCGAGCAGCGCCTGGGCGCGCTCCCACGCCTGCGCCAGTTCGTCGTCGCGGGCACCGCGGACGCGCACCACCCGCAATTTGTCGGTGCACAACACCCGGGGGTCGACGAGAAGCGCGTCGACCTGGTCGAGCCGGCGCAGGCTGTGCGGACGCAACGGCAGCACCCCGTGATGGTCGGACAACCCCTGGCCGAGCGCTGCGGCGAACGACTCGCGGGTGGTACGCAGCGCCTTCGGCGCGGCCACCAACGCCGCCGTGCCGGCCATGTTGACGCTGCGGGCGGCGGCGCCGACGACGCCTGCCCCGACGGCTTGCGCGTACGCGGCGCGCTGGGCGTGGCGCTCGGCGGGCCCCGGTGGCGCCGGCACCGGCCGCGACGGCGGGTGAAGGTCGAGGTGATCGGCGTGGGCCGCCAGCCTCGGCTCGTGGCGGCGCCAGGCCTGCGCCTCGGCGCGGCACTCGACGGCCTTGATTGTTTCCATCATCAGGTCGACCGCCAGCGACGCCGGTGCGAGCGAGATGATGTGCGCGGCCGTCATCGCCAGCGTCAGGGCAGTGTCGGTGGCCGGGTGGCCGATCCGGTCCTCGAGCAGACGGCGCAGCCGCGGTTGGTAGTCCACGGCCACTACCGCCGCCTCGACGGTGTCCGGCAGGCGCGGCCAGCGCAGCACCCGGCCGGCCAGCGCCGCGCCCATTCCGGCGGCGGTGGCGCCGACCGCGACCGCCTTGGTGGCCATCAGCAGGCCGTCGCCGGGCAACGGTTGGGGGCGTTCGCCGTCCGCGCGGCCGGTTTCGGCGTCGTCGACCGCCCGACACAGCTCACGCAGTGACACGTGGTCGCCGTCGAGCTCGACGACCACCCGCGACAGCGGACGGTTCAGCTTTGCCGCGACGACCCCAGGGCGGGCGGTGATCGCGTCGAGCACTGCGAGTCCCAGCGCGTCGCCGTCGGGGCGGTCCAGGCCGCGCACCTCGATCCAGGCGCGGTTGTGTCCGCGCCAGCAATGCCGGTTCAGTGGCGGGCCGGGCAGCTCGCCCGACACCGCTCTGACGGCTTCGCGCACCGGGATGGCGACCATGCTGGCGCCGACGGAGGCTGTCGTGCTCAGGGTTTGAAAGCCCATGGCGACCGCGCGCAGAGGCATGGATCTTCGCACGGATTCGACGGTACTCAATCCGGTGAACTAACGGCGGGCACGCGATTGGGTGCCGCGCGAGCGCCGTGCTGGTGTTTTTTTGGCCTGGGTTGTCGAACCGGTCGACTTCTTCGCGGGGGCGGACTTCTTGGCCGGCGCGGCGCCGGCAGTGGTCTTCGCCGGCGTGGCGGTGTCGCGCGGGCGGTTCAGCTGCCGCAACACCAATGCGCCGCCGCCGACGGCCAACAGCACCGGCCACTCGACCAGCCCGGCAACGCCCAGCGCACCCAATGCCAGCGCCGCCGCCGGTACCGAATGGCTGCCGGAGCTGATTCCCTTTTGCACGCCGGCCGCCGCACCGGTCACGGCTCCGACCGTGCCATTGACCGCGGCGCCGCCCACCGCGCCCGCGGCGGCAGTGGTGGCCGCGGCGGCGCGACCCACCGTTCGACTCGCTTTGCGCACCGCGCCGTCAATGACACCCATGATGACTCCCTGACCGCTTGAGTTGTCGAACCCCGATTCGACGACGGTTGTATACCCGCAGACCGCTGGAGTTCACCGAATCAATGAGATTCTGTTCAGCTTCATAAATGCTATGACCGGTGCAGGGCAAACGTACAGAGAACGCACAGCCGTCCGACAGGTGCCGGCCATAACTCAATCCCGGCGCAAATCCACCAAAACGGGGGCGTGATCGCTGGGCGCTTTGCCTTTGCGCTCATCGCGCACGATCTGCGCGCCGGCGACGCGGGCGGCCAGCGCGGGTGAGGCGAGGATGAAATCGATGCGCATCCCGCGTCCTTTGGGGAAGGCCAGCTGGGTGTAGTCCCAGTAGGTGTACACGCCGGGTCCGGGCGTGAAAGGCCGCACCACGTCGGCGAATTGAGCGTCGACGATCGCGTTGAACGCTTTGCGTTCCGGCTCGGAGACGTGCGTGCAGCCGCGGTAGTAGTCGACGCTCCAGACGTCGTCGTCGGTCGGGGCGATGTTCCAGTCGCCGACCAGCGCGATCTGCGCCGACGGGTCGTCGCGAAGCCAGCCTGCGGCCGTATCACGCAGCGCGGCAAGCCAATTCAGCTTGTAGGTGTAATGCGGATCGCCCAGCGCGCGTCCGTTGGGCACATAAAGACTCCACACCCGGATCCCGCCGCAGGTTGCGGCCAAAGCGCGTGCTTCCGCAGCGGCCGCGATATCCGGCGTGCTGCTCCAGCTCGGTTGGCCGTCGAAGCCGACCTCGATGTCGTCGAGCCCGACCCGCGATGCGATCGCCACGCCGTTCCATTGGTTGAACCCGCAGTGGGCCACCTCGTAGCCGAGTTCGAAGAACGGCAGTGTCGGAAATTGGTCGTCGGCGCATTTGGTTTCCTGCATCGCTAGCACGTCGACCTCGGCGCGGTGCAGCCAATCGAGCACGCGGTCGAGGCGCGTGCGGATCGAGTTCACGTTCCAGGTGGCGAGCCGCATGCTTAAAGCGTATGCACGTCGAGGTAGCGGCCCCGGTGGTGCGCTGTGAAACCCAGCGATTCGAGCAGGCTTCCGGCCGCGTGCTCGTCGTCGAGCACCCGCACATAACCGCGGGTTGCACCGCGGGATGCGCCCCATGCCAGCAGCGCCTCGCACAAGCGGTCGTCGGATATCGCCGACAGGCCGACCCAGCGGGTGCCGTCCGGGGCGTCGGTCACCGCCGCCCGCGCCGCCGCCCGGTCGTGGAGTCCGAATGCCAGCTCGCCGTCGAGCACGGCGGTCAGCACGTCGACGGGCTCCGCTCCGCGGTAACAGCGCAGCCAGTCGTCGTCGGGGCGGGTGGTCAGCCTGACGGCCGGGTCGGGGTCGGTGGTGCTCACGTCACGCACCAGCACCCGGTGAGCGTGCTCACCGGCATCGGGCAGCCGCAGCAGTCGGTCGGGTACAGCGAGCAGTGGCGTCAGGTTGCGCTGCGTGTACCAATCGACGATCGATGGGACGGCTCCGGTTGTCGCTGAAACATCCAGCGGCACAGCTGAATTCACTTCGACGCTAGCGCCATGTCCCGCTCGCAGCAGCCAGCCGCCCAACCACTGCTGCTCGAGGCCCGGCCAGGCCAGCGCGGCCGCATGCTCTAAGGCGCGGATCTGGGAGGTACGCACCGGCGCGTCGGTCAGCGCCCGCACCGCCACCGCGTCGTCGGGCGAAAACTCCACCACCTGACCGCTTTTCGTGCGAACCCGCACCAGCGGGGCGACGGCCAGCAGGTGGCCCACCGCGTCGGTCAGCGGCGGCACACTGCCGGCCGGCCTGCGGTAGCGAACCGTCACCCGGGTCCCGAGATCGGGCCACGAAACCATCAGTGCCCGAACGGGTCCGGCCCCTCGCCGGGTGTCCAGGACAATCCAGGAACGCCCCAGCCGTGCGACTTGACGGCGCGCTTTGCGGCGCGTGCGTGCCGGCCGATCAGCCGGTCCAGATACAGAAAGCCGTCCAGATGCCCGGTTTCGTGCTGCAGCATTCGGGCGAACAGACCGGTGCCTTCGACGGTGACCGCGTTGCCGTCGGCGTCGAGTCCGGTGACCCGCGCCCATTTTGCGCGTCCGGTCGGAAACGACTCGCCGGGCACCGACAGGCAGCCCTCGTCGTCGTGATCCGGGTCGGGCATGGTCTCGGGGACCTCGGAAGTCTCCAGCACCGGGTTGATCACGACGCCGCGACGCCGCGCGGTTTTCCCGCGGTCGTCGGCGCAGTCGTAGACGAACACCCGCAGGCTCACGCCGATCTGGTTGGCGGCCAAGCCGACGCCGTAGGCGGCGTCCATGGTGTCGTAGAGGGTGGTGATCAACTCGGGCAGATCGGTTGGCAGCGAACCGTCCGCGCCCACCGGCACCGGCTTGGTGGGCGTGTGCAGGACCGGATCTCCCACGATCCGAATGGGTACGACTGCCATGGTCGGCAAGCTTAAGCGGGCGACTCGCGGGCGAGGGTTACGGGTCAGCTGTTGCGGGCGTGGTTGAATAATCGCCGGAACAGCCAGCATTCGAGATTCGAAGGGTCTTGGGAAGGCTCAGAGGAGCGATATGGACAGCGCTATGGCGCGGGCTAATCGATCGGGGGACGACTCTGAAATCGTTGATGGGCTGACCCGCCGCGAACACGACATCCTGGCGTTCGAGCGCCAATGGTGGAAATACGCCGGCGCCAAAGAAGAAGCCATCAAGGAGTTGTTCTCGATGTCGGCGACGCGCTATTACCAGGTGCTCAATGCGCTGGTCGATCGGCCTGAGGCGCTGGCCGCCGATCCGATGCTGGTGAAACGGCTGCGACGGTTGCGCGCCAGCCGGCAGAAGGCGCGGGCCGCGCGGCGGCTCGGCTTCGAGGTCACCTGACCTTTATCCGGTTTTGTGGGTTTGGGCCCACTCCTGGATACAGTGGGCTGAAATGAACGAACGTGTTCCGGACTCTTCCGGCCTACCCCTGCGGGCCATGGTGATGGTGCTGCTGTTTCTCGGCGTCATCTTCCTGCTGGTGGGTTTCCAGGCCATGGGATCGAGTGGGCACTCCGACGACGATTCGGTGTCGACCGTGACGACGAGCACAATGCCGCCGAAGAAGTCGACGTCGGCCGCGGCGAAGTCCCAGGTGCGGGTGTACAACATCTCCGGCCAGGAGGGCGTCGCCGGGCGCACCGCCGACCAGCTCAAGGGCAAGGGTTACGACGTTGCCGAGGTCGGCAACCTGTCGTTGCCCGATGTCTCGACCACCACGGTGTACTTCAGCAATGCCCCCGGGGAGCGGGAGACCGCCGACGCGGTGGGCAAGTTGCTGGATGCTCCGGTTGAACCCCGCGTCCCCGAGGTGGCCGACCAGCCGCCCGGCGTCATCGTGGTGGTCGCGGGATAGTCTCTACCCATGGTCAAGCCCGTGAGCCGCAAAGTCGTCGCCGCAACCGCCCTCGGAGTGCTCGCCGTCCCAGTCGCGCTGCTGAGCGCTTGTTCGCCCAACCAGCCGCCGGCGACGTCGCCCGGGACCACGCCGTCGGTGTGGACCGGGTCGCCGCCGCCGGCCAGCACGCCGCCGACGGGCGGTCCGGGACGGCCGGAGAGCCTGACCACGCATTTGATGTCGCCCACCGGCGTGCAGGTTGCCACGGCGAAGTTCGAATTCGACAACGGCTTTGTGACCGTCACGATCGAGACCACCGGCCTGGGCCAGCTGTCCCCCGGGTTCCACGGCGTGCACATCCACTCGGTGGGCAAGTGCGAGCCCAACTCCGTTGCCCCGACCGGCGGTCCTCCGGGCGACTTCCTTTCTGCCGGCGGCCATTACCAGGCTCCCGGGCATACCGGAGATCCCGAAAGTGGTGACCTGACCTCGCTGCAGGTCCGCAAGGACGGCGCCGCGCTGCTGGTGACCACCACCGACGCGTTCACCAAGGAGGATCTGGTGTCCGGCGACGGCTCGGCGATCGTCATCCACGAGGGTGCCGACAACTTCGCGAACATCCCGCCGGAGCGCTACACCCAGGTCAACGGCGCGCCCGGACCCGACCAGACCACCATGGCCACCGGCGACGCCGGCAAGCGGGTGGCGTGCGGTGTCATTGGTTCCGGTTAGCCCGTCGGGCAACAGGGTAACCGAGCGTGTGGATTTCGCCGGCTCGCCAAGGCCGACGATCGGAGTGGAATGGGAATTCGCGCTAGTCGACGCGCAGACCCGTGACCTGAGCAACGAAGCCGTCGAGGTCATGGGAGAGATCGGCGAAAACCCCCGTGTCCACAAGGAATTGCTGCGCAACACCGTCGAGATCGTCAGCGGCGTCTGCGAGTGCACCGCCGAAGCGATGGAAGACCTTCGCGAGACGCTGCGCACCGCGCGTCCCATCGTCCGGGACCGCGGCATGGAGCTGTTCTGCGCGGGCGCCCATCCGTTCGCGCGGTGGTCCGCCCAAAAGCTCACCGACGCACCGCGTTACGCCGAGCTGATCAAGCGCACCCAGTGGTGGGGACGGCAGATGCTGATCTGGGGTGTGCACGTGCACGTCGGGTTGTCCTCGGCGCACAAGGTGATGCCGATCATGTCGTCGCTGCTCGACTACTACCCGCACCTGCTGGCGCTCTCGGCGTCGTCGCCGTGGTGGGGCGGTGAGGATACCGGATATCCGAGCAACCGGGCGATGATGTTCCAGCAGCTGCCAACCGCCGGCCTGCCGTTCCAGTTTCAGACCTGGGCCGAGTTCGAGAAATTCGTGCATGACCAGAAGAAAACCGGGATCATCGACGATATCGACGAAATCCGTTGGGACATCCGCCCTTCGCCACACAACGGGACACTGGAGGTGCGGATCTGCGACGGGGTGTCGAACCTGCGGGAGCTCTCCGCGTTGGTGGCGTTGACGCACTGCCTGGTGGTCGACCTGGATCGCCGGCTGGAAGCCGGTGAGACGCTGCCGACCATGCCGCCGTGGCATGTCCAGGAGAACAAGTGGCGGGCTGCCCGCTATGGCCTGGACGCGGTGATCATCCTCGACGCCGACAGCAACGAGCGCCTCGTCACCGACCATCTGGCCGACGTGCTCAATCGCCTTGAGCCGGTTGCCAAATCGCTGCACTGCGCCGACGAACTGGCTGCCGTGGCCGATATTCCGCGGCTCGGGGCGTCGTATCAACGGCAGCGCCGGGTGGCCGAGGAGCACGACGGCGATCTGCGCGCTGTCGTCGACGCGCTTGTTGGCGAACTGGACATCTGATCGTGGAAACATTTGAGCTGCCGATGTTTCCGCTCGAGTCGGCGTTGCTGCCGGGCGAGGACCTGCCACTGCGCATCTTCGAGCCGCGCTACACCGCGCTGGTGCAGGACTGCATGCGCAGCACCGAGCCGTGGTTCGGGGTGGTGCTGATCTCGCGCGGCCGCGAGGTCGGTGGCGGCGATGCGCGTTGCGATGTGGGGACTGTGGCGGCGATCAACGAATGCATCGATGTGGGCTCCGGCCGGTATGCGCTACGCTGCCGTACCCGCGGGCGGATCCGGGTGAGCGAATGGCTGCCCGACGACCCCTACCCGCGGGGCCTTGCACGGTTCTGGCCCGACGAGCCCGGGGATCCGGTGGGCGCCGACCAACTGCGCGAGGTCGAGGACCAGGTGCTGGCGCTGTTCGAGCGGATCGCCAGCGCCCGTGGTGTGGTGCTGCCGGGACCCGACACGCTGTTAGGTCCGCGCCCCGATGACGCGGGAGAGCGGTTGTACGCGTTGGCAAGTCGGGTACCGATGGGTCAGGCGGACCGCTATGCAGTGTTGTCCGCGCCGTCGGCGGCAGATCGTTTGGCGGCGCTTCGCGAGGCCGTCGAGTCGGTCGCCGCGATAATCGAATTCCAGCTGTCGGAGTAAGCCGAAGTTACTTGTCGGCGCGCTGTGGCATAATCGAATGTATGTTCGATGAAGTGGCGCGGGAGGCGGTGGTTGCCCGCTTTGATGAGCTGTTCGAGCGGCACTATCCGACTCCCACCCGCGAGTCGGCGGTGCTGCTGGATCGGATCTGTGCGGGCGCACGGGCGGAGAATCGGGCTGCGGCTGCGCAGCTGGTCGCGATCGGGGAGTTGTTTGCCTATCGGCTCTCGCGCTGTTCGGACACCGAGGAGTGGGCGATCGACACCGAGGCGGCGGTGGCCGCGGAGGTGGCGGCGGCGTTGCGGATCAGCCAGGGGCTGGCGGGCAGCCGGTTGCGCTACGCGCGGGCGATGCGCGAGCGCCTGCCGAAGCTCGGTGCGGTGTTTGGTGCCGGCGACGTCGACTTTCGGGTGTTTCAGACGATCGTGTATCGCACCGATCTGATCACCGATCGCGAGGTGCTGGCCGGGGTGGATGCCCAGTTGGCCCTCGCGGTGCCGCGCTGGCCGTCGATGACCCAGAGCCGGCTGGCCGGGCAGGTGGACAAGATCGCCATCGCCACTTTCCATTTCGTCAACCGTCAGGGATTCCCGAATGTTCTGTTCCCGGTACGCCAATTGCCCGACCCGGTGTGCGACCACCGGTGCGGTGATCACTGTGAACGCCCCGGTCAGCACCAGCATTCCGACGTCGTAGTTGCCACGCAGCCGGATCGCGGCGCCAGCCAGCACCAGCAGCAGACCCAGCACCTGTGGCTTGGTCGCGGAATGCATCCGCGAGAGCGTGTCGCCGAAGCGGACCACGCCGATGGCGGCGGTCAGCGCCAGCACTGAGCCGGCCAGCACCAGCACACCGGAGACGACGTCGAGGGGGCTCATCGGCGGTCCCGGTCGGGGACTCGGAAGCGGGCCACGCTGACCGAGCCGACGAAGCTGATCAGCGCCAGCGCCGCCAGACTGTAGGTCACTGTGCTGTCCAAACTGGCTGCGGCCCAGGTGCCTATCGCGCACATGGTCACCGCGATCAGCGTGTCCACCGCCACCAGCCGATCCAATGTGCTCGGCCCGGCCAGCAGTCGGAACATCGTGATGGCCGCCGCGGCGCCCAGCAGAATCCCGGCGATCAACCAGACGCTCATGCGGCCTCCTCGGCAGGCTGCCAATCCTCGTCGCGCTCATAGGCGGCCACCACCAGCCGCTCCACCTCGGCGACCTGGCGGTAGAACCGGTCGACGGCCACGCCCGAGCCGACGTCGATCACGTGGCAATACAACACCCGGCGCAGCTGGTCGATCTCCAGCACGATCGAGCCCGGGATCATCGTCAAGATGTTGACCGCGAAGACCAACACGAGGTCGGACTTGATCGACACCTCGGCCCGCAGCACCCCGGACGGCGGCGCCGGACCCGGTTTGATCGCCAGCCAGGAAACCTGAACGCTGGACACCACCAGATACCACGCGACCCGCACGACCAACCGCAGCACCGACAGCGGATGCACCCGGCCCTGGACCGGCACCGGCGGCATCGGCAGCAGCAGCGTAATCGCGAGGGCGACCGCCAGCCCGCTGACCGCATTGGCCGCGGAATAGTTGCCCCACAACAACACCCACACGCCGGTCAGCGCGACCAGGATGGCGATCCGCAGCAGCGTGGCCCTCATCGGTCTCATGGCCCGGCTCCTCCTCGGGCGTTTCCGCCCGCATCGTCGCCAGGCGGCGACAGCACCGCCGAGATGTAATTGCCGCGGTCGAGCACCTCGGCAGCCGCCCGGTCGCTGTAGGCGAAGATCGGCCCGGCCAACACGGTCAACGAAAGCCCGACGCCGATGAGTGCCAGCGTCGGCGCGACCATTCCGATCGGCATGTGGCCGACGTCGTCGCGGTCGTCGAACGCAACGTCCTCGACTTCCTCCAGCAGCGCCGCCGTGCGGGCCGCCACCAGGTCCCCGTCGGGCGCGTCGACGCGGGGACGCCAAAACGCCTTGGACCACACCCGCGCCACCACGTACAGCGTCAGCAGGCTCGTCAGCACTCCGCCGGCGACCAGCAGCCAAGCCAGCACCGACCCGTCGGCCGTGCCCGCCCGCAGCAGCGCCACCTTGCCGATGAACCCCGAAAACGGCGGAATACCACCGAGATTCAAAGCGGGCAGCAGAAACACGAAGGCCAGCAACGGGTTTGCCGCCAGCCCGCCAAGCCGCTGCAGAGAAGACGCCCCGCCCTGGCGTTCGATCAGGCCCGCCGCCAAAAACAGCGTGGTCTGCACGACGATGTGATGCGCCACGTAGTAGATGGCCCCGGACATGCCGGCCTGCGTGGACAGCGCGACCCCGAACACCATGTAGCCGATATGGCTGACCAGGGTGAAGGACAGCAGCCGTTTGATGTCGCTTTGCGCGATGGCGCCGAGGATGCCGATCAGCATGGTCAGCAGCGCGGCCACCAGCAGCAGATGATTCAGCCCGGCGTCGGGGAACAGCAGCGAATGCGCCCGGATGATCGCGTAGATGCCGACTTTGGTCAGGATGCCGGCGAACACTGCGGTGACCGGCGCGGGCGCGGTGGGGTAGGAGTCGGGCAGCCACGCCGACAGCGGGAACACCGCGGCCTTGATGCCGAAGGCGACCAGCAGCACCGCGAACATCGCGCTGCGGATGCCGGGGCTGACGGTGCCGACGCGGATTGCGAGCTCGGCCATGTTCAAGGTGCCGGTCGCGGCGTAGATCAACGCGATGCCGAACAAAAAGATCAGCGACGACAGCAGCGACACCATCACGTAGCCGATGCCGGCGCGCACCCGCGCGGCGCTGCCGCCGATCGTCAACAACACGAAACTCGCCGAGAGCAGCACCTCGAACCCGACGAACAGGTTGAACAAATCGCCGGCCAGAAACGCCATGCACACGCCGGCGGCCAGCGCGAGATAGGTGGGCAAGAAGATCGACACCGGCTGGCGGTCGTCGCCGTCGCGGATACCCTGACCGATCGCGTAGGCCACCACGGTCAGCAACACGACCGACGACACCACCAGCATCAACGCCGAGAGTCGATCGACCACCAGCGTGACGCCCAGCGGACCCAAAGGTGTTGGGCCCCAGCCGCCGACGTGTAGGGCCAGCGTGCCGTTGCGATCGGTCAAGAACAGCAACGCGATGCCGACCAGGACGATCGTCGCCAGCGCGGCCCACGTGATCAGGCGCTGCAGCCGTGGGCGTCGGCCGGCGACCAGGGTCGCCGCGGCGCCGAGCATGGGCACCAGCACGGGCAGCGGGATCAGCGTTGCGGCAAGGGTCATCGCGACCCCCGATGGCCGGGCAGCGCGTCGAGTTCGTCCGGTTCGTCGGTGTCTGGGTACGGCTCCTCCGGGTCGGCGTCGACGTCGGCGGCTTCCTCCGGCGAGAGCTGCGCGACGCGGGTGTCCTCGGGGTCTTTGCCGACGGCTTCGGCGGCAGTCAGCCGGTACGAGCGGTAGGCCAGCGCCAGCACGAACGCCGCTACGCCCATCGTGATCACGATCGCGGTCAGCACCATGGCCTGCGCCAGCGGGTCGGCGGTGGGTTTGCCGGGACTGCCGCGGCCGTGCACCGGCGGATTGCCCGGCGCACCGCTGACGGCGA
>Ga0070737_10002212_pt1 | contig 24148 bp, 24 predicted proteins | sample Coa_R1_10_FD_66438 | JGI IMG/M metagenome (GOLD analysis project Ga0070737, IMG submission 66438) | Surface soil microbial communities from Centralia Pennsylvania, which are recovering from an underground coalmine fire - Coalmine... | ecosystem: Environmental > Terrestrial > Soil > Unclassified...
GCTGCATCAGACCGCGCTGGAGATCCGCGGCGCGGACGCTGAGCTGGCCGATCCCTGGGGCGACGGGCTACTGTTCGCGCTGGGTGGCCCGATTTACGCTGGCACCAACGAGATTCAGCGCAACATTATCGCCGAACGGCTGCTGGGTTTGCCGCGGGAGAAATCACGATGAGATTCGACCTGGACCCGCAGCAGCGCGACTTCGCGGCCAGTATCGACGCCGCGCTGGCGGCAGCCGACGTCGCGGGGGCGGTACGCGCCTGGGCGGCCGGTGATTTCGGCCCGGGACGCAAGGTATGGGCCCGGTTGGCCGACTTGGGTGTCACCGCCCTCATGGTGCCCCAGCGGTTCGACGGCATCGACGCCCACCCAGTCGACCTCGTTGTGGCATTGGAGCGCCTCGGACGCTGGTGTGTTCCAGGACCCGTTACGGAATCTGTTGCGGTAGCGCCGATCCTGCTTGCCGCCGACGACCGGTGTGCGTCGCTGGCAACCGGTGAGCTGATCGCTACGGTCGCATTGCCGCCGCAAATTCCGCGCGCGGTGGACGCCGACGCCGCCGGCCTGGTGCTCTTGGCCCACCAGGGCCGGGTCAGCGAGGCTAATGTCGGAGATCGTCACGATTGCATCGATCCGAGCCGGCGCCTGTTCGACGTCACCGCCACCGCTACCACATGGCAGGCCGACGTTGCCCGGGCCTACGAGTTCGGCGTGCTGGCGACGGCCGCTCAATTGGTGGGCGCCGGCCAGGCGCTGCGGGACGCGGCCGTCGACTACGCCAAGCAGCGCAGCCAGTTCGGGCGGCCGATCGGCTCGTATCAGGCGATCAAGCACAAGCTGGCCGACGTGCATATCGCCGTGGAGTTGGCCCGCCCATTGGTGTACGGCGCTGCCCTGTCGCTGGCCGGCGACTCGGCGGACGCGCGCCGCGACGTGAGCGCCGCCAAAGTGGCCGCCGCCGACGCCGCCCTGCTGGCCGCGCGTTCGGCGCTGCAAACCCATGGCGCGATCGGCTTCACCGCCGAACATGATCTGTCGCTGTGGCTGCTGCGGGTCCAGGCGTTGCGGCCGGCATGGGGTGACCCGGCCGTACACCGCCGGCGGGTACTGGAGGCGTTATGACAGCGAGCGACGAACGCGAACTGCTGCGTGAAACGGTGTCGGCGCTGGTGGCCAAGCATGCTCCGGCCGCCGCGGTGCGGGAGGCGATCCAGTCCGAGCGCGGTTACGACGAAGCGTTGTGGCGGCTGCTGTGCGAACAGGTCGGCGCGGCAGCGCTGCTGGTGCCCGAGGAATTCGGCGGCGCCGGCGGCACCCTGGCCGACGCCGCCGTCGTCATCGAGGAACTCGGCAAAGGTCTGGTGCCCACCCCGCTACTCGGCACCACGCTGGCCGAGCTAGCGCTGCTCGCCGCCGACGAGCCCGACGCCCAAGCGCTCGCGCGGCTGGCGCAGGGCACGGCGATCGGCACGGTGGTGTTCGATCCCGACTATGTGGTCAACGGTGACAGCGCCGACATCGTCGTCGCAGCCACTGGCGACAGGCTCATCCGTTGGAGCGACTTCGTCGCCGAGCCCGTCGCCACAATGGATCCGACCCGCCGACTGGCCCGCGTCAGACCGCAACGCACCGTGCCGATAGGCGCGGACCCCGGTATCGCCGACAGCGCGGCGATCCTGCTTGCGGTCGAGCAGGTCGGCGCTGCGGCCCGCTGCCTGGAGTTGACCGTCGACTACACCAAGCAACGGGTGCAATTCGGCCGGCCGATCGGCAGCTTCCAGGCACTCAAACACCGGATGGCCGACCTGTATGTCGCGGTCCAGGCCACGCGCGCGGTGGTCGACGACGCAGTGACCGAACCGTCGCCGACGTCGGCGGCGCTGGCCCGGATTGCCGCGAGCGAGACGTTCAGCAGGGTGGCTGCCGAGGGTATCCAGCTGCACGGCGGGATTGCGATCACCTGGGAACACGACATGCACCTGTACTTCAAGCGTGCGCACTCAAGTGCCCAGCTGCTCGGGCCGCCGCCCGAATACCTGCGCCGGCTTGAGCGCCAAGTGTTGAATAGCACGACGTGAACGCTTCTATCGCGCTGCGCGCCGGCATCCCGCCGTTCTATGTGATGGACGTGTGGCTGGCGGCCGCCGAGCGTCAACGCACCCACGGCGACCTGGTGAACCTTTCGGCGGGCCAGCCAAGTGCGGGAGCGCCGGCACCGGTGCGCGCCGCCGCCAAGGCGGTGCTAGACAGCCGCCCGCTGGGTTACACGGTGGCTCTTGGCATTCCAGAACTCCGCGCCGCCATTGCTCAGACATATACGCCGCGATATGGGATCACCGTCGAGCCCGACGACGTCGTCATCACCACCGGCTCGTCGGGCGGCTTCTTGCTTGCGTTCCTAGCGTGTTTCGACGCCGGCGACCGGGTCGTTGTCACCAGCCCCGGCTACCCGTGCTACCGAAACATCCTGTCCGCGCTGGGCTGTGAAGTGGTGGACGTGCCATGCGGCCCGGACACCCGGTTTCAGCCGACCGCACATATGCTGGCCGCGCTCGACCCGCAGCCACGCGGTGTCGTCGTCGCCAGCCCGGCCAACCCGACCGGGACCGTCATCGCACCCGCGGAGCTGGCGGCGATCGCATCCTGGTGCGAGAACTCCGGCGTGCGACTCATCAGCGACGAGGTGTACCACGGCCTTGTGTACGAGGGAGCTCCCCAAACCAGCTGCGCTTGGGAGACCTCGCGAAACGCTGTGGTGGTCAACAGTTTTTCGAAATACTACGCGATGACGGGTTGGCGGCTGGGCTGGCTGCTGGTGCCGCCGGAGTTGCGCCGCACAGTGGACTGTTTGACCGGCAACTTCACGATCTGCCCACCCGTGCTGTCGCAGTACGCCGCGGTCGCGGCGTTCACCCCGGAGGCGGTCGCCGAGGCCAACGCACACCTACATCAGTACGCGATCAACCGTCGGCTGCTGTTGGACGGTCTGCGGCAAATCGGAATCAACCGGCTCGCTCCCACCGACGGTGCGTTCTACGTCTATGCCGATGTCGCGGACTACACATCGGACTCGCTGCAGTTTTGCGAGAAGTTGTTGGCCGACACCGGAGTGGCGATCGCACCGGGCATCGACTTCGACACTGCTCGCGGTGGGTCGTTTGTCCGCGTGTCATTCGCCGGACCGACATCCGATATCGAGGAGGCGCTGCGCCGCATCGAGCGGTGGCTGGGCTAACTGGGCGCAGCCGACGGAGTCAATTCGGCGTGCACCGTGCGGCCGTATTTGCGCCGCATCAGCCGATGCGTCAACGGCACCAGAACCCCATGCAGCAACGGGTATTTGCGGCGCAGCAGACGAGCCGCCGCCTGATATTCGGCGCCTTCCAGGAGCCGCACGCGGCCGGGTTGGGTCGGCCCGGTCGGCTTACCCGATGCCGTCGCCGGTCCGAATTCAACTTTCGGATCGCGCCGTATCCTACGTACTTTGAGCGCCCGCTCAAAACTGCGAAAGTATGCGCGGTCGCCGTCTACCGCGATGCTCACCGGACTACTGCCCGGGGTGCCATCCTTTCGGAAGGTGGTGAGCCGCACCGTCTTCTGCCGCACGAAGGAAGCCAGTCTGGGATCGGTTGCGGTGCCGACGGACCCGAGTACATAGCCGAGTTGGCGTAGCCGCAGCAGGAACGCTACGACAAGTGCCACCGACACCACGCCGAGCACCCATGCCTGAGCGGGCGAACCGCCCAGATCGAGGTCCATCACGTGGTTCACCGTGTGCACGCCGTTGGCCACGATGAACCCAGCCAGCGCGGTGGCCAATGCATCCGACCAGATCAGCGCGAGCAGCAACGTGACACCCAACCCCAGCTGGAACGCGCCGATGTCATGCAGAAAATGCTCGTGCGTTTCGAATCCCACGAACCGGGCGAACAACCCGGGGCCGGCCAGACACCATATTCCAACCACAACATTGGCCAGACCGACCAAGGCCGTCAGCGTGACCAGGTATGCCCGCGCTGCTGTGTTCAACGGTCTCATGGTTAAGCCTCCCGTGATATCTGGTCGTCATCAGCTAGACGGGGCAGCGCGCCGATGTGTGACAAAAGTGGGAAAAGGCACGGCGAGCAGACGCAGAAGTCGCCGCCGCGCCGGGCTTATAGCCAGGTGTCCTGGGTGGTGGTGGTCAGGAACGCTTCGAGATCGTCGCGCCACGCGGCGGGCGTGTTCTTGTCCGGCTCGATTCCCGTGTACTCGCCGCGGTAGAACAGCAGCGGTCGCGGCTTGGCCCTCGGCACTTCCGACAGCGAGTGCACCGCACCGAACACCACGAAATGGTCGCCACCGTCGTGCACCGACGCTACCGTGCAGTCGATGTGCGCCAGTGTTCCCTCGATGACGGGTGAGCCCAATTCGGAGAGATGCCAGTCGATTCCAGCGAACTTGTCGGGCTCCTTCGAACCGAAGCGCGCCGAAATGTGCTGTTGCTTCTCGTGCAAGATGTTGACGCAGAACTTCCCGCTGGCCTCGATAGCCAGCCAGGTCCGCGACACCTTGGTGGGGCAAAACAACACCAGCGGCGGCTCCAGCGACAACGCCGCGAAGGACTGGCACGCGAACCCGACCGGTGCGCCGTCGTGCATGGTGGTGATGATCGTGATCCCGGTGCAGAACTGACCGAGCACGTTGCGAAACGTACGTGCGTCGATCGGTGTCGCGGCCATTACTGTTGACGGGCGCCGACGGTGAAGTCGTGACCCCATAGGCTGACCGCGGTGCTCTCCCTGGCTATCCAGTCCCGATCGTCGACTTGCAGGCCTTCACAACCGAATTCGACGTCGAACCCGCCGGGCGTCTTCATGTAGAACGACAGCATCTTGTCGTTGACATGCCGCCCCAATGTGGCAGACATCGGTACCTTGCGGCGCAGCGCCCGGTCCAGGCACAGCCCGACGTCGTCGGAGTTTTCCACCTCGACCATCAAATGCACGATGCCGCTCGGGGTGGGCATCGGCAGGAAAGCCAGGCTGTGGTGGCGCGGGTTACAGCCGAAGAAACGCAGCCAGGCCGGCGGTCCGTCCGCGGGACGGCCAACCAACTGGGGCGGCAGCCGCATCGAGTCGCGCAGCCGAAAACCCAGCACGTCGCGGTAGAAGTGCAAGGCCTCGGCGTCGTCGCGGGTGGACAGCACCACATGCCCCAGGCCCTGCTCACCGGTGACGAACTTATGCCCGTACGGGCTGACCACCCGCCGGTGCTCAAGCGCGGCGCCATGGAAGACCTCCAGGCAGTTTCCGGAGGGATCGGAGAATTGGATCATCTCGTCGACGCGTCGCTCCGCCAGTTCCGCCGCGGTGGCTTCCTTGTACGGTGTGCCCTCCACGTCAAGCCGGTTGCGGATGTCCTGCAGCCCTTCGGCGTTCGCGCATTCCCAGCCGGCTACCGCCAGGCGGTCATGCTCGCCGGGCACGATCACAAGCCGGGCGGGGAATTCGTCCATCCGCAGATACAGTGCCCCCTCGGTGCTGCCACTGCCCTCGACCATGCCGAGGACCTTGAGGCCGTACTCCCGCCAGGCCCCCACATCGGTGGCCTCGATGCGCAGATAGCCCAGTGACCGGATGCTCATCACGCACCTCCGAGGAAGTCAATCGTGAGCTTGTTGAACTCGTCGAATTTCTCCACTTGGACCCAATGTCCACATTGCCCGAAAACATGCAGCTGGACACGCGGAATCGTCTTCAACGCCACCAGTGCGCCGTCGAGCGGGTTGACCCGGTCCTCGCGACCCCAGATCAGCAATACCGGCTGGCGCAGCCGGTACACTTCACGCCACATCATCCCGGCTTCAAAGTCCGTGCCGGCGAACGACTTTCCCATCGCCACCGTCGCTGCCAGCGCCTCCGGGGTGCTGGCCAACGCATACCGCGCCTCCACCAGCTCCGGGGTAATGATGTTCTTGTCGTAGACCATCACCCGCAAAAACGCCTCGAGGTTTTCCCTGGTGGGCTGCATAGCGAACTTGTTGAGCCGCTTGACCCCTTCGGTGGGGTCGGCTGCGAACAGGTTGATGCTCAAGCCGCCCGGCCCCATCAACACCAGCCGCCCCGCCCGATCCGGGTAGTCCAGCGCGAATCGGACCGCCGTACCCCCGCCCAGGGAATTGCCCACCAACGGCGCCCGCTGGAGGCCAAGCGCGTCGAACAGGGCCTTGAGGGCTCTTGCGGCGTACCGGTTGAACTGCGGATGCTCGGTCCGTTTGTCCGAGTGCCCGTAACCGGGCTGGTCGACGGCCAGCACATGGAACCGCTGGGCGAACACCGCGATGTTGCGGGAGTAATTCGTCCAGCTCGACGCCCCGGGACCGCCGCCGTGCAACAGCACCACCGTCTGCGGATTGCCGACACCGGCCTCGTGGTAGTGCAGCTTAAGTGGGCCGTCAACGTCGAGCTGCGCGTAACGCGACGTGGACTCGAACGTCAGCTCGTCGGTTGTGGTCATCACACCATGGTGTCGCCGGGCGGCAGCCCGAACTCGTGGTTCCCGAAGATCACGTAGGCCCGTTCCGGGTCGTTGGCCGCGTGCACACGCCCGGCGTGGGCGTCGCGCCAGAACCGTTGGATCGGAGCGGTGTTCGCCAGCGCGGTGGCGCCTGAGGCCTCGAAGAGCCGGTCGATCGAGGCGATCGCGCGGCCGGTGGCGCGCACCTGATCGCGTCGCGCACGGGCCCGCAGCGCGAACGGGATCTCCTTGCCCGCCGCCAACAAGGCATACTCGTCACCCACGTTGCCGATCAACTGACGCCACGCGGCGTCGATGTCGCTGGCTGCCTCGGCGATGCGGACCTTGGCGAACGGGTCGTCCTTGGCCTTCTCGCCGGCGAACGCCGCGCGCACCCGCTTGCCCTGATGCTCCACGTGCGCGTCGTAAGCACCGTAGGCCATGCCCACGATCGGAGCCGTGATGGTCGTGGGATGCATTGTGCCCCAAGGCATCTTGTACACCGGTGCGGTGTTGGTCTGCAGCCCGGCGGCGGTGTGGTCGTTCATCGCCTTGTACGACAGGAACCGGTGGCGTGGCACGAAGACGTTCTTGACGTGCAGCGTGTTGCTGCCGGTGCCGCGCAGCCCCACGACATGCCAGACGTCCTCGATCTCGTATTCGCCGCGCGGGATCAAAAAGCTGCCGAAGTCGACCGGTCGGCCGTCTTTGATCACTGGGCCGCCGACGAACGTCCAGGTGGCGTGGTCGCATCCCGACGACCAGTTCCACGAGCCGTTGACCAGATACCCCCCGTCGACCACGGTGCCCGCGCCCATCGGCGCATACGACGACGAGATCCGCACGCTTGTGTCCTCGCCCCACACTTCTTCCTGGGCTTTTTGGTCGAACAGCGCCAGATGCCAGTTGTGCACCCCCACGATCGAACCGACCCAGCCGGTCGACCCGCAGGCACTGGCCAGCCGCCGAGCCGCCTCGTAGAACAGCGTGGGGTCGCATTCCAGGCCGTCCCATTGTCTGGGCTGCAGCAGCCGGAAGAAGCCGATCTCCTGGAGCTCGCTGACCGTCGCATCGGGCAGCCGGCGCAGGTCCTCGGTCTCCTGGGCCCGCTGCCGCAGCTTAGGCAGCAGTTCGTCGATGCCGTCTAGGACCGATTGGGCGTCGCGTTGTTCAATGGACGTCACTGGGTTCCTCCATCAGTACGGGCTTAAATCAGAGACTAGAACACGTTCCGATTCGTGTCGAGCAGGGTATTCCTGCGGCTGGTAGCGGTACTTAACGCGTTTTCTGTAACCTGTTCTAGTTATGTCAGACGAGAAAGCCCGGGCCGTGGCGGATACCGTTCCCGACGAGCCGCTGGGCAGTCACGTGCTTGAACTGCAGGTCGCCGAGGTGATCGCCGAGACCGACGAGGCCCGGTCGCTGGTGTTCGCCGTCCCCGACGGCGCCGACATCCCGCCCGAGCGGCTGCGCTACGCGCCCGGACAGTTCCTGACGTTGCGCGTCCCTAGCGAGCGCACCGGCTCGGTGGCGCGCTGCTATTCGCTGTGTGGTTCGCCGTTCACCGGGGACGCGCTGACCGTGACCGTCAAGCGCACCGCCGACGGGTATGCGTCGAACTGGCTGTGCGACCACGCCCACCCCGGGATGCGGATCCACGTGCTGGCCCCGTCCGGCAACTTCGTGCCGAAGACGCTCGACGACGATTTCTTGCTGATCGCGGCCGGCAGCGGGATCACCCCGATCATGTCGATCTGCAAATCCGCGCTGGTCGAGGGCAGCGGGCAGGTGGTGCTGGTCTACGCCAACCGCGACGACCGCTCGGTGATTTTCGGTGATGCGCTGCGGGAGTTGGCGGCCAAGTATCCCGACCGGCTGACCGTCGTGCACTGGCTGGAGTCGCTGCAGGGCCTGCCCAGCGCCGCCGCGCTGGCCAAGCTGGCGGCGCCGTACAGCGACCGGCAGGCCTTCATCTGCGGACCGGGACCGTTTATGCAGGCCAGCCGTGACGCGCTGGAATCACTGAACGTGCCGGCGCACCGTATCCACCTCGAGGTGTTCCGCTCGCTGGACACCGACCCGTTCGCCGCGGTGACGGTCGAGGACTCCGGCGACGAACCTCCGGCCACCGCGGTCGTGCAGCTCGACGGTGAAACCCACACCGTGTCATGGCCGCGGCACGCCAAGCTGCTCGACGTGCTGCTGGACCGCGGCCTGGATGCGCCGTTTTCCTGCCGGGAAGGTCACTGCGGCGCGTGCGCCTGCACGTTGCGCAGCGGGAAAGTCACCATGGAGGTCAACGACGTGCTCGAGCAGCAAGATCTCGACGAAGGACTGATCCTGGCCTGCCAGTCTCGCCCGGAGTCCGATTCGGTCGAAGTCACCTACGACGAGTAGCCGTGGGCGTTAAGTTCGGCTGATGGGCAAGCGGCTGGTGACGGCGCTGGGCGGCGCGGGACTGATGCTTGGATTAGCTCCTTTGTCATCGGCCGCCAGCAACACCGCGACCACGTTGTTTCCCGTCGACGACGCGACCCAGCTCGAGACGCACATCGTGGTCGATTGTCACCGGGCAACCGGCAGTTGCGATTTCACCGCGGGGGCCGACTTGCGCACACCCGATGGGGTGACCGGGTTTCCGCCCGACCTATGGTCGCGGCAGAGCACCGAGATCCGCTCCACCGACCGGCTGGCCTACCTCGACGTGCACGCCAGTGGGCAATTCGAGAGGGTGATGAAATCAGGCGGGTCCGACGTGATCACCACCGTCTACTTCGGTGCCGGGCCGCCCGAGAAGTACCAGACCTCCGGACGAATCGACTCCACGGATTGGCGCACCGGCCAACCGAAGACGGACGTCAACGTGATCGCGTGTACGCACATCCAGGTGGTCTACGCCGGGGTCAACCTCACCTCGCCCAGCACCTGCGCGCAAACCGGCTTTTCCTGATTGTGCCGCCGCCCGCCAATTGGGTCGAAACGGCCACGTCGAAATTGCGCCCATGGTTGTGATTTCGTGAAAACCACAGCCATGAGTGCAATCTCGCGAAAGGTCTGCTAGCGCGGCAGGCCCAGCAGCCGCTCGGCAGCCAGTGTGAGCAGGATCTGCTCGGTACCTCCCGCGATGGTCAGGCAGCGGGTGTTGAGGAAGTCGTGCACGACGGCGTCCTCGACCACTCCGGCGCCCTCGGCGATGTCCATCCGGAATTCGGCCAGGGCCTGCCGGTATCGCACGCCGATGAGCTTGCGCACACTGGACTGCGCGCCGGGATCGTGACCGCCGACCGCCAGCTCCGCGATGCGCTGGTCGAGTAGCGCCCCGGTCTGCGCGGCGACGATCAGCCACCCGAGCTGGTCTTGACGAGCGACGTCGAGGTCCAAATCGGCTGCTGCAGTGAGCAACTCTTCCATCGGGTTACCCAGCGCGGTGCCGGTGGCCATGGCCACCCGCTCGTTGGCCAGCGTGGTGCGCGCCAACCGCCAGCCGTCGTTGACCGCGCCGACGACCATCTCGTCGGGAACGAACACGTCCTCCAGGAAAACCTCGTTGAACAAAGCGTCACCGGTGATCTCCCGTAGCGGCCGGATCACGATGCCGGGCGAGCTCATGTCCACCAGAAAGTAGGTGATGCCTTTGTGTTTCGGCGCGTTTGGGTCTGTCCTGGCCAGGCACACTCCCCATTGCGCTTTGTGCGCCGACGACGTCCACACCTTCTGCCCGGTCAGCTTCCATCCGCCCTCGACACGCACCGCCTTGGTGCGCAGCGAAGCCAGATCCGAACCGGCTCCTGGCTCGGAAAACAGCTGGCACCAGAAGATTTCGCCGCGCAGGGTGGCCGGGACGAAGCGCTCGATCTGCTCGGGTGTACCGTGCTCGAGGATTGTCGGCGCGGCCCACCACCCGATCACCAAGTCGGGGCGCTCGACGCCGGCCGCGGCCATCTCCTGGTCGATCAGCAGCTGTTCGGCCGGTGATGCGCCGCGCCCGTAGGGCGCCGGCCAGTGCGGCGCCAGCAGGCCCGCTTCGGCGAGGGCCACCTGCTGTTTGTCCTTGGGCAGTGCGGCGATCCCCGCGACTGTGGCGGCGATCTGGGGCCGTAAATCCGCGACCCCCCCGAGGTCGATGCTCAGCCGCCGGCGCCCCCCGGCCCGGGTCAACGCCGCGGTGCGGCGCAACCAGCGCGCCGAACCGCCGAGGAATTGCCCGATGCCGTAGGCCCGGCGCAGGTACAGATGCGCGTCGTGCTCCCAGGTGATGCCGATGCCGCCGAGCACCTGGATGCAGTCTTTGGCGTTGGCCTTGGCGGCCTCGATACCGATGCTGGCGGCGACGGCCGCGGCGATCGACAACTGTTCGGGGTCCGGGTCGGCGACCGCGTGCGCGGCATCAGCCGCGGCCACTGCGACTTGCTCTGCGCGGCATAGCATTTCGGCGCAAATGTGTTTGATTGCCTGGAAGCTGCCGATCGGTTTGCCGAACTGCTCACGCACCTTGGCGTAAGCCACCGCGGTGTCCAGCGCCCAGCGAGTCACCCCGGCCGCCTCGGCGGACAGCACGGTGGCGGCCAGGTCCTGCACCGGGCCGTCGACCACGCTGGCCGGCGCGCCTGCCAGCACCACCCGCGCCAGCGGACGGGAGAAGTCGGTGCCCTGCAGCGGCTCGACCGACACGGCGGCGTCGACGGTGTCGATCAGCAGCCATTTGCCGTTTGCCGGCACCAACAACAGCCCGCCGTCGGTCGCACCGAGCGCCCATGGCACCGTGCCGGATGCGCGCAAAGCGGTATCGACGTGCAGGTCGGCGCTCAGGGCCACGCCGGCGACGCGTTCACCGGATGCCAGCTGGCCGCGCACCCGCGGATCGGATACCGCCAGCGTGGCCAGCGCCGTCGTCGCGACCGGGCCCGGCACCAAGGCCTTGGCCGCCTCCTCGACCATGGCGCAGAGGTCCTCGACCCGCCCGCCGGCGCCGCCGCAGTCCTCGGGCACCGCGACACCGAACAGCCCCAGGCCGGCCAGGCCGTCGTAAACCGGCTGCCAGGCCTCGCGCTTTCCCTGCTCGATGTCGCGAATCGCGGCCGTTGTTCCCGCGCCGGCGGCCCACTCGCGCACCAACCCACGCGCTGCCAATTGCTCGTCGCTGATGGTGGTCGGCACGTTGCGGCTCCTCCGTTGACTAGAACGTGTTCTAATAGTGCCAGCGATCGACCGTCAAGTCGAACGCCGTTGCAGCAGCACACGCCGGTGTCCCCAGCCGCACGGAGGTGAGCAATCGAGGTTCAGGATGCGTATCGTTTTCAGCGAGATCGCCAGATGAAGGAGCTGTCCGTCACATGTCCCCTCACATCTCGGGGCCAGCGAACACCGATGCGGCCGGCGCGCCGGGCGCGCAGCCTCGCGAGGTCATGAACGTGGCGGTGTTGGCCGAATCCGAGCTGGGCTCCGAGGCCCAGCGCGAGCGGCGCAAGCGCATCCTGGACGCGACGATGGCGATCGCCTCCAAAGGCGGCTACGAGGCAGTACAGATGCGTGCGGTGGCCGACCGGGCCGACGTGGCAGTGGGCACGCTCTACCGGTATTTCCCGTCGAAGGTGCATCTGCTGGTCTCGGCGCTGGGCCGCGAGTTCGAGCGCATCGACGCCAAGACCGACCGCTCCACGCTGCCCGGCGGCACGCCGTATCAGCGGCTGAACTTCATGGTCAGCAAGCTCAACCGCGCGATGCAGCGCAACCCGCTGCTGACCGAGGCGATGACCCGCGCCTACGTCTTCGCCGACGCGTCCGCCGCGGGTGAGGTTGATCATGTCGAGAAACTGATCGATTCGATGTTCGCCCGGGCAATGGCTGACGGTGAACCGACCGAGGACCAGTACCACATCGCCCGGGTGATCTCGGACGTGTGGCTGTCCAACCTGCTGGCCTGGCTGACCCGGCGCGCGTCGGCCACCGACGTCAGCAAGCGGCTGGACCTGGCGGTGCGGCTTTTGCTCGGCGAGGAGCACGCCAAAAGCTGACCTCAGGGGTGAGCGCACGGGCGGCGAATGCCAGGCGCGCCCGCCCGAAAGATCGCTTAGGCTCGGGTTCCGTGGTGGCGGTGGACCTCAACGCTGACTTGGGTGAGGGCTTCGGCGTGTGGCGGCTCGGCGACGACGACGCCATGCTCGGCATCGTCACCAGCGCCAACATTGCGTGCGGTTTTCACGCCGGGGATCCAGCGGGCCTGCTGCGGGTTTGCCGGGCCGCGGCCGCACGGGGGGTGCGGATCGGCGCACAAGTCGGCTACCGGGACCTGGCCGGGTTCGGCAGGCGGTTCATTGACGTCTCCGCGGACGACCTGCTCGCCGACGTCATCTACCAGATTGGGGCGTTGCAGGCTCTTGCGCAGGTCGCGGGCTCAGCTGTCTGTTACGTGAAACCCCATGGGGCGCTCTACAACACGATCGTCAATCACCGCGACCAGGCTGCCGCCGTCGCCGAAGCAGTGCGTGTGGTGGACGCCGGCTTGCCGGTGCTCGGCCTGGCCGGGTCAGCATTTTTCGACGAAGCACTGGCACGTGGTTTGCGCACCGTGCCGGAAGCATTCGCCGATCGGGCCTACCGCCCGGATGGCCAGTTGGTGTCTCGCCGCCAACCCGGTGCCCTCCTTCACGACCCGGCTGCGATTGCCGAGCGGGTGCTGAGCATGGTGACGACGGGCCGGGTCACTGCGGTTGACGGCTCGACGATCCCGATCAGCGTGGAATCGGTTTGCGTGCACGGTGATTCGCCGGGCGCGCTGCAGATCGCTTCGGCGGTGCGGGATCACTTGAAGGCCGGCGGTGTCGACGTGAAGGCCTTTTGCTGATGCGGCTCAAGCCCGGGCGGCCGAACATCGCGCGATACTCCGGCAGGTTCAGCCTGCCCGCGGCAAAATCTGACGCGCCGGTATCTGTTACCTGGCTCGGCGTGACGACCCTGCTACTCGACGACGGGACCTCCGCGCTGATGACGGACGGCTACTTTTCTCGTCCCAGCCTGCCCCGGGTGGCGCTGCGCAAGGTGTCGCCATCGCCGGCCCGCGTCTACGGCTGCCTGGCCCGCGCCAACGTGTCGCGGCTACAGGCCGTCATCCCGGTGCACACGCACATCGATCATGCGCTGGACTCGGCGCTGGTCGCCGATGTCACGGGTGCCCGGCTGGTTGGTGGCGAGTCGGCGGCCAACGTCGGGCGCGGATACGGCCTGCCCGAAGACCGGTTGGTGGTCGCGGCCTCAGGCAAGCCAATCTTGTTGGGCGCCTATGACATAACGCTGGTCGAATCACGCCATTCTCCGCCCGACCGGTTTGCCGGAGTCATCACGACACCGGTGCGACCGCCGGTGAAGGCGTCGGCCTTCCGGTGCGGGGAGGCGTGGTCGATGCTGGTCCATCACCGCCCATCGGGCCGACGGTTGTTGATCCAGGGCAGCGCGGGGTTCGTCAAAGGCGCACTGACCGGCCGGCACGCCGAGGTCGTCTACCTCGGCGTGGGGCAGCTCGGGGTGCTGCCGAGGTCGTATCTGCTCGACTACTGGACGCAGACCGTGCGGGCAGTGGGCGCGCGCCGAGTGGTGTTGATCCATTGGGACGACTTTTTCCGTCCCCTGTCAAAACCCTTGCGGGCCTTGCCTTATGCCGCTGACGACCTGGACGTGTCTCTGCGCGTCCTGGGCGAGCTGGCCGCACAGGACGACATCGCGCTGCACCTGCCGACGGTGTGGCGCCGCGAGGATCCGTGGGCCTGAACGTTGACACTGATCCTCGCCCTGGTATTGCTCGCTGTCGTCCTGGGCTTCGCGGTCGCGCGCCCACGCGGCTGGCCCGAGGCTTTCGCCGCGGTCCCGGCCGCTGTCCTGCTGATCCTGGTCGGCGCGATCTCAGTCCATGACGCTGCGGCTGAGGCTGCTCGACTGTCGCGGGTCGTTGCGTTCCTGGGCGCGGTACTGGTACTGGCCAAGCTGTGCGACGACGAGGGGCTGTTCGAGGCTGCCGGCGCCGCGATGGCCCGGGCACATGCCGGGCCGTCGCGACACCTGTTACGGCAGGTGTTCGTCATCGCCGCGATCATTACCGCGGTGCTGAGCTTAGACGCCACCGTGGTGTTGTTGACGCCGGTGGTGCTGGCCACGGTGCGCTGGCTGCGGGCACCGGTGCGTCCGCACGCCTATGCCAGCGCTCACTTGGCCAATGCCGCCTCCCTGCTGCTGCCGGTGTCGAACCTGACCAACCTGCTGGCCTTTCACGTCGCCAAATTGTCGTTCACCAAGTTCACCCTGGTGATGGTGTCGCCGTGGCTGGCTGCGGTAGCGACCGTGTATCTGGTGTTTCGCTGGTTTTTTGCCGCGGATCTGCGTGTGGTGCCCGATCGCCACGAGGTCGGCCCACCACCACAGCTGCCGGTGTTCGCGGTGACGGTGGTCGTGCTGACGCTGGCGGGGTTCGCGATCGCCGAGGCCGCCGGTGTCGCGCCGGCGTGGGCAGCGCTCGCCGGAGCCACGGTGCTGGCTGTGCGAAGCCTGCGCCACCGCCGTACCTCGGCGACGGAGATCGTGCGCGCGGTCAACGTGCCGTTCTTGGTGTTCGTGCTGGCGCTGGGCGTCGTGGTGCAGGCGGTCATGGTCAACGGGCTGGCCAGCCGCATGTGTGCGCTGATCCCCGCCGGCCGTGGGTTGCTCGCACTGCTTGCAATCGCCGCGGTGGCCGCCACGCTGGCCAACATCGTCAACAACCTGCCGGCTACGCTGGTGCTGCTGCCCCTGGCCGCGACCAGTGGGCCCGCGGCGATCCTGGCGGTGCTGCTCGGCGTCAATATCGGTCCAAACCTGACCTATGCCGGCTCACTGTCGAACCTGTTGTGGCGCAGGGTTCTTCACAGGTATGACGTGCCGGCCAGTTTCGGCGAGTACACGCGGCTAGGGATGTGCACCGTGCCCACGGCACTGGTGGCGTCGGTGCTGGCGCTGTGGGTCAGCGTGCGGTTATTGGGGGTTTAACTCGCGACGGTATATGGGCGGCAACGGCAATGCTAGCTCCGTCATCACCCTGCGCAGCAGTGTGGGGTAGTCGGTGACGATGCCGTCAGCACCGGCGGCGATCAGGGCCCGCATGGCATCGGCGTCGTTGACCGTAGCTGGAATGACCTTGAGCCCCAACATGTGCGCCCGATTCACCAACGCTTCGTCGACAATTGCATAGTCAGGCGAGACGATGTCGGCACCCACAATCCTGGCGCCGACGATCGGATCGCGGACGACGGCCGGGTTGATGCCTGCCAGCCACACTGAACCCGGTGTCCATGTCGCCTCGTTCCATAACGCGACCAACGGAATCGACGGTTCGGCTTGACGCGCCATGGGCAGTGTCCGCCAGTCGAAGCTCTCGATTTCCACCCGGCCGACCTTGCCCGCGGCCCTGACCGCCGCCAGTATGACATCGACGAATTCCTGCGGGCCCGCCGTTCTCGCCGGATCGGCAGCATCGACTTTGGTTTCGATGTCGTAGCGCACGTCGGCTCGATAGGAACCGGTCAGCGCGAAGACATCGGGCAGGGTTGCGATCTTGTTGCCCAGCACGACTTCCGCATTCGGGAACTCGCTGAGCAGTTTGCCGCAGTCAAGCATGCGGATTTGCGCCAAGGTGAGCTCGTGCACCAGCTTTCCGACATAGGGATATTGCGGGTCCGCGGCGAACGCCGGCGCGGTGTCGGCGCACTTGGTGGGCTCGATCGTCAGGTCGTGCCACACCACAGGTTGATGGTCCTTGGTGATGCCGATGTCGAATTCCAGTGTGCTGACTCCAAGCTCGAGTGATTTTGCGAAGGCGCGCAGCGACTCCTCGGTCGTCTCACCGCTGCCGCCGCGATGGGCCACCAGATCGAAGTCGGCGGCCTGCGCGTTGGCCGCCGCCGGCGGACCGCACAGCGCGACGACCACCGCCAGGAGGAATGCGCCGAGCCGGGCCTGCATGGCAGCGAAGTTATCCGCGGCGCTGGCGGGCGATTTCGGCGAGTACCACTCCGGCAGCCACCGACGCATTCAGCGATTCGGCGGGGCCGGCCATCGGGATGGACACCACCGCGTCGCAGGTCTGCCGCACCAGCCGGGACAGGCCCTTGCCTTCCGAGCCCACGACGACCACCAACGGATCGGTGCCGTCCAGCTCATCGACGGTCGTAGCTCCGCCAGCGTCCAACCCGATTACCTGTAGCCCACGGTCGGCCCAATCCTTCAGTGTCCGAGTAAGGTTCGGAGCACGTGCCACTGGAACACGGGCGGCGGCACCGGCACTGGTCCGCCAGGCCACCGCCGTCACCGCCGCGGACCGCCGCCGTGGAATCAGCACACCATGCCCGGCGAACGCCGCCACCGAGCGCACGACCGCGCCCAGATTACGCGGATCGGAGATATTGTCCAACGCGACCAGCAGTGCCGGTGGTGACTCCATGGCCGCGGTGAGTAAGTCGTCGGGGTGAGCATAACGGTAGGGCGGGACCTGTAAAGCGATGCCCTGATGCAGCCCGTTGGTGGTGATGCGGTCCAGGTCTGTGCGCGGTACCTCCAGGATTGCGATACCCGAATCGGCTGCCAGCCTTACGGATTCGGTGAGCCGTTCGTCGGCTTCGGCGCCGAGCGCAACGTACAGTGCGGTCGCGGGGACGCCCGCGCGCAGGCATTCCAGCACCGGATTGCGCCCGAGCACCACCTCGGTGTCATCGCCGCGCTTGGCCGGTTGGCGGTGCGGCGGTTTGGCCCGCTTTGCCGCCGGATGATACGGACGCATGTGCGCCGGCGGGGTGGGACCGCGTCCCTCCAGACCGCGGCGGCGCTGTCCGCCTGAGCCGACGGTGCGGGCTTTCTTCGTGCCGGGTTTGCGCACCGCTCCGCGGCGCCGCGAGTTACCGGCCATCACTTGTTGTCATCGCCGACCAGCGACCACTGCGGCCCGTCGGCGGTATCGGTGACCTCAATGCCGGCTTGTTTGAGCCGGTCACGAATCTCATCGGCCAGCGCCCAGTTTCGTTGCTCGCGCGCCCTTTCCCGCCGCTGCAGTTCGGCCTGCACCAGCACGTCCAGGGCGACCAGTGCGGCCGACGTCTCATCGCGGGTGTCCCAACGCTCGTCGAGCGGATCGCAGCCGAGGATGCCCATCATCGCGCGGATCGCGCTGGCCTTGGCCAGCGCGGCGTCGTGATCACCAGCGTCGAGGGCGCGGTTGCCCTCGGCGCGCGTCTGGTGGATCTCGGCCAGTGCGATCGGAACCGAGAGGTCGTCGTCCAGCGCTTGCGCGAACCGGGGAGTCCAGCAACCGGGAAGCACCGTACCGACCCGTCGCCGTACCCGGTGCAGGAAATCCTCAATCCCGACGTAAGCATTGACCGCGTCCTGCAGTGCAGTTTCGGAGAATTCCAGCATCGAGCGGTAGTGTGCACTGCCCAGGTAGTAGCGCAGTTCGGCGGGCCGGACCCGTTCCAGCATGGCCGGGATGGACAACACATTGCCCAGCGACTTGCTCATCTTCTCCCCGCCCATGGTGACCCAGCCGTTGTGCAGCCAGTAGCGGGCGAACCCGTCCCCGGCGGCGCGACTCTGCGCAATCTCGTTCTCATGGTGCGGAAAGACCAAATCCATTCCACCGCAATGGATGTCAAATTCCGCGCCCAGGTAGGTGCGGGCCATCGCGGAGCATTCCAGGTGCCAGCCGGGACGCCCCCGGCCCCACGGCGTGGGCCAAGACGGCTCGCCAGGCTTGGCGCCCTTCCACAGGGTGAAGTCACGCTGGTCGCGTTTGCCGGTGGCCACCCCCTCGCCCTGATGGACGTCTTCGATCCGGTGCCCGGACAACTGCCCGTATTCGGGGTAGCTCAGCACGTCGAAATACACGTCGGCGTCGCCTTCCCGAACAGATGTGTAGGCATGACCGGTGTCGATCAACCGCTCGATCAGCTCGACCATCTGGGTGATGTGCCCGGTGGCACGGGGCTCTGCCGAAGGGGGCAAGACGCCCAGCGCGTCGTAGGCGGCGGTGAACTCGCGCTCGTAGGTGGCCGCCCACTCCCACCACGGCCGGCCGGCAGCGGCGGCCTTGTTGAGGATCTTGTCATCGATATCGGTCACGTTGCGAATAAATGCCACCTCGTATCCCCGCGCGATCAGCCAACGGCGCAGGATGTCGAAGGCCACGGCGCTGCGGACGTGCCCGATATGCGGCAGGCCCTGGACGGTAGCACCGCACAGGTAAATGGAGACATGCCCGGGCCGCAGCGGGATGAAATCACGCACGGCACCACTGGCCGTGTCGTGTAGCCGCAGCTGGGCGCGATCGGTCACGACGTGCCAGCTTACCGGGCTATTCGCCGGCCAGCGGCGTTCGCCGGTTCGGACCCCGCCACCAGACGCGCGGTCCCCGCATGTGCTGACGAAACTTGGCCCTACGCCTTCGCCCGCCGGAAGACCAGCGCGGTCGCCACCGCGGCCAGGCCTTCCCCCCGCCCGGTCAGGCCCAGCCCGTCGGTGGTGGTCGCCGACACCGACACCGGCGCGCCGAGCACCCCCGACAGCAACTCCTGCGCCTCGGCCCGGCGGGGACCCACTTTGGGCCGCTCGCCGATCACCTGCACGGCGGCGTTGCCGATCTGATAGCCGTGGGCGGTGAGCAGGTCGCGGACGTGGCCGAGCATGCCGGTGCCGCTGACGCCTTGCCAGCGGGGATCGCCGACCCCGAACAGGTCACCGATATCGCCGAGGCCCGCCGCCGACAGTAGGGCATCGCAGAGCGCATGCGCGGCGACGTCGCCGTCCGAATGCCCGGCGCAGCCGTCGACGTCGGGAAACAACAGGCCGAGCAGCCAGCATGGCCGCCCTGGTTCGATGGGGTGTACATCAGTGCCCAGCCCGATGCGCGGTAGCGAGCTCACCGGTTCACGATCGCCTTGGCCAACACCAGGTCGAGGGCGGTGGTGATCTTGAACGCCAGCGGGTCACCGTCGACCACTCGGACTTGTGCGCCGACGTGCTCGACGACCGAGGCGTCGTCGGTGAAATCGCCGCCCTCGGCGCGCTGGTACGCGCGCAGCAGCAGCTCGGTGGCAAAGCCCTGCGGGGTCTGCACTGCCCGCAGCCCGGCTCGCTCCGGCGTTCCCAGCACCACGCCGTCCGCGTCAACGGCCTTGATCGTGTCCGGCACCGGCAACGCGGGCACCACCGCCGGATGGCCGGCGCGCAGCGCCTCGACCACGCGCACCACCAACTCCGGCGGCGTCAGCGCCCGCGCGGCGTCGTGCACCAGCACGAAGTCGGGCTCGCCGGCGGCGGCCAACGCCAGACTGACCGATTGACTGCGGTTCGCACCCCCGGCCACGACGGTTGCCAGGTGTCCGAGGATCAGCTTGGCTTGGTCGGTGCGGTCGGGGGGCACCGCCACCACTGCCCGGTCGACGACGCCGGAGTCCAGCAAGCCGACGACGGCGCGTTCGACCAGCGTGCGCCCGTCAAGGTGGAAGAACGCCTTCGGGATACCGGCGGCTAGCCGCGCCCCCGCCCCTGCAGCCGGGACCACCGCGACCACCGTGCCCGTCACACTGCATGCCCCCGGGGCGTTTACGACGCGGCGGCCAAAACCTCGTCGAGGATGGTCTCCGCCTTCGCGTCGTCGGTGTTCTCGGCCAGAGCCAATTCACCGACCAAGATCTGCCGCGCCTTGGCCAGCATGCGCTTCTCGCCCGCCGAAAGGCCCCGCTCCTGGTCGCGGCGCCACAAGTCACGGACTACCTCGGCCACCTTGTTCACATCGCCGGACGCGAGTTTTTCCAGGTTGGCTTTGTAGCGGCGCGACCAGTTCGTCGGCTCCTCGGTGTGTGGAGCGCGCAGCACCTGGAAAACCTTGTCCAGGCCTTCCTGCCCGACCACATCGCGGACGCCGACGTATTCGGCGTTCTCGGCGGGCACTCGAACTGTGAGGTCTCCCTGCGCCACCTTCAAGACGAGATATTCCTTTTGTTCCCCTTTGATGGTTCGGGTTTCGATCGCCTCGATCAACGCAGCACCGTGATGTGGATAGACGACGGTGTCTCCGACCTTAAAAATCATCTGATTCGAGCCCCTTTCGTTACTTCATGCTAACACGGGCCCCCGACACGCGCGGAACAACGGTGCAGGTCAGGGGCACCGCAGGTGAGAACTGGGGCTTGACAGATGCGCAAATTCATGCAAGGGGCCGCCTCAACGGGAACCCCCGTGGAATGCCGACCGCCCTGGTCGATGCCCCGCTGCGCTGCTAAGACGCCCTGCGCTACCGCCGGGGTGAGCGTGCTACTACTGTGCATAGTCGAACCGCGTGGCTGAGCAGGAGGCATGAAGTGAACCGCGTCAGGACCGCCGTGCTGGCCGCGACCGGCCTGGTCGCCGTCGCCACGCTCACCGGTTGCAGCAGCGGCCAGATCGCGCAGACCTCGGAACAGCAGTCCGCGGTCAACGGTGGCGAAGGGTCGGTCAAATACGTCGCGCTGCGCAACGTCTACATCAAGGCGGTGCAAACGGGTGACTTCCTGCGGCCCGGTCAATCCGTGGACCTGGTGTTCGTGGCCACCAACCAGTCACCGGATATCGATGACAAGCTGGTCGCCATCACCACCGACGTCGGGACGGTGACCGTCACTGGTGACAGTCGACTGCCTGCCGGGGGCAAGTTACTGGTCGGCACACCCGACGGACAGACCATCAAGGCGCTGGACGCCGTCGAGCCCGCGCATGCCGCCAAGGCCACTGTGGCGCTGGCCAAACCGATCACCAACGGACTGACCTACACGTTCAACTTCTCGTTCGAGAAGGCCGGCAGCGCCACCGTGAGCGTCCCCATTTCGGCCGGCTCGACGACCCCGGAGGAGCAGCCCCCGGCGCAGGCCGAGCATCCGTAGCAATCCAGCTTGTCACACCCCGCCGATATGGTCACGGCGTGGCCAAGGCGCGTTCGCAGTACCGCTGCTCGGAATGTCACCATGTGACCGCCAAGTGGGTGGGCCGCTGCCTGGCATGCGGTACGTGGGGCACAGTCGACGAGGTTGCGCTGCTGTCCGCGGTCCGCGGCAGCGCCCGCCGGTCGCCGCTTCAAGCGTGCCGGGCCCTTCCGATCAGCGCCATCGAGCCGCACCACACCTACCACTGCCCGACGGGAGTCGGTGAATTCGACCGGGTGCTCGGCGGCGGCGTGGTGCCCGGTTCGGTGACGCTGTTGGCGGGCGATCCCGGGGCGGGCAAGTCGACGCTGCTGCTCAAGGTCGCCCACCGGTGGGCACAAATGGGGCGGCGCGCGCTATACGTCTCCGGTGAGGAATCCGCCGGTCAGATCCGGATGCGGGCCGACCGCACCGGCTGCAGCCACGACCAGGTGTACCTGGCGGCCGAATCCGATCTGCACGCGGTGCTGGGCCATATCGACGCGGTGGCGCCCACGCTGGTTGTCGTGGACTCGGTCCAGACTTTGTCGACCACCGAGGCCGACGGCGCAACAGGCGGAGTCACCCAGGTCCGAGCGGTCACTGCTGGGCTGACCTCGGCCGCGAAGAGGACCGGCGTTGCGCTGCTGCTCGTCGGCCATGTCACCAAGGACGGCGCGATTGCCGGACCGCGGTCGCTGGAACACCTTGTGGACGTGGTGCTGCACTTCGACGGCGACCGCAACTCCGCGTTACGCATGGTGCGCAGCGTCAAGAACCGGTTCGGCACCACCGACGATGTTGGTTGTTTTCTGCTGCAGGACAACGGGATTGACGAAGTGAGCGATCCATCCGGCCTGTTTCTCGATCAACGGCCCGAGCCGGTGCCGGGCACCGCGATCACGGTGACGCTGGACGGGAAGCGGCCTTTGATCGGCGAAGTGCAGGCATTGCTGGCCCGACCATCGGGCGGGTCACCCCGGCGGGCGGTCAGCGGCATCGACCATGCGCGTGCCGCGATGATCACCGCTGTGCTGGAAACACATGCGCGGCTATCCATTTCGGTGACCGACGTTTTCTTGTCCACCGTCGGCGGCATGCGGCTGACCGACCCGTCCTCGGATCTGGCGGTTGCGATGGCGTTGGCATCGGCGTATGCGAACCTGCCGCTGCCCACCACCGCGGTGATCATCGGTGAGGTCGGCCTGGCCGGTGACCTGCGCCGGGTCGCCGGGATGCAACGGCGTCTGGTTGAAGCCGCCCGGCAGGGGTTCACCACAGCGCTGATCCCATCCGGATCCGGTGCGCCGCCGCCAGGTCTGCGTGCGCTCGAGGCGCCGACCATCGTCGCAGCGCTGCACCACCTGGTTGATATCGCACAACACCGCCGCAATACGCCCGCGCCGCTGCATCAACTCGATCTGCCGCCCGGCGCGGCGGGCGATAGATCACAATGAGTGGTGATGAATCCGGGCAAGCTGAACGGCGCCACGCCGGTACCGCGTCCCACCTTGCGTGATGCGATCAGCCGGCTGGCACCGGGCACCGGGCTGCGGGACGGCCTGGAACGCATCCTGCGGGGCCGCACCGGTGCGCTGATCGTGCTGGGTTACGACGACACCGTCGAAGCCATCTGCGACGGCGGCTTCTCCCTCGACGTGCGCTACGCGCCGACCCGGCTGCGGGAACTGGCGAAGATGGACGGCGCGGTCGTGCTCTCCACCGACGGCAGCCGCATCGTGCGAGCGAACGTGCAGCTGGTGCCTGATCCGTCGATACCGACCGACGAGTCCGGAACGCGGCACCGCTCGGCGGAGCGGGCCGCCATTCAGACCGGCTACCCGGTGATCTCGGTCAGTCACTCGATGAACATCGTGACCGTCTACGTGGGCGGGGAACGCCATGTGCTGGCCGATTCGGCGACCATCCTGTCGCGCGCTAACCAGGCCATCGCCACCCTGGAACGGTATAAGGCCCGACTCGACGAGGTCAGCCGGCAGCTGTCGCGCGCCGAGATCGAGGACTTCGTCACGCTGCGCGACGTAATGACGGTGGTGCAACGACTCGAGTTGGTCCGCCGGATCGGACTGGTGATCGAAAACGATGCGGTCGAACTGGGCACCGACGGGCGGCAACTGCGCCTACAACTGGAGGAGTTGCTGGGCGGCAACGACACCGCGCGAGAACTGATCGTGCGTGACTATCACGCCAACCCCGAACCGCCGTCAACGGCTCAGGTCGCCGCCACGCTGGACGAGCTTGACGCGTTGTCGGACACCGAGCTGCTCGACTTCACGGTTCTGGCAAAGGTTTTCGGGTATCCCTCGACTGCTGAGGCTCAGGACTCGGCGATGAGCGCGCGTGGCTACCGCGCCATGGCCGGTATTCCGCGGCTGCAGTTCGCACACGTCGATCTGCTGGTTCGGACGTTCGGTTCGCTGCAGGACCTGCTGGCCGCCAGCGCCACCGATCTGCAGTCCGTGGACGGAATCGGCGCGATGTGGGCGCATCATGTCCGCGAAGGCCTTTCGCAACTGGCGGAGTCGACGGTCGCCGACCCGCTCAGCTGAGCTCACCGACTCAGTTGCCGGGTGGCACGGGCGGTGCCTCGGGTGCCGGGGCGCCCTGCTGGGGTGCGGCAGGGCCCGGGGCGCCCGCGGGCGGGCCGCCCGGAGCAGGAGCCGCACCCGGCGGGCCGCCCG
>Ga0070737_10002213_pt1 | contig 24139 bp, 17 predicted proteins | sample Coa_R1_10_FD_66438 | JGI IMG/M metagenome (GOLD analysis project Ga0070737, IMG submission 66438) | Surface soil microbial communities from Centralia Pennsylvania, which are recovering from an underground coalmine fire - Coalmine... | ecosystem: Environmental > Terrestrial > Soil > Unclassified...
CGAGCAGGTCGTTCACCTCGCCGCCGGGCCGGCTTCGCAGGACGCCCCACTCGAGCTTCAGCCGGCCGCCGTCGTGGGTGACGACGCGACGCTCGAGCGCGGCGATCGCCTCGAGCTCGTCTCGAGAGAGGCCTTGTGACTGCGCGACGCGGTAGGGGGGCACGCGCTGACGCCGGGCGGACGCTACGCGCTGGGGGGGACGAGCACGAGGCAGCCGTTGTGGCCGCCGAAGCCGAAGGAGTTGGAGAGCACCGGACCCGGCTCCCACGCACGAGGCTCGCCGCGCACGACGTCCAGGTGCACCTCGGGGTCCAGTTCCTCGCAGCCGTACGTCGGCGGGATGAGCTTGCGGTCGATCGCGAGGACCGACGCCACCGCCTCGATGGCGCCGGCGGCACCGAGGCCGTGCCCGGTCACGCCCTTGGTGGAGGTGACCGGCGGCCCGGGCTCGCCGAACACCTTGTTGATGGCGCGGGCCTCGGCGAGGTCGTTGAGCGGGGTGGAGGTGCCGTGCGCGTTGATGTGGGCGACATCCTCGGGCGAGAGCTGGGCGTCGAAGAGCGCCTGCTCCATGCAGGCCACGGCGCCCTCGCCGTCGGGGGCGGGAGCGGTGATGTGGTGGGCGTCCGCGGTGGACCCGGAGCCGGCCACCTCCGCGTAGATGCGCGCCCCGCGTGCGACCGCATGGTCCCACGCCTCGAGCACGAGGGCGGCAGCGCCCTCGGACATCACGAAGCCGTCGCGGCGCACGTCGAAGGGGCGAGAGACGCCGCTCGTCGACAGCGCCGTCATGTTCGTGAACGCGGCGAGGGCGACCGGGTGCATCGAGGCCTCGGCTCCGCCGCCCACGACCACGTCGCAGCGTCCGCTCGCGACGAGCCGCGCCGCGTTGGCGACCGCGTGGGTCCCGGCCGCGCACGCGGTGACGACGGTTTCGGACGGGCCGCGCCAGCCGTTGCGCATCGACACGTGCGCCGCGCCTGCGTTGGCCATCATCATGGGCACGAGGAACGGGGAGACCCGGCGCGCCCCGCGCTCGTTGTAGACGGTGACCTGGTCTGCGAGCGTCTCGAACCCGCCGACCCCCGTGGCGAAGACGACACCGGCGCGCGCCGGATCGGCACCGAGCTCGCCGGCGTCCGACAGGGCCATCTCGGCCGCCGCCACCGAGAAGGCGGCGAAGGGGTCGACGCGGCGTGCCTCCTTCGAGTCGAAGTAGCGCGAGGCGTCGAAGTCGCGCACGCGCCGCTCGCCGTCCATGGTGGGGTGGACGAGCCCGTCCCACAGGGCGTCGACGCCCATGCCGCAGCAGGTGACGGCGCCGATCCCCGTCACCGCGACGCGCCGCCCGCGCACGGGCCCGTCGGGGCCGACCCCGAGGAGCATCAGAGCTTGGAGCTGATCAGCTCGAAGGCCTGCCCGGCGGTCTCGATGTCCTCGAGCTCGCTCTCCTCAACGGTGATGTCGAAGGCCTCCTCGAGCGCCATCACGAGCTCGACGAGGTCCAGGCTGTCAGCGTCGAGGTCTTCGGCGAACCGCGCGTCCATCGTCACCTTCTCCGCGGGTACCTGGAGCACCTCGACGGCGCACTCGCGGAACTTTTCGAATGCTGCCTCGTTGTCCACTTCCCTCTCCTTGTCGGGGCCGCTGTCGGGCCTTGTGCGTGGGGCGCTTCGGGTCCGCCTCGTGCCCCCGGCCACGGCGGGGTCCGAGCCTATCCGCGTGCTGGGGTCAGAGCCCCATCCCGAGGCCCCCGTCGACCGGCACGAGCGCTCCGGTGACGTAGGCCGCCGCGTCCGAGGCGAGGAAGCCGACCACGGCCGCCACGTCCTGCGGGGTGCCGGCGCGGGCGAGGGGCACCATCGCGACCAGCTCGGCCACCCGCGCGTCGCCGAGGGCGCCGGTCATGTCCGTCTCCACGACTCCCGGAGCGACCACGTTGACGGTGATCTGGCGGCTCGCCACCTCCCGGGCGAGCGCGCGCGCCATGCCGACGAGCCCGGCCTTGGAGGCCGCGTAGTTGGCCTGACCGGGCAGGCCGACGAAGGCGCCGACCGAGGAGACGAAGACGATGCGGCCGTGGTGAAGCCGGAGCATCTTCGCCACCGCCCGCTTGGCCACCCGGAAGGCGCCGGTCAGGTTCGTCTCGACCACCTCGTGCCAGGCGTCCTCGCCCATCCGCAGGACGAGGGTGTCGCGGGTGATGCCGGCGTTGGCGACGAGCACCTCCACGGGTCCCCAGCGCTCCTCGACCGCGGCGAAGGCGGCGTCGACCTGCGCGGGGTCGGTGACGTCGCAGCGGAGACCGAGGAAGCGGTCCTCGGGGACGCCCTCGGGAGGGGTGAGCGCCGACTCGGCGCGCGAGGTCGCCGCGACCCGGTCACCCCTCGCCGCGAACCACGCGACGCACGCGGCGCCGATCCCGCGCGAGCCCCCGGTGACGAGCACGACCCGGCCGGGCGGAGCCGGCGCACCGGACCCGTCGCCGGCCTCCGTGCCGTCCGGCGTCACCCGGGGGCCCCGCTCACCCGGAGCCAGACGAGCGGCTGTCCCTCCTGGACGCGCTCGCCCGCGACGGACAGCCAGCGCACCACCTCGCCCTCGAACGGCGTGCGGACGTCGGTGACCCCGACCCTGCCGACGAGGTCCCCGGTGCGCACGTGCGAACGCGCCGCCCCGAGCGCCCCGGTCCCGGGCAGCAAGCCCGTCCCGGGCGCCGTGAGCGACGACTCGGGCATGAAGATCCCCGAGCAGGGGCTCACGACCACGCGTTCGGACATGTAGAGGTGCTCGCCCTGGTGGGCGTGGGCGTCGTGGTGCCAGACGTCGGCGGCCGCGTGGCCACCGGCGGCCGCGTCGAGCAGGGCGTCGAGGTCGTCGGGCTTGGCGACCGAGAGGGCTTGGGCGTCGGGGGCGCAGCGCCGGGCCAGCCCGGTCAGGACCCCTCCGGGCCCCACCTCGACGAAGGTCGTCGCACCGAGCCCCGAGAGGGTCTCGACGGTCTGGCGCCAGCGGACGGGTCCGCAGAGCTGCGCGGAGAGGAGCCCGGGCCACTCGGAGGGGTCCGAGTGGACCCGCGCGTCCACGTTGGCGACGACCGGCACCTCGGGCGTGCTGAAGACGAGGTCGCCGATGGCCTTGCGCAGCGCGGGGCGGGCCGCGGCCATGAGCGGGGTGTGGAAGGCGCCGGAGACCGGCAGGGGGAGGACCTTCTTCGCGCCGAGTGCGCGCGCCACCTCGGAGGCGGCGGCGACTGCGTCAGAGGTGCCGGCGATGACGACCTGGCCCGGCGCGTTGTAGTTGGCCACCCACACGTCGCCTTCGGCGCGGTGGCAGGCAGCCTCCGCGTCGTCGTCGCTGATGCCGATCAACGCCGCCATGGTGCCGGGAGCGTCCTCGCCTGCGTGCGCCATCGCATCCCCGCGGGCGACCACGAGCGCGGCGGCATCCGAGAAGGGGATGGCGCCGGCCGCGACGAGGGCGCTGTACTCCCCGAGCGAGTGCCCTGCGCACGCCGCCGGCGAGAGGCCGACCCGCTCGACCGCGTCGAGCACGACGAGCGAGAGGGTGAACGTGGCGAGCTGCGCGTTGGCGGTGAGCGTCAGCTCCTCCATGGGTGCGTCGAGGAGCAGGCGCTCCACGTCGCGCCCGGCCGCCGCCGACGCCTCGGCGACGACCTCCCACGAGGGGTGGTCGACCCAGGGGCGACCCATGCCCGGACGCTGCGAGCCCTGTCCCGGGAAGGTGAACGCCAGCACGGGCTCCAGTGTGGCACGGGGGGCAATACCGTTGTCGCGTGCGAGTGGCCGCGGTCCAGATGGCGACGGGGCTCGACCCGGCGGAGAACCGCCGGTCCGTGGCGGACCGGCTCGCCGCCGCGGCGGGGGCCGGAGCGACCCTCGTCGTGTTCCCCGAGGCCACGATGGCGACCTTCGGGGGCCCCTCGTTCGACCTGTCGACGGTGGCCGAGCCGCTCGACGGCGCCTTCGTGTCGTCGCTCGCAGCCGGCGCCGCCCGGCACGGGATCACGGTGGTCGCCGGGATGTTCGAGCGGGCGGGTGCCTCCCCATCCGGCGGGGGGGAGCGGCCCCCAGACGCCGAGCGGGTCTACAACACCGTCGTGGTGGTCGGACCCGAGGGCCTGCTCGGGGCGTACCGAAAGGTCCACCTCTTCGACGCGCTCGGGGCGCGGGAGTCGGACCGGGTGCTCCCAGGCGACCCCGCCGACGGCCTCGTGGCGCTCCCCTTGGACGAGGGGCTCGTCCTCGGCGTTCTGACCTGCTACGACCTTCGGTTCCCCGAGTCCGCCCGTGCCCTCGTGGACCGGGGGGCCACGCTGCTCGCCGTCCCGGCGCACTGGTACAACGGCCCGGGGAAGCCCCAGGTGTGGCGGACGCTGCTGGCCGCGCGGGCGATCGAGAGCACGGCCTACGTCGTCGGGGCAGGCAAGCCCGAGCCGGAGGCCGTCGGTCGCTCGGCGGTGGTCGACCCCTTGGGGGAGGTCCTCGCCGAGCTCGGGGGCGAGGAAGAGGGCGTCGCGCTGGCCGAGGTCTCCGCCGCGCGCGTCGCCGCGGTGCGCACGATGCTCCCCGTCCTCGAGCACCGGCGCTTCGGGGTGGTGCCGGGGAAGTTGACTCCCCAGGCTCACCCGTCAGAACCCCCGCGCTGAAGCCTGCCTCGACGCACCCACCACTTCCCAACCTCAGCCCGGGACCATGACGCCGATCTCTGCTCCGACCATGTCGACGAGCGACGGGCTGACCGCTCCGGGTCCACCGAGAACCACAACGCGAGCAGGCGGTCGGGACGCGCTGGCGACGTACTCGAGGAGCGGGATGCCCGGTGTCGTCGGGCTCGCGCTGAGAAGGAGCGGCTCTGGGGCGCTCGACGTCGGCCCGTCCGCCGCCACGACGGCTCCGGCGAGGCCGTCCGAGTAGAAGTCGCCCCGCGCGAGCACGACGCCCTGTGAGGCTGTCCACGCGAAGCCTTGAGGAGCTTGTGCCTCTTCCATGCTCGCCAGCTCCGTCGCCGTCTCAACCGATGTCTTGCCGGCGACACGCACCACGTAGAGCCCAAGACCCTCGAGGGTCCCCACGACTGTTGTCGAGATGGCGGCAGGCCCGCCCATCACGATGACCTGCTTGATCCCGAGGGCACCGATCGTGCGCTGCGCCTGCGGTCCCAGGCTCCCAGGAGGCGTCAGGAGGATCGGGAGGTGCTCGGCGTAGGACAGAGCGCTCGCCGCCTCTGCGTCTGAGAACCCGCGCCCGCTGGCCAAGATGGCCGTCGGAACCGCCCCGGACGGCCCGGAGGGTGACGCCGCGCCCCCCACCGGGTCGTAGGCGCCCGGAGACCCGTAGGCGCCCGAGACGTCGGCAGTACCGACCGCAGACGACGGTGGCACGCCTGCGATCGAGGCGGCAGTTGTGTACGCTGTCGGCCCGAAGATCCTGGTCACCGAGATGGGACCGCCGCCTGGGTCCTGGCCGCACCCGGTGGCGGTCATCGACCCGAGCTCCTCGAGCACCCCTGTGGAGACGGCCGCCGGCCCCCCCACCACGTAGACCTTGGTGACCCCCTCGGCTTCGATGGCCTCGGCTGCGGCCCGAGAGAGCGTCGTTGGTGTCGTGAGCAGAAGACCGGTTCCGAGGTAGCTCTCGAGGTAGGCGCTCGCCAGCGCGTCGGGGTAGGTCACGTCGGTCGCCAGCACGACCGGTCGTGTCGTCGCTGTGTCGCCCGGGCACGCAGACGAGAACTGATGCTCGAACTCGGCTGCCGCCGTCGCCGGCGCTGTCTGTCCGTACACCCGGTCGTAGGCACCGAAGGAGGGGAGGATCCCGAGGACGGCTTCCACCTGGGACCAGGACACCACCGCTGTCGAGACCGTCGGGGAGCAGGCCAGTTGCAAGATCTCGGTCACCTCGTGGCCCCACCCTGGGCCGTTTGTGACCTGTGCGGCGCCGAGCTCGAGTTGACCCGGCCCTGTGTAGCACGAGCCGAATGTGTACAAGATGTCGTCGCGGTGCCCCCAGCACCCCGGATCTGTCGGCGACGTGCAGTCCAGGTTCTGCGACCCGAAGCCGTCGTTGTACATCCACACGAACATGGCCCAGATGGCTGTCACGCCGTCGCCGCCGATCCAGTTGGAGTCCCACAGGTAAGGTGTCGAGATGTGCGGGTCGGCGCCGGTCTCCGCCCCGATCTGTGCTGCGGTGTCCAGCGGGACCGTCATCCACTGCAGCGCAGGCAGCCCTCGCTGGATCCGCTCGAAGTTGGTCAACGCGAAGACCTGCTCGGCGTGACTCAGCCGCTTCAACGCCTGGAGCGAAGAGGGGAGCGGCGGCAGCCCCTCGTCTTTGTGCGCGCAGTCGATCGCGACCCACCATGTGTACGAGCACGGTGGTGTCAGGTTGGCCTTGGGGTTTGTGACGGCCACGCCGGCGCGCTGGCTCACGAGCATCGACCCGCTCGTCTCGACCGACGAGGTCTCCTTGGTCGGAGCCGCCCCTGCGCTCGGCAGCGGACCCAAGATCACGGCCCCTGCGAGGGCGAGCACCCACACGAGGGTGCCTCCCGCGCCAAGCCAGCTACGTGATGGCCAGCGACGCGAGTGGGCTTCCAAAGGTCGTGCTGATCCAGGTATGTCGACGCCCTCCCCCTGTGCTCGCCAGCTGGCTTCCCGTTCGCCATCCCATGCTGTCACAGCCGTGGTCCATGAGGGACCAGGCGTCGACCGCCACGTCTGCAACGGTGCGCCGGTCTCACGGCTTGCTGGCTGCCCTGTGGACCGGGGGTCACTGGGGCCGTTCAGTGCTCGCGGTCAGCACGGCACGGCGTCTGCGACAATCGCACGCGTGCCCGGAGCGGGATTTGAACCCGCAAGCCCTTGCGGGCAATGGGGTTTGAGCCCATCGCGTTTACCGAGTTTCGCCATCCGGGCGCGTCGCCGACCGGGCCCGCGGCACCCTACCACCGGGCTCGGGCGTCGGGCTCGGGGCCACGGGCGACGGGCGAGGGCGAGGGGTTCGAGAAAGGGACGGACGTGGCGAGGCTGCTCAGGGTCGAGCTCCATCACGCGCAGCTCCGCTTCCGCGCGCCGGTGGTCACCGCCGCGGGCGTCCACGCCGCCCGTCCCGTGGCGTTCCTGCGGATCGAGACCGACGAGGGCGAGGGGTTCGGCGAGTGTGCCGCGCTGAACGCCAGCAGCGCCGTGGACCCGGCCTACGCGCAGGTCGCACGCGCGCTCGCGGAGGCAGGCGTGGAGCGGCTGCTGGACGCGGCGCGGGCGCGTGGCGGGCAGGTGCCGGCGGCCTCGCAGGTCGCCGCCCTCTTCGGCTCGGGACCGTGCGCGCGGGTGGTCGGCGCGGCGGTGGAGATGGCCGTCTTGGACGCCGAGCTGCGCGCGTCCGGCCAGCCGCTGTGGTCCCGGCTCGGGGTGGACGAGGCGGTCGCCGAGGCCGGCGTCCCGGTCGGGCACCTCGTCGGCATCCCCCCCGACCGGCGCATCGACGCGCTCGTCGCCGAGGTGGCGCCCCTCGTGGACGGCGCGGCGACGGCCCGGGTGCGGGTGAAGATCGAGCCGGGCTGGGACGCGGGCCCACTGCGCGCGCTGCGCGCGGCGTTCCCGGGCCTCGTGCTCCAGGCAGACGCCAACGGGAGCTACCGGATGGGCTCCGGCGGCCCCGACGACGCGGGTCGCCTCGTGCAGCTGGACCCGCTCGGCCTGGCGTGCATCGAGCAGCCCCTTCCGCCCGCCGACCTCGTGGCGCTCGGCGCGCTCGCCGCCCGGCTGGAGACGCCGGTGGCCCTGGACGAGTCGCTGACGTCGTTGCGGCGGCTGCGAGACGCCCTGCGCTACGGGGCGTGCGAGGTGGCGTGCATCAAGCCCGCTCGTCTCGGCGGGCTGCTCGCGGCGCGGGCCGCCGCGGCGACCTGCGCCGAGGCGGGAGCAGGCGCCTTCGTGGGCGGCTTCTTCGAGACCGGCTTCGCCCGCTCGGCATCGGCCGCGCTCGCGGGGCTGCGGGCGTTCACCCTCGTCGGCGACCTCTCGGACCCCGGCACGTACCTGGAGGGCCCGGTCGGCGCGAGGAGCGGCGCCTACCCCGGGCTCCGGCGCGCCAGCGTCCAGCCCTTCGGCGGCCCCGGCATCGCCCCCGCGCCGCAGGTCCTGCAGCGCAGGCCCGCGCGCACCTGGCGGGTGTGACGGGTTCCGGGGGCGGCCCCGACGCGTGCAGCGCGACCCGGCACGTACAATCGAACCTCCATGCAGGGCTTCCTCGTCGAGCGGCGTCTCAGGGACGTGCACGTGCGGCTCGTCCGGGCCCGTGAGGAGCTCGCGGTCCTCGACGAGCAGCTCGCGGCGGTCTCCGAGGAGGCCGAGGACGCCCGGTTGCGCGCCCTCGTCGCCGAGACCCCGCTCGCCGCCCACGAGTACACCGAGGTGCAGCGCCACCTGGACGCGATGGCGCGTGCGCGCGCGGCGTTGTCGGCGACGGTCGAAGGCCTCGAGCGACGCCGCGACGAGCTGCTGGCGCACGTGGGCAACGGGAACTGACGAGGCACGGGAGGATCGATGAGCGCCGAACCCCAGACCCCTGCCGTGGCGGCGGACGCCCCGACCCGCGTGGTGATCGCAGAGGACGAGGCCATCATCAGGCTCGACTTGAAGGAGATCCTCCAAACTGCGGGCTACGACGTCGTCGGGGAGACCTCGCGCGGCGACGAGGCCGTGGCGCTCGTGGACCGGCTCGAGCCCGACCTCGTGATCCTGGACGTGAAGATGCCCGGGATGGACGGGGTCCGCGCGGCGCGCGAGGTGGCCGCTCGGCACCGCGCCGCCGTCGTGGTGCTCACCGCCTTCAGCCAGCGCGACCTGATCGAGGACGCGCGGGACGCGGGCGTGGCCGCGTACCTCGTGAAGCCCTTCAGAAGGGAGGAGCTCCTCCCCGCGCTCGAGGACGTGCTCGCCCGCTGCCGACAGGAGTGGGCGATCGACGAGGAGGTCGCTGCCCAGCGCGGGCCGGCGACCTCCGAAGGTGAGGCGGCCGAGGACAAGATCGAGACGCGCCGCGTCGTGGAGGAGGCGAAGGCGGTGCTGATGGACCGGCACGGCATGAGCGAGCCCGACGCCTTCGCCTTCGTCCAGCGCACGGCCATGCAGACGCGCGCTCGGATGCGCGACGTCGCACGGCGCGTCGTCGAAGGCGGGCTCGGCCCGTCGTGACGCCTGAGGCGACCCGCCCCGGCGGGCCGCTGTTCCTGCTCGACGCGATGTCGCTCGCCTTCCGGGCCTTCTTCGCGCTCCCGCCCGACCTCGCGACCGCCTCGGGAGCCGTCACCAACGCCCTGCACGGCTTCGCCGGGATGCTCGTGAACGTGGTGCGCGACCACCGCCCTGGCGCGCTCGCCGTCGCCTTCGACCTCCCCGGCGAGACGTTCCGCCACGAGCTCGTGGAGGACTACAAGGGAGGGCGGGCGGAGACCCCCGACATCCTCCTCCCGCAGTTCGCCATGATCCGCGAGGTCCTGTCCGCCCTCCACGTCCCCCAGCTCGGCGTCCCTGGCTTCGAGGCGGACGACGTGCTGGCGACCCTGGCGACCCAGGCGCGTGACCGGGGGTGCGACGTGGTCGTGGTGACCGGCGACCGCGACTGCTTCCAGCTCGTCGAGGACCCGCACGTGCGCGTGCTCTACAACAAGCGCGGGGTGAGCGACTACGACCTCTACGACGAGGCCGGGATCGTCGCCCGCACCGGCCTGCCGCCGAGCCAGTACCCGGTCCTGGCAGCGCTGCGCGGGGACCAGTCGGACAACCTCCCCGGCGTGCCGGGGGTCGGGGAGAAGACGGCGGCGAAGCTGGTGGCCGCCTACGGCGACCTCGACGGGATCTTCGCCCATCTCGACGAGCTCTCGCCGAAGCTGCGCGAACGCCTCGCCGCGCACGAGGCGCAGGTGCGGGCGAACGCGACGGCGACCCCGCTCGTGCGCGACGTCCCGCTCGACGTGGACGTGGCCGAGCTGGACCTCGGCGGGTGGGACCTCGGCACCTTGCGAGAGGTCTTCGAGCGCTACGAGCTGCGCTCGGTCTGGCGGCGCCTGGAGCCGCTCCTGGCAGAGGGGCGGTTCGGCGCGCCGGCCGCGGGCGCTGCCGTCCCGAAGGACGGCTCGTCGCTCCCCGGAGGCGAGCCTCGCCACGCGGCGGACGGGGCCCCCGCCGAGCTCGCCTCGCCGGTCGAGCTCGCCACCTACGTCTCGCCCGCCGCCCCTGCGGACCCCGTCGCGGCGGTGGCGGCCATCGGGACGCTCTCGGCGGGGAGCGGGGCACGCCGGGGCGGGGCGTCGGCTCCCTCGAGCGCGCCGCTCGTCGTCGTCGCCAGCTGGGAGGGGATCCCGGGCCGCTCGCCGCTCCAGGGCCTCGTCCTCGTCGACCCGGCGCCCCCGGGGGCAGGCGTCTGGCTCTCCGGCGAGCTCCTGGAGGACGGGTCCGTCGCCGGCGCGCTGGGCGCGCTGCTGCGCGACGCGCCCATCGCCGCGCACGGGGCGAAGGAGCTCCTCCGCTCGCTGCTCCCACTCGGCATCGACTGCACGGGGCTCGTGATGGACACCGAGGTCGCGGCGTACCTGCTCGACCCCTCGACCGGCGACTACGGCATGGAGGCGGTCGCCCGCGCGCGCGGCCGTGTCCGAGCGGCAGGCGACGGGACCGAGGAGCCGACAGGGGGCGCCGGCACAGGGTCGCCGGAGGTCGGACCGCAGGACCAGCTCCCGCTCGGGGACGAGGGGGCGGAGGCCGCGGGGCACGACGCGGCGGCGCGCGAGGCTGCGGCGCGCGAGGGCGCGGCGCGCGACGCGCTCGTGATCGCCGCCGCCGTGCCGGTCCTCGGGGCGAGGCTCGACGCCGAAGGACTGCGCGACCTCCACGACCGGGTCGAGCGGCCCCTCGTCCGGGTGCTCGCGCGCATGGAGGTGGCCGGGATCCGGGTCGACGTGGAGGAGCTCCGCCGGCTCGCGGCCGACCTCGCGGCCCAGTGCTCGTCGCTCGTGGAGGAGATCCACGCGCTCGCCGGCCACGAGTTCAACGTCAACTCGACGCCGCAGCTTCGGACGGTCCTGTACACAGAGCTCGGGCTCTCCCCGGGCCGGCGGACCAAGACGGGCTACTCCACCGACGCCTCGACCCTCGAGACGCTGCGCGACGCGCACCCGCTCGTGGACCGCCTCCTGCGCTACCGCGAGCTCGAGAAGCTGCGCTCCACCTACGGCGAGACGCTGCTCGCCGAGGTCGCCGCGGACGGCCGCATCCACGCCTCGTTCCGCCAGACCGTCGCGCGGACCGGCCGGCTTTCCTCCGAACGGCCGAACCTGCACAACATCCCGACCCGCCGAGAGACCGGCTCGCAGTTCCGGCGGGCCTTCGTGCCCGCGCCGGGGTGCCGGTTCCTCGTGGCGGACTACGACCAGGTCGAGCTGCGCGTGATCGCCCACCTCTCGGGGGACCCCGGGCTCGTCGAGGCGTTCAGCTCCGGCCAGGACATCCACCGGGCGGTGGCGGCGGGGGTCTACGGGGTCCCGCCCGACGAGGTGACCAAGGAGCAGCGAGAGCGGGCGAAGATGGTCTCCTACGGCCTCGCCTACGGCATGGAGGCATTCGGGCTCGCCAGGCGGCTGTCGACGACCCAGGAGGAGGCGAGCGAGATCATGGAGCGCTACTTCCGGGCGTTCCCCAAGGTCCGCGCCTACATGCTCGAGACGGTCGCCGAGGCGAGGGAGCGGGGCTACACCCGGACGGAGATGGGACGCAGGCGGCCGCTCCCGGACCTCCACGACCGCAACTACCAGCGGCGCACCGCCGCGGAGCGCCAGGCGATGAACGCGGGCATCCAGGGCCTGGCCGCGGACATCTTCAAGGTCGCGCTCGTCGAGCTCGACGGCGCCCTCGAGCGCCGGGGCATGCGGAGCCGGCTGGTGCTGCAGGTCCACGACGAGGTGATCGTGGAGGCGGTGCCCGAGGAGGAGGAGGCGGTCGCCGAGCTGACCGAGCACGCCCTGAGCCGCGCCGTCCCGCTCTCGGTCCCCCTCGAGGTGACGATGGCCTGGGGCGACTCGTGGGCCGTGAAGGGGTCCTGAGGCCGGCCCGGCGCGTGGTGGGTTAGCCTGTAGTGCCTGGCCGGCGCCGGCGGCCAGGACCAAGTCCTCGAGCGTGCGGCCCCGGCGCGGTCGCCGTGCCCGGTCGCGGGTCGTCCGCGGGCGGGCGCACCACGAAAGCGAGCAGTCCCAGATGTCCGACGAGCACCCCGCAGCCCTCCTCACCGCCACGCCGCCCCGGGCCACCTTGTCCGAGGAGGCCATGGGCACCTTCGACGAGGAGGGCGTCTACCACCCGCGCGCGATCGTCGAAGACGACCTCTCGGGCCAGTCCCTCGAGGACCTCATGGCCGGGACGATCGTCGAGTTCGACGACGGCGACCTCGTCGAGGGAACCGTCGTCAAGATCGACCGTGACGAGGTGCTGCTCGACATCGGCTACAAGTCCGAAGGCGTGATCCCCGCGCGCGAGCTCTCGATCCGAAACGACGTGTCCCCCACAGAGATCGTCTCGCTCGGCGACCGGGTCGAGGCCCTCGTCCTCCAGAAAGAGGACAAGGAGGGTCGCCTGATCCTGTCCAAGAAGCGCGCGCAGTACGAACGCGCCTGGACGACGATCGAGAAGCTGAAGGACGCCGACCAGGTGGTGAAGGGCCCGGTCATCGAGGTCGTGAAGGGCGGGCTCATCGTCGACATCGGCCTGCGCGGCTTCCTCCCGGCCTCGCTCGTCGAGCTGCGCCGGGTGCGCGAGCTCCAGCCCTACGTCGGCCGCGTGATCGAGGCGAAGATCATCGAGCTGGACCGGAACCGGAACAACGTGGTGTTGTCGCGGCGCGCCTGGCTGGAAGAGGCCCAGAAGGAGCAGCGCGGGGACTTCCTCGCCAACCTCAAGCCCGGTGAGCGCCGGCGGGGCACGGTGTCGTCGGTGGTCAACTTCGGCGCATTCGTCGACCTCGGCGGGATGGACGGGCTCGTGCACGTCTCGGAGCTCTCCTGGAAGCACGTCGACCATCCCTCCTCGGTCGTCCAGGTGGGGGACGAGATCACAGTCGAGGTGCTCGACGTCGACCTGGAGAAGGAGCGGATCAGCCTGTCGCTCAAGGCGACCCAGACCGACCCCTGGCAGGAGTTCGCAGACAGCCACGAGGTCGGCCAGCTCGTCTACGGCCGGATCACCAAGCTCGTGCCCTTCGGGGCCTTCGTCCAGGTGGGCGACGGCATCGAGGGGCTGGTGCACATCTCCGAGATGGCCGCGCACCACGTGGACCTGCCCGAGCAGGTGGTCACCCCCGGCGAGGAGCTCTGGGTGAAGATCATCGACATCGACCTCCAGCGGCGGCGCATCAGCTTGTCCATCAAGCAGGCGGCCGAGGGTGGAGAGGTCTCCGAGGAGTACCGCGAGGCCTTCGGCTCCCACGCCTACGACGCAGAGGGCAACTACATCGGCGCCTACGACTACACCGACGCGGGGGACTTCACGCCCGAGACCGAGGCGCAGGCCGCGTGGGCCGACTACGCCGCCCAGGCCCCCGGCGGCGCGGAGGCGCCGGGCCCGACATCGGTCTCCGCCGAGGAGCAGCCGGAGCCCTGACCGCGCCCTGAGCGGGGCGGGGGACAGGGGACGAGATGGCCGCCGTCGTATCGCACCAGGCGCCCGCGGCCAGGCGCGCATGGCGTGCGGAGCTCCTCGACGCCGGGCCGCTCGCCATCGCGGGCGTCGTGGCCAACGGCGGGAGCATGCTGGTCACCCTGGCGCTCGCGCGGCTGCTCACCGCCCGAGGCTACGGGAGCCTGAACCAGCTGATCGGCGTCTTCTTCGTGGTCTCGACGCCCGGATCCGCGGTGCTCGTCGGTGTCGTCCGTCGAGTGACGCGATGGAGCGGCGACCTCGGCGCGGTGGCACGCTGGGGAGCGCGGGTCCAGCGCCGCGCCACGTGGGGGCTGCTGCTCTTCGCCGCGGCGGTGGTGGCCGCAGGACCCGCGGTCGCCCGCCTCCTCGGCCGGGGTGGCGCAGGCGGCGTCGACGCCATCGCCATCGCCGGGGCGGTCTGGGTGGTCCTGTGCGTCGACCGCGGGCTCCTCCAGGCACACCGGGCCTACCGGGTGCTGTCTGCGAACCTCCTCCTCGAAGCCGCCGCACGCACCGTCTTCATGATCGGTCTCGGCGCGGCCGGTCTCGGCGTGGGCGGGGTCGCGGCGGGGGTGCTCCTCGCCGAGGTGGCGACGGCGCTCCACGCGCGCCTCGTGGCGGACCGCGCGTGGCGCAGCGAGCCGGGGGGTAGGTTTGCAGCGGAGGCGCTCAGGAGCGTGGCCCGACACTGGCGCGCGGCTCGCGTCGAGGGGATCGGACGGGACCGCGTCGTGCGTCGGGACGTCGGCGCGGCGGTCGTGGCGCTCGGCGCCGTCGCCGTGTTGCAGTACGTCGACGTGATCGTGGTGGGGCGCGACGCGCCGCGCGCCGCCGGTGCCTACGCCGCCGTCTCGGTGTCGAGCAAGGCGCTCGTGTTCGTTGCGGTCGTGGTCGCGGGCTACCTCCTGCCGGAGGCTGCGATCTCCTGGCGCGAGGGGTCCCACGCGCTCCGCCAGCTGGCGGTCTCGCTCGCCATCCTCGCCGCGCCGGCGGCCGTGCTCGTCGGCGTCGCCGCGGCGATCCCGCGCCCCCTCCTTGCGGCAGTCTTCTCTTCCCGCTACGTCGCCGCCGCCGGCGCCTTCCTGCCGCTCGCGCTCGCGATGGTGTGCCTCAGCGCGACCGTGATGGTGACCATGTACCTCCTCGGGGTGGGCGACCGGCGCGTCGTCGGCATCCTGGTGGGTGCTGCGGTGCTGGCGACGGGAGCGGTCGTGGCGGCCCACGGCGCGCTGCGCACCACTGCGTTCGCCGATCTCTTCGTGCAGGCGGCCCTCCTGTGCGCGGCGGTGGGAGAGCTGGTGCGGGTGCACCGCAGGCGGGCGTTGCGGCCGGCGCTTGAGGCGGGCACGCCGTGATGGGAGAATCCGTGCGTGCCTGACCCCGAGCTGCGGGCGGACCTGGAGGCGACGCTCAGCGCCCGGCGGGAGCTCGGGGACGACTACGACGCGGCGTTGGCGACGTCGTTCCTCGCCAGGCTCGAGCGCGAGGTGGACGCCAGGGTGGACGCGGCGCTCGCGGCGCACCGCGCGTTGCGCGCCCCGGCTGCCTCCCGCCGGCGTCGCGGAGGGTCCGGGCTCGCGATCGGGTCGATCGCGCTCGGCATCCCGGTGAGCGCGGTCCTCTCGAGCAACCTGCACGGGGTCGACGGCCTCGTGGGCGTGGTCGTGGCATGGGCGGCCATCGCCGCGATCAACGTGGTCCAGGCTCTCGAGCGCAGGGCCGGCGGGTAGCGCCCGCGCCGAGTTGCCGCGCCGTCGACGCGCGGGAGTACGCTCCGGGCCGGTGACGATGGCGGGGGGGTCTGTCCAGCGGGACGCCATCGCGGCGATCGCGACCCGAAGCGGCCTGGCGCGTGTCCGGGTCGTCGCGTGGCGCGACCTCGAGCACCCCGAGGCCGGGGGCTCCGAACTGCACGCGCACCGGATCGCGCGCCTGTGGGCGGACGCCGGTCTCGACGTCGAGCTGCGGACCTCCTCGGTGCCGGGGCGCCCCGCGGCGGCCCGGCGCGACGGGTACCGCGTGCTGCGGCGCGGCGGGCGCTACGGGGTCTTCCTCAGGAGGGGGGCAGAGGGACTGGTCCACCGGCCGCGGCCGGGCGAAGGGCTCGTGGAGATCTGGAACGGCATGCCCTTCTGGTCCCCGCTGTGGTTCCACGGCCCGCGCGTGGTCTTCCTGCACCACGTCCACGCAGAGATGTGGCGGATGGTCCTCCCAGGGTGGATGGCGCGCATCGGCGAGGCGACCGAGCGGCGCGTGGCACCGCCCCTGTACCGGGCCACGCGGGTGATCACCCTCTCGGAGTCCTCCCGGGACGAGATCGTCGAGATGATGGGCTTCGACCCCGCCGCGGTGCGGGTGGTGCCACCGGGCGTGGACGACCGGTTCTCGCCGGGCGCTCCAGGCGCACGGTGCCCCGACCCGCTCGTCGTCGCGGTGGGGAGGCTCGTCCCCGTGAAGCGCTTCGACCTCCTCATGCGGGCGCTCGCTCGGGTGCGCGAGGGCGTGCCCGCCCTCCGGGCGGTGGTCGCCGGCGAGGGCTACGACCGCCCGCGGCTCGAGGCGCTGCGCCGGGAGCTGAAGGCGACATCGTGGATCTCCCTGCCCGGCCGGGTGCGCGACGGCGAGCTCGTCGACCTGTACCGGCGGGCGTGGGTCGTGGCGTCGGTCTCGCGGCGCGAGGGATGGGGGATGACGCTCACCGAAGCCGGCGCGTGCGGGACGCCCGCGGTGGCCTCGGACATCGCCGGCCACCGCGACGCCGTGGTGGCCGGCCGGACCGGGCTCCTGGCGGACGGGGAGGCCGAGGTGGCCGCCGCGGTCGGGCGCCTCCTGCGAGACGGCCCGCTGCGCGCCCGGCTCGCTGCCGGCGCCCTCGAGCACGCCCGGGGCTTCACCTGGGAGGCCGCCGCACGCGCGACCCTCGAGGCCCTCGCAGAGCAGGTGCGCAGCCCCGCACCGGACCCCTACCCGGTGCCGCTCGGCGCCGGGGTCGTCGCGTAGTCGACCACCGCGTCGGCAGCGAGGAGGGCGACCGCCACCCCCGCCAGGGCGGCGGCGCCGTGGTAGGCGGCGGGCCAGTTCCCCCCGCTCGCTGCGGGGTGCAGCGCCTGTCCGACGACGACGCTCGCGGCGGCCGCGCACAGGACGGCGGCCGCGCCGGCGGCGCAGAGGGTCCTGAGCCTCGAAGACGCCATCGCGCCGACGGCCAGGAGGGCGACGGGGACCCCTGCCAGCGGGGTGCTGATCGCCGCCGCGAGCGCCCCGGCCAGCGCGCCGAGCGCGGCGAGCACGGGCCACGGGGGCCTGCGGTGCGGGGCCGGGCGCCATGGGAGGTCGAGCACCGGGTCGAGCGCGGGACGTTCGTGCGCACAGACGGCGCGCTCGAGGCCGCTCGTGGCACGTCGTCTGCGCACGAGGGTGCCCGCGAGCAGGAGCGCCACACAGGTGGCGAGCGCCGCGGCCGAGAGCGCCATGCCCGCCACCTCGTCGCGCTGAGGCGTCCAGGTGAGCGACACCGTGAAGTCGCCGCCGAGCGCCCGGAGGTCCGCCCTGGTGACCTGCCAACCGTTGGCGAAGGCGTCGACGAGCCTCGGAGATCCGAGGTCGACGGGGTGCGCGCCCGGTCGCGCAGGGTTGGCGGGGGTCGCGACGGCCTGCCAGCCGGAATTCACGCTCTCGCCGAGGACCAGCTCGAACGGCCGACGCGCGTGGCGGACGCCGACCGTCCAGGAGGTGGCCGACCGATCGTGCGCCGCGACCGCCGGCACCGGACCCGGCCTCGGTGCTGTCCGGGGACCGCCGAGGCCGCCGGGCCCCCCTCCCGGTGCGGACACCAAGAGGAGCTGGTCGACGTCCCACCCGGGCACCTGCGGGAGCGCCCCGGTCCCACGCGGCGGGGCGCCGGGCACGGGGGCGGTGGCGAGGGCGCTCTCCACGACGTGGCGGCCGGCGGAGAGCCGGAGCCCGTGGGCATCGCGCCCGCAGCCGCGGATCGTGACCTGCTGGTCGGCGAGCGCCGCAGCCACGGACCCGGTCACCTGGACTGTCACGGGCCGCCCGTCGATCGCCAGGAGGTCGGAGCGGCAGCCCGCCGGGAGGGCCGGCGGCGGTGCGGGGACCCGGAGGCCCGGGATCCCGATCTCGGCGATCCCGAGCGGGAGGACCTCGGTGCGCGTCCCGTCTGCGAGTGTGCCCCGCTTGGTGCGCACGCCGGTGAACGTCACCCGGACCTGTGTGCCGCGCACCGGGGGGAACGAGAGCCGGAAGGTGCGCGTCGTGCCCGGCACGGTGCTGCGCAGGTACGGAGGGAGCGCGAGGACGCGCCGCTCCGTCCGGCCGCTCGCTGCTGTCGTGGCGGTCACCTCGAGGGATGACGGGACGGAGTGACGGCGGTCGGCCACGACGCCAAGCGCCATGCGGCCGAAGCTGATGGGGGCCGGGAGCCGGTAGTCGAGCCACGCGCCGACAACGTCCTTGGCCCCGAACCCGCTCTGCCACACCGTGGCGGGGTTCCCGTCGGCGGCAGCGGCGGCGGTGTCCCCGAGCGCCCCTGTGAGCCGGCTGGAGGAGGTCGCGACGACCCCGCTCCCTGTGGCGCCGGGCACGCCGACGGCCTCTTCAATCTCGGCGTCTCCGAGGTAGGGGGAGAGCGTGGCCGTCCCCGACACGCTGAAGGTGCGGGCGGTGGGGAGCGTGAAGGACCGGACGAGCGTCATCTCGGGATCGGTGCGCGCCGTGGTGTAGGGGGACACGCGGGCGCGTGTCATCGAGATCACGAGGCGGTCCGCCAGTGAGGCGCTCCCGAGGCGCGAGAGGAGGTCCGTGGGCATGCGGGCGACCTGGGTGACGTGCTGGCCGGGAACCTCGACCTCGGCGAAGCCCACGGGGGTGCCGCGTTGGCTCGTCGTCGAGTCGATGGTCACGCGCAGGGTGCGGAAGGTCCGCTCGGTGAACCCGACGCGTTGGCCAGCGCGTCGACGCGAGGGCGCGCCGAGGTGCGCGGTGACGGGGCGGCCCCCTGTGAAGGTGAGCGTCACCTCGGAGATGGCGCGCTTGCGTGTGCCGAAGAGCGGCTGCACCAGCGTCACCTGGTCGGCCCGGACCCGGTGCCCGAAGTCCACCTGCCACCACTGGCCGTCCACGTCGGACGTGAAGGTGCCGGTCTCCCACGCGGTCCGCAGGTCGCCGTCGACGGCGCTGTAGGGCTCGTCCTCGGGGGAGTAGGTCACGGGGTTGCCGTAGGAGGAGGCGGTGACGTCCGCCGCGCCGAGGTAGGTCGCGACGGTGCGGCTCCCTGTGGCCGCTGTCGGGTCTGTCGGACCGGCGAACAGGTCGATCGGGCTGTCGGTCGGTGTCCGTGTTGTGGCGTCGTCCCGCGCGCTCTGGAGCTGTCCCGCGTTGGCGGAGAGCCCGTTCCAGCGGAACCCCTGCTTGCGGTTCGTGTCGGTGACGACGAGCGTCGCGCCGTGCTCGGCGAGGCTGCGCAGCTGCCTCGGGTGGCCGTCGAGCGTGCCTGCGTAGTAGACGGCGCTCGTCGTGTCGAGAAGGCCGCGCGCCGCCAGGGCCTCGAGGCCGGTCGCGTCGCCCGCCACGACGAGGGCGGCGCGGTCGGACTCGGCGCGCACGAGCGGACGGGGACGCCGGACGCCGTAGACGACCGCAGGGGGCGGCCGGCTGGCCTTGGGTGTGCCGGCGAGGAGCTCGGCGGTCGTTGTCGGCTTGGCCACGCGCTGGCCCGGTGCACCGAAGGCGCGTGGGGGCGCGAGGCCAGGGGGCGTGGGGCGAAGCGACTGGGCGAGTGTCACGGCCTGGGGGCTCCCGTAGTGGGCGGATGTCTGGTCGTACTCGACGAGGACGTCGCCTGCGGACATGAGCCGGGCCATCGGCGCGAGCGCAGCCCAGTCCTCGATGTGTGTCTGGATCGGCGCGTCGAGCGCGTAGAGGGTGTCGGCGGTCGCCATCGACCCCATCACCTGCTGCTCGCGGGTGACGAAGGGTCGGGTGAGCAGCGCCGGCTGGGGGGTGTCGGTGGTGTCACCCCAGGTGTAGGCGGCGAAGGCGTTCCCGGGGACGGCGAGGACCCGGGTGCGCGTGTGCAGGGAGTCCAGGTGGTGCGCGGCAGCGAGGTCGTAGGCGGGGAGCGTCGAGGGCTGGGTGAGGCCGTTCACGACCGCCGCGTCGCCGTTGAACAGGGCGGGGTTGTCGGCGACGACGAGGGCGCAGAGGGCGGCGGCGACCACCCACCCCGCACGTGGGCGCTGCCCCCAGGCGGCGCCCAGCGCGGCAGCCCCTGCGCCGAGGAGCATGGCGAGGCCGAGGAGGGCGAGCGGCGTCGCCCGGTCCGTCGAGCGCATCGCGAGCCCCGCCGTGGTGCCGTTCATGAACGCCTCGAGCACGCCGCCGAGGGGGGTGGGGTGTGTGTAGGGGTACGCGCCGACCGAGAGCACCACCCCCACCACGGCGAGCACCACGAAGTAGCCGCGCGCACGCCAGCGCACCAGCGCGGCCGAGGCGAAGGCGAGCACGGGGAGGAGGTAGGAGAGCGCCACGAGCCAGAGCCACTTCGTGTACAAGACGACGCTCTCGGTCCACGGGCCGCTCCTGCCTCCGCCGTAGAAGTACCAGTACCCGAGCCCGCGCAGGACCTCGAGGGGCGTCGAGGTGCTGCTCGTGGCGCGCACCGACTCCGTGTAGCGCAGGATGTCGACGCCGTAGCCGGCCTCCACGTAGAGCCCCGCGATCCACCACGCCGAGACGGCCACCGAGAGGGCGGCGATCCGCGCGAGGACCGCTCCGGCGTCGCGCCAGGAGACGTCGCGCTCGACCGCGACGGCCCAGGCGATCCACAGGAGTGGCCCGAGGACCACGTAGAGGACGGAGCTCGCGTTGATGCCGCTCGAGAGGGCGACGACGAGCGCGAACAGCGCGGGGTCCCGCCACGACCCGAGCCCACGCCGCTGATCGGGGTCGAGGCGCGCGCGCAGCGCGCGCATCGTGAAGGCGACGAGCCAGGGGAGGGCGGCCCACGGCATGAGGATCACCGAGATCCGCCCCGAGTACTGCAGGAGGTAGGGGGAGAGCATGTACGCCAGGGCGGCGACGGCACGCCCCCCGCCATGCATCTTGAGGCACCGGCAGAGGAAGAGCACGCCCGTCCCCGCGCCGAAGAGGATCGCCCCGAGCCAGATGCGCTGGGCGATCCAGGTCGGGAGGTGAATCGCGGCGCAGAGCGCGTAGTACGGGCCCATCGGGAACAGGTAGCCCACGTACTGGTGCGTCACGGTCCCGAGCGCGACGCTCGGGTCCCACATCGAGGCAACCTGGCCGAGGAACCGGGCGGGGTCGAGGTACAGGTAGGTCTTGGTGTCCGAGGTCACCACCCCGCGGTCGACGACGAGCAGGGGCACGAAGGCGAGCGCGGCGACGAGGGCGACGACGGCGCGGTCCCCGAGGGGTGCGGCCCGTCTGGGCACGGGGCGCGCGCGGACGGCCGCGCGGCCGCGGACGCGGCGTGAGGACGCGGGGCTGGTGGTGCGGGTCGTCATGGTGTCCGGGTGCCGCGTGGGACCGGATGGCTCGGCCGGGCCCTTGGCCGCCGGGGGTACTGTAGGCAGCGCGCCGTGGGCCCGTGCAGGCAGCCGCGGACGAAGGCGACGGGACCGGTGACGACTTCACGGCCAGCACGACACCACCGAGGCGACCGGCTGCAGCGGGGGCGTCGCGGAACTGGGCGCCTGACCGGGGAGCGGCCGAAGCGGGGCGCGACCCCGCCGTCCCTGCTCGCCCTGCACGAGGCCGGGTACCGCGCGGTGCTCGAGCGCCTTGGCGGGGGTCTGGTCCTCGACGTCGGGTGCGGCGAGGGGCTCTGGTCCGCGCGTCTCTGCGCTCCCGGCCGGGCGGTGCTGGCCGTCGACGACTCGCAGGAGGCCGCCGCTTCGGCGAAGCGCCAGGCGCGCGGCGCCTACGCCGTCGCGCAGATGGACGCGCTCTGCCTCGGGCTCGCCCCGGGGAGCGTCGACGCCGTCTGCTCCTCGCACCTCATCGAGCACTTCTTGGACCCCGAGCCCCACGTCGCAGAGGTCGCCAGGGTGACCGCCGGCTCAGGGACCGCCTTCTTCCTCACCCCGAACGCCCCCGCGGACTTCGAGAACCCGTTCCACCTCCGGCTGTTCGGGCCGCACGACCTCGGCGCGCTGCTCGGGCGCCACTTCGCAGAGGTGTGGGTCGGCGGCGTGGACGGCGACGCCAGGGTCAAGGCCGACTTCGCCGCCCGGCGGGCCAAGGCCGCTCGGCTGCTGCGGCTCGACGTGCTCGGGGTGCGGCACCGCATCCCCCGGCGCTGGTACGTCGCGCTCTACGCCAGCCTCCTCCCGCTCGCCTACGCGGCGATGGCGCACCGGGGGCAGGACGACCCCACCGTCGCCGACCTGGCGCGCTGGTCGGTGACCGAGGAGGTGGACGAGACGACCCTCGTCCTGTTCGCCGTCTGCCGCCGGCCGCGGCGCCCGGAGCCACGCGCGTGACGCTCCGGATCGGGCTGACCGGGGGGATCGGGACGGGGAAGTCGACCGTGGCCGAGCTCCTCGCGGCGCGCGGCGCGGCCGTCGTCGACGCCGACGTGGTCGCCCGTGAGGTCGTCGCACCCGGGGGCCCCGCATACGGTCCGGTGGTCGCGCGCTTCGGCGACGAGGTGCTGGCAGAGGACGGCACGATCGACCGCGCCGCCCTCGCGGCACGCGTCTTCTCGGACCCCGCGGCGCTCGCCGACCTGAACGCGCTGACGCATCCGGCCATCGGGGCGCGCATGGCCGCGCAGCTCGAGGCGATCGAGCGCGCGGCAGGCGGCGGACCCACCGTGGCGGTCGCGGTGGTCCCGCTGCTGCGCCCGGCGCACGTCGCGGCCCTCGCGCTCGCTGCGGTCGCGGTGGTCGACTGCCCGACGGAGGTGGCGGTCCGCCGCCTGGTCGAGGCCCGGGGGATGGACGAGGCGGACGCCAGGGCGCGCGTCGCGGCCCAGCCCACCCGCGAGGAGCGGCTCGCCCTCGCGGATTTCGTCGTCGAGAACGGCTCCACCCGCGCGCACGTGGAGGCCGAGGTGGAGCGCCTCTGGCGAACGCTCCTGTCCCTCGCCGGACGCGACGCGAGCGGTCGGCGGGCGCCCACGGGCAGCCGGCGGGGCGGCCGGTAGCGCGGCCGGCGGGGCGGCCGGTCGCGCACACCGGGTTGGTACGCTCGGGCCGCGTGCCGGACTTCGAAGTCGTCTCGTCCTTCCGCCCCGCCGGCGACCAGCCCCAGGCCATCCGGGCGCTCGCCGAGGGCGTCATGCGGGGGGACCGCTACCAGACGCTGCAGGGCATCACCGGGAGCGGGAAGACGGCCACGATCGCCTGGACGATCGAGGCGGTCCAGCGCCCGACCCTCATCATCGAGCCGAACAAGTCCCTCGCCGCCCAGCTCTCCTCGGAGCTGCGCGAGCTCTTCCCGAAGAACCGGGTGGAGTTCTTCGTCTCCTACTACGACTACTACCAGCCCGAGGCGTACCTCCCGGCGACCGACACCTACATCGAGAAGGACTCGTCGATCAACGACGAGATCGACCGGCTCCGGCACGCCACGACGTCGTCGCTCCTCTTGCGCCGCGACGTGGTCGTGGTCGCCTCGGTGTCCTGCATCTACGGCCTCGGCTCCCCCGAGGAGTACTCGGGGAGGATCCTCGGCCTCCAGGTCGGCCAGCAGGTCGACCAGCGCGACCTCCTGCGCCGCCTCGTCGACCTCCAGTACGCGCGCAACGACGTGAACCTGGTGCGCGGCACCTTCCGCGCGAGGGGCGACACCGTCGAGGTCCATCCCGCCTACGAAGAGGCGGCGCTGCGGATCGAGCTGTTCGGGGACACCGTCGAGCGCATCGTCCCCTTCGACGTGCTCACCGGCGAGATGGGGGAGGAGATGGAGGACGTGGTCGTCTTCGCGGCGACCCACTACGTCGCGGGCGACGAGACGATGCAGCGGGCGATCGCGTCGATCGAGGCCGAGCTGCAGGAGCGCCTGGCGTACTTCCAGGGCGCCGGCAAGCTGCTCGAAGCCCAGCGGCTGCGCGCGCGCACCGAGCACGACCTCGAGATGCTGGCGGAGACGGGGAGCTGCTCGGGGATCGAGAACTACAGCCGGCACCTCGACGGCCGCAAGCCCGGAGAGCGGCCGTTCACGCTGCTCGACTTCTTCCCGGAGGACTACCTCGTCGTGATCGACGAGAGCCACGTGGCGGTCCCCCAGCTCCACGGCCAGTGGGCGGGGGACCGCTCCCGCAAGGAGGTGCTGGTGGAGCACGGCTTCCGCCTCCCCTCGGCCCTGGACAACCGCCCGCTGCGGTTCGAGGAGTTCATCGAGCGCGTCCCCCAGGCGATCTTCGTCTCGGCGACCCCCGGG
>Ga0070737_10002217_pt1 | contig 24115 bp, 22 predicted proteins | sample Coa_R1_10_FD_66438 | JGI IMG/M metagenome (GOLD analysis project Ga0070737, IMG submission 66438) | Surface soil microbial communities from Centralia Pennsylvania, which are recovering from an underground coalmine fire - Coalmine... | ecosystem: Environmental > Terrestrial > Soil > Unclassified...
GCGATTACGAACGACATGGCGATCGTGCCCACGAACAACGGCTCGATCGAGGCCTATGCCGCCGGCTTGACGCAACTGATCCTGGACATCTCCGGCTACTTCGCACCGTAGTGACCGCGATTCGCAAATGACAAACCCCCACTCAAGCCATCGGCCTGAGTGGGGGTTGGGAACCGACCGGATTCGCGAAGCCGCTGTTTAAGCTACACGATGCGGACGCAGGACCATATCGCGCACCTGCGCCAGTACGCTGGAGAGCTGCATCGCGTTCAACTTTGAGGTGAACTCCACCAGCTCGGCGATGAAGGGATCGGCGAGCAGCTCGCGGACCTCATCTTCGCGATTAGGCCCGCATTCCCGCAGCACATCGGGAACGCTGACGCCCAGCGCCTCGGCCAGCCGCGCCAGCGACGATAAGGTGGGAGTGGCCTTCTCGTTCTCGATCTTCGAGACATAGGTGCGCGGCACCCCCATGCGCATCGCCAGTTGACGCTGGCTGAGACCGCTGCGGTGACGCAGAGTGCGGATGGCCTGCGCCACATGGACCTCCGGTTCGCCGGAATCATGCGCCTCGGCCAAAGGCATTTCCGTTGTGAGGATCGGTTCGGGCTCGTCCTCATCCAGGGACGCGCGGCACCGACGGCAAAGGTTATTGTTGGTTCTGAACTGGACGAGATGGCATTGATCGCATCTCACCACTTCCCGGGAATCCACGGGGGCAAGAGTCGTAGCCATTCAGGTTGTGGGAGTGCCAGAGCCAGGCACAACAACTTACGCGTACTGTGCAGGATTCTTCTGCTAGAGTCAAGTAAATTAAGAATCACGATCGACAATGGCAAAGCAGATTCGGCAGCGTCTGCCGCCGAAAGTCGCAGAAAAGCTGCCAAATTCGGGAGGAATGTCGAATGGACCGCGCTGATGCCTGGGGTTTACTAACTGAGTTCACCCAGTCGGAAAGCCTGCGCAAGCATGCTCTGGCGGTGGAGGCCTGTATGCGCGCCTATGCCCGCAAGCTGGGCGGCGACGAGGAGCAGTGGGGCATTGTGGGATTGATCCACGACTTCGACTATGAGAAATATCCCACCGCCGAAGAGCATCCCTTCAAGGGCAATGAAATCCTGAAGGAACGCGGCTGGTCGGAGGAGGTTCGCCGTGCGATCCTGTCGCACGCCGACTACACCGGGGTGAAGCGCGAGTCACCGATGGAGAAGGCGCTGTTCGCCTGCGATGAGCTGGCCGGCTTCATCACCGCAACTGCGCTGGTGAAGCCCAACAAGTCGCTGGCCGAGGTGGACGCCCGCTCGGTGCGCAAGCGGATGAAGGACAAAGCCTTCGCCCGCGCCGTGAGCCGCCAGGACATCATCAACGGCGCTGCGGACCTGGGTGTGGACCTGGATGAGCACATCGCCTTCTGCATCGAGGCGATGAAGAGCGTGGCGGGCGAGTTGGGACTGGCGGGAACGGCGCGGGCGGATGCGGCGAGCTAGCGATCACACGAAACCTTCTATCGCGTCGCCCTATCCCACTTCTCAATGTCGTCAACGGGAAATTCGTACTGCGCCGCTTCGCGGACGGCTCCCAGCCTCTCGCTGACACTGCGCGCGGGCTGCTGTATGTTAGCCGCTTTGAGCATTTGCCGAACCCACTCGGTGACTGACGTGCCGCACGAGCGACGACGGCTTCGTCAAAACTCAGAATTGTCACCTCTGAAACCGCGACCGTAATCTGCGGTTTAGGGCCTCCTTTATCCGCCGAAAGCTATACCGCTGCTGGTGTTTGTATAGCAGAGGCTGCATGTGCCATGCCACGTCCCCGACCGACTCGGTACGCTTTTCGAAACATACTGAGCGATCGAAGTTTTGCACGCAGGCCCATCGCAGCTTCTCCGATGCGAGGAAATCTGCCAACAGCTTGACGGGCCACAGGTGGACGTCGTCGAGCACCATTAGTCCGCCTCGGCGGAGCATCGGGGCTGTAAAGAACCAGTCGACAATAGGCCAAGGGAACGCGTGCTTGCCATCGATAAGCACGCAATCCAGGTTTTCATAGTGAGCAGTGGGCAGATGATTCTCAGATGCGAGGGGAACAAACGTCAGACGCGAAGCATCCACCTGATGTGCGGCGGCCCAGTGCTTGATTCGACCCAGCTCTTCCGCATTGGGTGTAATTGCGACGTGCCAAGCTCCGCGTTCCAGGAAGATGAGCGTGGACAGTCCAGAACCGGTTTCGAGTGTGTGCCAGCCGTCGGATACCGTTCCGAACAGGAACTCTGCGAGGTCAACGTCGATCCCGTGGCAAATGTCCCGGTTTGCAATGGCGTTCCATTGCTTGGCGTCCAACAATAGTTCTGAGGCGTCGACGGGGCGAAAAAGCTCCGTTTCACCGTGGTGCAGGAGCGGCTTTTCAGAATACAGAAGATCGATGACATTGGGCCTGCTGGCCTTCACGGCAGCAATCTTACAACACTTGACCGGCTCCAATGGCACAAACACGCCGCCTGCTTTGCGGAACATCGGTCTGGAACTGCCCGAAGCTCAAAAGGAAAAGCAGGTCGATCCGTCTTGTTACGTCAAGATAATCGGGGCTTTCGAGAAAGCGCCGGGGAAAGATTCGCCTGGGCCTTGAGCCGGTGCGTAGCTCCTGCGAAGAGGAAAGTTAGTTCTCACGCCCGCTCGGTGCGCAAGCGGATGAAGGACAAAGCCTTCGCCCGCGCCGTGAGCCGCCAGGACATCATCAACGGCGCTGCGGACCTGGGCGTGGACCTGGACGAGCACATCAGCTTCTGCATCGAGGCGATGAAGAGCGTGGCGGGCGCGCTGGGACTGGCGGGAAAGTGAAGCTGGCAGCTCGAATGAATCAAACTTCCTTCCGGCGCAGCGATAGGATGGCCAGTCCCACCAGGGCGGCCACACACAGCCACGCAAACCAGTCTCCCAGCCGCGAGTACACGGTGCGCACGCCTCGAGTTGGGACCTCGGAAATCATGGCGTAATCCGTGGTGTAGTAATGGTCCATCTCTGCCAACCGCCGCCCTTCGTAGTCGTATGCGGCGGAGAGCCCGCGACTGGTCTGGCGAACCAGGTTCACGCCTTGCTCAATAGCGCGGAAGCTCACCATCTGCGTGTGCCAGGGATCGAGCGCGCGCCAGTCGTTCGAGGGATCGATCACGATGTCCGCGCCCAGAGCGCCCGCCTGTGCCAGCAATTGCGGGAAGTCTCCGTCGAAGCAGATGATCCCGCTGAGTCGGCCGTACGGCGTGTTGATGACGCGCAGCTTGCGGTCACCGAGGACCTGCTGCTCCGCCTCCGGGCCGGGCACCGGATGTACTTTGTTGTACTCCCAGGCGATCTGTCCATTGGGCTGAATCAGGATCAACTTGTTTTCGAAAGGCCGAGTCTTTCCCGGGTTCCAGACGCCCACCGCCATCCCGAGATAAGCGTGATACTGGGTCGCCAAATCCGCGCCGCGCGCGAGTAATGCCGCCTCATCGGCCTTCATCACGGGAGCGTTGGCCTCCGCCCAGAACACGATTTTCGCACCCGCCTGCATCTCCCGCTCGGCGCGCGCCAGCAGGTCTTCGTCTTGGGCGGCGTGCCAGCGCCGGAAGATAACCATATCCTCGCTGGTCGCTTTCCCGGCGAACATTCGCTCCGCCACGGCATCGCTGAGCTCCGGCTGTATGTCTCGTTTGGAGAGTGATGCCACGCGAACAGTTGCCGACGACGGCGGAAATAGCACCAATCGCACGCCTCCCAGCAGCATCACGCCGGCGATGGTCCCGGCGCACAGCCATGTGCCTTGGCGTACACGTTTGGAGTCGAGACCTTCTTCCCACACCCAGTTGCCGGTCGCCGCAAACCAGCCGATCAGAAACGTGATTCCCCACAGTCCCGTTACGGAGACGATTTGAAGCAGCGGCAAATTGCCATATTGCGAATACGCCGCGGAGCCCCAGGTGCCATAGGGACTCTTCGACATGACGAACTCGGTTGTCGCCCACGCGGCTGGGAAAAGGAACGTTCCCCAGAGGCCGCTGAGCCGGCGCACCAGCAGACGATCGATGGCGTAGGGCGGGATCAGCGATATCCCCATTAAGGCGAGGAAAATGTAATAACCACTCCCCGGAATCGGCACCATTCCCCTGAACTGAAAGGCAAATGCCCCGACCAGGACGAGGTACGCCGCGGGCAAACCGATTTGTAGCCTCTGCCCACGCACAAATCGCAGCAGGAACAACGGCGCCAGCCAGGCGGCCAGCGCGACCGTGTCCGCTCCATTGGCAAAGAGCAGCAGCACTGCCGCTACTGCCAGCCAAATCCAAGAGCGTGCTGCCCCCGGTCCGCTGCCGCAAGTGCCGCTGCTCAACTGTTGCGCCGAATCATGCGCGACTGAGCTTTGCATGGGGCTCTCCTGCTTCGACGTTGTTTTCCGGAGCCGCCAGCAGGCCGTCGACGGCAGCGTCGATCACCTGCGTGATTAAGTTCTTCCTTGCCACCCAGGGAAAGGTCGGTCTCTGGATCAGCAACGAGGTGACGCCATGGGCGCTTGCCCACAAGGCCTGGGACGTGGTTTCTCCATCGACAACGCGAAAGCGTTTTGCCGCAATGCAGCGCCCCACCATGTAACGCAGGACCTCGAAGGCGCCGTGAACCTGATAGGGACGCTTCGTCACCGGCGGTCGCAACATGAAGGCAAAACGATAATGATTAGGATGACGCAGCCCAAAATTCACATATGCCCAGAGCCCGTGCTTTAGTTCTTCCACCGGGTCCGCGGATTGATGTCCGTCGCGCAGACGGATCAGGGTCTCCAGCAGGCGGGTGAAGCTCTCTTCGACCAGGCAATCGAACAATTCTTGCTTGTTGCGGAAGTGGAGATACAGGCTGGCCGGAGAGTACTCAATTCTTTTGGCCAGCTTGCGCATGGAAAAGTGCTCATAGCCTTCGCGCACAAAAATCTCACGCGCCGCCGCGAGGATTTCCCCGCGCAATTGCTCTTTGTGGACGTGGCGGCGTGATTTCGCATTCATCGTAAACGCCGTTTATTTTACTGAACGGCGTTCGGTTAGGCAAAGCCCCAAAACAAAAGCGGTCCGGTTGAGCGGACCGCTTGCTCCGTAAAGCACCTCCGATCTTCAAAAAGCATCCTGCGGCTTATTGCGCCGAAGGTTCAGGCTGCGACGGCTGCGAGAGCTTCTCCAGCCGCGCGTTGATGCGCGCAATCTGGTTCTGCCGCATCTGGTCGGCCTTGGTCCTCTGGTCCGGCGTCAGCACCTGGTTATAGATCTGGCTGTGAAGAGACGCCTTCTGCACCATGAGCTGGGCCATGATCTGCGCCCGCTGGTTGGCCAGCGACTGCACTGTGGCCTGATTGAAAGCGCCATTCGAGGTGGCATTCAGCATCGCCAGGCGGTTCTGCGCCAATTGCTGCATCAGCGGCCGCAGGGTGGTTTTCTGGGATTGCACGATGGTCTTGATCTGCTGCTTCTGGGCATCGGTAAGGTTCAGCTCGCGCGCCAGGTAGGCCATGTGGCCATGATGCCGATGGCCGGTCCAGGCGGGTGCGGGGTTGCTGCTCTGAGCCGCTTGCTGGGCGTAGGCGGGCAACGCGCTTGCACCAAGCGCCAGGGCCAGCAAAGCGACAGCTGCGCTCCAAAACTTCATCTTCATCCTCATCTTTTCATCTCCTTCTCGACAGTTCGTCTGTCACTTGTTTGGAACCCGCGCGCCGGAAAATCGATGGTTAAGTCTGGTAACGGCGGGGTAAACTTTTGTAACCGTCCGGCCGTAGCCTGGCGCCGAAAGGCCGGCCCACGGACCGGGTCTGCTACTGGCTGTTCCTCTCGGGACGGGCGAAAGTTCCACCAAGGCGTGTCCGGCTGGGCCTGCTTCATCAATCACATGCCGAAGTGACCTGCGTCACAAAAAAGCGCCCAAGCGGCGCGCTACCCTCGAAATCGTCCAACACTCTTCTGGAGGTGAGCTGTGAGACGAGTTCTCCTCGCCCTGTTTCTGTCGATCGCGATGCTTCCTGTCCTGGGCCATGCTCAGAACATCACCATCGGCTTCACCGTTTCCAAAACCGGCGCCCTGAATGTGGACTCCATGGAACAGTATCGCGGCTTCGAGCTGTGGCGCGATACGGTAAACGCCTCCGGAGGAATCAAGGCCGGCGGCAAGAGTTACAAGATCCAGTTCGTGAACTATGACGACGAGTCCAACGGCAAGCGCGTGCAGCAGCTTTACTCGCGCATGATCCTGGAGGACAACGCCGACTTTCTCTTCAGCCCCTACTCGTCCCCATTGACCGCCACGGCAGCGGTGGTGAGCGAACAATACGGCAAAATCATGCTGACGACGGGAGCGGCGGAGGGCAAGACCTACACCCTCGGCAACCGCTATCTCTTTCAGATGTTCACTCCCGCGGAGGACTATCTGAAAGGGGTGCTGGACGCGCTGAAGACCAAGGACCCGAAAGCCACGGTCGGATTTGTCTACGAAGATAATTCCTTCTCGGTTGCCGTGGTCAATCCGGCTAAGGCATATGCCCAGCAGCTCGGCTTCCCCGTGGCCTTCAGTGAAGCCTACGCGCCGGGCACTACCGATTTCAGCGCCATCATCGATAAGGTCATCGCTTCCAAAGCCACCGTCTTGCTGGGCGGCGGGCATTATGCCGACGGTTCCACGCTGGCGCGCCAGGTTTATAGCCATAAGGTCCCGGCAAAGATGCTCGCCCTGCTGGTAGCGCCCGACAGTCCGCAGTGGAGCGAATTGGGCGAGGCGGCCGTGGGCGTCATCGTGCCTTCGCAATGGGAACCGCAGTCGGCCTACAAAGCGCAGTATGGCCCCAGCGGCGCCGACTTTGCCAAGGCCTACAAAGCGCGCTATAACGCCGAGCCGAGCTATGAATCCGCGGGCGGTTACGCTGCCGGTCTCGTCCTGCAACGCGCCATCGAGCAGGCAGGCAGCCTCGACAACGCGAAAGTGGCCGCGGCGCTGAATGCCACCGACATCACCACCTTCTATGGCCGCACCAAGTTCTCCACCGCGGCCAACAGCCATGGCTTGCAGGTGGGCCACATGATGGTGCTGGCGCAATGGCAGAAGGACAAATCCGGGGCCATGGTAAAGCAGGTCGTCTGGCCGCTGGCGGCCAAGAGCGCCAACCTGGTTTACCCGATCAAACGGTAGTGAGCTTTTGCAGAATACAGTGACGAAGTCGCGAAATTGTCATCACGACTGCCCTGCTTTGGGGCAAGAGGGATCTGCATTTGGCCGCTACCAGGAAAGTAGATCCCTCGCCCGCAGTGGCGGCTCGTGATGACAATTCAAAAACGCGAGCGGTGTCTGACAGCGTTACCGTGTCACTACCATTTTGCAACTCTCAATAGGTTGGGAAGGATAGGCTTTACCAAGCCTGAGTTTGTTTGGGGTCTGCGCGGTAGCTCCTTTATTCTTTTTCCGGTGGCTGGGGATCACGACGATTATGTCTGGAATTTTGGCTTCGATGATCGACGGGTTGATGATTGGCTCGGTCTATGGCTTGGCCGCCATGGGTCTGAGTCTGATCTGGGGAGTGATGGACGTCATCAACCTCACCCACGGCGCCGTCATCGCCCTGGGCATGTTCGGCATGTATATCTTTTTTAGCGCCTTTGCGATGAACGCCTATGTGCTGTTGCTACCGATCATCCTCGCCGGCCTGGTGCTGGGAGTTGTGATCTACTGGATAGCGGTGCATTGGGTCATCGACCGCTCCCAACTGTCGAGCCTGCTCTCCACATTCGCGGTGAACATGATGATTATCGGCATCGGCACCGCGATCTGGAGCACCAGTCCTTTTAATGTCAACTTCAGCCTGCCCGGCTTCACCCTCGGCGCCTATACCTTTACCGGAAACCACATTGCCGCCTCCATTGCCGCCGCCGTCATTGCGCTGGCGCTGGAGCTGTTCCTGTATCACACACGTCCCGGCAAAGCCATCCGCGCCGTCGCCGATAATCGCGAGGCGGCGGAGCTGATGGGCATCTCTTCGACCATGGTGCTCACCCTGGCCTTCGCCATCGGCATTGCCTTGGCCGCTGCCTCCGGCGCTTTGGTATCGACGCTGTTCCCCTTCACCATTCTTTCCGGCGCCGGCTATCAGATGAAAAGCTTCGTGGTGACCGTGCTGGCCGGCTTGGGCAAACCCTTTGGAGCTCTGGTCGCGGGGATCTTGCTCGGCTTTCTCGAGGGCGTGGTGACGCCCTTCCTGGCCGTCAGTTGGATCCCACTTATCGAATTCGGTCTCTTTGTGGTGGTGCTTGTCGCCTTCCCCAAGGGCATCTTCGCGAGGGCCACGGTATGATTTTTCGCCGTCCGGTCTTCTGGCTGACCCTGCTGTTTGCCGCACTGATGATCTGGGTCCCGGTTACGGGCAACCGCGTCGCTCTGCGCGAAGATTTGGTGTTGGTGGCCATTGCCATCATTCTGGCCAGCAACCTGAATCTGATGATCGGCTACACCGGCTATGTCAACTTCGGTCATATTGTGTTTTACGGACTGGGGGGTTACGTCGGCCTGTATCTGGTCACCGGTCGCCAATGGAACCTGGTTTGGGCTGCGTTGGCGGCAGGGGTCACCGTCAGCCTCTTCGCCCTGGCCCTGGGACTAGGTATTCTTCGTTTGCGAGGGGCCTACTTTGCCTTGGCGACGATCGGCGTCCTGCTGGCAGTCCAGTCCTTCGTCGAGAACTTCGATCCCTGGGGCCGCTCGACCGGCATGTATGTTTCCTTCGACTCCTACCAGCGGCTAGGCGGAGCGCGTCATGCTCTTTGGCTCACCTATTTCCTCGTCATTGGCGTAATGGCGTTGTCCATGCTTCTGAGTTTGGCCATTAAGACCTCGAAATTCGGCCTCGGCTTGTTCGCCATTCGCGAGGATGAAGACGCAGCGGTGGTGCTGGGCGTGAACACCACGTTGTTCAAGGCCGTCATTTACAGCATCTCGGCATTCCTGCCTGCCGTAGCCGGCGCCCTGATGTTTTTCAAGAACGGCATGATCGATCCTTCCGTTGCCTTTGAATTCATGCTTTCCCTGGAAGGCATTGTGATGCTGATGCTCGGCGGCAAGGGCACCGTGGTGGGCGCGGCGCTGGGCGGAGGCTTGTATGAGAAGCTGCGCTCTTCCCTGTTGACCGCCCCCAAGCTCTCCAATTTTCATTTGGTGATTGCCGGAGGACTGCTGCTGCTGGTGGTGCTGTTTGCTCCCGGCGGTCTCGTCGGCTGGCTTTATCGTCTGGCGCCGCGCGCCCGCAAGGTGCTGGAATGACCGCGTTGCTGGAAGTCAAGGGCGTGACCAAGCGCTTCGGCGGCCTGCACGCCGTCTCCGACGTCAGCTTCAGCCTGGGCGAGGGCGAGATCCTCGGCTTGATCGGCCCCAACGGCGCCGGCAAAACAACCCTGTTCAATGTTGTGAACGGGGTCTACAAGCCGGACAAGGGAACCATCACGTTCGCCGGTAAAGACATCACCCAATGCCCGCCGAATGAAGTCGTCCACCTTGGACTGGCGCGCACCCACCAGATCGTCAAGCCGCTGCAGGACATGACCGTACTGGAGAACGTCACCGTCGGCGCCTGCTTCGGCCGCGACTACCTGCCTTTACACCAGGCGCGCAAGGTGGCCTGGGAGGTGCTGGAGCGAGTCGGCCTGGCGCCACGGGCCGAAACCTTGGCCCGCTCGCTGACCATCGCCGGCAAGAAGCGCCTGGAAGTGGCCCGCGCACTGGCGGCACGGCCCAAGCTGTTGCTGCTCGATGAGGTGCTGGCGGGACTGAATCCCACCGAAGTCAGCTACATGATCGGCATCGTGCGCGACATCCGCGACAGCGGCATCTCGGTCTTCATGATTGAGCACCTCATGCAGGCCATCATGAGCCTCTCGAACCGCATTGTGGTGTTGAGCAACGGCCAAAAGCTCGCGGAGGGCCGTCCCGAGGAAGTAGCGCGCGACCCCCAGGTGATCGAGGCCTACCTGGGCGATCCGGACATTGCAGAAAAATTGAGGCAAGAATCTGATGCCACCGCTACTGCAGATTGAAAAGGTCAATTCGGGATATGGCGAAGTGCAGGTATTGTGGGACATGTCCCTGCACGCCGAAGCGGGCAAGCTCACGACCATCATTGGCGCCAACGGCGCGGGCAAGACGACTACTCTGCGAACGGTCATGGGAAGCGTGCGCGCCTGGGGCGGCCGCATTCTATTGCAGGGAGAAGATGTGACCGGCCTGTCGCCTCACCGCCGCGCCAACCGCGGCCTGGTCCTGGTGCCTGAGGGACGGCAACTGTTCCCCGATATGTCGGTCGAGGAAAACCTGGAGATGGGCGCCTACTCGCACCGTGCGCGCAAGCGCCAAAAAGACAACCTGGACCGCGTTTACCAAACATTTCCTCGTCTGAAGGAACGCCGCAAGCAGCGCTCTTGCACCCTTTCCGGCGGTGAACAGCAGATGCTGGCCATGGGCCGCGGCCTGATGCAGGAACCCCTGGTGCTCATGATTGACGAGCTCTCGCTGGGACTGGCTCCGGTGCTGGCGCAACAACTGTTTCTCACCTTGAAGGCCTTCCGCGAGCAAGGGCTAACCATCATTCTGGTGGAACAAAATGTTCACCTCGCGCTGGCCCTGAGTGATCACACGTATGTGCTGGCAGAAGGCCGGGTGGATATCTCAGGCGAGTCGCGCGAAGTCGCCAATATGGAGCAAGTGCGCCGCTCTTATCTGGGGCTTTAGGTACTAGCCCGAGGTGCTTTGCGGTGCGGCAGATAGCAGTAGTGGTGCTTTGGTATCAGTATTTCCCCCAAAAGTTGTAGCCGCTGTTTTTCGTTAGTTTTCTACTATCGAAATCCAACCAAACTTGCTGATTCTAGCTATGTTATCGCGTTTCGTGTCGCTTATTTCACAAAACCGTTGTGATTTTCGTCACAAAAAAGTGTGATCTACAACCATTGCCCCCTTCCGCTTCCGCTCGTAGAGTTCCGCGCAAGGCCAATTCTCGGCTGGGACGCCGTCATCTGTCCCGGTGACATCAGGCGTTTGACCTGGGCACCGAATTGTGCCGATTGATTTGCGGAGGCGAGGATGCGAGATTCTTTCCGGTCATTTGCAGTGTACTTGGCCGTCGGCGCTCTGCTGTTACTGCCGGCGGTCCTTTGGGCTGGAGATTCCGACGCTGCGACCACAGCGGCTCCAGCAAACACGGCGGCTGCGGCAGCAACGACACCCGCAGCAGCTACTCCTAGCAGTCCCGGCGTTGGTGCGGGGACCATGACCAATTCCACCCTGGTTGACCTGCTGGTCAAGAAGGGCATACTGAGCCCGGCCGAGGCTGCCAATCTGCGTAATGTCTCAGGCTCTGCCGGCATGGAGCAACTGCTGCTTCTGCTCAAAGAAAAAGGTGTGGTCAGCGATTCGGAAGCGGATGAAATCAAAACCTCGGCGGCAGAGGTGGAGAGCGACCATTCCATGATCGACACCGAATCCACTCCGATGCAAGCCAACCTCACCTCCGGTCAAACGCCGCAAAAGAAGCCGGAGGCAACGGGTCCGTCGGTGATTCCAGCGATTGCCCCGGTGCGGGTGCTGCCCATTGGTCCCCCAGTCAAGGCATCCCTAGGCCCGTTAGCCATCAAGCTGCCCTCGGGCGCGATCATTGCTCCCTACGGGTTCATCAAGTCCACAGCCAACTACCAATCCAGCGATGCGCACGGGGATGATTTTCCAATCCCCGGGTTCCTGAACTCGGATACCGGTCCCAATCCTAACCCTGCATTCCACCTCAAGGCGCGCTCGACGCGCTTTGGCTCGAAGTTCGAGTGGCCGGATGCTTCCAAGAACGTCACCATCACCGGTCAGATCGAAGCGGACTTCGAGGGCAACTTCAGCGCTGTCGATAACCGTAACATCTCCTCGTATCGCAGCAATGCGGTGCAGTTGCGTCTGGCTTTCGGCCGCATCGATTGGACCGCAAGGCCAAACACCGACCTCTTCTTCGAAGCCGGCCAAGACTGGACGATCTTCGGCTCCAGCGCCATGATGAACCTGCTGGAGACGACGTTCTTCGGCGCTTTCTTTGGCAACACCTACGAGCGGGCGCCGCAGTTCCGTCTAGGCATGGTGCAAAAGCTGGGCGGCTCGCGGGATTTCAAACTCTCGCCTGAGTTTGCCCTCATGGCGCCGTTAGAAGGCGATTTGCCGGCTGACGTCGTCACCTGCGACGTCGCAACACTGGGTGTACCCACAACCTGTAGCTTCATCAACGGTCTGCACAACCAGTTGGGATATGGCGAGCGGCAGGGTGCTGACAACGCCCGGCCCGAACTGGAATCCAGAGTGGTGTTGTCCTTCCAACTCGACAAAGCCCCCGGTGTAGTTCCCGCCGAGATTCTGTGGAGCGGCTTCTACGCCGGCCGGCAGATGACGGTGTTGGGTTCGGCGGTACCGGCGGCTTATAAGGCTGCCTTTCCGGATGGTGTGGATATCAACAGCAACGGTTATGGCAATCAAGTCGCCATTTCGCTTCCCACCCGCTGGGCAACACTGGTCGCAAGCGCCTACATGGGGGCTGACCTGAGATTTATGTTTGCTGGCCAGCTCATGTCTTACTACAACCAGGCGCACGGGCTCACCGGTCTTGCCGATGGCCTCGGGGTCGACGGCAACCCAGCGGTGTTTGGCACAAATGCCGCCGGTGTGCCGGTGGTTGCGCCTCAACTCCCGGTGCGCGGTTACGGCGGATTCGTTCAGCTCGGACTGCCGATCTCGCGCTGGTTCAACGCCGATCCCAAGGGCAGAAACGCCGGCTGGCAGGCTTACCTGCAATACGGCGTTGATGCCGCCAATGCCAACGACTTCCGCTTTGCCAAAGACGTTGGCACGAACGGCGCCGGGCCCATCAAGAGCGGGCTCAAAGGCGGGACCCTCTATTACAAGATGAACCCCTGGGTGCAGTTCGCCTTTGAGGAAGGCCAATACGCCAGCTACGCTGTGCCTGCGATCACAGGTACAAATGCTGGCATTTGCAACGCGACCAAGGTCGCCGGCAAGCCAAGCTGCACCGTCACCAACTGGGATACGGAATTCGGTCCCATCTTCACCTTCTAACCATCAACCCAAGCTGTAACAACCAGGGGCGGCCCGCACAGCGAGCCGCCCTTCTTCACGAGAGGGCTTGCCCGGTAGAACCATTGCACGGACCATTAAGGCTTGAGGATTATAATTACGCGTCGAGGCGAACCAGCCCAGGTGGTTTTTTGGCGCGCTGAGGTGGTTGGGGTGTAATCCTCAACCGCAGGTCCAGCGCCCGCCGCGGCGTGCTCGCCATGACAATTTCGCTAATTCGTCTGCGCCAGATCCGAACCGCATAAAAGGAGAATCACAGTGTGCAAGGCAGTACTGCTTAGTTTTGCATTGGTCTTTTTCGCCGTTTTGCAGGCGCAAGCGGCCAGCCCATCCTCAAAAGACAGCAAGGACTCCAACCTCACCACGCTGACGGGCTGCCTGACAATGTCCGAGGGCCATTACGTTCTTACCGAGGACGACGGAGAAACGCATCAATTGGTCGGCGCCGCCACCAAGCTGGGACACCATGTACACCGCCAGATCGAGGTTACGGGCAAGCCGGGGTGGAGGGCGGGCGATATTACAGTCCAGAGCGGAAGCTCGACGGTGTATGAGGTGGAAGTCTTCGAGGTGAAAACCGTAAAGCGGGTAGCGGACACCTGCGAATCCGGCCAATAAACTCAGCCATTTTCGCGCGTCTGCGGTTGGCTGCGCCGGCCGGGAAAGCGGAGAGTTTCGCGCGGAATCCTGGGCTATGGACGGCCACACCGCGGCGGAAGACATTTGTTGTTTTGCCGGCACAAGGGATGGATAATGAGTGACGATGGGGAGTGAGGAACTTCCAGCGACGAACGCGCCACTCGAAGGAGGTTGTTCGTGCGCAAAGCAACGTTGTTCGCCTTCGCGTTCCTGATCGCAACAGTTTGCCTGCAGGCGCAAGCCGTGGGCCAGGCTGCAGCAAAAACCTCGAAACTAACCACGATCCAAGGTTGCCTGTCGTTCTCGAATGGCCACTACCGGCTCACCGAAAGCAGCGGGAAGACGTGGCAGCTTTCCAATGAAGTCAACCAGCTCCGGCACCATATCGGCCACGAGGTGGAACTCACCGGCATGCCTGGGGAACGGACGATCGACACCAGCCAGGAGGGCGCCGGAGAATCTACCGTAAAAGAGGAGAAGGTTTTCAAGGTCAAAAGCGTTAAGCACCTGGCGGATACCTGCACGGCGCCTGCGAAGTGACTGGGCGTCGAGTGAGGTCATTTGCATTGCCGGAATTTGGTTGACGACGGTTTGAGGGGCGAGAGAAAGGTTCTTTTGTGTCCAAAACTCTGTTGGTTACTCTGCTCTGGTTGAGCTCTGCTCTTTGGCTGCTGGCACAGGAGGGAATTCCCGGAGCCGACTCCGCGCACGCTGCTCCCGGAAAATCTCCAACTACAATCGCGGGCTGCCTGTACAGTACCGGCGTTCACTATACGGTCACCGACAAGGAGGGAAAGGTCCATCGCCTCACCGGCAGTACTGCGAAACTCAGCCACTATGTCGGGCACGAGGTTGAGATCACGGGTAAGCCTGCGGTGATTACACTCGACACCACGATGACCCAGACTGCGTCCAGTGCCGAAGAAGTGCCGGCCTTCCAAGTCGAGCGCGTGAAAGTATTGTCGAAGACCTGCGGGTCCGCGACTCACTGACCCTACCTGGTGGCGCGCGTGGTTCGTCTGACGATGGTGCGAGCCTGGTTTGAGGGCGAGATGAGGGCAATTTTTCGGCGCGGAGTTTTCTGGATTTACTTGCTCGGACCGTGGGCGGTACTCCTGCCCGCGCAGCAGATTCCGCCGGGGACAGCCCTGCCCGTCATGCTGCAATCGAGCTTGGACGCGCGCCACCTCAAGCCTGGCCAAATCATCAAGGGGAAGATCAAGCAGGATATCCCCTTGCCCGACGGGAGGACCATTCCACACGGATCACGCGTCACCGGGCATGTGATCCGCGCGACTCGGGCCACGGGAAGCTCGCCGTCGCGGCTTGGCGTCAAATTTGATCGGCTCACCATAAAGCGGCGGCAGATCGCCATCGTTACGCACTTGCGTGCGCTGGCCTCGATGACAGAAGTGTTTGAGGCGAAGCTGCCCACCAACTCCGTCGATGATTACGGCACGACGATCGCCGATTGGAACACGATCCAGGTAGGAGGCGCAGGGGCGTTTCGCGGCAGCGGCGATGTCATCGCCGATGGTCAAATTGTGGGACGGACGACGGACTACGGTGCGGTTACAGCCAAACTGATTGCCGCGCCCGCTCGGGGCTGCCCGAGCGACGGCGGGCGTGAGCAGGCGCTGTGGATCTTCTCGCCTTCGGTGTGTGGCCTATACGGGTTCCCCGACTTGAAAATCGTCCACTGGGGCAGGACCGCTCCCGTGGGCGAGATCGCGTTTGAGTCGGGCCGCGATGTTGACATCCGGGGCGGGAGCGGCTGGCTGCTGCAGGTGGAAGCCGCACCGCAACCCTAAGCCGGGGCGATTTTCGCGCTCCACGTCCTCGCCGGGCTGCTGAGGGTCCCGCTTGCGATTGTGCTTTTTGTCACAGGCCCACGTGACGTACCTCAGCGCTGCGCGGTCACTTCCTGCTTTAAATTCCAGTGAGGCATTCTCGCTCGATTTCTGCCTGCTGCCACGCGCATTCGCCAGCAGTGGAAAGGAACCACAATGGCTGCAACAGAGGTTGCCCCCGTAGAACTCTCCACGGAGGAAATTTACTCGGCCCTTGGCGGCCTGGTCGCCAGGGAGCGCATCCTCGTCCGCCCCATTGATCTCATCGCCTGGGCCTCCGACGCAAGTTTCTATCGCTTGATTCCCAAAGCCGTGGTGCAGACGCAAAGCCTGGAGGAGGTGCGCGCCCTGTTCGCCTTCAGCCGGCAAACGCGCATCCCGATGACCTTTCGCGCCGCCGGGACGAGCTTGTCCGGGCAAGCGATTTCTGATGGGCTGCTGGTGGAAGTGGCCCGCAACTGGCGCCAGCTCCAGATTGAAGACGGCGGCAAGAGAATCCGCGTGCAGCCGGGCGTGATTGGCGGACGCGCCAATCAGGTCCTGCGTCCCTATGGCGCGAAGATTGGTCCCGACCCGGCTTCCATCGCCACCTGCACGTTGGGCGGCATCCTGGCGAACAACTCCAGCGGGATGTGCTGCGGCGTCGAGCAGAATGCCTATCACACGCTGGCATCGATGAAGTTCCTGCTGCCGTCGGGAACGGTGATCGATACGGCGCGAGCTGATGCTGACGAGGAATTTCATGCCCGCGAGCCGAAGCTGGCACGCGGTGTTCTGGAGCTGAAGGCCAGCCTGGAGCGGAACACGGCCTTGCGTGATCGCATTCGCAGCAAGTACCGCATGAAGAACACCACCGGGTACTCGCTGAACGCTTTCCTTGATTTCGACCGCGCGGTGGACATCTTTCAGCACCTGCTGATCGGCTCGGAAGGGACGCTGGCGTTTATCGCGGAAGCAGCGCTCAACACCGTTCCCGATTTGCCGGTGAAATATACCGGGCTGCTGCTGTTTCCGGATTTGTACGCCGCGGCGGCCTCGATTGTTCCGCTGCGCCAGGCGGGGGCCAAAGCCCTGGAGATCATGGACCGGGCCTCGCTGCGTTCGGTGGAGGACAAGGCCGGAATTCCGGCTTCGATTCGCTCTTTGCCGGAGGCCGCCGCCGGCCTGCTGGCGGAGTTTCAATCGGCCGACGAGGGCGAGCGCGGGGAACTGGAGAAGCTTGCGGCCGATGCGGTGGGCGGCCTGAAATTGTCAGAGCCGGCGAGCTTTACGCACATCGCAAGTGAGCAAGCGTTGTTGTGGCAAATCCGCGCAGGCCTGTTCCCCTCGGTGGGGTCGGTGCGGCGCAGCGGCACCACCGTCATCATCGAAGACGTTGCTTTCCCCGTCGAGGCGCTGGCCGACGCGGCGCAGGACCTGATCCACCTCTTCCGCGTACACGATTACGACAACGCCATCATCTTCGGGCACGCCAAGGACGGCAACCTGCACTTCGTGATCACCCAGAGCTTCAATACGCAGGCTGCGGTCGATCAATACGCGCGCTTCCTTGACGACGTGGTGAAGTTGGTGGTCAACCGCTATGACGGTGCGCTGAAAGCCGAACACGGCACCGGGCGCAACATGGCGCCCTTCGTCGAGACCGAGTGGGGCGCGGACGCGTATGAGATCATGCGCCGGCTGAAGGAATTGGCCGACCCCGATAACCTGCTCAACCCGGGCGTTATCGTCAATCCGGATCGCAAGGCACATCTGGCGAACTTGAAGCAGCTACCGCAGGTTGAGCCGGAGATCGACAAGTGCATCGAGTGCGGCTTCTGCGAACCCAAATGTCCCAGTCGCGAGCTGACGCTGACTCCGCGCCAGCGCATTGTGGTGCGCCGCGAGATGGCGCGCCTGCAGGAGACGCGGAATGGGTCGGGGCTGTACGCCAGCATCGATCGCGAATTCCCTTATATGGCGCTCGACACCTGCGCCACCGACGGGCTGTGCGGTACGGCCTGCCCGGTGGGCATCGACACCGGGCAACTGGTAAAGCGATTTCGCAACCTCCGCGCTTCGGCCGAGGCGCACCGCTGGGCGGAGCGCATTGCCGCCAACTTTGGCAAGGCCGAGCGAGTAGTGCGCCTGGCATTGCGGCTGGGTCATGCGACGCAGCGTGTCATCGGCGTGAACGGTATGCGCCGGCTGACACGCGCCATGAAGCGGGTGGCGGGTGACAATCTGGGCGAGTGGATGCCCGACACTCCTTATGCTGCCGGGGCGATACCGGCGACTCGGAAAGCTGGCGCAAAGGCGGTTTATTTCCCGTCGTGCATCTCGCGCGTGATGGGACGGCTGCCGGGCGAGCCTGCCGACCATTCGCTGATGGAAGTGATGGTTGCGCTGGCCAGCCGCGCGGGAGCGCCGGTCTATATTCCGCAGGACGTGCGCGGGGTGTGTTGTGGCACCCCGTTTTCGTCGAAGGGGTTCTCGCGCGCCCAGGCGATCGCCGCCAACCATGCGATTGAGCGATGCTGGATGTGGTCAGAGCAGGGGCGACTGCCGATTGTGATTGACACCAGCCCCTGCGCCTACGCGCTCAAGGGCGCAGGCCCTTACCTTACGGCGGAAAACCAGCAACGCTTCGCCAAGCTGACTTTTCTGGATTCCATCGAGTTCGTACACGATGAGTTGCTGCCGAAGCTGGAGATTAAATCCAAGTCAGGCTCGGTCGTGCTGCATCCGGTTTGTTCCGTTACGAAAATGGGAATTGGCGCGAAGCTGGAGGCGATCGCGCAAGCGTGCAGTGAACAGGTGACGGTGCCCCTCGATGCCGGCTGCTGCGGCTTCGCAGGCGATCGCGGCTTTCTGTTTCCGGAGTTGACTGAATCTGCGACCAGACTGGAGGCGGCAGAGATCCGCGCTGCGCATCCCGAGGAATGCTATTCCAGCAGCCGGACCTGCGAGATCGGTCTGAGCCGCTCCACCGGTCAGATTTTCCGCTCCTACCTTTACCTGCTGGAGAAAGCGACGCGGTAGAGGACGCCGGTAACATCCGGGAGGCCCCTTGAGTTGACCCGGAATTGTGCAGTAAACTGCCCCAGCTTACCGGTCGCCGCATGCCGGACCCTACCACCTGGGACGGAGACGCCTGTGGATCGCATTCGGTTCGTAACACATCGCAACCAGCGAATTCTGCTGTTGGATTTCACCGGCTGCCGAGCAGATGAGGTCGCAATGTTGTGCGACCGCGTACCCGAGGTGGTAACTCGCGAACCGATGGCGTCGCTGCTGGTAGTGGCCGATTTCAGTGGCGCCGAGTTCAGCCGCGACGCCGTGGAACGCATCAAGATCGCTACTGCCCTGGACCGCCCTCACATCCGACGTGCGGCATGGGTCGGAACAGACAACCTGCCGAAGGCGCTTTACGATTCCATCCGCAGCTTCTCGGCCCGCGAATTTCCAGTCTTCGGCACGCGGCAAGAAGCCATGGACTACCTGGCGAGCTAAACCTTTCCTTGATAAAGCAAAGCCTCCGCCGGCGGCGGAGGCCCTGAGATTGCGCGATGGCGCTACTTTTTCGGCGCGGACTTGACCGGCGCTGAACGCGTGCCTTCCAGTACCGAACCACCGGCGTGGGAGCGCCGCGCCGTGTACACAGAGAGCGTGATGGAAGTGAGCATGAAGATCACGGCCGCCCAGGTCGTCGCTTTGGTCAGCATGGTAGCGGCGGTACGCGTGCCGAACGCGGTCTGACTTCCCATGCCGCCAAACGCGGCGGCGAGATCGCCGGCTTGCCCGCTCTGCAGCAGGACCACGATGATCAGAAACGCGCAAACCAGAATGTGAAGGACGGTAATCAGAACGACCATGTAGCTCTCAACTCTCTTCGCGCGGTCCGCCAGCGCTAATGCCGGCCAAACGCGCAGATGAATCTTTCACCTCGCCGGCCAACTGGTTACGAGGTATGGTGCGGAAGGCGGGACTTGAACCCGCATGCCTCTCGGCGCCACCCCCTCAAGATGGTGTGTCTGCCAGTTCCACCACTTCCGCACACGCGTCCCCGGCATCGGCAGCCCAGGCGCAAGTAGAAACGTAGAGGCAGAATAAGTATAACAAAGACCGCCGGCCGACAGGCCCGGCGATCTGCCATCGGCCCTTGCGTCGTTGAAAGCACGGCCTGCGGGTCTCCACCTCCCGCCATGCTGGGCCACGCGGTCCGAGGGCGCCATTGCTGCACACTACTCCTACATCCCCGGACTGGGTTGTGCCGGCGGTGTTGCGGTCCCGGGATTCTGCGGCGGGACGACCGGCGCCGGCGCCGGGACGCTCTGTGGGGTCTTTGGCACGACACCTTGGACCGCCGGCATGTGCTTGACCTTGCCGGCTTCCGCGTCACTGACGTCGATGCCCAGCTTGGTAAGCGTCTCGGCGGTGTAGTAGTCGAGCAGCACCTTGGATTTTTCGTAGTTGGCGGCGGAGTTGAGGACGTTGGATTCGGCCTGCGTCAAATTGCTGGAGGCCTGCAACACCAGCGTCGGCGTAGAAGCTCCGTAGTGGAACTTCTTCTCTTCAGCGTCCAGGCTCTCCTTGGCGTAATCGCGAGCGGCGATCGCCGCCTGCAGCGCAGCGTAGTTGTTCTGCAGGGCGAATTGCGCCTGCCGCACTTGCAGGCTGATGGTGTTTTCCATTTGCTGCAGGGCCACCTGTTGCTGGCGGTATTCCAGCTCGGAGCGCACCTGATTGGCCTGGGCGGCGCGATTCCGCAGCGTGATGTTCAGGGTCGCGCCCACGCCTTTGTCCGGCGCGGTGCTGTTAAACATGTTGGAGAACGCAGTCCCGTAGCTGGTGGGAATAACGCCGGGCTTATAGCATTCTCCGAATTCGTTCAGGGTCGGGCAGGTCGGGATCAGCGAATTCTGCGGGCCGGCAATGCCCGAGGCGCCGTAGAAGGCGAAGACATCCAGGCTGGGCAGTAAGGCGTTCCGCAGCGACTTGCGGGAGATCTGCAGGTTGGTTAGGTTGATGCGCGCGGAAGCCATTTCCGGGCGGTCCTGCAACGCCTCCTGGATCAGCTCATTCAGCGGCCGCACCTGGAATTTCTCGTTGGCCTGCAGCGTGTCAGTGGGGATGACGGGCGCGCTCGCCAGGAGAGGATCATCCATGTTCTTGGTGATGGCGTTCTTCATCAGCAGTTCTTCCAACTGAAGATTGGTCTGCGCCACGATCAGGTTCTGCTTGGCGGTCTCGACTCCGCTCTGGGCCTGCACCAGCGTGATAGGAGCGAGGGTGCCGATCTTGACCTGCTCCTGATCATCCGAAAGCGTCTTTTCGGCGAGCTGTAACTGGCGCTCGTTGACCTTGACCGCCTCATAGGCAGTGACCAGGTCCCAGTAGATGTTTTCCACCTGTGAAACCGTGGTCATGATCTGCTGGCGAAAGACGACGTCGGCGATTTCGCGGTTATTGCGCGCAATGCGAATCCAGCGCAGGTTGGGATCGAAGCCAAAGCCCTGCAACAAGTGCTGGGTCAACTGAAAGCGGAAGCTGGGTGTCAGGATCGGGTTTACGTAATTGAAGGGGACGTTTTGGGTGACGTAGGTGTTGTCGTAGTTGACCGACATCAGCGTGCCGGTGGAAAAGCCTTGGGTATAAGCAAAGTTGTAGGTATTGGTGTTCTGGTTGAGTGACGTCACGCCGGTGAACACCGGGTTGGATTGCGGAAAGTTGGCGTGTTCGCCTTCGATGGTGCCGCTAATGACCGGATCGAAGTTGTAAATGGGGGGGCCTGAACCCAGAGTGGACACCACGATGCCGTTTCTTCCGGCGCCCGCGCCACCGACGCCGACCTGCGTGCCTCCGGCTCCGGTGCCGGTCGCGCCGGTCGTCGAAATGCCGGTCCCTCCCGTGGAGACAGCTCCCAGCTCTCCTCCTTGCGTGCCCTGCACCACGCTGGCGTTAACACCGCGGGCGTCCGCTCCGGAGCTGGTCAGCAGCAGGTCGGTGTCGGCAATCGAGAGGTTGTAGCGCTGCAAGGTGATGTCCAGGTTGTTCTCCAGCGCCATGGCCATGGCATCGTTGATGGAGAGATAAATCTTGCCATCATGGAACAGCGTGTCCGTCCGCGCGGAGTTGACCAGGTTCGGCGGCGGTACGTAGCGCCTGGTGTAAGGAGCAACGAAATTCGGAAGTCCCCGAAGCGGCTTGGCGAAATTCTGATTGCCGGAGTACAGATGGGCGTTGTTCTGCGGCGCCGGAGCCTGCGGCAGCGGCGTCGGCGGCGGCATGGTCGCCGGCTGGTTTGGCAGCGCACCGGCTTGCGCCCAGATGGTGATCGCCAGCAGACTCGTCAATGCCAGCAAAAATGTTGTCCGGACCACGGACCTGACAAGAGTTGAAAAAAACATACCGGTCTCCTGGAACTGAAACTTCAGTTCGGGTTCTGGATTGCTGTTATTGCAGCTGAGGCCTTTGTGTAATACGCGCAAAGTTCCTCAAAGGTTCATGAGCGTGCTGCTTCCGTCGGGACAGAACCTCTGATTTTAGAGCAGGAGGGGAGCGAGAGCGCATTGCCGCATCAAGGCCAAGCCTGGCGAACTCGCTGATGTCCTCAATGGGCCGGTGGCGGATGTTTGACCGGCGGCATCTGTTCCAGGCTCCGGCTCACCACGTCGGCGACGATGGCATTGCCGCCGGCGCTCAGGTGAATGTCGCCGAAGAGGTAGTCCTGCAGGTACCAGCAACCGGGCTTCCACTTGGGACAATGTTCTTTGACAGCGAAGAATTCCGGGAATGCAGTGATGAAACGCTTGCACTTGCCTTGGCACCAATCGCGCCAGATGCGCACCTCGCGCGAATCTACGTTGTCGTAGACAAGCTGCGCCGGCCAAGGGTAGACGACCACGCTGAGGGGAATGTTCCGCTTCGCCAGCTCCTGCCACAGCAAGTCCATTTTCCGCTTCTCTTTGGCGATGCCGCCTTCCACCCCGAGGGGCGCGTACCCCAGCTCAAAGGGCTTGTCCTCGACGACCTTGCGATAGGTCCAGCCCGAGCGCTCCAGGTTGAAGATGTTGCCGTTGAAACCGTGGTCCAGAAAGTACCAGCCGGAGCCGACCCAGCGGCGCTCGACAAACTCCCACGCGTAGTTCGTCAGGACGAGGTATTTCATGACGAAGAGCCGCAAGTTGGAATACCAGTTGTGGTAGTGGTAGGGATGCCGGGACCACTCGACAGCGCCGGAGGATCCCACGTCCCGGTAGAGCGCGGCTTCGTCCTGCACGTCAGAGATATCCATGAAGACGATGACTTCGTCGAAGTCCAATCCGCTGCCCAGGGCGATGCGAGCGGTGTTGAGATAGTTCGAGGGAGAATATCCGCCGACGCCGCCGTTGAGAATGTCATATTGCGGGAAGCGGGCGGCGAGCCGTCCCACGAAGCTGGTGTTCCACGGGCCCATTGATTCGGTAAAGGAATCACCCAGCATCAGAATGCGGGGACGGGGATCGGTCAGAGGGACTTGCCGGACTTTTTCGTCGCGAAAACCCTGACTGTCGACATTGAGGGTGTAGCGTTCCCGACCCCACGCTCGAATGCAGGAGCAGTCGGGCTGCAAAGACAGGCCGCGCAGCAGATCGCCGCCGAGGCACCCGAAAAGCTCCGAGGGCGAAGGCACCGCCGATTTGCGCGAAAGAAAGCTGTAGGCGGCGTCAAGGCCGACAAACACGATGACGCAGAGCAGCAAAGAGAGCAGCAGCAACAGAAACTTCTGCCAAAGCCTTGGGGAGGCGGCGGTCGCGGCCGGTTTCGCTTCTTTGGATTCTGCCGGAATCATTTCAGAAACTCTCTTCCTGGGGCGATGTGGACGTCGTCCCAGTACACCGTGCCCGCTCCCGGCCCGCGGGCCAGGTTGATGCGAATCGCTCCTTCGCCTCCCACGGTAAAGGAACTCGAAAGCAACTGCCAACTCGGAGCGCTGCGGACCACCGGCGACGAGGAAGAAACGTTGTCCGTGGGATTGTAGATGATGAGCTGAGCGGGAATTTCAGTTCCGGGCGAAGCCGCGACCCAGACGGAAAGCGTGTAGACTGCGCCGGGCGTAAGGCCGTTGACATCCTGATAGACGGTGCCGTCTCTGGTTTCAGCCAGGCTGTAGCTGCCGCTGTGCGCGGTTGCCGTGCTGACTTTGGCCTTGGCGCCGTTGGTCGACCACGGCGCGATGTCGCCGTCTTCGAAGCCGGGATTGGCGATGGCGTGCTGAAGGCGCTCCTCGGGCGTCATCAACACCGGGCTGAGCCCGAAATCCGTCCGGGAGGAGCACAGGATGAAGCGGTCGAGATCATGGCACTTTCCCGGACCGGTAGGCCCTCGCGCGATCACGGCAGCAAGCTCTGGCGTAACGACGTAGGCGGAATCGGCCGCGAGCGGCTGCTGCGACAATTCTTCGACAGCCTGCGAACAATGGTAGTCCTGCGCTACACCGGTGTAGCG
>Ga0070737_10002219_pt1 | contig 24110 bp, 20 predicted proteins | sample Coa_R1_10_FD_66438 | JGI IMG/M metagenome (GOLD analysis project Ga0070737, IMG submission 66438) | Surface soil microbial communities from Centralia Pennsylvania, which are recovering from an underground coalmine fire - Coalmine... | ecosystem: Environmental > Terrestrial > Soil > Unclassified...
GCCGCCAGACGAACGCTGGGTCCTGGCGCCCTACCGCACATTTGACGATCTGCAAAATCTTATGCATGAACAGGTGATGAGGGGCAAACTGGATGCTGTGATCCACTGCGCCGCCGTCAGTGATTATCTGGCGGGCGGCATCTTCGCACCGAGAGAAGGCACACACTTTCGCCCGGAAAACGGACACTGGGAGAGTGACAATACGGCAGGGCCGGCGCTGATCGACCGCACGGCTGGCAAGGTCAAGAGTGATGAACCAGAGCTATGGCTGCGCTTGGTCCGCGCCCCGAAGCTGATCGATTGCATACGCCGCGACTGGGGCTTTCGTGGTTTGCTCGTCAAGTTCAAGCTCGAAGTTGGCGTTAGCGACGAGCAATTGCTCGCTGTTGCCGAGCGTTCGCGGCAGCAGTCCGCTGCAGATTTCCTGGTGGCGAACACATTGGAAGGCGCAAGCGAATGGGCATTTCTGGGACCACTTGAGGGGCAATATCAGCGTGTGCTGCGGCCGGAGCTGGCCGAACGCCTGCTGATAGCGTTGGAACAAGGTCATGGCTAACATTTTGCTGGGCGTCACTGGCTCGGTAGCCGCTGTCAAAACGCCGCTGTTGTACGAAACGCTTCAGCATTCGGGCTATGCTGTCAAGGTTGTGGCCACACAAGCGTCGTTGTATTTTTTCGATCCAGCGGCTATTCCACGTCCTTCGCTGGTTCTGGACGAAGACGAATGGCCGGGACGGAGCGTGGGACGGCGCTGGCAGCGCGAGGATGAGGTGTTGCATATTCAGTTGCGACGCTGGGCGGACATCTTGCTGATCGCACCTTTAGACGCAAATACGCTCGCTAAACTCGCTAATGGCCTTGCCGATAATTGCTTGACGTGCGTGTGGCGCGCCTGGGAGCCGGGTCGGCCCGTGGTGCTGGCGCCGGCCATGAATACACTCATGTGGCAACATCCGGCGACCGGCCGTCATCTGCGGCAGATTGCCACCGACATGGGGGCGGCGCCGCCCACGGAGTTGGGGTTGGACGGACTGCTCGATTGGATCAACACCAACTGTCCGCATTTGCGGATTGCGGCGCCAGAAGACCGGCGCCTGGCCTGCGGCGATGTGGGGGTAGGGGCGATGGCGGCGCTGGATACGATCGCGGCAGTGATGCAATCGGTCCTTGATTCTGGTTAGCCACCCCCCGCAGGAGAGCGCGTTCACGCTGCGTTCCGCATCCCGGCTAACCGGAAGGGCGTGCCGACATGTTCGATCGCATCATCACACGCAGCGCACGGCAACGACAGCACAGTTATCGCTGCCGCCGCCCTGGTTGGCCAGTTCTATCAGACGATTCGCTAACTCTGTCGCCGAAGTTCCGGCTTTGGTAATTGTTTCTCCAAGCGTGCGATCGTTGACGTGGGCCGGAAGACCATCACTGCAAGCCACCAGCCAATCGCCGGGACTCAATGTGCGTTCATAGCGAGCCGGTTCGATAAGCGCATACTTGCCGACGGCCTGAGCCACTTCATTGCGGCGTGGGTGCTTGGCGGCCTCCTCCGGCGTCAACTGACCCAATTCAACCATGCGGCCCACCAACGTCTGATCACGCGTCACGAACGTCAGCTTGCCGCTGCACCAATGATAGACCCGGCAATCGCCCACCAAACGAATGTACGCCTGTCCGTCCCAGAGAAGCAAAGCTACCGCCGTCGAACCCATGCCCCTCCAGGCGGGATTGCGCTGAGCCATCTCCCGGACCAGGCGATTCGCTTCGATCAAGCCGCCGTCTAACACCTCCGACGGATCGGCCGGGACCGATTGCTCGTTCAGCGCCGCCATAAGTAGCGGCGTCAGCACTTTACCCAAAGCACGGATGACCAGGCCGCTGGCGCGGTCGCCGGCCTGATGGCCGCCCATGCCATCGGCGACGACGATCAGGGCAACATCGTGATGCTGATCGAGATTGCTCCAGGAACATTGCTGCACCAGCAGACTATCTTCATTGCGATCGCGCACCCGGCCGCGCGTGACGGCACTGCCGATGATGAGCCGGCATGATGCCTCGGCAACGGCTCTGGGTTTTGCTTCCTCCTTTGAGACTATTTCCAATTCATCGAGGAATTGGTTGACCATTTCTTCGGCATCGGCATTGTCACCATCCCATTCGAGAGTGAGAAACTCCTGATTTTCTTGCTCGGCGGCGCGAACATCGTCGAGCCAATCAGGCTGGGCAGGCGCAGCCTCTCCCTTCATCCCCCCCTGTTTTCGAGAGGAGGAAGGGGGCGAGGCAGCGGTACGAACGTCGTCGAGCCAATCCGGTTTGTTGGCCAACGACGCGATGTTAGTTTCACCGGCCGGCGCACGGAAATCGATAGCGGCCTGGGCCGGCACGCCTCCGCTTTGTTGGCCCCCTTCAGGCCAGATGAGGTCGTTCGGCTCCAATCGGCCGCTGGCTGCCAGCTGCTGTAACTGCCCCGCCGTCACCGGACCCAGCGTTTGCCCTTCATGTGTGTAATACCAGCGATCGATCATGGCACACTCCCGGCGGCATGCTGCCAGCGTGCCGCCTAACAAATCACTACTTGTTGGAGATGTCCAGCCCATCCGCTGAGGTCAGCCATTTCTTGACGCGAATCTTATCTGCTTGACCTTGTTGGAACAAGAAGCGATCGAAGGTCGGCAAGAAAGGACGACGCGAAGTTGAGAGAGCGATCACACCAACCTGGACTTGCGCAGGCAGCGGGATTTCGATGGGCTTTAGGGAGATCCACTTTTGTCCATCCTCGCTGAAGGAAACATTGATCTTGGTGCCACGGCGCTCCAGCCGGAGAGATGTCTCCTTTTCGGTCAAGATATGAGAATACAACAACTGCGCTTTGCCGCTTTGACATAGGGTCAAGTCAACGAAAACGCCTCGTTTTTCCTTAATGCGAGACGATCGTTCCAGACGCATGTAGGTGTTTTTGTCGGCTTGCCAATACAAGCCGGCAGCCCCCAGAAGAACACGCCGGTTGCCCGCTGTTGCATCGATGGATGACGGAAAGTTACTCTGGACACGCACCTCTGCGATGAAGTCGCCTTCAACAACACGCATCACGGAGGCTCGGTTGGTGACCACGTTGTTCTGGGCATCGAAAGCATTCTCTTTGCCGGGAAGGGCGATGGTTAACTTTCCCTCGGCCTCCTGGAACTGGGCGCCGCTGGTGCTCCACGGCCGTCCCCAGGCGGCATTCGGAAGCGAAGGCAATTCGATGATGGTAGTTCGCGCCGTTTGTGGCGGAACCGGTGGGGAATTGTTCGCCGTCTGCCAGGGCACGGACACCGTTTGGATACGCGCAATCCGGTCGGCCTGGCGATAGATGAGCGTTGCTTCCCGACTGTTCGAAGCGAACGCAGCCAGGACACAATCGAAGTTACTATCGCCGCCTCCTATCTCTGCGGTCTTGCTTGTCGTTGGCTGTTCGATCGCCCAGATCTGGAAGCGACTTCCCGCTGCGGCCAGAAGAGAGCGGCCATCTGGCGAAAAAAGCAATTGATGGATCGGCTCCTTCGCCATGCGGTGTTGTCGGATGAGCCGGCTGGTTGCTGTCTCCCACAGCGCGACCACGCACGTCTCGCCGACATGCCCGGAAGCAATGTATTTGCCGTCGGGCGAAAGGGCAATACAGCTCACGGCCAGGGAAGGGCCGAAGAAGCCGCGGTCCGCCACATCTTTGACCAGAGGCCAAAGGACCAGCACCTGATCCTGTGCCTTTTCGCTCTTGTCCAGGCCAAAGACAAAATAGCGCCCATCGGGAGAGAAAACCACACTGGTTATGGTTCGATTACTATGATTATAGCTATGACCTTTCTTGGACTCGAAGTCCCATAGCCACAATTGATTGCCCCCATTTACGACAGCAACCTTGTTGCCGTCCAAAGACAAGGCGAGGCCGAGTGCCGGCTTGCCGAAGGCGGGGCGGGCGTCGATCATTTTTCCAGTTGGCACATCCCACCGGCGCAGCATTTTGTCGCCACCGCTGGTGACAGCACGGCGGCCATCGGCGGAGAAGGCCACGGCTGTCACTGGCCCTGTATGTCCGCAAAAACGCTGGAGTAGCTGGTTCGAGTGTGGATCGATGAGCCGCCAGTCCTTGTCGCCACTGTCAGAGAAAGCCAGCTTGTCTCCGTTCGGCGCCAGGCAGAAGAGACCCGCCGGCAGATCCTCCGCCTGGGCTATCTCTTCAACCAAGGCAGGTTTTGGCTGGGGCTCAACGAGTTTGGTCGGCGGCTGCGATTCCGGCATCGCGTTAGACGTATTGGCAGCGGGAGGGACCTGTGCGCCAAGGGTTTCTTTTTTCTTGGCAGGGGCCTTGTTTAGGAATAGACTGGTGCCCATGCCGACACTCAGCAACAACGCTGCCACGCCGCCCAGTGCGCCCCAGGCCCACAGCGGAATCCCTGCCGAAGCCCGTGATTTACGAAGGATTAGCGCGCCGGACTCTTCAGCGCCGAAGTCCCAATCCACTCCCTCGACTACAGCCACCTGGGGCGCGGCTGTCATTTCTTTGCCGGCTGGTTTCTCTTCCGTCACCAGGTCGGACAACAATGGCACCCTGGAAAGCGATCCCTGACAGGCGCGGTACAGTTCCTGCACCAACAGCTGCGCTTGTGGATCCCTGATGGTCAACAATTCCCGAAACAGCGGCGATTCCGCCGGCGTCTGGAAATCCGCTTGCCGAAACAGCAGATTATCGCCGTTATCATAGCGCTGCCACAGCGAGCGGCCGCCGATCATCAGGCAGCGCAGGGCTGCAGCGACACTCAAAAGAGAAAAGCGATCTATTTCTTGATTATAAGCCCCGCTACGCAGGCGTTCGGGATGCTGATAGGCGGGATGCCCGACTTCGCCGGAGCTTTTACCGGCCAGGGACGGTACACACATCCCATCGTAGTCGATGAGCTTGACAGCCAACGAGTTGGTGCTGCTGCCGGGCACGAACATAACGTTGCCGTGCTGCAAATCGCCGTGCGCCAGCTGGGCCTGGCGCAGACGCCGGGCCATACGCAGCCAGATCTGTCCCAAAGCCTGCAAGATCGGCTTCTTATCCAGATTGTCGCGGACAAACTCGTTGAGGATGAATCCCTCGACCCATTGCATTTTCAAGACGGGAAACCATCGGCCACGAACCCGAATACCCTTTTCGAGATACTGAAAATCGACCATAAAGGGCAAGTTGACCTGGCGCAAGTAGCTACTGATCTCAGCATAGCGTTCACGCCGTCCGTGGATCTCACGGGTGAAACACTTGACGGCCCAGCGGGCGCCGGAAGGACAGCGCACTTCATACACGTCGGCGAAGTTGCCGGAGCGCGGCATAGGGATGCCGAGGGCATTCGCAACAGCTTCGCCCGCTTGCAGTTCGGCATCGTTGAAGTTGCTGCGCGGATCTTGGATGGCTTCATTGTAATCCTGCGACAGTGGCCAGCTCATGAGGCAACTCCGTTTGATTTATCCTTTCGCGCGAAACGATAAATCATTCGCCATGAAATCGATAACCACCAGTGTTACGTCATCGTTGCGCAGCCCCTGATTCTTGCGCCGCTCCTCGACCCAGGCGGCGAAAACTTCTTGAGGAGCAGGTTCGGCCAGCAGTCGATCCATGTCTTCGACCGGTCGTTGCCCTTGTTCGTGACGGCGGAGCATCCATTCGGCCAAGGCGTCGGTCATAAGCAAAAAGCGATCACCCGGCCGCCATTTGCCGCGAGCGCGGCGGATACTCTGGGACGGCGTATCAGCAGGCCGACCGCGCGAGCCGAGCAGTGCCGGCTGGTTCCCAAAATCGGACGAATGCGCCAACGGAAACGATTTCCCCAATTTCCCTCTGCGGAGTCGAAAGAGACAACTATCACCGATGGCCAGAGCATGCCACGCTCTGCGGGAAAAAGCCACGCCTAAAAGGGTGGCATAAGCCCCTTGCTCGCGCTTCTCCTCTGCGTACCATGGCAGCGACTGCGCATCGACGTCGTTGGCCCAGAGTTGCCGCGGTGATGCCAGCCAATCGAGATCGTGCCACGATCGACCCTTAGCAGTGACGAAGTTCTCGACCAGCAATTTCGCCCATGCCGCCGTGAAGGAGCTTTCCGAAGCGCCATCAGCGACGGCAAAACGCCCCGTGGCCGCATCGCCGGCAAAGGCATCCTCGTACTCATCCGGCGTGTTGCCACGCTTGTGCGTGTGGAAAGCATACCAGCGCAGTGAAGGAATTTCCGTAAGCATAGCTTATATAAAGAAGGAACCGTCAAGCTGCCAAGGACGTCCAGAAAAGAACGAGAGAAAGACAAAAAAGGATAAACAGAACAAAGAAACTATTAAATTTTTTCGTCTCTCTTTTGCTTGTTTTTCCTCTCTTTCTTGACTTGGCGACCTTGGCGTCTTGGTGGTTAGTTTTTTAGGAATTTTATCGTATTGTCTGGGCCACGCGGGTGCCGATGTCGAGGAAGCGGATCACCGACACCAGGTCGGCATTGAAGACGAAGCCGCGTGCCTCGGGCTGGAGCGGAAACTTGTCGGCACGAGCAGCCTCAAACAGGCGTGGCGGCAACTTGCTCGACATGCGGAACAACAGCTTGGCGAAGTTGTCCGGCAACGGATCTTCCAGCGAGGGATATTCGATGGCCAATGCTCGTTTGGCCGAAAGATGGGCGTTGAACAGCAGCACATTGCCGTCGCTGCTGGTCAATTTTTGCAGCGCCTGAGCGTCCAGCCGCGGGTCGCCGTCGGTGGCCATGCCGTCGGTGATGTTGATGACCAGGGGCGGATAACAGTCGGCGAAGCGGCCAAGAAACATTTCCAGATATTGCCTGGCCAATTTCAGCGCCTCACACATGGGCGTTCTGCCGATCGCTTTGGCCTCCACCCAGATGGGAAACTTGAATTTCTGTTCGAGAATGCCGCCAGCGCCGTCATCGACCTTGCGCGTCCGTTGTTCGACGCGCAGCGGATTGTTGGCGATGACGCTGATAGGCACGAGCGCTTGCCCGGCCAGAGCGCCACCCAGTGCCGAGACAACTTTACCACCGTAGCCAATGACGCCGACATAGAAATAATCACGGATGCCGTCGGACTTGGCGCACTTGAGGATGAGATTTTGCAGCAAGCGATTGATGGCATCGGCGACGCCCTCGGCTTTCTGCTTATCGGGCTGGCCACCGAACGGCTTTAGCATGGAGCTAGACTGATCGACAAGGAAGACAAAACAGGTCGGATTCGTGCGATTAATTTCAGCGCTGTAGGGCATAAGATGGCTCGTTCATCGGGGCACAGGAAGATCAAGCGATGTTGCTTGTCAACAACGAGTCTAGCAGCGCGATTACGCCGGAACAAGAGTGCGGCGGAGGTACTCCGTGGCCGAGTATGCCGTATTGTCGGGCTGTCGATCCGGTGGTTGGCAAGACTCAAACGAGGGGAGAGGTTGCTCGACAGGGCCATGGGGAAAGGATTCCTTGTTGTTTACTCCCCTCGATCCCAGCTTGTGCCATTCGACGGACCTTGCCTGCTGCTCGCGCTGAAGCTCTTTGAGAATGAGAGGCACGGCATCCCAGCCCATGCCGATGATCCGCTGGTATGGTTTGAGCATCACCATTTGCGCCGCGCTCGAGAGAAAGCGCGACTGCTCTTTCCATTCGTCGGCGCGGCGGCGGAAGAGTTGGCGGATTGTCTCCGAAGCAATGCTCGCATTGAGAGATGGAGGCGTCATGCTTTTTCATCTTTTCTTGGAAGAACACCGTGGCCGCGGCTGCAGAGCGGCCTGGAGCAGCCTCCTTTTCCTACATTGTAACATTATCAGCTGCTTCTTACTTGTGACAGCAGACGGCGGCTGCTATGATTCAATCTCCCGCCCAACGGTATTTCGTGCCTACATATGTGGACACAAGGACTATGCCAATGGCTGCAACAAAAACCATCCTTATTGTAGACGATGATGTCGAGTTGAGCGATGGCCTGCGCGTCGTGTTGGAACGACAGGGCTTTCGCGTCATTCAAGCCCGCGACGGTGTGCAGGGCAAGCAGATGGTCTATCAACAGCGGCCCGATCTCGTCATTCTCGACATGATGATGCCGCGCATGGGCGGCTATCCCGTGCTCGAGCATTTCAAGGACAAAGCCGATGCGCCGCCGATCATCATGATTACAGCCAACGAGGGCAGCCGCCATAAGGCGTATGCCGAATACCTCGGCGTCATCGACTACATCCGGAAGCCGTTCGCTATGGAGCGCCTGCTCGAAGCCGTTGAGCGTGGCCTGAGTAAAAGGCCCCAGTCCCCTGAGAAGACCTGTGATACAGCGAAGGATGAGGAAGAGTGAGCAACGTACCGCTCAGGGGGTTGACGCCCCCCGCTCAGGCGGCCAGCGTCTTGCTGGCACGCGCGCGAGGATCGCGGGAAGTCTTCGTCGTGGCCCGGGCGCTCGCACTGCGATTTCTCGGCGGTTTTCTCGCCTTCCCCGGCGGCAAAGTTCACTCCAGCGATGACGAGCTGGCCCGCACCACGCCGGGATTGACCGGCTCGCATGTCGCCGCCATCCGCGAATTGTTCGAGGAAACCGGCGTCCTGCTGGCGCACGATGCCGGAGGAGCGTATCCGACTGCCGAAAAGCTCCTTCCGTTACGCCGCGAACTGATGACCGAGCAGATAACTTTTCCCGCCTTGCTCGCCGAACACAAGCTGCACCTGCGCCCGGAGGATCTGACGTATGTCGGCTCCCTCGTGACGCCGCCGTTCGCGCCGCTCCGTTTCGATACGGCCTTCTTCCTCGCCGTGTTGCCGCCGGGACAGACGGCTGAAGTTTGGCCCGGCGAATTGACTGAAGGCGCCTGGCGCAGCGCCGAGAGCGTGCTGGCCGACTGGAACGCTGGTGACAACCTGGTAGCGCCGCCTACGGTGGCGCTCTTGCAAGCGATTGGTGGCCAACCGATCGAGGAGTTGCCGGAGCGCCTTCGTCCTCTTCTTGATAAATTGGCAGCGGGCGCAATCCACCCCATCTGGTTCAGTCCCGGCGTGCAGATGATTCCCCTTTTCGCCGAGGGACTGCCGCCCAGCACGCACACCAATGCCTATCTCGTCGGCAGTGATCCCGCCTACCTGATCGATCCTGGCGCCAGCGCTGCCGAGGAACAGAGCCGATTATTTGATCTACTCGCCGGCCGCCGTCTACGCGGCGTGGTGCTGACGCATCATCATTCCGATCACATCGGTGCGGTCCAAGTGTGTGCTGAGCGCTATGGCGTGCCGGTCCTTGCTCATCCGCAGACGGCGCAGGCGCTGCACGGTCGCATCGCAGTCCATCAACTTATCCACGACGGCGATCGTCTCGATTTGGGGACAGCGCCGGATGGCAAGGGCACTTGGCATTTGCAGGCCATCCACACGCCTGGTCACGCCCCCGGTCATCTCTGCTTTTGGGAGCCGCGTTATCGCTTACTCTTCGTCGGCGACATGATTTCGATGTTGTCGTCGGTGCTGATCCCACCGCCGCCGGAGGGCGACCTGGCGGAGTATCTTCATTCGTTGCAACGTCTGCAATCGTATCCGGCGCGGCTGTTATTGCCGGCGCACGGTTCACCCAGCGCCCGCCCCGCCCATGTCCTCGAACAGGCGCTGGCCCATCGCCGTGAGCGCGAGGAGCAATTGCTGCAAGCGCTGCAAGCCGGGCCGCGAACGATGGCCGAATTGGTGACAGAGTTGTATCGCGGCCTGCCGGCGGAATTGACGCGCTTCGCCGAGATGCAAATTCAGGCAGGACTGCACAAACTCCAGCGGGAAGGCCGGGCCGTCGCGGTCGATGCACATTGCTGGCGGCAAAACGCCTCCTGACAGCCCAACCCCCTTGCTTGCCAGTCCGCAGCACAAGCAAGGGAGGTAATTCTCTTTGTGGGCGCTGCGGATGAGCGCATTGAGATTTGCCATGAGTCATACTGCCGCTCTCTGGCATCGTTTGGCGCTTGGTTCGTCCGGCAGTCGAGGATCGTACTCCCTCTCTCTCGCCGCTTCCATAACCGAGCGCAGCGCGGAAGAATGGCACGCTGCCTGCGGCGGCTGCGCCGATGCGGTCATGGACCCGCGCTTTCTTCAGGTGGTGGAAAAATCGATGGCGGCGGCAGCCCGCTTTTACAATGTCGTCTTCCGCGATGGAGCCGGGGAACCTGCTGGTGCCGCTTTCCTCTCCCTCTATCCTGTTGACGGCCTTCTGTTGGCTAAAGAGCGCTGGAAAAAGTTAGGAACGCATGTCCGCCAGCTGTGGCCGAACTTCCTCAAAGTCCCGGTGCTCTTCTGCGGCTGCCCCGTTTCGACTGGCGAGAGCCATCTGCGTATGGCGGATCGGGCCGATCACGTCACGATGCTGCGTCAATTAGATCGGCTCTTGATGCTGCTGGCATGGCGGCAAGGGGCGCCGGTCATTGTCTTCAAGGATCTCGGACCGCACGAGACCGCCCGCACCGACGCCCTCCTGGAGCTGGGTTATGTGCGCGCCGATAGTCTGCCCATGAATTATTTCCCTACTCGTTTCCGCGACTTTGATCACTTCTGCGCTTCGCTCCGTTCGCGCTACCGTAGACAGATTGTCCGCTCACGGAAGAAACTCCAGCGCGCGGGGCTGCGTGTAGTACATCTGCGCGGGGGAATGGGTTTCGACAAACTATACACCGACGATGTCCATCGCCTCTATTTGGCCGTCCTGGGCCGCGCTCCGATTCAGTTGGAATGTCTGCCCGCGCAATTCTTCCGCGAACTGGCACGGCAATTTCCTGATGAATCCGCCTTCACGCTGATTTGCCAAGACGAACGAATCGTGGGGTTCACCTGCGGCCTGTTCCACCGGCAAGCCTACCACAACTTCTTCTGTGGTTTTGATTACGATCTGAATGCCAAGGCGGAGTTGTATTTCAATCTCCTGTACGAAGATCTCGACTACGCGCTACAGCAAAATGTCCGTTCCATCCAAATCGGACAAACGGCAGACCAATACAAGCTGCGTGTAGGCTGCTACCGCGAGCCGCGTTTTTTTTACATCAAGGTACGTGATCTCAGTCTCCAGCTTCTGCTGCGCACTGCCGGCCCTTCCCTGTTCCCTCCTCCGCCCAGCGTCAACGAGCGCAAACTGTTCCGTCAAGCCGCCGCGGATATTTAGGACCAGCGAACAAACCTCTCCCCCACAGGGGGAGGGAGAAGAAAGGCAGCGCGGGGACAGGAGCAGCGGGAATCTGCATCAGGAATTCTTAGCGGCTTCCTGGACACATGTTTGAGCATAATCGGCGAACAAGCGGGCCTGGGGGCGTGGCTTGGCGCCTCGCCGCCACAGGATGGCAATTTCCTCCGCTGGCAAAAGGTGCTCCAAAGAGCGCTCCAGCAAGTTGGGAAATTCCACACCGCCCGGCGGTTTGGGAAACAAGGCGATCCCCAATCCCAGGCTGACATAGCGGCGCGCCGCCAAGGGAACACTGACTTCCAGACACACTTTCATGCGCCCCAGCACACCGGCCTGGAGAAACAGCTCATCGATTCGCTTACGCCACAGACTACCCGTTTCTGGCAGAATGAGCGGATAACGCACCAGATCGCGGGGCGCGAGACGGCGTTTGCCTACAAGCGGATGGCCGGGTGGCAACAGCAGACTCCAGCAGCGCCGGGTGAACGACTCCGCCACGAGCAAACGCCGATTGCCAGCGATATCCAGGGCCAACGGCAAGACGGCCATGTCAGCGCTGCCGTCAAGCAGCATGTCCAATGTGTTCACCCCAGCATAGTTGAGCAGCGAGACTTTGATATGGGGATAGCGCTGGCAGAAGCCGACCACTGGCAGCGCCAGTTCTTCGGTAAGCACGCCCGGCGAGCCGATCACGGTCAAGGTGCGCAGCATGCCGCGGCGGCGTTGTTCAAAAGTCTCTTTCAGTGAATCGACGGAACTGACAATGGTAGCGGCTAACTCCAAGAGCAGTTGTCCGTCTTCGGACGGTTCCCAGCCGCTGTTGCGTCGTTCCAACAAATGAGCATCCAACTCGCGCTCCAAGGCGCGCACCTGTTGCCACACCGCGGGCTGCGACACATGCAGAACGCGCGCCGCCGCCGAAAACGATTTTTGACGCACGCATTCACAGAAGGCGCGCAACTGTCCCAGGTGCAGTTCCTTATAGCGATGCGGGGCAGGGGGGGGCATGGCGATGTCCGTTTCAAAACCAATCCGCCGCGCAAGCAAGGGAAGCTCTCGCCCTTGCTTGCGCGGCGGGTTGGTAGGATCTTAGGACTGGCAGACCAAACTATAGGGCAAGCTGCCAGCTTGCCCTATGATTATTTGGTCCGCTAGTTCTTATCCTAGAGCTGGTTATAAGTTTCTGCAATAGAGACTTAACAATTATTTTAACAAGAGATGCTTGCATGGCCAGGCGAGGAGAGATAGCATCCATCACATGGGGAAGTCTGTTGTTATCTTACCCTGTATGACGTTATGTACTTTGTTCTAAGGGAGGCAGTTATGCCGCAGTTACGTTTGTGGAAGCGTTATCATATGCGCATCTGTGCATATGATAGAGGGTGTAAACGTGCGTTCACCCTCATTGAACTCTTGGTGGTGATTGCCATCATCGCCATCTTGATCGGCCTGTTGCTGCCGGCTGTGCAAAAAGTGCGCGAAGCCGCCAATCGCAGCCAGTGCCAGAACAACCTCAAACAGATCACCCTCGGCACCATCAATTGTTCCGACACACATCAGGGCAATCTGCCGGTGGGTCTGGGTTTGTATCCGAACAGCAATCAATCGCCCAACAATGGCGCCGGCCCCATTTGGTTTCACATTTTGCCCTTCATCGAGCAGCAGAACATGTACAATTCGTCCTTGCTGGCCAGTGATACCGCCGGACCCGGCGGTATCGGTGGCGGCGGCAGTGGAATCGGCTTCAATGGAAACTACCCTACCTATGACTGCTGGGCTGCCGCTCTCCAGAATCATGTGATCAAAACTTACCTCTGTCCGTCTGACGCCACTCTTCCCGGCGGTAATGCTTTTCCTGTGTACGTGCCTTTGAGCTACGCCGCCAATGGACAAGTTTTCAACATGTTCTCTTATGGCCAATGGACCAGCAACTCTCCTGCCCGCTATCCAGGGAACATCACGGATGGGACTTCGAATACCATTTTTGTGACCGAACGGGAGTATGATTGCGGCGGTATTGGCAACCCCTACAATGGGGATAACTGGAACGCTCCAATGGGAGGCGGCATGTGCCCCGAGCTCTTCGCTTGGCCCAACGCCTGTGGGCAACCCATAGGGATAACGAATTATTTCCAGGTGGCGCCGCCTGTAGGAAACTGCAATCCGCTGACACCTAGCGGTGGACATACGGGCGGAATCATGGCCTCCATGGGCGACGGCAGCGTACGTCTTGTCGCTCAAGGTACGAGTCCACAAACCTGGTGGTATGCGCAAACCCCCAGTGCAGGTGACCTTCTTGGACCGGATTGGTAATCATTTGGCGAGTGGGGCGTTCACACGCCCCGCTCGCCGCTGAAATATATTTATAATATATTTAGAGGAGTTTTTCATGCGTTTTCCCTGGTGCCCATTGCTTATTCTGCTCATGTTTCTCTCTTGCGGCTGTGGTTCCCAATCCAAGGCTACAGTGTCCGGCAAAGTCCTCTATGGAGACAAACCTCTCACCCGTGGCAACGTGACTTTCTTTCCGGAAAAAGGCGGCGCCATCACGACCTCAATTGAGCAGGACGGCAGCTATCGAGCGATCAATGTTCCGGTAGGGCCAGTCAAAATCGCTGTTCAGGTCCCTAAAACTGAGAACATTGTACCTCCCATGGATCCTGCCAAGGTTCCCGAACCGATGAAATCGATGGTCTCAGCGCCTAAAACTGTACCGATCCCGGACAAGTATGGCAACCCTGACCAATCCGGATTGACCTGGACTGTCGAAGGTGGCGGCGCGCAACAGCACGATATTGTTATCCCACGGTGAAGGTACGCAGGCACAACGAGCGCGTGATTTATCGTTTCGCCGAAACGATAAATCACGCTTCCGACTCTTCTCCCCGCTCGGTAGGTGTTGTCAGATCCGCTCTTCTCTGGTTACAATCCACGCCATGACAACCGTTCGCGTCGGCATCGGACACGATACGCACCGCCTGGTCGAAGGGCGTCCATTGATTCTGGGCGGCGTCCGCGTGGCGCATGCGCGCGGCCTGGCCGGACACAGTGATGCTGACGTGGTGCTGCACGCGTTGACCGACGCTCTGCTCGGCGCCGCCGGACTCGGCGACATCGGCGATGCCTATCCCGATACGGAGCCTGCCTGGAAGGATGCCGATTCCCGCTTGTTTCTTCGCGAAACCCTGGCGCGGCTGAACCGAGCCGGTTGGCGTGTTGTCCATATCGATGTCATTATCTTCGCCCAGGAACCCAAGCTCGGCTCCATCAAGGCCGACATCCGCACTAACCTGGCCCAGTTGCTCGGGCTGGACGTCGGCTGTGTCAATGTCAAGGCCAAGACCGGCGAACATGTCGGCTCCATTGGCCGGGCCGAGGCGCTGGCCTGCCAGGCCGTCGCGCTGATCGAACGTATCAACCCATGAAGGAATCGCTATGCCCCTGCGCGTTTATAACACCCTGACTCGCCAGAAGGAGGAATTTCAGACGGTTGAACCTGGCAAGGTGCGCATGTACGTGTGCGGCCCGACCGTCTACAAGCCTAGCCACATCGGCCACATGGTCGGCCCGGTCATCTTCGATACGGTCAAGCGTTTTCTGACCTATCTCGGCTATCAGGTGACCTGGGTAGTCAATATCACTGACGTGGATGACAAGCTCATCGTCCGCGCCCGCGAGTTGGGCACGACCGTCAAAGAATTGGCCGAACGCATGACAGCGGATTATCTCGATTGCCTGAAAAAACTCAACGTCACCGGCATCGATTACATGCCGCGCGCCACCGAACACATTCCGGAGATGATCGAGATCATGCGCGGCTTGATAGCCAAGGGCCACGCTTACGCCTCCGGCGGTGACGTGTATTTCGATGTAACAAGCGATCCGGATTATGGCAAATTGTGCAACCGCGATCCCGACCAGCTGGAAGCGGGAGCACGCATTGAGGTTAGCGATAAGAAGCGTAATCCCGGCGATTTTGCTTTGTGGAAAGCGTCTCGTCCGGGTGAGCCATCGTGGGACAGTCCGTGGGGACCGGGCCGGCCTGGCTGGCACATTGAATGCTCGGCCATGAGCATGAAGCTGTTGGGCCAGACGCTCGACATCCACGGCGGCGGTCTTGATCTGCAGTTCCCGCACCATGAAAACGAGTTGGCCCAATCCGAATCGTACACCGGTCAACCTTTCGTGCGCTACTGGATGCATAACGGTTTGCTCAAGATGGGACAGACCAAGATGGCCGGCTCCATCGGCAATGTGGTCAACATCGCCGATCTGCTTGAGAAACACTCGGCCGAGACCGTACGCCTGCTGCTTTTGAGCACCCACTATCGCAGTCCTATTGAATACAGCGACGAGCGTTTGGCCGAGGTGGGCCGCAGCCTGGGGCATTTCTATCGATTCTTTGAACGTTACCAGCGCATCTGTGGCCGCAGTTTCTATGAATTGGCGGCGCCGACGCGCCATGCTCCGTTCGATACCGGATCGCCGCCGAGCGCGTTCCTCAATGAAGTGTCCCGCTTGCGCTCGACGTTTCTCGATTGCCTGTCTGACGATTTCAACACCGGTGGCGCCATCGGCGCGTTGTACGAGCTGTTGACCGCGCTCAATCGCTTTGCCGATGCCAGGCAATTGGAAGGGCCGGCAAGGAGAGAAGACGCGGTAGCGGAGTTCGAGCGCGGCGTGCGGGTTTTGCGCGAGCTGAGTTCCCTTTTGGGGTTGTTTCATCAGCCGCCGGAAAGCGGCGGCGGCGATGCGTTGGTCAACCAACTGATGCAGCTACTGATCGATTTGCGGGCCGAGGCCCGCAAGGCGAAGAACTACGCTATGGCGGATCAAATTCGACAACGACTGGGGCAACTCGGCATCATCCTGGAAGACCGCCCCGGCGGCACCGGCTGGCGACGGGGCTAATCCCGCTACTGGCTCAATGGTTATGACCTCCTGCTACCCTGCCCAGGACACGAGTCAATTCGTCCAGCTCGACCGGCTTGGGCAAGTGAACATTGAAGCCAGCTTCGTAGGCGCGGCGGCGGTCCTCATCTTGCGTGTAACCGCTTAGGGCCACCAGCAGCACCGCTTCGCCCAATGCTTTGCGGATCTGTCGCGCCACCTCAAAACCGTCCAGTCCTGGTAAACCGAGGTCGATAAGCACCACCTCCGGCCGCGAAGCGAGGGTGTGTGCGATTCCTTCCGGTCCCGCTGCCGCTGTTTCAATGTGATGGCCGAGCATTCGCAAGAGCAAGGCCAGACTTTCGCGGGCGTCGCGGTTGTCCTCAATGAGGAGAATGCGGCGCGACGTCGCTGTCGGGGCGGCCGGGGTCGGAGAGGCGACTCCGGGAGAGGGAAGCGGCGCTGAAGCGAGCTTCGCCGCCGGCAGATGCACCACGAATTCGCTGCCCTTGCCCGGCCCTTCGCTATGCGCGCTGACCCGGCCGCCCTGCAATTCCACCAGCTGACGCACCAGCGTCAAACCAAGCCCCAAGCCGCCCTGAGAGCGGGGCAGCGAACGGCCTATCTGCATGAAGCGATCGAAGATGACGTCGAGCATCTCCTTCTCAATGCCCATGCCGTTATCGCGCACCCGGAACACGACCTCCTCGCCCTCTCGCGCCGCAGAGAGATTGATATGGCCGCCGCGCTCGGTGTACTTGGCCGCGTTACTGAGCAGATTGACCAACACTTGCACGATGCGTGCTTCGTCGCTCTCCAGTTGGATCGGCTCGGCAGGCAGCTCGACCGTCAACTGATGTCCTTGCCCTTCCAACAAAGGCCGCACCGTCTGCACCGCTTGCGTCACAGCCTGGCTGACCGCGAAGACCGTTCGCCGCAATTCCAGCTTGCCCCGCGCAATCCGCGTCAGGTCGAGCAGGTCATCTACCAAACGGACTATCTGCTTGACCTGACGCTCGAGGATCTCGCGCACTTGATGGATGCGAGGATCAGGCGAATCGAGCAGGCGAAGCAATTCAATCGAAGTCAAAATGGAAGCCAGCGGATTACGCAGCTCGTGGGCAAGTACGGCCAAAAAGTCGTTCTTGCGCTGATCAGCTTCCTTGAGAGCTTCGGCTTGACTGCGAAGGGCCGCTTCGCCTTGACGGACATAGGCAGCGACGCTGGCGGAAATGGCCTCGTCCAAGGCCAGGTCGATGGCCCGGCCCTCGCGAAAACTGAGCGGCCGATCCAGATTTTCTTCCAGGTATTCAAAGAGGACCAGGCGGAGGATTTGATAATCGCGCACCACCTCCGGCAACGACCAGCCGACTTCCCAGCGTTGCTCGCCATGCATTTCCGCTGGATCCTGATGCGGCGTCGCATCGGCCTCGAGAGAGAGGGCCAGGCTTTGTCCTATGGTCTGGAGCAAACGCGGCAGATGGTCGAGAAGGGTCTGGTGATGCGCGCGGGCCGCATTGGGCTGCTCCTGGACGGCTCGCCGCGCCCAGCGCTCGATGAGGATGCCGATGCCGCGTTGGATCAGCAAACCAACTTCTGTATGGGGTTCCGAACGAAGCTCTTGGAGATCAAAGGGCATAATTGTGCATCCTGACCGCGTTATAGTTGCCTAAGAGCTAGCGGACCAAACCTCCTCCCCCTTGTGGGGGAGGGCTGGGGTGGGAGGTGTCAAGGCAATGGAGCCCAGGAGGGGTGTCCCCCCACCCCAACCCTCCCCCACAAGGGGGGGAGGGAAAAGTCCGTTAGCCCTAAAAACCTTCCCGGTTTTGAGGGATTATAGCAATGCACGAGCCAGGCTGTCTACCGGGTTGCCTGATCCTCCGCCGCAGATCGCTCTTGTGCAATTGGGACAGAACGTTACGCTGATCAGCATGAATCCCGCTTCTCCACCTTCTGGTTCGCGCATTCTCGGACTCGATCCGGGACTGCAAGTGACCGGCTATGCCGTCCTGGAGCCATACAACGGCAGGCCGCGCATCTGCGAGGCCGGCGTCCTCCGCAGCGCCGAAGGACGCCAGACAACGGACATGGCTCAGCGCCTTCGCGGTCTGTACAATGGTATAGTGGAAGTTTTGGAACAATTCCAACCGGGCGTGGTGGTGGTGGAGCAACTGTTCGCTCATTACGAACATCCGCGGACAGCGATCCTGATGGCGCATGCGCGGGGGGTTTTGTTCTTGGCGGCGGGACAGCGCAGTTTGCCGGTGGTCAGCTACAATGCCACGCGCATCAAGAAAACCATCACAGGCAATGGCCGCGCTTCCAAGGAACAGATGCAGCGCACCATTCAGCGCGAGCTGGGCTTGGCGAAGCTGCCGGAGCCGCCCGATGTGGCCGACGCTCTCGCCGCTGCTCTGTGCCATTATTATGTCGTCAAACTGCCGGCCAATGAGCCAGAAGTGTAAGCGACGGAGGAGCAACATGATTACCAAAATCACCGGCGTCCTGAATCGCGTCCTTGATGAGGAAGTGCGTCTGCAAGTCGGGGCGCTGGAGTATCAAGTGCTGGTGCCGGAGTTTATTCGCCGCCGCGTGCAGAGCAGCCTCGGTCAAGAATTGACCTTGCACACCAGTCATTATTTCGACGGCAATCCCATGCAAGGCCGGGTCGTGCCGCGCTTGATCGGTTTCACCAGCGAAGCCGAACTGGATTTCTTCGAGCTGTTCTGCACGGTCGATAAAGTCGGCACACGCAAGGCGCTCAAAGCGTTGGTACGGCCGATCAAGGAGATTGCCGATGCCATCCAGCGTCAGGACAGCAAATGGCTGACGACGCTGCCGGGTGTCGGCGCCGCCACTGCCGAGCAAATCATTGCCACGCTGCGCCGCAAGGTGACGAAATATGCTCTGATGACGCCTGCTACGGAGGACCGGCGCGACGCCGGTTCTATCGGTAAATCGGACCGGCGCGACGCTGGTGCTGCCGCCGCTGTCATCGTCGATGGCAACATCATGGAGGATGCATATCAGGCGCTCCTGAGTGTCGGACACAGCCCGCAGGAGGCGCGGCAGCGCCTTGATAAAGCGTTGGCCTCAGGCCAATCGTTCCAGTCGGTCGAAGAGGTCTTGTTGGAGATTTACAAGGGCGAGTAATCTCCGGCAAGCGAGGCGTGTGAACGCCCCGAGTAAGCAAGCTCTCGGGGCGCTTACGCGACTCCGCTCACCGGGGTTGTGAGGTTCCTACATGACGACACGTCAAGCCATCGTTCAGTCCGGCGGCGACGAGGAATCGCGGCGGCGTGATGCGGCGTTGCGGCCACGTTGGCTACGCGAAGTGATCGGCCAAAAGTCGGTCGTGCAGCGCCTGAGCATCGTCCTCAACGCTTGCAAGAAGCTCCAAGAGCCGCTGTCGCACATCTTGTTCGACGGCCCGCCCGGTCTGGGCAAGACCACCTTCGCCACCGTTCTGCCCAATGAGCTAGGCACGTCGATCCAGATGACCAGCGGCCCGGCACTGACGAAGCCAGCCGACCTGCTGCCGTTTCTCACCAATGTCGAGGAAGGCTCGATCTTATTTATCGATGAGATTCACCGCATGCCGCGCGTGGTTGAAGAGTTTATCTATCCGGCAATGGAGGATTTCCGCATCGACATCGTGCTCGGCGAAGGCATGAACGCACGGACGATCAACTTGCGGCTGAAGCCGTTCACCTTGATCGGGGCGACAACACGCAGCGGCATGTTGTCCGGGCCGATGCGCGATCGCTTTAAGATGCACGAGCACCTGGAGTATTACACCGTCGAAGAGCTGGCAGAGATCATCCGCATCAACGCTCGCAAGCTGCAAACGCCGATCGACGACGAGGCCGCCCTGGAGCTGGCCCGACGCAGCCGAGGCACGCCGCGCGTGGCTAACGCCCGCTTGTGGTGGTCGCGGCACTACGCCGCCAGCGAAGCCGATGGGCACATTACGCTGGACGTGGCCCGCGCCGCCCTGGACATGGCCGAGGTCGATCGAGATGGACTGGATAAACAGGATCGCCGTTATCTGGAACTGCTGATCGGCGTTCACAACGGCGGGCCGGCCGGTGTCGAATCGCTGGCCGCCAGCATGACGCTGCCTGTCGATACACTCAGCGACGAAATCGAGCCGTACTTGTTGCGCGAGCAGTTCATTGTTCGGACGCCGCGCGGTCGGATGGCGACGGCACGGGCTTATCAGGTGCTCGGCCGGCCCATGAAGTCCGCCCCAGCGGAGGAACGCCAGCCCGGCTTGTTTGACTAAACAACGTGTTCGGATGCACCCAACTGGGTTCGACCACGGCGATGTCGCACAAGCCCAGGGCTGTCTCACCCATCAAGCGCACCAGCACTTTCATCAGACGCGGCGGCACCCCGCGGATGTCCTCCAGACCGTAATGCACTTCCTCGACAATATGCACGTCGGGCGGCAACAGCTGGTGCAAGCCCTCCAGCGAATGGCGATGCGTGCAAAGGATGACGGTGCGCGGCCGCAAGCGAACCAGCGTCCGCAAATCGTCGATGTTTTTGCTGCGGTAGCTGCGCAGATCGGCGCGGCGCAGAAAGAAGGCGGCGGAATCACAATTGCGTGGATAGCAGACAACGGCAGTCGCTTTATCGGAACAGAGCCGACGCACCTCCGCCGGCCGACCGACGGGGGAACGATAGGCCGCGTACCAGGGCGTGATGACGTGATGCACCAGAGCCAACACGACAAAGGTGACGATCCCACCAGCTCGCAGCACTAGCAAGGATGTCTGGCTATTGACCAGAAAATGGCCGAATGCCAGGCACAACATTGGAAATGCCGGCATGATATAAGTCGGCAGTTTGCACTGCGAGAGTGTGAAGAAGAAGAGGCACCAGCCGCCGGCCAAGAGTAGAAAGCTCAACTCGACGGTGCGCCGCGCCGCACAAGCGGCATCGCTGCTGAGCAAAAAACGCAGAAACGGCACAAGTAGCAGTGTACCCGGCAATAAACCACCCAAAAGAACAGGAATGTAAAACCAGATGCCATGCTCGTGAGCAAATGGGGCGAGGAAGCGACGGACGTTGTGTTCCCAAATAAAATCGCGCAGGAAGGTGGGGATGCGCTGCGTCATGGCCGCGTACCACGGCAACGTCACGGCCAGGACCACCAGCAGACACCCCAGCATTCCGGCTCGGCCGACGCGGCAGCCGGTGCCGGTCAGCCAGCGTTGCAGCCACAACGGTGGCACCAACAACATCAACGCCACCGGCCCTTTGGTGAGCACGCCCAGGCCGCACGCTGCCGACGCCAGCAGCCACCAATCCCAACGCAGCCGCTCGCCGCGTACTGCCTCAAACGCACTCAAAAGCGCCAGCGTCGTCAACAGCGTTAGCAAACTATCCATGAGCAACAGCCGGCCCATGCTCACCCAGCCGGGCGCCAGGGCCAAACTCAGAGCGCCCCAGAACGCCGCCCGTTCGCCGACGCTGCGGCGGCCCAAGACATAGACAAGCAGCACACAACCATGCACAGCCAAGGCCGGCACCAGCCGCGCCGCCCATACGTGGACGCCGAACAGTGCGTAACTGATCTCGATCAACCAGTACAACAGCGGCGGTTTGTCCAGATACGGCTCGCTTTGCAGATACGGCACCACCCACTCGCCACGCTGGAGCATCTCCCGGCCAATCTCGGCATAGCGGCCTTCGTCCGGCTCGAAGAGGTGGAACGACAAGCTCGGATACAAAAGCAGCGCCGGCACCAAAATCAGCAGAAGCAGCGAGGAGAGGCGACACGGCTCCTTTGTTGGATGCGTGCCGCCGCGGAAGAGAACGCGCGACCACAGAAACGGAAACCACGCCGCCAAGGAACGCGGCAACTCACTCGGAGCGCTTACGCAACCCTGCTCGCCTTCCATCTGATCATCCATGATCCGCCCCTCGTTGGATGCCCGAAGTCCGAGTCGCGCCCCAGGGCGCAGTTGGACCTGCCGCTCCCTGAGAGGCGGATCGGACAGGCAAAATCATGCCAGAGGGAACAGGAAATCTCAATAGCGGAACTGTAAGCCGAAATTGAGTCCTTGCGCCCAGAAATCGGTGCTGTGGAAGGGAAAGCTCGGCCGTGCCGGGCCGATCAAGGGACCGTGGCCGGTCAGGGAGGTCAATTCCGTTGGATTGAGTCCGCGATCGATCTGATCGCCGGCACGCATCACACTGCTCCAGTACAAAAATGTGTAACCGAACGTCAAGCGGATGTGCCGGGTCAGGGCATAGCCGAAATTGATGCCGAATTCCGGCACCACGGCGAAATGATCTTGGCCATAGTAGCCAATGTTCGATGGCAACGCCAATAGCCCCGCATCAATCGTTCCACTCCGTCCTATCTGCGAGTTGTACGATGATCGGCCGTCGATACCGGCATGTTCGACAGATACGCCCAGGGCCACTTTGCCAAGCACATCGATGAAAAAACGCCCCCGGCACCACATGATATCGGCGCCGAGTTGTCCGCCGTAAAACTGATTGCTGGTATGAAAGCGATCCATTGTTGTTGTCCAGTACAAGGGGAAGCTGACCAGGGGCGAGTAGAAGTTGTCATTCTCTTTCAGGCCCAGCGAATCGTGCAAAGCGAGAAAGCGAAAGCCACCCAGCAAATTGACCTGGTAAAAAGCACCGCGGAAAAGCATACCGCGCAAGTCGGTATCGGCCCCCCATAGACGGGTTGAGAGGGCCGCCGCAATCTCGCCGCTCTGTTGACCGGGATAGGCCACAAGAAAGGCGTCTTCATGGCCGGTGTTGACATTGAAAAACGGCCGCGCCAATACCGGATTGCCGTCGGAGGAATCGTCGAGACTGGCCGATTGTCCGCCGAGGAAGAAGAAGGTGGCGTCGATGCCGAAGGTCTGATCGGGTGTGAACCAGTAGCCGCCGCGCACCCGGACGCCGGAGCGGATGCGGCTATTGTAATCGCCGCCGAACAGCGTTTGCGTTCCCGGCTCGCCGAGCGCGCCCGGCAAGACATCGTTGGGCGCACCGCTGGTGACGAGGGGGGGTAAGCGATCACCTTTGGTCCACCACAAGAGATAATCAACGCCAACCCACCAGCGTGTAGCGAAGCCGTCGAGAGCAGCATCGGCGAACACCGGCGGCGGAGGCGCAGCGGTCGGCGCCAACGGCGGCGGGCCAGGAGGCGCCGGTTCAATGAGGGCGCGCGGCGGCGGCATCTGCTTCGGCGGCGCGGCTTCCGGGGCGTTTCCCGCCCCACTCTCCGTGGAAGAGAACAATGGAGGTGAGGGGAGCGCGGCCGCGCCGTTGTCTGCAGCGGATGCACGGCCCACGACCGCCAGCCCAATTACCACGGAAGCAAGAAAAACGTGCTTCACAGCGCTTTTTCTCCGTCGCTGTTCCGATAGTCCCAGACGCCGCCGTCAGCGGCGCGCGGAGAACGCGGAATAGCGGGGCTTCATAGCCCAAAGATGGAGAAATGTCGAGAGCATTTTTTAGGGGGCCTCTCGATTTTGGCGAGCGGGGTTGCGTTTTGGCGAGCGGGGTTGCGTTTTGGCGAGCGGGGTTGCGTTAGCGCCCCGAGCGAGTCGCACTCGGGGCGCTAACGCCACCCCGCTCGCCAAAACGCGACCCCGCTCGCCAAAATCGAGAGGCATACCCTTCGAGAGATAGGAACAGAACGCGGAGAACACGGATAAAACAGATTCCCACGGATGCGATTCTTGTTCGCTTCGTGTTGATCCGCTGTATCCGCATCCTCCGTGTTCTATTGGAAAAAAAAGGCCGCTGGCAATCCCCTCATTGCCAGCGGCCCCCAAAGTCCTCTTCTTCTCCCCAAAGCAGAGGACACTTGTAACCTAGGTCACGATTTTAGCGAATGCAAGTGAAGGACGTATTTTTACACCTGTAAGAAATTCGTGGTCCTTACCCAGGGTGAACGCATCTAAATCCATAAGTCCCTGATAAGCAAGGACTAGCGGATTTGGGTCTTCAATGGGTCTAATAGCGCAACTCCTTGTCATTTCAGGAGTTGTGGATTTTGGTGCGTT
>Ga0070737_10002221_pt1 | contig 24108 bp, 22 predicted proteins | sample Coa_R1_10_FD_66438 | JGI IMG/M metagenome (GOLD analysis project Ga0070737, IMG submission 66438) | Surface soil microbial communities from Centralia Pennsylvania, which are recovering from an underground coalmine fire - Coalmine... | ecosystem: Environmental > Terrestrial > Soil > Unclassified...
TGCACCACGACGAGAGCCTGCACGCCGTGTACTCCTGGAAGCTGTTCCAGGGGCAAGGGTACGTGCACGACCCGATGATGCACGGGCCGTTCCAGTTCCACGCCAAGGCGTTGATGTTCTTCCTGTTCGGCGACAACGACGTCACGGCGCGCCTCACGGAGGTGCTGTGCGGGACGGGGCTGGTCGCCCTGGTGTACCTGTTGCGCGCGGAGCTGGGGCGGTGGGGGGCGATGGCAGCGGCGGTGCTGCTGGCCTTCTCGCCCAGCCTGCTGTACTTCTCGCGCTTCTCGCGCGAGGATATCCTGTTCGCTTTCCACACGCTGCTGATGATCAGCGGGCTGTTCGGCTACGTGCGCACGCGGCAGGCGCGCTGGTTGTACCTGGGCAGCGTCGGGCTAGCTCTCGGGTTCAGCACCAAGGAGTCGATCTACCTCACGGGCTTCCTGATCGTCACGTTCGTCGTCCTGTACAGCGCGAGCGAGTACTGGCGCGCCCGCCAGAGCGCGCTGTGGGCGCTGATCCGCTCCGTGCCCCTGAGCGTCGTGGCCAACTGCGTGCTGATTACCGTGGGCATCTGCGTGGTGCTGTACACGACGGTCTTCACCAACCCGAACGGGATCTACACGGGGACGATCGGCGCGCTGCGCTATTGGGCCGAGCAGCAGGGCGTGGCCCGCGGCGCCCAGCCGACTTACTACTACGTGCTGCTCGTGCTGCTGTACGAGTTTCTAGCCCTGGCGCTGGCTGTCGGGGCAGCGCTCACTGTGGGCCCGCGCCGGCGCGTCCTGGCGCTCATCACCGGCCTCACGCTAGTGGTCGCGGTGGGCTACTTCCTGCTCACGCGCCCCGGCGCGCCGCTGTACGTCGGGGACCTGGAAGAGAAGAAGGGCTGGTTCGCGATCGGGCTGGCGTACGCGGCGGCGCTGGTGTTCTTCCTCAGCAGCCGTGGCAGCTTCTTCTTCTGGTTCAATCTCTACTGGGCCATCGGCACGTTCGCCATCTACACGCTGGCCAGCGAGAAGATGCCGTGGCTGCTAGTGCACATCGCGCTGCCGCTGAACCTGCTCGGCGCCCAGTTCGTGGGCTGGGCGCTGGCGCGCGCCGACTGGCGGCGGGTATGGAGCGCGGCGTTTCTGCTCGCCGTATTGCTCAGCGGCCTGGCCGGCGCCCTGGCGCTCGCCTGGGTGACGGCGGCCGGCGAGGCGAGCGCGCCGGTGCAGGTGCAGAGCGCACTGCTGTGGCGGTTGGCGCTGTTGCTGCTGTTGCTGGCCGCGGTGCTCGGCCTGGTGGAGATCGGCCGGCGATGCGGCCGGGCGTTCCTGGCCGCGCCGGTGGGCACCGCGGCGGTACTGGGGCTGTTCGCGCTGTCCATCCACATCGGCTGGCAGTGGACCTACAAGAATGGCGACACTCCGAACGACATGGGCGTGTATGTGCAGACCTCGCCGGATGTGCCGTTCGTGGTGCACCAGATCGAGTACCTGAGCCAGGTCACTGGGCAGGGCAAAGACATGCTGCTGCTGTTGGACAACGGCTACACCGAGACGGTCGGCGGGCAGCAGGTAGTGCACGAGTCGATCGCTTGGCCGTTCGAGTGGTACCTGCGCGACTGGCGTAACAAGCGCTACTTCTCGCGCTTGCTGCCCAGCGATCCGGCGTCGGAGAACGCGCCCGTCATCCTGGTGATGAGCACGAACCTCGACCCGATCCGCGACCGGCTGGCCAACTACGTCGGGCAGAAGTACCGGCTGAACTGGTGGTACCCGGAGGACTACAAGGGGTGGACGCCGCAGCAGCTCTGGGACGGCCTGCGCGACCCCCAGACGCGCCTCAAGCTGTGGCGCTACTTCCTGTTCCGCGAGCCGCTGAACCCCTTGGGCTCGCGCGACTTCTACTTCTACGTGCGTTCGGACCTGGCCCGCGGGGTAGTGGCCGGCACTACCGGGGCGCCGAGCCCGGCGGCCGCGCCGCTGGGCCCTACCGCGACCGGGGCGAGCGGCGAGCCGGCCACGGGGCTGGATACCGCGCCCGCGGCGGTAGTGCGCCCGGATGGCCTGGTGCTATGGGGGCGCACGACCACGGGCACCCCGTTGCTCCTGGAGCCCAAGGGGCTGGCGCGTGACGCCGCCGGCCGCCTGTATGTGACCGACACGCGGGCCCACCGGGTCTCTGTGTTCAACCCGGACGGCACCTTGGCCCTCCAGTTCGGCCGGCTGGGTGACGGCGACGGCGAGTTCAACGAGCCGTGGGGGATCGGCGTGGCCCCGAACGGCGAGATCTACGTCGCGGACACCTGGAACCATCGCATCCAGAAGTTCGATGCGAGTGGGCGGTTCCTGACCAAGTGGGGCTACCTCGTCGATGCTCGCGGCCAGCGCGACGCCGAGCCGGGCGGGTTCTGGGGCCCGCGCGCGGTGGTGATCGGGCCCGATGGCAACGTCTATGTGGCCGACACGGGCAACAAGCGGATCCAGGTGTTCGATCCCAACGGGCGGTTCTTGCGCGCTATCGGTGGCGAGGGCTCGGCACTGGGCCAGTTCCGCGAGCCCGTCGGCCTGGCGATCGATAGCGCCGGCAACCTCTATGTGGCCGACACGTGGAACCAGCGGGTCCAGAAGCTGGACAACAGCGGGCGGGGCCTGGCCCAATACTCCATCCCGGCCTGGAGCAGCCAGGCGATCACCAACAAGCCGTATCTGGCCATCGACGCCCAGGGGACCATCTGGGCCACCGTGCCCGAGGAGCGGCGTGTGGTGCGCATCGACCCCGACGGGCGTATCCAGCCCGCTCCCGAGTTCGCCAGCTACAGCTTCCAGCTCCCCATCGGAGTAGTGGCCAGCGCGGACGGCGGCGTGTGGGCCAGCGACAGCACGGCGGGCGTCGTTGTCCAGCACGCGGTTCGCTCTGCGGCAGCGACGCCTGCGGACGCCGGCGGCGAGCCTGGCGGGGCGCCCTGATGCTGCGCCGCAAGCGCGTGTGGCTCGGCCTCGCCATCAGCGTGGCCTGCCTGTATCTCGTCTTCGCTTCGCTGGATGTGGCGGCGTTAGGCGCGGCGCTGCGGCATGTCAATCCCGTGTTCATCGCGCCCGCGCTGGTGGTGTTCTTCGGCGGGGTCTGGCTGCGCAGCCTGCGCTGGCGGCTGCTGCTGCGGCCAGCCCTCCGCTCCGGGCAGCGGGCGCGGCTGGGCACCTGGCCCCTGTTCCGCGTGCTGATCATTGGGCTCACCATCAACAACTTGCTGCCCGCCCGCCTGGGCGAGCTGGCTCGCGCTTACCTGCTGTGGCGCGAGCAGCGCGTCGAGCCCGGGGCCACCGTGGCGACCATCCTGCTGGAGCGCGTGCTCGACGGGCTGACCCTCGCGCTGTTCGCCGGCCTCGCCGCGCTGCTGGTGCCGTTCCCCGAGCAGCTACGCCGCGCGGCGGTGCTCGCGGGCGGGGTGTTCCTGCTGGCGGCGGTGGGCCTGGTGGCGTTCCTGGTGGTGCCCGCACCATTCTTGTGGCTGGTGCGGCGGGTGCTGCGCCGGCTGCCGCCTCGGGCGGCCTACCTCGGCGACCGGCTGCTCCAAACGTTTGTGGAGGGGCTGGGCGTGCTGCGCCAGGGGCGGGCGCTGGTGGCGGTGCTGGCGCTGTCGGTACTAGCCTGGGCTGCCGAGGCCACGATGTACTTCGTGATCATGCTGGGCTTCCCTTTCCCCGTGCACTTCGCTGCCGCGCTCCTGGGGGCTGCGGCGGCCAATATCGGCACGATGGTTCCCTCGTCGCCCGGCTACGTGGGGACATTCGATCTGCCGTTGCAGCTCGTGCTGGTCGAGGTGTTCGCCGTGGCGCGCGCTGAGGCGACCAGCTATACCTTGGTCTTGCACGCGGTGCTGGTGGTCCCCGTCATCGCGCTCGGATTACTATTCCTCTGGCAGGACTGGCGGCAGGCCGACGTGGCCGCCGGTGAGGCGCAGCCGCGCAGCGTGTTCGCGGCGCTGAGTGCCCTCGCGGGCCAGCGCCCCGGCCAGCTCGCGTCGCCGCCGCGCCATCCACCGCCTGTCGATCGCTGAGAACGGGCCGCGATGGCTGTAGGAGTCCTGGGAGCGGGTGCCCTGGGGTTGAGCTGCGCGCTGCGGCTGGCCCAGGCCGGCGTCGAGGTGGTCGTCCTCGAGCGCGAGCCCGTGCCAGGGGGGCTGGCGGCCGGTTTCCCCGTCGGCGACGCTTATCTAGAGCGGTTCTACCACCACCTGTTCCGCACCGACACAACGGCGGTCGCGTTGATCGAGGAGCTGGGGCTCGGCCCCCGGCTACTGTGGGGCCAGCCGACTACCGCCGTGCTGTATCAGGGGCGCTGCTGGCCGCTCGACTCGCCGCTGGCCGTGCTCCGTTTCGCGCCGCTGCCGCTGCTCGACCGGCTGCGGCTCGGCGCGGGCGCGGCGTATCTCAAGGCCGTGCGCGATTACCGCCGGCTACCGCCCACCACGGCCGCTGCCTGGCTGCGGCGCCGCATGGGGCCGCGCGTGTACGCGCGCGTCTGGGAACCGCAGCTGCGCGGCAAGTTCGGCGACTACGCCGAGACGATCGCGCTCCCCTGGTTCTGGGCCCGTGTGCACTGCCGCACGCCGCGCCTGGGGTACTTGCGCGGCGGATTCCACCACCTGTACACGCGCCTGGCCGAGGCGATCACCGCGCGGGGGGGGCGCGTGGAGCTGGGGCGCGAGGTCACGGCGATCGCCCGCGAGCCCGACGGCACGCTGCGCGTCGCGACTGCCGCGGGCATCTATCGTTTCGAGCAGCTGGCCGTCACCCTGCCCACGCGGCTGTTCCTGCGGCTGGCCCCGACTCTGCCCGCCGCTTACCGGGCGCGCTGGGAGCCGGGGCCGGTGTATCTGGGGGCGCACTGCGTGGTACTGGCCCTGGAACGGCCGCTGTTGCGGGACGTGTACTGGCTGAGCGTCACCGACCCCGGGTTCCCGTTCCTGGCCGTGGTGGAGCACACCAACTTCCTGTCCCCCGCCGACTACGGGGGGCGGCACCTCGTGTATCTCGGCAACTACTTGCCGATGGACCATCCGCTCTACCGTCAGAGCGACGCGCAGGTGCTAGCCGAGTTCGTCCCGCACTTGCGCCGGCTGAACCCGGCGTTCACGCCCGAGTGGGTGCGCGAGGCGTGGGTGTGGAAGGCGCCGTACGCGCAGCCGGTAGTCACCTGCGACTACCTGCGGCAGCTACCCCCGCACACGACGCCCTGGCCCGGGGTGTTCCTGGCCAACATGGCCCATGTCTACCCCCAGGATCGCGGCCAGAACTACTCGATCCGGCTGGGCGAGCGCCTCGCGCAGCTCGTACTCGCCGCGGCGCGAGCCCCTGCTGGCGCGGGCGTGGAGCCCGCCGCGGCTCAGCCACGGGGCCGGTCTGGGTAGGGGAGCTTGCGCGCCTCGAACACGCAGTGCAGCGGGATTTCGGCGATCCAGGGGCCCTCGAGGTCGGCGGCCACGAACTCGGGGGTGGGCTCGGGCTCCTCGAAGGCGGTGACGGCGAACCCCGCCGCGCGCAGGGCGCGGAAGTACCACGAGAGCGGGCGGTGGTAGGCCACGGTGGAGACTTGCTCGTGGCCGATCCGCCAGAAGAAGCGGCCTTCGAACACGGCGCGGTAGCGCGTGACCTTGCGCCACACGGTGGCCGGGGCGGTGGTGCTGGTGCGCTCGATCTCCCACGCCGCGCCGTTGACCACGTCGAAGCAGGGATGGCAGAGGCTCGCCACCAGACGCCCCTCGGGGTGGAGCACGCGCGCGGCCTCGCGCAGCGCGCCCTCGGCATCGGCGATGTCCATCAGCGCCATGTGGCACACGACGACGTCGAAGCTGCCGTCGGCGAGGCCTTCGAGGTTGGCCGCGTCGGCCACGTGGTAGGTAATGCCGAGCGGCTCCGCCGCTTCCCGCCGCCGCGCGTGCCGAATGATCGCTTCAGCCGCATCGACCCCTGTGACGATCGCGCCCGCGCGCGCTAGGCGCCGCGCTAGGTAGCCGTTGCCGCAGGCCAGGTCGAGTACCCGTTGGCCGCGCAGGTCGCCAAGCATCGGCAGCAGGGTAGGGTCGATCACCGCGCGATGCCACAGGTCTCCCTCGTCGCCGAGCTTGGCGTCCCACCAGTCGGCGAGCTGCTCCCAGTCGGTCAGCTGGTGCCTCCCCTGCATTTCCTCTCACCCCGCGCGGGCCGCGCGCCCCCGGCGGCTGTGCGCGTTGCGTGTCCCGCGCTACGTACTATACCGCGCGCCGGGCGGGCCAGGGGCACGGCCCACGCAGCAAGCGCCCGCGAGCCGAGCGGATACGCTGCTCGCGGGCGCGGAGCCCAATCGGGCTGGCGGCGCTATTGCTCGCCGATACGCGGCCGCCAGGTGGAGAAGCGGTCCTCGATGCGCTGGAGCAGGGCGGTGAGCGTGACCCCGGCGAGGGTGATCAGCAGCACGCCCACGAAGACGCGGTCGGTCTGGAAGGTCGCGCCCGCCACGGTGATCAAGTAGCCGACGCCGGCGGTGGCCGCGTACATCTCGCCGACCACCACGCCGATCAGCGCACGGCCCAGCGACAGCCGCAAGCCCGTCATCAGGTACGGCACTGCGCTAGGCAAAACGAGCGTGCGCAGCAGCTGGAAGTCGTTGGCCCCGAACGAGCGCGCCGCCTTGAGGAGGTTGGGGTCCACCGTGGTTACCCCGACCCGGGCGTACAGGAGGACGTAGAAGATCGCGGACACGAAGATCACCGCGATCTTCGAGTTCATGCCGATGCCGAACCAGATGATGAACAGCGGGAGCAGGGCAACGCTCGGCGTGGCGTACAGCGCGGAGATGAACGGATCGAAGACGTAGTTCAGACGGCGGAACCAGCCCAGCGCGAGGCCAAAGGGGATGCCGATCGCGATCGCCAGCGCCCAGCCAGCTACCAGCTCCTGCGTGCTGACCCAGATGTCTTTCCAGATGCTGCCCTTGGCGATCGCCTCCCAGGCCGCGCCGAGATTGCCTATCGCCAGCGCGCCGACCACCGCCTGCAGGCCGCCCTCGAAGAACAAGCGATCCGCCGCGCGCAAGATGCGCGATGGCGAGCTGGTGAACATCGGATTGATGATGCCGCTGGTGCCCACCCACTCCCAGAACAGCAGGAAGGCCACTACCGACACGATGCCGATGACTAGGCCCTCTTGGGCGGCCACGAAGCGACGCAACGCGCTCGGGCGTGCGATCGCGACGGATGGCGCCAGTGTGCGTGCTTCAGTCTGCTGAGCCACGACGACGCTCTCTTTCCCCGAGCACCGCTCGGCGCTGCGGTCTCGTGCCCTGGATCGCCTTCGAGGGCGTACGGAACCTCACCGCCTCCCGCGGCGACTTGCCAGCATTCTAGGTGCGGCCCCGGGTCTTGTCAAGATGTTGTGGACTGCTCCCGAAAAACGGGACGCGTCGCGCTGCGGCCCCTGCCTCGCTGGCCGGCGCTCAGCCGGGCGGCCGGCTGGCGGCGAACCGCTCGGGGAACCGCTCGCGCAGCGTCGGGTTGTGCTGGTCGCGCTCGGACAGCAGCGGCCGTGCGATCTGCCAGGGGATCGCGAGGTCGGGGTCGTCCCAGGCGATGCCGAACTCGCCCTCGGGGTACCACTCGGCGTCTACCGAGTACACGAAATCGACCCACGGGCTCAGCGCCAGGAACGAGTTGCCCACCCCGGGCGGCAGCCACAGCGCGGCGCGCCGCCGCTCGCCGAGCACCAGCGACCAGTAGCGACCGAAGGTCGGTTCGTCGGGGCGGGCGTCGACCAGCACGATCTGGGCGCGGCCCCGTACCACGTAGACGCACTTGCTCCAGGTGGCCACGTGGATGCCGCGCAGCACGCCGCGTCGCGACCGCGAGTGGTTCCACTGCACGTGGCGGGGCACGGCCGCGACCAGCGGCGCCAGGTCGGTGCGTCGCTCCACCTCGTGGAAGAAGCCACGCGCGTCCGCGAACACCGGCCGCTCCACGAGGAACACGCCGCGCAGCGGCGCCGGGAGCACGTAGGGCGAGGGCGCCGGGGGCGCCTGCGGGGCGGAGTCGGCTCCCGACGCCATCACAGCGGCACCACGTTCGGCGCGCGGTAGTCGGCCAGCGCGTTGCAGGTGTCGAGCACCAGCACGCCCGAGCCGACCAGCGGCGTGTAGGGTACCCGGCGGTGCGCGGTTAGCAGCAGCACCGCGGTGTAGCGCTCCAGCGCGGTGTAGGGCGTACTTAGCCACAGCCGCCCGGCGGCCTGGAAGCGCGGCACGTAGGGGTCGTGGTACGCGACCGTCGCCCCCCGTGCCAGTAGCGCCTCGAACACCCCCACCGCGGGTGACTCTCGCACATCGGCCACGTCGGCCTTGTAGGCCACCCCGAGCACGAGCACCCGCGCCCCCGCCAGCGTCTGGCCGCGCTCGGCGAGCAGCCGCTCCAGCTTCTCCACGACCCAGGCCGGCTGGCTGGCGTTGATGGCGCCTGCGGCGGCGACGAGCCGCGCCTCCAGGCCCAGCGCGCGCGCCGTCTCGGCGAGGAAGAACGGCGTGACCGGGATGCAGTCGCCGCCCACGCCTGGGCCCGGCCGATGGGGCAGATAGGCGAACGGTTTGGTCGCCGCCGCCGCCAACACGGCCCACACATCTACTCCCAAGCGGTCGCAGACGCGCGCGACCTCGTTGACCAGCGAGATGTTCACGAAGCGGAAGGTGTTCTCCACCAGCTTGCTCAGCTCGGCCACCTCGGGGCTGGCGCAGGGCACCACCTGCGCGACCAGGGGGGCGAAGAACAGCGCGGCCATCTCGGTGCACGCGGGGGTGACGCCCCCGATCAGCTTGGGCGTGTTGCGCACTCCATAGTGCGGGTTCCCCGGGTCGATCCGCTCGGGGGCGTACGCCACGTATACGTCGGTGCCCACTTCGAGCCCGCGGGCGGCCAGCGGGCCGGCCAGCTCCTCGCGGGTGGTGCCGGGCGCCGCCGTGCTCTGGAGCAACACGAGCTGGCCGGGACGGGCGTGGGCCAGCACTGTGGCGGCGGCCTGGCGTACGTACCGTCGGTCGAGGGTCCGCTCGGGGGTGAGCGGGGTAGGCACACAGATAAGCACTACGTCGGCCGCGCCGACCTGCGCGAGGTCGCTGTCGATGCGGAGCGCGCCGCGGTCGAGCAGCGCGAGGAGCTCGTGGCTGCGCACGTCGGCGATCGGGCTCTCGCCGCGCTGGAGGCGCACGACGCGCTCGGGGTCGATATCCAGGCCAAGCACGGAGTAGCCGGCCTCGGCACAGGCCACGGCCATCGGCAGGCCCGCGAAGCCCAAGCCCATGATCGCTACCCGCGCGGTGCAGGTGCGCAGGCGCTCTTGGAGCAGCGCGCGCGGCTGGGAAACGGTCGCCACGAAACCTCCGCCGCCGCAAGGTCCGTGCGGCCGGCCGGCGGAATTCTGCCACGCCCCCACCGCTTGGTCAAGCTGGGCCTAGCGGCTGCTGGGTACCGCGGCTAGCTGGGGCGGCGCGAACATGTAGCCGACCCCGGGCACGGTGTGGATGTAGCGCGGCTCGTCGCCGTCGTCGTCGAGCTTGCGGCGCAGGCGGCGGATCCACACCCGTAGATACTGCCGGTCCCGGCGGTACTCTGGTCCCCAGGCCCGCGTGAGCAACTCCTCGTGGGGAAGCAGGCGGCCCGCGTTGGCGGCCAGCTCGGCGAGCAGCTGCCACTCGGTAGGGCTGAGGACGACCTCGCGGTCGCGCACGAACAGGCGGCGCTGGTCGAGGTCGACCGTCACGTCGCCCACGACGACCACCTGGCGACGCTCCGCGCTCCGTGGGCGCAGGCGCCGCAGCACGGCTCGCACGCGCGACAGCAGCGCAGCGGGGCGGCAGGGCAGCGGTACGTAGTCATCGGCCCCCCGATCGAGTGCCTGGATCAAGGCGCCATCGTGTGGGGGCCCTAGCAGCATGAACGGGACGCTGGAGTGCAAGCGCACCCGCCACAGCAGGTACAGGCCTCCCTGGGGGGGCAGCTCCAGGTCGGCGATCAGGAGGTCGGCCCCCTGCGTGAACAGCCGGGTGAGCGCGGCCTCGCCGTCCGCGCACTCCAGGATGTCATAGCCCGCGCCCGCCAGCACCGAGCAGATGGGCTGGCGCACGGCGGCCTCACCGCTCGCCACCAGCACCGTCAGACATCCCATACCGCCCTGCCCGATCGGAAGGTGTAGCCAGGCCGTGGCCCCGGCCCGACCCGCTGCCTCCCCCGCGGCTCCGCGCGGCTGTAGCCGGGGCGCATGCTATCATCGGCTCCCCATGCTGTCAACCGCCGCGTCAGCGCGGCCGGAGCACCTTGAACGCCTCGGCATAGCGCACCCCGATTGCCGCCCCGAGCTGCTCGCCCCATGTGCGCACGAATGGCTCCACCTCGTCGAGGCGGAACTGGCTCCGATGCTCGGCCAACGCCGCCAGCTTGCGGTCCATGGTGGCGGTGATGTCGATGTACGTGTCGGGCTGGGCGGGAGCCGCTAGGTACACGGTCGCTACCGCGTGGGGCTCCAGCCCGTCGCGGAACAGCTCGGGGAAAATATGGCGGTTGCGCGCCGAGGGGAAGATGGCCGCCAGCGCCGCCTCGCCCGCGGCGCGGTGGTCCGGATGGTTGATGTACTCGTCGCCTGCCCAGCGCAGCGTGGGGTCCGGGCACAGCACCGTGTCCGGCCGGAAGCGGCAGATGGCCTCGGTGAGGGCGCGGCGCAGGGCGAGGGTGGGCTCCAGCAGGCCGTCCTCGAAGCCCAGAAACCACACGTCGTGTCCGCCCAGCTGCCGCAGCGCGCGGCGCTGCTCCTCGCGGCGGATCGCCGCCAAGCGCTCGGGCGTCATTGCCGGGTCGGCACTGCCCTTGTTGCCATCGGTGCACAGCACGTAGATGCACTCGGCCCCCTGTTGCGCCCAGCGCGCGATGGTGCCCGCCACGGTGAAGTCGCCGTCGTCAGGATGCGCCATGATGGCCATGACCCGCCGGGGGGGCGCCTCCGGGATCGAGGGCGGGCCGCTGTAGTAGGGCATCGCTTGTTCCGTCTCCAAGATGCTCGTCTCTCCGCAGGGCTTACCGGGGCGGGCCGCTGCTCGCGCGCCAGCCGAGCCCGGCGCCAACCACCCCGCCCAGCGCCGCGTAGAGGACGTTCCAAGCCAGTAGCTGGACGAGGTCGCTATAAGTCAGCGGCTCCAGGGCGCGAACCAGGGTGTAGGCCACGGCCACCAGGCCGACTAGCAGGCCGGCGAGCACCGCCGCCTCTAGTCCCGGCCGAAACGCTCGCCACGCCCGCGCCACGCGGTACCCCGCCCAGCCGAACAGCGCGAAGTTGGCTACCAGGTCGAGCGTTTCCAGCTCTGTGGCCAGATCGGCATCGTGTGCCAGCCGCACCAGCTCGGCAATGGCGGTGTCGATGAGCGCCACGGCCAGGCTCGTCGCGAGCACCCAGCCGGCGAACCGCCCCCATCCCTCCTTGGTCGTCGCCACCCTCGACCCTCGTTCGGTATTGTTCACGACGATCCCGTGTGCTGGACCAGTTCCGCGGCCCTGCAGCGGATCGCCGGGGCGCGGGCGGGCAGCGGGCGCGGCAGGCGCTCGCGGGCAGTATACCAGCGCGGGCCGCCCCCCACAGGCCCCCCCGCTATACTTCTCGGCAGAGAGGTGGATCGTGCCCGACCCGGCGCTCGTCGCGCTTGCCGACATCGAGGCGGCCGCCGCCCGCCTACGCCCGTACGTCCAGCCCACGCCCACGGTCCGCTCGCGCCTACTCTCCGAGCGGTTGGGCGGCGAGGTGTACCTCAAGCAGGAGCTGTTCCAACGCGGGGGCTCGTTCAAGCTGCGCGGCGCGCTCAACCGCATCCTGACCCTCTCGCCCGCCGAGCGTGCCCGTGGCGTGATCGCTGCCTCGGCCGGCAACCATGCCCAAGGAGTGGCTATCGCTTCTGGAATCGCGGGCTGCCGCGCCACCGTGGTGATGCCCGAATCGGCCCCGCTGGCCAAGGTGGCGGCTACCGCCGACTATGGTGCCCGCGTGGTGCTCCACGGCAGCAACTACGACGAGGCGCACGCCCACGCGCTCGCCTTGGCCGCGGCCGAGGGGCTGACCTACATCCACGCCTTCGACGACCCCGCCGTGATCGCCGGCCAGGGCACGGTAGCCCTGGAGATGTTGGCCGCGGTGCCCGACCTCGAGGCGCTGGTCGTGCCCGTGGGCGGCGGCGGCCTGGCCAGCGGCGTGGGGGTGGTGGCCAAGGCGCGGCGCTCCCCGCTGCGCGTGTACGGCGTGCAGGCGGCAGGCGCGGCGGCGGCCGTGGCGGCGTTTCGCACGGGCGTGCTCGCCCCGCTGGCGGAGGTGCGTACCTTCGCCGACGGTATCGCCGTCAAGGCGCCGGGGCCGCTCACGCTGGCCCACCTGCGCGCGTACTGCGACGAGCTGCTCGCGGTGGACGACGACCGCATCGCCGAGGCGATCGTGCTGCTCATGGAGCGGAATAAACTGGTGGTCGAGGGCGCGGGCGCGGTGGGCGTGGCCGCGTTGCTGGCCGGCGCGCTGGCCCCGCTGCGCGGGCGCCGCGTGGGGATCGTGCTCAGCGGAGGCAACATCGACCTTACCACCATCGATCGCGTCGTGCAGCATGGTCTCACCGCCGCCGGCCGCTACCTGGTGTTCCGCACGCGGCTGGAGGAACGGCCGGGCGAGCTGGCGCGCCTCTCGGCGCTGCTGGCTCGCACCCGCGCCAATATCCTGGAGGTGCGCCACTACGTGCGCGGGGTGGCGCTAGGGGTCAACGAGGTGGACCTGGAACTCACCGTGGAGACGCGCAACGCCGCGCACGGCGAGGAGATTCTCGCCCAGCTCCGCGCCGCGGGCTACCGCGTGGCCACCGGCTACCTGGCGCCCGAAGGCGCACCGCCCGCCCCCGCACTGCCCGCTGCCCCCGTGGGCGACTCTGCCCCGACGACTGGACGCAGCGACGGCAGCCAGCCCGCGTCCCGCTCTCATGGCGCCGCCGCGCCTGGCGCCTAGCGCGCTGGGCTGCTCGCTCGGACACCCGTGCCAAAAGGAGAACGCGCGATGCTCCACGACCCCCCCGCGTCCCTGACCGCGCCGGCCGCGCTCGGTGCCGCCCCCGCTGCGCCTGGCCGCGTGCCGGTCCGGGGCGTGGCGCTCTTCCTGGCGGTGAGCTGTGCTGTGGCCTGGGGCGCGTTCGGCCTCATCGTGATCCTCGGCGGGCTGGCGCGCCCCGCCGCGGGCCTCCTGCTGCTGCTGGCCATGTACGGCCCCGCGCTCGGCACGCTGGCCGCGCGAGTATGGGGGGAGCAGCCCCCGCCGCTGTTGGGCGTGCGGCGCCGTGGGGGCTGGTGGCCCTACCTGATCGCCTGGCTCGGGCCGCCCCTCGCGCTGCTGCTCGGCGCCGCCCTAGCCGCCGGGGTGGGCGTGCAGCCGTTCGACCCGACCTTGAGCCGGCTGCGGCAGACGTTGGAGCAACAGGGAGGGGCCGTCGTGCCTCCCCCCGGCGCCGCAACGATTGCCCTGGTGGCCAGCTTGATGCTCGTTGGGGCTCTGCTCAACAGCCTGGCCACCTTTGGCGAGGAGGTGGGCTGGCGGGGCTACCTGCTGGCCGCGCTGGCACCACTCGGCGGCCGGCGGGCGGCGCTGCTCGTGGGCCTAGTATGGGGGCTATGGCACGTGCCGCTGATCGTGCAGGGATGGAACTACCCTGGCCAGCCCGTGCTCGGCTCGCTGCTGATGGTGCTATTCGCCCTGACCTGGGCGGTGGTTTTCGCCTGGCTGCGGCTGTGGTCGGGTAGCGTCTGGCCGGCGGTGCTCGGCCACGGGGCGATCAACGCCGCCGGCAGCAGCCTGCTCGCGTTGTTCCCCATGGACAACCCGTTGCTGGGCGCCCCCGTGGGGCTAGTGGTCCAGGTGCCCGGAATGCTCTGGGCCGTGTGGTTGCTGCGCTCGCCTGTCTGGGACGCGGCCCCGCGGCTGAGCGCCCCGCGTGCCTGAGCGCGGCCGGCCCGCTGGCGACCGCGCCTGGCCAACGGTTGGCCGCGCGCCGCCCGCGGGATATACCGGGGGAGGCGCGCGCGGCTGGCCCGCGGGCACCGCCGCGCCGTGCTTCCGTCGGCGCGGGTGGCAACGGGCGCGTGTGCACCTAACGACCTGTGCCGTGCCCAGTCCTGGCCGCCCGTCGCGCGATCGGTCTGGAGCGTGCCTATGATGGGGCGTCCACGCGTCCTGGGACGCCTGCTGGTCGCGCTGGCGAGCGCGACGTGCGCCGTGGCGATTCCGGTCGCGCTGGTGTGCGCTAACGTGCGGCTGGTGGCCCTCGACCGCGGCTTCTACCTGGCGGGGTTCGCGCGCTACGGGGGCGCGGCGGCGGTGGGGCTCACCCCCGAGGAGCAGCGCGCTGTCGCCGACACGTTCATCGCTTACTTCCTCGGCCCGCCGGGCCGGCTCGATGTGCAGCTCGCCCGCGGGGGGAGCTTGCAGCCGCTGTTCAACGAGCGCGAGATCCAGCACATGGCCGATGTGCAGGCGCTGATGCAGCTCGTGTTCCAGCTCGGCACCGGGGCGCTGGGCTACGTGGCGATCTGGGCAGCGGTGGGCGCGCTGGTGCTGCGCGGCCGCTTCCCGCCGCTGCTGGCGCGCGTGCTGGTCGCCGGCGCGGCGCTGACGCTCGCGCCGCTGCTGGTGCTGGGTGCGCTGGCGCTGGTGGATTTCGACGCGCTGTTCGTCCAGTTTCATTTGTTGGTCTTCGACAACGACCTCTGGCAGCTCGACCCCACGCGCGACAACCTGATCCGGCTGTTCCCGGCCGGCTTCTGGTTCGAGGCCAGCCTGCGCGTGCTGGCGCTCACGGTGGTGGAGGCGCTGGCGCTGGGCGGCGCCGGGCTGCTCGGGCTGTGGCTGCGTCGCCTGGGGCGGCCGGTCGCGCGCCCCAGGCCGGTCCCCCGTGTGGGGCGCTGAACCTCCCGCGCGCCGCCCGGCTCGCCGCGCCGCCGCGAACGCGGTATGATGCACGCAACCCGGTTGTCTGGACCCAACCGTTTGGAGGGACGATGGCTCCCGGTGACCCGCCCGTGGCGGCCGGCGCGGCGCTGACGGCGCTGGAGCGGCTGGACCGCGAGCCGTTGCGGGCCCATCAGCTGGCGCGGCTGCGCCCCATGCTCGACGAGCTGCTGGCGCGCAACCCCTTCTGGCGCGAGCGGCTGCGCGCGGCGGGCGTGCGGGCCGGGGCCGATATCCAGACGTTCGACGACTTCCGCCGCCTGCCGCTGCTGACCAAGGCCGAGCTGATGGCCGACCAGGAGGCCCACCCGCCGTTCGGCACCAACCTCACCTATCCGGAGGAGCGGTACGTGCGCCTGCTGCGCACCTCGGGCACCACGGGCCGGCCGCTGCGCTGGCTGGAGACCGAGGAGAGCCTGGTGTGGGGGGCGCGCAACTGGGTGGCCAGCTTTCGCGCCGCGGGCATCGGGCCGGGCGACCGCATCTTCTTCGCCTTCTCCTTCGGGCCGTTTCTGGCCTACTGGGGCGCCTGGGAGGGCGCGCGGCTGCTGGGCGCCCTGGCCATCTCCGGCGGGGCGATGACCTCGCTGGAACGGCTGCGCTTCCTGCTCGACCACCGCGCCACCGTGCTCGCCTGCACGCCCACCTACACGCTGCGCCTGGCCGAGGTGGCGGCCGAGCATGGCCTGAACATCCGCGACAGCGCGGTGCGGCGCACGATCCACGGCGGCGAGCCCGGCGCGTGCATCCCCAGCACCAAGGAGCGCATCGAGGCGCTGTGGGGCGCGCGCAGCTGCGACACGGCCGGCTCGACCGAGACGGGGCACTGGGGCTACGAGTGCCTCGCCGCGCGCTGCGACCTGCACGTCGAGGAGAGTGAGTTCATCGCCGAGGTGATCGACCCCGACACGCTGGCGCCCGTGCCACCAGGCACGCCGGGCGAGCTGGTGCTGACCAACCTAGGGCGCTGGGGCATGCCGGTGCTGCGCTACCGCACGCGCGACCGCGTGGTGGCCACCGAGGAGCCGTGCGCCTGCGGCCGGCGCTTCCTGCGCCTGAAGGGCGGCGTGCTGGGGCGCACCGACGACATGCTGGTGGTGCGGGGCATCAACGTGTTCCCCAGCGCGATCGAGAACCTGGTGCGCCAGCACGCGGCGGTGGTCGAGTACGAGCTGGAGGTGCGGGAAGTGCGCGGCATGGCCGAGCTGCGGCTGCGCCTGGAGCTGACGCCCGGGCTGGCGGCCGAGCACCAGCAGGCAGTGCTCCAGCAGGTCCTCGCCGCTGTGCACCAGCAGCTGCACCTGCGGCTGGAGGGGGAGGTGGTACCCCCGGGCACGCTGCCGCGCTATGAGCTCAAGGCCCGGCGGGTGAAGCGCGTGCCTACGGAAGCGTCTTGAGGTAAGCGAGCAGATCCTGCCACTCCGCGTCGCTCAGGAGCCAGCGCGGCATGGGCCAGGCTAGCGGCTTGCCCTCGGCGTCGATCCCCTGGGTCACCGCCCGGCGGATCAGCTCGTCCGTATAGGTCGGCCCCCGGGTCCCGTCTGGCTCCAGCATTTCGGAGAGCCGGTGACTAGAAGCCCGCGCTGCCGCACCACGCTAGCCTCTACGCTTCAAGATCGCGGCGCATTTGTTCGTACTGCTCGCGGGTCAGCTCGCCGCGCGCGTAGCGCTCCTTCAAGATGTCCAGCGCGTGCTGGCCGCGGGCGTGGCTGGGCGCGAACTGCTGGACCGCCCAGATAGCCACCAGGCCCAGCCCCACCAGGATCAGCCCCCAGACCAGCAGTGGCAGGAGCATCCACCACGGGTTGTTGCCAGCCCACCAGCCCCCCATCATCCCTGGCCCCATCATGCCGCCCATCATCAGCACGCCGCCCAGAAGCGGCAGGCCGATCAGCAGCAGGATGGCGACTGCGACCAGCAGCCCGACGGAGCGCGTCGCATCAGTCATATACATCCCTCCGTTTGGAATTATCGCCTGTGGCTGCACGCATCGCGACACCGCGGCAGAGGCGGGCGTCCGGCGTGGACCGCCGCGCTCGGATCGCCGGACTGCCGGCGCCAGGGCTGGTGCGCCATGCCGCGATCGCGGAGGCCTTTCCAGGCGCGCTTCGCCTTGTGCGCCGTTGCCAAATCCCTCAGGCGATTTCTGTGCGATGGGGCCGTCGAGTTTCCCACCGGGGGCGGATACAGTTGCCGTGAGCAAGGCGCGATTCCCTCGCCAATTGCCGAGTTGGAGACGGAGGCGACCCCGATGCGCGAGTCGCCTGAGCCTGCCGGCGGCACCCGGGTGCGCCGGCGCACTTTTCTGCGCGGGCTGGCTGGCGCCGGCGCCAGTCTGTTCGCCGCGTCGCTGGCGTGCGGCACCCCGACTGGCGGTGCGTCCCGCGGCGGCACAACTAGCCCCCCGCGCGAGGCGGCTAGCCAGCCGACGGTGGCCACGACCGTGGTGGCCGGTATCGAGAAACCACAGCTGACCATCGGGTTCATCCCGATCACGTGCGCGACGCCGATCATCATGGCGCACCCGCTCGGGTTCTACCGCAAGTACGGACTGGACGTAACCGTACGCAAATACGGCGGCTGGGCGGATATCCGCGATGCATTCATCGCGGGGGAAATCGACGCCTCCCACCTGCTCTCGCCGATGCCGATCAGTTTGTCACTGGGGCTGGGCTCGGCCAAGGTGCCCACTCGTTTGGCGGCGATCGAGAACATCAACGGTCAGGCGATCACCCTGGCTGCCAAGTACAAGGACCGGGTGCAAGCGCCGGCTGACTTCAAGGGAATGGTGCTGGCTGTTCCGTTCGATTATTCGGTGCATAACCTGCTGTTGCGCGCCTATCTGGCCGAAGGCGGCCTGGATCCCGACCGCGACGTGCAGATTCGTGTCATGCGGCCGCCCGATATGGTGGCCAACCTGGCGGCCGGCAACATCGATGGCTACCTGGCGCCCGATCCGTTCAACCAGCGCGCCGTCTACGAGGGAGTCGGGTATATCCACCTGCTCAGCAAGGAGCTGTGGGACAGCCATCCCTGCTGCGCGTTCGCAGTGCGGGCCGAGTTCATCGAGAGATACCCAAACACCTATCGCGCGCTGCTGCACGCGATCGTGGATGCCACGCACTATAGCAGCCAGTTAGCTCACCGCGAGGAAGTGGCTGTCGCGATCGCTGCCCGAGACTACCTCAACCAGCCCGAGGAGGTCGTCAAGGCCGTCCTGACCGGCAAGTATCAGGACGGGCGGGGCCGAACGCTCGACGACCCGCGGCGCATCGACTTCGATCCGTATCCCTGGAAGAGCTTCGCGGTCTGGATGCAGGTGCAGTTCGCCCGCTGGGGCTATCTGCGGCCCGAGCACCTGGGCGGGCTGACCTACCAGCAGGTCGCCGATCAGGTGTTCCTCACGCCAGACGTGCGCGTGGCCCAGGCGGCGCTCGGCCTGCCGCAGCCGGAGGGCGAGTACAAGGTCGAGACGATCCTGGGCAAGCCGTTCGACGCCCAGAGCGTGCGAACGTGACCTCACCCCACGACGAGGAGACGAGATGGCGCAAGCGAGTGATGTGCTGCGCGAGCGGCTGCCCGGTCCCGTGGGGCCTACCGGTGGGGGGTGGGCGGCGTGGCCGGTGGGGGTGCGCGCGGCGGCCCTGGCGCTAGTCCTGCTGGCCGTAGGACTTGGGGTATGGGAGCTGCTGGTGCGCGCACAGGTGCTGCTGCCGATCATGCCCGCGCCGAGCAAGGTACTGGCCAGGGCACTCGCCATGCTCAGCGATCCGTTCTACGTGGCGGGCACGAACGACGTGGGGATCGGCTGGCAGCTGCTGTCCAGCCTGCGACGGGTGGCCACGGGCTTCGCGCTGGCGGCGCTGGTGGCGGTGCCGTTGGGGTTCGTGATCGGCATGTCGGCGGTGGCGGCCAAGGCGGTGGACCCGTTCGTCCAGGTGCTGCGGCCGGTGTCGCCGCTGGCCTGGCTGCCGATGGGGCTGGCGGTCCTGCAGGACTCCGAGCGCACCGCGGTGTTCGTCATCTTCATCTCCGCCATGTGGCCCATCGTGCTCAACACGATCTTCGGCGTGCGCCGGGTGCCGCGGACCTACGTCGACATCGCGCGCATCTACAACGCCAGCGCCTGGACCATCATCCGGCGCGTGCTGCTGCCCGGAGCGCTGCCGAGCATTCTCACGGGACTCCGCATCAGCCTGGGCATCGCGTGGCTGGTGATCGTGGCGGCCGAGATGCTGATCGGCGGCCGCGGTATCGGCTACTTCGTGTGGAACGAGTGGAACAACCTGGACATCGCCAGCATCATCGTCTGCATCGGCGTGATCGGTGCGGTGGGCCTCGGGTTGGATCGCCTGTTCGGCCTCCTGGAAAGGGCGGTGGCGTATGCCGAGTGAGGCGAGCGGCGTGCGCCCCACGCCCGCCGTGGAGCTGCGCGCGGTGAGCAAAGAGTTCCGCGTGCAGGGCAAGCCGTTCCGCGCGTTGGACAACGTGTCGCTGAGCGTGGCCCCGGGCGAGTTCGTGGCCCTGATTGGCCCCTCGGGGTGCGGCAAGAGCACGCTGCTGAACCTGGTGGCCGGGCTGGAGCTGCCGACCGCCGGCCAGGTGCTGTGCGACGGGCAGCCCGTGCGCGGCCCGGGGGCCGACCGCGGCATGGTGTTCCAGCATCACGGCCTGCTGCCGTGGATGACCGCGTACGACAACGTCCGCTTCGCGCTCGACTGTGTGCTCCGCGAGCGGTCGACGGCGGAGCGAGACGCGCTGGCGCGCCAGTACCTCCAGCTCGTGGGCTTGAGCGGCGCGCTGCACAAGCGCCCGAGCCAGCTCTCCGGGGGCATGAAGCAGCGCGTGGGCCTAGCGCGCGCGTTCGCCGCCAATCCCCGCGTGCTGCTGCTCGACGAACCGTTCGCCGCGCTCGACGCGCTGACCCGCGCCACCCTGCAACTGGCGCTGGTACAGCTGTGGGAGCGCGAGCGCAAGACGGTGCTGCTGGTCACCCACGACATCGATGAGGCGATCTTCCTGGCCGACCGCATCGTGGTGTTCACCCATGGGCCAGCGGCGACCATTCGTGCCGCGTTGGCGAGCCCATTCCCGCGGCCGCGCGACCGCGAGGCACTGTTGGAGGAGCCTAGCTATCGCGCGCTGCACCGCGACCTGCTGGCCATGCTGATGGCGGAACTGGCGGCCTAGGCCGCCCGCGCAGATAGCGAAAGGAGGCGAGATGCTTACCAGCGACCGCGTGACACTCGACAAGCCCGCGCTGCTCCAGCTGCTCGAACAGCGGCGCAAGGAGGCGGGCCTGACCATGGAGAAGCTGGCGGAGATCACCGGCCGCGGGCCGGTGTTCATCGCCGCGGCGCTGCACGGTCAGGCGCGGCTCACGCCCGAGGTGGCCGAGAAGCTGGCGGGGGCATTGGGCGTGGATGTGCACCTGCTCGCGCCCCTGCTGGAGTGCCCGATCCGGAACAGCGATCCGTTCAAGTACCGCCTGCACGAGATGGTGGAGGTGTACGCCGACGCGCTGCGCGATCTGACCAACGAGCAGTTCGGCGACGGGATCCTCAGCGCGATCGACCTGGCGGTGCACTTCGAGCGGCGCGGCGAGCGTGCCCTGATCACCTTCGACGCCAAGTTCCTGCCCTACAAGCAGTTCTAGCCCGCACGGCGGCCTGTCGAGGCGATGCGTACTCGGCGGCCGCCGTGCCCATCACGCCTCGCAATCCAACGTGGCTCCCCCCGGCCCTCGTCCATGGAGGAGCATGCGATGAACAAATTCGAGCAGATCAAGGCGGCCAAGGACGGGCTGGACGTCTGGCCGGACATCGAGCGCTACGCCCGCGAGGGCTGGCAGGCGATCGCCGACGACGATAAGGCGCGCCTGAAATGGTACGGCCTGTTCTTCCGCAAGCACACCCCGGGCCACTTCATGCTGCGCATCCGCATCCCGAATGGGATCGCTACCACGGCGCAGCTGCGCGCCATCGCCGGCATCGCCACCGACTTCGGGCGCGGGGAACTCGATCTCACCACGCGCCAGCAGGTGCAGGTGCGCTGGTTCCGCATCGAGCAGGTGCCGGAGATCTTCGCGCGGCTGCGTGCCGTGGGGCTCGACTCCCGTCAGACCGGGATGGACAACATCCGCAACGTGATGGGCTGCCCGCTGGCCGGCCGTACGCCGCACGAGCTGGTCGACGCCGCCCCCGTGGTCCGCGCGTTCACCGCGCGCTTCGTGGGCGACCGCGCCTTCAGCAACCTGCCGCGCAAGTTCAACGTGGCCATCACGGGGTGTATGGATCACTGCCTACCGCTGGAGTCGCAGGATCTGGCGCTCAGTCCGGCGCTGAAGACCATCGACGGGCACACCGTGGCGGGCTTCCACGTGCGCGTCGGCGGCAAGATGGGCTCCGGGGGCTTCACCGTGGCACGGGCACTCGACGTGTTCGTGCGGCCCGAGGAGGCGGCCGAGCTGTGCGCCCAAGTCGTGCTGCTGTTCCGCGACCACGGCCCACGCGAGACGCGCAGCCGCGCGCGCCTGGCCTTCCTGCTGGAGGACTGGGGCCTGGAGCGCTTCCGCGCCGTGCTGGAGGAGCGGCTCGGCCACCCGCTGGCGCACGCCGGCCGCGACGTGCAGAGCCCGCACCGCACCGACCACCTGGGCGTGGCGCCGCAGCGCGAGCAGGGCACCTACAGCGTCGGCCTAGCGGTGCCCGTGGGCCGGCTCACGGCCGGCCAGCTGCTAGCGGTGGCCGACCTGGCCGACGCCTACGGCCGCGGCGAGGTGCGCCTCACGCCTGGCCAGAACCTGATCCTGCCCGACATCCCCGATAGCCGCCTGCGGGCGCTGCTGGCCGAGCCGCTGCTGGCCGAGCTGCGCCCCGACCCGCCAGCCGCGCTGCGTGGTACAGTCAGTTGCACGGGGGTCGGCCTGTGCGACCTGGCGCTGACCGACACGAAGGTACATGCCCTGGCCGTGGCGCGGCGGCTCGAGCGCGTCCTGCCCCACGGCCGGCCGCTGGCGATCCACTGGTCGGGCTGCCCGGCCGGCTGCGGCAACCACCAGCTGGCCGACATCGGGCTCCAGGGCGGCCGCGCCCGCGTGGGCGATGCGGTGGTGGAGGTGTACCAGGTGTTCGTCGGGGGCGCCGCGGGCGTGGGCGCCCGGCCGGCCGTGCCCGTGCTGGACAAGGTGCCGGCCACGCGCGTGGGCGAGGTCGTGGAACAGTTGGCCCGCGCCCACGCGGCCGGTCACGACCTGGTAGAGGCGGGCCGCCTGCTGGCCGCCGAGCTGGGCCAGGCCGCCCCGCCCGCCGACGACGCCTCCGCGGCCTGAGCATGCCCGAGTTGCCCCTCGCGGGGCGCACGATCGCGTTTCTAGAGGCGCGGCGCGCCGAGGAGCTGGCGCACCTGATCCGTCAGCGCGGGGGCACGCCCTACGTCGCGCCCGCCCTGCGCGAGGTGCCGGTCGACGACCCGCGCCCGCTCGATGCCTGGCTCGCCGCCCTGGCCGCCGGGCGCTTCGACGTGGTGATCTTCCTCACCGGGGTGGGCTGCCAAGCGCTGCTGGAGCGCGCCGCGCACCGCGGGCAGCTCGCCGCCGTGCGCGCCGGGCTGGCCGGGGCCCGGGTGGTGGCCCGCGGGCCCAAACCGGTGCGCGTGCTGCGCGAGCACGGCGTGCGCATCGACCTGGTGCCGCCCGAGCCGAACACCTCCGACGAGCTGCTGGCGGGCCTGGCGGGCTGGGACCTGGCGGGCAAGCACGTGGGGCTCCAGCTCTACGGCGGCCCCACGCCGTTTCTCGACCGCCTCTGCGCCGGGCTCGCCGCGCGGGGGGCAGCCCTCCACCCCGTGGCGCCGTACCGCTGGGAGGGGCCGGCCGACGCGCGGCCGCTGCGCGAGCTCATCGCGGCCTGCCTGGCGGGAGCGATCGATGCCCTGCTGATCCTCAGCTCGTCGCAGGTCCACCACCTGTTCGCCTTGGCCGAGGCGCACGATCAGGCCGCGGCGCTGCGGGAGGCGCTCAACCGGCCGCGGCCGCTGGTCGCCGCCGTGGGGCCGGTGGCCGCGGAGGCCGTCGCCGCGCACGGCGTGCGGGTGGACCTGCAGCCCGAGCATCCCAAGATGGGCCACCTGGTGGCGGCGCTCGGCCCCGCGCTGGCGGCCCGCGGGCAGCGGTGCTCCCACTAGGGCCCCGCCGCTGGGGCGCACCGCGTGCGCTGGCACCAGCTCCTCGGGGCTGTGCTATCCTGGCGCTATGCCGTACGTTCAGGTCGCGGACCTGCGGATCTACTATCAGGAAGCGGGCCAGGGCGCGCCCCTCGTGCTGCTCCACGGCTCGACGGGCGTGATCGCCCGCCACTGGCTGCCGCAGCTCGCCGGGCTGTCGCCGTATTGTCGCGTGCTGGCGCTGGACCTGCGCGGCCACGGCCGCACCACCAATCCGGCGCCCGAGCTAGATTTCCGCCAGATGGCCGAGGACGTGGCCGGCTTCTGCGCCGCGCTGGGCCTCGCGCGCTACCACCTCTGCGGGTTTAGCATGGGCGCGGTGCTGGGCCTGTACCTGGCGCTGGCGTATCCCGAGCGCGTCGGCTCGCTGCTGCTGCTGGGCGCCTGCTACCAGGCGGCGGGCTCGACCCTCGTGCGCGGCGATACGTTCGTGCCCGAGAAGATCGAGCGCGAGGAGCCCGAGTGGGCCGCGGCACTGCAGGCGAACCACGCCCCCGTGTACGGGCCCGACTACTGGCGCACGCTGTGCCAGCAACTCTCGGTCGCCTGGACGCGCCAGCCCGACCTGGCGCGCGAGGACCTGCGCCGCATCGCCTGCCCGACCCTCGTGGCGCGCGGCGATCGCGACGACGTGATGGCCCTGGAGCAGTCGCTCGATCTCTGGCGCGAGATTCCGGGCGCCGAGCTGTTCATCGCGCCGGGCGCGCCGCACATGTTCCACACCGAGCGCGCCGCGCTGTTCAACGCCGTGGCGCTGGACTTCCTGCGCCGCCGGGCGGGCCTCGGCCCGTGAGGGCGTCGCGCGAGCGCGGGACGCCAGCGGGGGTCGGCGGGGGCGGTGGGCGGATCGCCGGCGGGCCCGGGG
>Ga0070737_10002222_pt1 | contig 24088 bp, 22 predicted proteins | sample Coa_R1_10_FD_66438 | JGI IMG/M metagenome (GOLD analysis project Ga0070737, IMG submission 66438) | Surface soil microbial communities from Centralia Pennsylvania, which are recovering from an underground coalmine fire - Coalmine... | ecosystem: Environmental > Terrestrial > Soil > Unclassified...
GGCCCTGCCATCGCTAACGGTATGCTTTATGTGGATGCAGGCTATACGAACGGCGTGGCCGGTAACGTCTTGCTCGCATTTTCGGTAGATGGTAAATGAGTTCAACTGGGATGATTTTATTTAATCGCGCTGCAAGCTTACAAACAACGAGATAGGGACATGCCGCTGCCTATCTTCATCGCAGCCTTCACCCTTCCGATTCCTTGACAAAGCCCGAATCGCGTCGATAACATTCCTGCATCGCGCTCAATACGGAGATAGCAGGGGCAACTCGCTGACGCGCGCAAGGTTATCCTTTGTCGTTCGCGCTATACCGACCTCTCCACCGCATTCGGTGGAGAGAGGTTTTTGCCCATGTAGTGGAGCGTTTCACGGATCAGAGAGAGGGACTCTCCGGCGTTTTTCTCGCAGCCTAAAGATAAAGGAGACGCGGAACGATTGACTGACATAGACCAGACATTCCGCGAGCATGAACTCCTTTTCACCGGGGCCAACGGCTTCCTGGGCAAGGTCATCCTCGCGCTTCTTCTGGATCGATTTCCAAATTTCAAGCACTTGCACATCCTGTTACGTCCGGGCGGAGAGTTGCCGCCTGCCGAGCGATTTTTCAAAGACGTACTCAACTCGCCTGCGCTGGCCTCCGTCGCAGAACACAAGAACGATGGGTTTCTACGCGGCAGGATCAGCATCTGGCCTGGAGACATCAGCGCGCCTGATTGTGGCCTGGAACCTGCGGATATCGACCGCCTGGCTGGCCGCGTAGACCTGATTCTCAACTGCGCTGGCCGTGTGGACTTCTTCCCCGCCATCGATGATTCTTTCAGCTCCAACGTGGACGGCGTCGAAAACATCGTCGATTTGGCGAAGCGCCTGGAGGCCAAACTGTTGCATGTCTCCACCGCTTTCGTCTGCGGCGAGGCCGACGGGCTGATCGAGGAGTCCGAACCCATTCTGGGTTACTATCCCCATCGCCGCGGCCCGGACGATCGAAGTTTTGATCACCGCGAGGAATTGCGTCACGCGCGCGAATTGATTCGCCAGATTTACGAATCCAGCGACGCCAATCGCCGTGAGGATCGGGCGCGCCGCTCCCGTGAACTGGTCCAGCGATTGGTCGCTCTGGGAAAGCAGCGGGCTGCGAGTTGGGGATGGGTGAATACTTACACTTACTCCAAGAGCCTGGGAGAGCAGATTATCGAGGCGACGGAAGGCCTGGATTTTGCCATCGTGCGTCCGGCCATTGTGGAAAGCGCCTGGCGATTTCCTTTCCCCGGATGGATTGAAGGCGGGCGCACCGCAGCTCCCCTGGTCTTGATGGCGTTGGGTGGGCTGAAAGATTGGCCGGTGCGGGAAGACGCTCCGCTGGAAGTCATTCCGGTAGATATGGTCGCATCGGCCATCCTCACAGTTTCAGCGCTCTTGCTTCAAAATCGCCACGAGCAGGTTTATCAGCTTGGCTCTGCGGACATAAATCCCTTCGCGCTTGGCAGTATCGTGACCCTGCTGGATGCTGAAGCTCGCAAACGCAAGAACGGAGAAGAAGTCTGGAGCCGCGGCTTGACCGATTGGCTCGCCGGAATGCGTCGCGGTTCTCGAGTCCGTTTTGTGTCGTCTGAGGAGGCACAGAATCGACGGCTGAAATTACGAAGAGATATTGCCCGCGCTGAGCGCTGGCTCTCAGGAGCCGGGCGCGTTCTGGAAAAGATGGGTTTGCCGGGAGAGCGCTGGATGGAAAGCTTTAACGCTGAATTGCGCAAACTCGACCTTCAGGCGAAATTCCGCGAGCAAACCCTGGACCAGTACCTTCCCTTTGTGCTCCAAAATCGATACATTTTTGAATGCGAGAATATCCGCATCGCACACTCAATGCTTTCCAAGGCAGACCAGGAGTTGCTGCCGTGGCGCCCGGAAAAGATCAATTGGAAGGAGTATTGGACAAAAAACCAGATTGAAGGCATCGAAAATTGGGTCCAGCCGGAAGCCGTGCGCGAGTGGACTTTCAAAATTTAGCGATACAGGGTTAAGTTGATGGAATGAATTGTGTCGGGGGTGGCATGGCTTCATCCACGCCACCGGAATCTGCTTCCCTCACCCTGCCTCTCCCTGCGAGGAAGAGAGGGGCCCCGACAGGTCGGGATAGGTGAGGGCGCTTCCAACGCAGTCCAAACGGTGTGCTGGGCAGCAGGCTATTGAGCCTCGTGACAGACCCCAAGATGCGCCCACCGTTTTGCAAAGCGGTTCTATTCAATGAGGGCTGTATTATTAACATCAAGTTGTAGCCGTCAGTTATGATGCCAACTCTTCCTAAACAGGTGGAAGCCGCCTCCGTGGAAGGCCAAATCCTGGAGGTTGTGCGCGAGCTTCTGCTGGAGCTTGGTTCGGTGCGAGCAGCCGAAAGCCTCACGATGGATTCGTTGCTCGACCGCGACCTGGGGTTGGGCAGCCTTGAGCGTGTTGAGCTTTTGGTGAGGTTGGAGGCGCGCTTCAAAGTTCGTTTGCCGGAAGAGGCGGCGCAAGAGGCTGAAACGCCGGCAGACTGGGCCCGAACGATCTTTGATGGAACCCGGTCCTCCAGCCGGAACGAGCGTTACCGCATCGTTCAGCCTTCGCGGGATGCTCCCGAAGCGCCCGCCTCCGCAAAAAGCTGGCCTGAAGCGCTTCGCCACCATGCGCAGATCGAGCCAGACCGTGTGCAGATTCACCTTCTGGAAGAAGACTCCGGCCGCGACATCACTTACGGACAATTGCTTGAGACGGCCTCAAGGGTGGCAGCCGGGCTGATTGACGCCGGTTTACGGCGCAACGACACCGTGGCAATCATGCTGCCCACTTGCGCCGATTTCTTCTATGCGTTTTTCGGCGTCATGCTGGCGGGCGGCGTTGCAGTTCCCATCTATCCCCCGGCGCGGGCCGACAAGATTGAGGAATATGTTCGCCGCCAGGTCCTGATCCTGAAGAATGCGGAAGTCCGCTTCCTGATCAGCTTCGATCGAGTCCGCGCGGTTTCCCAGATCATGCGGGTGAGCATCCCGAGTCTTCTGGAAGTCACCAGCGTCGAGGCTCTGTGCCGGTCTGGCGCGAAGCCGCCCTCCCGTGGTCTCGAACCCTCTGAAATCGCTTTTATCCAATACACTTCCGGCAGCACGGGTGATCCCAAAGGAGTGGTGCTGACCCATGCAAACGTGCTCGCCAACGTGCGTGGCATCGGATGGTCAGTGAACTTTCGCCCGGATGACTACGTGGTCAGTTGGCTGCCTCTCTACCATGATATGGGCCTGATCGGTTCCTGGCTTTTCAGCATCTATCATGGCGCGCCGATCACGGTAATGTCGCCGCTGGCGTTTCTGAGCCGCCCTGAACGGTGGCTCTGGGCTATGCACGATTCGCGCGGCTCGCTTTGCCCGGCGCCCAATTTTTCCTACGAATTATGCGCCCGGAAAATTCCGGACGAAGCGATTGAAGGACTCGACTTGAGCCGCTGGCGCGTGGCGATTAATGCAGGCGAAGCCGTATTGCCTGACACCCTGGCGCGCTTTGCCGCCCGCTTTAAACCCTACGGCTTCCGCGCTGAGAGCTTTGTGCCCTGTTACGGGCTGGCCGAATCCTCCGTGGCGCTTACTTTTACGCCCATGAATCGAGCGCCGGTGATTGACGCAATCCGTCGCGATCTCTTTGAGGCGGAAGGCAAAGCAGAACCCGCGGGGGCGGGCGAGAACAACGTGCTGCGATTCGTTGCCAATGGCCGCCCCATGCCAGGCCACGAAGTGAAATTGTTGGATGATCAGGGCCGGGAATTAGGCGAGCGCGTCCAGGGCCGCATTTTCTTCCGCGGCCCCTCCCGAACCGCTGGTTATTACCGCAATCCGAAGGCCACCACCGCGGTCATCACGGCGGATGGCTGGATGGATTCCGGCGATCTGGGTTATTGGGCAAATGGGGAACTTTACGTCACAGGCCGCCTGAAAGATTGCATCATCAAGTCAGGGCGCAACATCATCCCGCAGGAAATTGAGGCGGCGGCGGCGGAAGTTCCGGGCGTCCGTAAAGGTTGCGTGGCGGCTTTCGGCGCTCTTGATCCGCAAACCGGCACGGAGCGGCTCGTCGTGGTGGCGGAAACGCGCGCGACAGCGTCGGACGAGTTAAAGCGCATCGAAGAGGGAATTATCAGGACTGTTGATTCCGTCCTGGGGATTCCGCCGGACAAAGTGGCGCTGGTTGCCCCGCAAAGCATCCCCAAAACCAGCAGCGGCAAAATTCGCCGAACAGCAACGCGCGCACTTTATCTTGAAGGCCGGCTTTCAGGGCGTAAACGTCCTCCCTGGATGCAGATTGCGCGCCTGTGGCTCGAGAATCTGGGAAACGGGTTCACGCTCTTTCGCCGGAAGGCCATGGCTTGGGCGCATCGGGCGTCCCGCCGTTCCTATTTTGCCGCATTGGCTTATCTCGGCGGCACGACGGCCCGCGTTGCAGGCGGGAAAAGAGCCTCTGCTTTCATCATCCGGGTCACAGCTCGTTGTATCTTGCGCTGGGGCAACCATCAGATTCGTCTTGTGGGGCAATCGGAATTCGACAGAGGCAAGCCTGCCCTCTTAATCGCCAATCGCGCAGGGCATTTGGATCCGCTTGTCGCGGCGGCGCGCATTCCGTTTCCATTTCGGTTTGCGGATGGGGCCGTGCTTGGCGAACTTCCCTCGCCAGCCGCGTTTCTTCTGCGGATGCTTGTCGCTTCCCCCCTGGGTGAGCATCGAGAGCCGCCAGGCGGAACCATGCGTCAGCGAATTGAGCGTTGCTTGAAGGGGCAATTGAGCGTGGTAGTGCTTCCGGAAGGGCCGGTCGGCGCTCCGCCGGCGCGCTCTCGCTTCCGGCTGGATGCTCTCCATGCGGCTCTTGACACGAACAGCCCCATTTATCCGGTTTTATTCCATGGGACTGAAGGGCTGGCATGGCCGGATCGGAAATCGGAAGCGAGAACGCATAGCTCTGAGATCGGGATGGACGGCTCGAGCGCCGACGCTGCCCGTGACGGTCAGTCGCCGCGAGTGATTATCGGTGAGGCGATCCGCCCCGCGGCGAACAGCCATTATGATATGATCCTGCTACGCGAGCGCATCCGTGAAGCGCTGGCCAAGTTGTCGCACTCAACGCCCAGTTTGGAGTGAGTGAGATCAGATCAAGCGCTCTGCGACCGCTTGCTGATTGCGTGCACGAAACGGCCCCTAAGGCTCGGCGGATGATGGATTAAACGGGTAATGGACTGAACGGGATGACACGAATGATCCTGCGGATTCTTATTTGTTTCCTTTTAGGTTCTATTCCCTTTGCCGTGCTGGCCATGGCAGGGTCAGGGATCGACATCCGCAAGGTAGGGTCAGGCAATCCCGGGTTTAACAATGTCTTGCGCGTCAGCAAAGGCCGCGCTGTGGTCGCCCTGCTGGGTGATATGGGAAAGGGGATTGTCGCGCTCCTTCTGACCTACCACGCTGCGGATCCCATCTGGCAGGGATGGGTCTTGGGCTTCGCCGCTATTGCCGGACACTGCTATTCTCCCTGGCTGAAGTTCAAAGGAGGAAAGGGCATTGCGACTTCAGCCGGGGTGATGCTGGTGCTTTATCCGCTCTTTGCAGTGGTATCCCTCACCTACTTCGTGGCGGCGCGCATGTTTGGCGGCAAAGTGATGGAATGGAAAGAGGCCGGGGCGATCGCGTCGCTTTCTTCCTGGTTCCTCTTTGTGCTGCTCATGATTTTCTTCCGGAGCAATACGGATGCGCTCTGCGCGGCGGGCATTGCAGCGTTTCTCTTCTGGCGCCACAAAAAAAATCTGCGGCATATTTTTGCTTACAAGATGAGGGCGCCCGTTCCGAGCCAGTCCAGGCGCTCCTCGGTGATGGATCGCGACTGAAGTGCAATGACATTTAGCAGTGATCGAGATGGTTTGCAACTCTGAACGCTTCCGGCTGACGATTCACGGCGCGGCCTCGACAGCCCTTTCCTCCTGAAACCGAGAGCTCTTGCGATTGAATTCAAGCGCCGGGAATTGTCGGATTGCTGCTGAACTTCCCTCTTTGCCATGCCTGACCCCAAACGAATCGCATTTTATGATTTCGACGGAACGCTGGTTTCAAGCAACATCGTCACCCGATATGCATTTCTTGTGCGACACCTGCCATCGCGAGCCAGGGCGATTTGGAAATTTTCCAGACTGGTGGCAAGCGTTCCGACCTATCTTCTATTGAATCGTTACTCGCGTCGTCTTTTTAATGAAACTTTCTTTCGCGAATATGCCGGGATAAAGAAAGCGTGGCTCGAAGAACAGAGTGAGTTGCTGTTTGAAGAAGTGATTCGGCCCAGCATCTATCCGGGCGCGAGAGCGCTGGTGGACCGAGATCGTGAACAGGGCTTTTATCTGGTGTTGGTCACGGGCGAACTGGATTTTGCGTTGGGTCGGGCGGCCCGTTATTTTGGATTCGACCAACTCGTTTGTAATTCCCTGGTTTTTGAGAACGATGTCGCCACGGGAAAGGTAGCCGAGCCATTGATTGCAGAAGAGGAAAAGGTGAAAGCAATGTCCCGGATCTGTAAGGCTCGGGGAGTGAGCCTGACGAAAGCCAAAGCATATTCGGACAGTTTTTCGGATGCCTCCATGCTGGAGGCCGTCGGCATGCCTGCGGCGGTGAATCCCGACGGGCGGCTGAGAAGGTTGGCGGCCCTGCGCGGCTGGCCCGTGCTCAACCTGAAAAGTCCGGGCAGTTCTCCCATTGCGATGGAGCGAGGAAACCATGTCCACATATCTTGACACGCCTCATGCGGCGCTTGAGCGGCTTCTGGAAGCGGCAGACTCGGCGCCCAACGCGGTGGGCCGCAACGCTCTGGTTTCTTCGGAGGGGTGTGTAGTCCATCTCGAAAAAAACTCCGCGCCGCGCCTGATGTGGTACGGCGAGGACCTGTTGCAGGTGAAAATGCCTGCGGGCACCCGCGTGGTTTACCCCCGCCCGACCATCCGTCCTCTGCGCGACCGGAATGCGGCCATTCGCTACGCCCTGGCTCATCCGGAAGGCATGGAACCTCTTGAATCTCTGCTCAAGCCCGGCATGAAGGTGACCATTGCCATTGATGATATCTCGTTGCCGCTGCCTCCCATGAAGCGTCCGGACATCCGCCAGTCGGCGCTCACGATCCTGCTGGAAATGCTCGTCTCCAAGGGAATTGAAGATTTCCACATCATTATCGCAACCTCTTTTCACCGGCGGATGACCCCGGCGGAAATTAAACGCGCTGTCGGCTCGCGCATTTTTCGCGCTTATTACCCCCATCGCCTTTATAACCATGACGGCGAAGCGCCTGACGGCATGGTGGAACTGGGCATGACAGACCACGGCGAACGCGTCCGCATCAACCGCCGCGCAGCCGAATCCGATCTCCTGATTTATGTGAACATCAATCTGGTGCCGATGGACGGCGGCAACAAGTCCGTGGGCGTGGGGCTTTGCGATTATCCCGCGCTTCAGGCGCACCACACGCCGCAGACCATCCTGGAATGCGACTCTTATTTTGACCATACGCGTTCCGCGATGAGCCGCTCCTGCGATCGCGTGGGGAAGATCATCAATCAGCATCTGAAGGTATTTCATATCGAGACAGTGCTGAACAATGCCATGTTCGATCCCCGCATGGCTTTCTTTGTTAAAAATGAAGACCATCATTCGCCTTACGATCGGATGATGTTTGCCCTGGCGCGGTCGGGCTTGCGCAGTCTTCCCCGCGCGACGAAAAGGAAACTGCTCTTTGCGATTCCGGCTTCCTATGAAATGATTGCGGTCCATGCCGGAGCTACCCTGCCGGTGCATGAAAAAACTCTGGCGTACTGCTATGCCCAGTATTGCGTGCCGGTCGAGGGACAATCCGACGTTGTCGTCTACGGCATCCCCTTCATCTCGCCCTACAATGTGAACTCCATCCTCAACCCTCTTCTGGTGCAGGTGATGGCGCTCGGCTATTTCCACAACATGTATCGGGGCATGCCGGTGGTAAGGAAAAACGGCGTTCTCATCCTGACGCATCCGCTTTACGACGAGTTTGACCTGCTCCACCATCCGTCTTATATCGAATTCTTCCACCGCCTGCTGCCGGAAACGCGCGATTCCTTTGAATTGCAACGCAAATACGAGGCCGAGTTCGCCCATAACCCGGAATATATCCGCATGTATCGCGCGGGCAATGCCTATCACGGCGTGCATCCGTTTTACATGTGGTACTGGGGCGAAAATGGCCGGGCGCACGTGAGCAAAGTGATTTGCGTGGGGGCGGAATCAAAGCGCGCTGCGGAGTTGATGGGGTGGGATACGGCGCCCAACATGGAAGAAGCCCTGGCCATGGCGGAATCGCACGTCGGGCACAAGCCCAGCGTCACCCTGATGCATTTCGCGCCTATCCTGATGGCCGACGTCGGAGCAGCGCCGCAGCGCGAGTCTTAGTGAATTGGTAAAAAACGGTTATGGATTCTGTCATTCCGAGCGAAGCGAGGAATCTCGCTCTGCAATTAAAAGGCTTGTGAAATTTCTTGTCGCCTTTGGTTCCCTGGAATGACAGATCGCAGGAGTTTTTCAGCAACCGGGTTGACATTCAATCGCTGACGGGCTGCCATTTTCTTCCGCTGGCCGAAGATGCTGCACGATGACCTGCCGCTCTCATCCATGAAAATCATCCTCATTACAGGCGCCACGGGTTTCCTGGGTCAACACCTTGTCGAGCAACTGAAAGCGCAGGAAAACGGAACCACTCTCAGGCTGCTATGTCGCGGCGGAACGCGCTTCGAGGGCGAAACGCGCATTGAGACTGCCCGCGGCGACATTACGCGCGCTGAAGACGTGCTACGCGCGGCGCAGGGGGTGAGCGAGATTTATCATCTGGCCGGAATCGTCTCCCGCAATCCTGCCGATCAGGAAATCCTCTATCGCACCCACATCGAAGGCGCCCGCCATATCTGCGAAGCGGCTCAGAAGTGCGGTGCGAGCAAGGTTGTCATGGTTTCCTCCTCCGGAACCATCGCCGTAGGCCATGAACCAATAGCCTACAATGAAGAGTCCGATTATAAGAACGAGATTGTGGCGGAGTGGCCTTATTACCTGAGCAAGATCTTTGCAGAAAAACTGGCTCTGGATTTTGCTCGCCGATATCCGTTGCCGATTGTCGTCGTTAACCCCAGTCTGATCCTGGGACCGGGGGATGATCGCCTGTCCTCGACCGGCGACGTGGCTCTGTTCCTGGAGGGTCAGATTCTGGCAATTCCTCGTGGCGGCCTGAATTTTGTGGACGCGCGCGATGCGGCGAGCGGCCTCATTGCCGCCATGCGCCACGGCCGGCCGGGCGAGCGGTACCTGCTGGGCGGCGCGAATTGGACTTTTCGTGAATTAATCGAAAATGTGGCGCGACTCTCCCGCCGCCCGGTTCCAAAGTTTGAGCCCTCGCTGAAACTTTCGCTTTGGAGCGCGCGCCTGTTTCGGCGGCTCTTCCCGCTGGTCGGCAAGTCATTCCGGCTGGATGATGCTTCCATCAAAATGTCGGCTCTGTTCTGGTACTGCGATTCCACCAAAGCCCGCAAGGAGCTTAACTTCGGAACGCGTGATCCATTGGAAACTTTGCGTGATACGGTGGAAGACCTTCGCGCGCGACTCCGAACATAGCGACAGCCGAACGTTCGAAAACATAACTCAGCGCGCTGCATCAATGAATCTATGGCATCAACGCGCAAAATTGCGGCTATCGTCAACCCTCATTCGGCAGGCGGCAGGACCGGCAAAAGATGGCTATCAATGGCCCGTCGCCTGGAAGAAAAGTTGGGGCCTATCACGGCGCGGTTTACGGAACACAGCGGGCACGCCATCGAATTGACCCGCGAACTGCTTGGACAGGGATTTGATTTGATCGTTGGAGTAGGCGGGGATGGGACATTCAATGAAATCGCCAACGGGTTTATGGCCGGAGATCAGTTGGCGTGTCCTGCCGCTTGCATGGGGATTCTCCCCACCGGAACGGGAGGCGATTTTCAGCGCATGTTCGGGTTTTCAGGGCGCCGCGGGCCGGAAGATGCCATCGAAACTCTGATCACTGGCGAGCCTGCCTTGATCGACCTCGGCAAGGTGAAGTACACCCGCCACGATGGCGCACCTGCCGAACGGTACTTCGTGAATCTGGTCAGCTTTGGAATGGGTGGAGCGGTGGCGGCAGGGGCGAAGAATTTTCTGGTTCCGCTGGGCGGGAAAATTGCCTTTCTGTGGAGCACGTTTCGCGTGCTTTTAAGCTATCGAGGGAAAAACGCGCAGCTTGGCATTGACGGAAACAAGCCTACGGCCTATTGCGTGACGAACGTTGCAATTGGCAACGGGCGTTTCCACGGCGGCGGGATGCTTCCTTGCCCGACCGCCATGATGGATGACGGCATTCTGGAAGTCACTGTGATCGACTACATGAATATGTTCCAACTTCTCCGCGACATCCGCGTGCTTTACTCCGGTGAAATCTATACGCACCCCAAGACGCATCATTTCCAGGGCGCGCGAATCGAAGCCAAGGCCGAATCTCCCACAGCCATTGAAGTGGATGGCGAGCCGCTCGGCAGATTGCCGGTCGAGATCACGATTTTGCCGCGAAAATTACCTGTGATGGTGAATCCGTCGAATTTCCAGAAAGGGTCTTTACTTCGCGCCGAAGGGTAAACGCAGGCCGGATTGAACGGCAGCCAGCGCTTCGGGAAATGTCGCTGCCGTCACCGAGGCAGCGCGGTATTGCTTCAGGGCATCATCCCGCCGATCTTCCAGGTCGTAAATCCGTCCCAGGTAGATATGGGACCACGTCACAATCCGCAGGTTGTGAGCGACGGCTAAGGTCTTTTTAAAATACTCCTCTGCGATGTCTGGCTCCTGGGTGTTGCTGGCGGCAATGGCAAACCCGAATAACGCCCGTTCGCTTTTAGGATCATACTTTTCGAGCACCTGCTTAAAGACTGCCTTGGCCTGGTCGTATTGCCCGAGGTAAATGAAATTGTCTCCCTGATCGAGGAGATGATCCTTTTCGCTGGGCGCGGGAGCAGCCGCCACTTTCGGCGCAGGCTTGGGAGGAGCAAAGTGAACGTCCGCCAGCGTTTTCTCCATCTTCTTCAGATTAATTCCCTGAATCATCTGCTGGTAGTAGACGCTCATCGGGCTGTCCTGCTTCTCATATTCCTGCAGGGCGTTATAAAAGTAGGGAGTCAGAATCAGGCCGGAGGCGAGGTCATTCGCCGCCTGCTGAGGCGCATCTTTGGGTCTATCCATCCGCAATTCAACGGCGTGGATCAGGCATTCCGTCACCAGCAATGAGTAGTCATTTTTAAAATCCTGGCCCAGCGCCGGCGCCTTGCGAGCCACGGCCTGCAACGCAGCTTTCTGATGGATATCCGCCGCATATTTCACTGCCAGCGGATCAAGCAGAAAGTGCAGATATTGGTGCCGGATCTCTTTGAATCGCGGCCGGGCTGAAGGCGTAATCACCAGGTAATAGTTTTCACCATAAATGCGGGCCTGCACCTGCTCCGGAACCCCGAGCAGGCACAAGTAAATGTGATAAGTTCTGCCCAGGTAAGTTCCGCTCGGAAAGCGCAGGTAGGCGTCAGCCAGCGTTATATCCCTGCGGATGGTTTCCGAATATTGCCTGATTGCTTCCATGTACCTGGGCCGGAACCGGGCGTAGAGACCCTCGATATCCGCTTCCCGATAAAATGCGCGCAGCAGAGGCACAAGATTACGGAGGTCGCTGGCGTCAGGCGGAAGGTCTTCTTTGGGGATCGTAAAGTTGAATTTTGGAGGCGAGTCCAGAAGCAGCGCGAGCGAGACATACTGCCCGAAGTCCGTGCCCGGATCGTCCGCGCGATGACCCTCATAGAATTTCGCAATCTGAGGTAAAACTGGAATCTGTTTCCTGGCGAGTTCGCTGCGAATTTCCTGCCGGATGCTTTCATCAGCCTTGGCGTAAAGCCCCGTGTTATAACCTGCGGCGTTCAGCGCCGCTATGACCGTGAACAGCGTCTCGCTGGAATCAATGGTTACGCTAGCGCTCGATTGCGCAAGACTGCAAAGGGGCGCCACCGCACACGCAAGCCAGAGTATTCCCGCTGAAATCAGAAGTGATCGAAATGGAAATCGCATCCTTTGAAGTCGAAGCGCAAAGAATGTTACAAGGCTTTGGAGCGGGGATTCCCAGAAACCTCTGTGACGTGGGATCTTTGAGCGGACCGTTAACCTCGAATGGTGATTTGTCTTAATGCAAGGACTACTCTTCCATCCGTCGGCCTGCCAAACGCCATCGCAGGAGCGAAACGGCTGAAGTAAATCATCTGGTCCAGATGACGCATCAGTTCAGGCGAATGCTGCCCGGAGAGCACCTTGTAGCTCATCACCTGCCCATCCGCATCAATGTACGTCACCACAATCAGAGGTTTATCGCCCATGCTGAAATCGAGCGGCGCCAGGGCTACAACCTGAGGCGGCGTGACAAAAGAAAGCGGCACATCCGGGGCATTGTTAGGGGGCGCAACCTCCGAGCCCATGATCAGGCAGAAGCAAACGATGGCCACCGCGAGCCCCCCGGTGGCAGGCAGAAGTATGCTGCGAAACTGGTTGTCCAGACGCACCCAAAGCCGGCCCAGCAAATTGCGATTAAGCTCCTGCGAGACGCGCACCCTCAACCGCAAATCGGCTTCAGGCGGAACAGGTGAACGGGGCAAAGCGCGAAGCTCGCTTTTGAGCATTTGCGCTCGATCAAGCTCTTCCTGGCATGGACCGCAGTATCGAAGATGATAGCGGATCGAGAGCAAAGCCTCCTGCGAGCACAATCCGTCAACGTAGTCCGAGAAGTGCTCCCGAATTTCGAGGCATGACTCAAACATTTTCGCTGACCTCAGTTCTGTGGCGCCAGGCAGCCCGCCAACTTTCGCCTCAGAAGTTCGCGTCCTCGTTTCAGGCGGGACTTCACCGTGCCTTCCGCCACGCCCAAAATCTCAGCAATTTCTTCATACGAAAGGTCTTCGACCTCCCGCAAGACCACCACGGTGCGATAAGGCTCGGACAGGCTCCTGAGCGCCCGCGTCACCAGTTGCCGCCTTTCAGTTTGCTCCACAAGCTCATAGGGCGTTTCAGAAGCTCGGGCAGCATCAGCCGCCGCAGCCGGACGCTCATCATCAAGAGAACAAACTTCTCGCTGATGCCGTCGAAACCAGCTTCGCCGGTAATTCAGCGCCTCGTGCACGGCAATACGGTAAATCCACGTCTTCAGGCTGCTGCCGTTATGAAACTGTTTAATTCCTCGAATAATTTTCACGAAAATGTTTTGCAATACGTCCGCCGCATCGGATTCGTCCCGCATGATGTGACACGCCATGTTGTAAATCGGGTTCCGGTAAACAGCCAGAAGATATGCAAAAGCCTCCTCTGAGCCGGCGCGCAACTCTTCGATCAGGGTTGCCTCTTCCGCGTTCGCCGGAAGAACTCCGTCCAGCGGTACTGCAATCGAGCGAGCAATGTTTCCCATGCCTTAACGATACCAGTTCCAGGCTCAGCTCGCAATAAACGCTCCGCCGCCCGGCTCAGGACGATCACGATCAGCGGAATTCAAACTCTCTACAGGGATCACTCTGTTGCTCCCTGCCCTTATGCAACTTCGAACCTGTAGTTGTAGACACCTGAAGCCCCCATCTCGTTCCGGAAAATATGATTAAATGGCTGGGCATTTCGGTCGCAGAGCGGGTCAGCGGCCGTAGGACGCGCAAGCCGCCCCTTGCGCAACGTATCCTGGGTCCTGTTTTGGGTAGGAGCACGGGATATACAAGTCCGCGATGCAGCATCTGCCGCGACGTAACTCATTGTCTTGATTAGAGTTTTTTAATTTTTGGCTTGAAATTTTGTCTAAAATCAGATAGGCTTTTAGATATCCCCTCGACAAAATCCCCAAGGTCACGAGAAATGGACAGGCGGTAATTTAGATCGAGGAGAAGCGTTTTCTGAAGGAGGTTGAATGCTAAGATTCTTTGTCGGGCTTGGAGTGACGGCATTTGTAGCCATCTCCCCTCCCTCCCAGGCGAGTCAACCGACTTGCCTTCCGGTTTGCACCCGTGCCGCGATACATGCCGGTTCCAAAGATGGAGTTGCCACCTGGTATGGAGACGAATTCCAGGGAGGCCTAACGGCCAGCGGCGAAGTATACGATAAGAATGGTTTAACCGCCGCTCATCCCGATCTGCCTCTTGGGACTCAAATCCGGGTTACTAACCTCAAAAACCGCCACTCCCTGATACTCCGCGTCAACGACCGAGGACCTTATGTAAGGGGCCGCCTTCTGGACGTCTCGCGCGCAGCCGCGCGACGCCTGGGCTTCCTCAATTCAGGAAAAGCCTGGGTCCGCATTGAAGTGCTCAAAATTGCCAACCACCCTCAATATCACCTGGTCTGTCCAGGCGCCAGACTCTTCGCCCTGAACTGATTTTTCAACTCCACAGGAATGACCAGCAGTGACAGATGAAGGCTCAGCCTGCCTACTGCCTTCCGCTTTCTGCCTTCTCGATCACCCTTAAGTCATGTCCTCCCATCTCCTGAGGCTGCCCGGCTCCCATCACGCCAAGTAGTGTGGGAGCAATATCGGCGAGCGCGCCGCCTTCCCGAAGTTTGACCGTCTTCCCTTGCTCTGATACCAGAATGAAGGGCACAGGGTTCGTAGTATGAGCAGTATGAGGGCCGCCGGTCTCAGGGTCTATCATCAACTCAGCATTGCCGTGGTCTGCGGTTATCAGAATGACGCCGTTCCTGGCGCGGACAGCCCGATAGATATCACCCAGACAGGCGTCCACGCTTTCCACCGCCTGAATGGCAGCCTCAAGCTTGCCGCTGTGTCCCACCATATCTGCATTCGCAAAGTTGATGATGAGGACGTCAAAAGTCCCGTCATTTACCGCCTTGACGACCGTATCCTTGATCCCGAAGGCGCTCATTTCGGGCTTCAAGTCATACGTCGCCACCTTGGGTGACGGCACCAGGATGCGATCCTCACCCGGGTAAGCCTTTTCCACACCCCCGTTGAAGAAATAAGTCACGTGGGCATATTTTTCCGTCTCCGCGACGCGCAGGTTCCGCAGGTTCATTTCAGCCATAAGTTCCGCCAGGATATGGTTCAGCTCTTGCGGCGGAAAGACATAGGGCAAAGTAAAGGTCTTGTCATATCGCGTCATGCAGAGGTAATGAAGCTTTTCGGGGAAGTTGCGCCGCGGGAACGTGTTGAGGTCCGGCTGCGTCAGGGCGCGCGTGGTCTGCCGGGCGCGATCGGCGCGGAAATTGAAGAACATCACGGCGTCGCCGGTGTGGATGGCGGCAACAGGCTGGCCTCCAGCTCCTTCAGTGACGACAATCGGCAGCATGAACTCATCCGTGATGCCCTGATGGTAGAATTCCTTAACCGCTGCAATGGGGTCATTGGCTTTGTGGCCTTCGCCGTTCACCATGGCGTCATAAGCCTTCTGGATGCGATCCCAGCGATTGTCACGGTCCATGGCATAGTAGCGGCCCGTCACCGTGGCGATCTTGCCGATGCCATACTCCTCGATTTTCTGCTTCAAAGCCGCCAGGTATTCTGCGCCCCGTGTGGGAGGCGTATCGCGCCCATCCAGGAAGGCGTGGACAAAAACCTGGCTCACTCCGTTTTCCTTGGCCATGCGCAGCAGGGCGTAAAGGTGCTCCTGGTGCGAATGCACGCCGCCATCGCTCAGCAGCCCCAGCAGGTGCAGGCGGCTTGCGCGCGCATGCTGCATCAGTTCCACCAGTTGCGGCTTTTTGAAGAACTCGCCGCACTGGATTGAAGCGTCAATGCGGGTAATTTCCTGATAGACCACCCGCCCGGCGCCGATGTTTAAATGGCCGACTTCGGAATTTCCCATCAGGCCGTCCGGCAGTCCCACTCGTTCACCCGAGGTGTAGACCAGAGTGTGGGGATATTCGGCCAGGAGTTGCGAATAATGTGGCGTCCTGGCCAGGGCAATGGCGTTGGCATCGCGCTCGGCGCGGTAGCCCCATCCATCCAGAATGATTAAAAGAACAGGCTTAGGTCGTGGCATAGTCCTCTCAAATATAACCCGAGCGAAATACGGGGATTCTTCGCCTCGCTCAGAATGACAAGCGAATGGCACGGCTCAAGACCGTTTTTCAGTAACCTGCTCGAAGCCGTGGAAAGCCTGAAGATCACAAGGGCGTGGTTGCGGGCTGGCTGGCAGCGAGACCCAATTCATTGGCAATGCCGCGCATCGCCTGAATGCAAAAAGCGATGTGCTCTTCCAGTGGAATTCCTAACTCTTCAGCGCCGCGGCGGATGTCCTCCCGATTTACGGAACGCGCAAAGGCCTTGTCCTTCATGCGTTTTAACACCGACTTCGGTTCCAGATTCTCAATCTTATCTGGCCGCACCAGCGAGCAGGCGGTGATGAATCCCGCCAGTTCATCGCAGGCAAAGAGCGCCTGAGCCAGCCGCGTATCGCGCGGCACGCCGCTATAGTCTGCGTGCCCCAGAATGGCTCGCCGGACTTCTTCCGAATATCCCCGGGCTTTCAGAATCTCGCTTCCCTTCAGGGGATGGTCGGGAGCATTCGGATAAAGCTCATAGTCAAAATCGTGGATCAGCCCCACGCAGCCCCATTTTTCCTCATCCTCGCCGAACTTGCGCGCATAGGCTCGCATGCAGGCTTCCACCGCCAAGGCATGCTTCCTTAAGCTCTCGCTCTGGGTGTGTTCACACAACAGTTCCCACGCTGCCTCGCGATTCATCAATCACCTCGCATCCGACCAACGTTTGATTATATCCTACCCGCGTTGCACTGCTGGAAAGGCAGAAGAGTAACAACCCACTTGCTAATTTAGAGATCGTGCTCGCATACCTGAGAGGATCCAAACATGATGAGGAGATCGCGTCCTCGTATGCCGATCCCCATCATCGGCATACTGCTGATACAGGCTTATTATCCGTTCAGCTTCAGAGGGCACCGCGAGATGCTAACGCACTCCCAAATGGGTAGGTGAAATTGTCCCCGAACGTAGATAGAAATTTAAATTGAGAAGCACTCCCATCCACGAAGCACCGCCTGGACGCCTTATGCGACCGCCAGCGGGCGCACATCTCTTTGGATTTTCTCAAGCGATTCATCTTCGGCGCGATCCAATTCGTAACGCATTTGCAAATTAAGCCAGAAGTCGGGCGTGGTACCGAAGTAGCGCGCCAGACGCAATGCCGTGTCAGGCGTAATTGCGCGACGCTCGCGCACAACCTCGGCAATGCGCGTGACCGGCACCACGCAGATCCAGCGCCAGCCGGTTAACGCTCAGGCCATGAGGTTCCATGAAATCTTCGCGAAGAATCTCGCCCGGATGAACTGGTTTGATGCGTTTCGCCATATCTCACCCCCTAATGGTAATCAACAATTTCAACTCGTGAGCGTCCCCTCCCCGCCATACAGAACAGATGCGCCATTGACTGTTAATCCGAATGCTGTGCTGGCCCTTCCGGTCGCCACGAAGCGTTTCCAGCCGGTTGCCCGGAGGAGCCGCCAAGTCTTCGAGTCTTCTTGCCGCATCGAGCTGTCGGAGCTTACGAAGCGCGACGCGCTCGATGGCCTTAAATCTTTCGCTGCCTTCGCGATTGTGGAGCTTCTCTATGTCCCTGGACCGAAAGGACATAATCATATTTTTAAGCTATAACGCGATACGTTAAACGTCAAGCGCTTTTACCTCACCGCGCATGAACGCAAAGTCAGCCTCTCAAAAGGCTCCTGTCAGCGCCAGTTCGCCAAACCCCGACGGATCATGAAAGACTTTCAAACCGCACCAATCAAAGTAGTCATACTGCCCGGTTTCCGGGTCCTTGCCATTCACACAGAAATCAATGCCGATGGCGGTTTCGTTCTCGCGCGGCTCAAGGCCGATTTCCTGCCAGGGGATAGCCACCTCCACCACGTAGTGATAATCGTCCAGAATTTTCACCTCGTGTCGCGCCACACCGTTCCACGCAGGGTTGGCTTCGCCGGAAGGCGTGCCGCGGTCGTCATAAACCACGTTCAGGATGTTGATGTGATACGAAAAGTCGTCGGGCAGAAATTCTCGCGTGCGGTCTCGGTGCGGGTCGATGAGGAATTCCACGCCGTCATCCCACCAAAGGTTCTGGCCGTCGTGTTCGCGCACAACGGCCTGAAGCCGGGAGGAGAGCACATCGAAAGCAAGGTACAAGTCTCGAGAATCCCAGAGCGTATAAACCGTAGCTTGCCGCGGCTTCCCGCCCAGCGGCCGGCCTTGGAAGTTAACGAATTCTGCCCCTTGCCATTTGCCGAGGCTGCAATCCAGGACGAAAGCCCCATGGACGCGACGCGAACGAATGGTGCGCTGCGATGGTTGTGAATTCACCGGATAAACTCCTTGTCTGGTCGACTGAAGAAAATCTGCGAGGAAGCCGCATTCTTTGGACGCGACCCTTCCCGGAAATTGACACAGAACAACGCCGTCAGGCAAGATAAACTTCACTGATGAGTGAGAGGCCTGAAATCTGGAATTCCCTGCCCGCGCCAACCGGTGAGCCGCAGGTACGGGGCGCTCTTGCCAAGTTTCGAACTACGCTCGAAATGATCAAATTCGAGCACTCAGTCTTTGCATTGCCGTTTGCCTTGACCGGGGCGCTACTGGCTGTGCGCGGATGGCCCACCTGGCGGCAGTTGCTCTGGATCATTGTAGCGATGGTGGCGGCGCGCAGCGCTGCGATGACCTTTAACCGCATTGTGGACTTGAAGTTTGACGCCCTGAATCCTCGCACGCGCATGCGCCCTCTGATTACCGGCAAATTGAGCCTGCGCTTTGCCGCGAGCTTTACAGCAATCTCCTGCGCCATCTTCGTGTTGGCCGCATCGCAGTTAAATGCCCTGGCCTTCAGGCTCTCGCCGGCTGCGCTGGCAGTGCTCCTGGGATATTCCTATACCAAGCGTTTTACCTGGCTCTCTCACCTGGCGATTGGCCTTTGTCTCGGGCTATCGCCCATTGCTGCCTGGATCGCCCTGCGAGGTGATCTGAAGCTGGGCATCTTGCTGCTGGGCGGCGCCGTCACTCTTTGGGTGGCTGGATTCGATCTGATTTACGCCTGCCAGGATGTTGATTTTGATCGCCGCGAGGGACTTGAATCCTTTCCCAGTCGCTACGGCATCGCCGCCGCCTTGAAAGGTTCAGCAGCGCTGCATGTTCTGATGCTCGTCCTGTTAATCGCTGTAGCCAAGATCGAGCGTCTGGGGTGGCTTGCAGCCCTGGGACTTATCCTGGTAGCAGCTCTGTTGATCTATGAGCATCGCCTGGTGAAGCCTTCTGATCTTTCTCGCGTCAACGCCGCCTTCTTCACGATTAACGGGTATATCAGCATCTTGTTCTTCCTCACCTGGGCGGCAGACATCCTCCTCCGCAGGCAGGTTTAACCGCTCACTTCCTTTCGTTCACAATCGTCTTGCCAAATTTAAAAACGCATTTCACATACTAAAAATTAAATGGCGTAAGCTTAGGGTTCGTTCCTGAAAATTTGAGATTGCGATCTTATGCCTCCGAAATTAAGTCTTTTTGATTCTGTCATTTGTCGGCACGCAAAAATTTTAACAGAATCAGGCAGCGTAATGGAGACGAATGAGACAAATGAGAAAAATTTTCAGGCTGGGTAGACGGTATAAAACCTTAAAAACGAATTGGCTCTTCAGATTAAAACGGATTGAAGGGAATTACTGCATCGGGGTGGAGACTTCCATTTCGCGGAAGACAAGCGAATCAAAGATGGCGAGCACTTCCTTGCGATAACTGACCATACGTTCCACCGTAGCCCGATACCACGGGTCGCTCAGGGCCAGTTGCTGCCAGCGATTCAGTACCTCAGGAGGGACATCAATATCGGCTCGGAGTTTCTGGAGGGGATGACCGCGCAGAAAGAGTCCATAAAAGAAGGCGGCTTCGTGCCGAGGCTCGGTTAAATTGGGTTCAGGAACTAACATAAAAATCACATAACATCTTTCCCAGTTCATCCGGAATGCAAATAAAGGGTAATCCCACACCTCAATGCACCCAGGCGCCGTAAATAAGTACGAAACCATATGGTAAACCCTTTGTCAAGCCCTCAGGCAATAGCCATGCGGGTACGGGAAGCCCGGAAGGGTCAGGCATGTGCTGAAGCTAAACCATAAAAACTTCGAATTTGCAATAGGGATAAGGGGCGGGGTAACATAAGGTTTCAGCGAGCATCACCACAGCGTCTGTAGCAAAAAGCAAAGTTCATGATCCTAAACAAGCTGCGAATCGAAGACGCCGCTCTGAAGCCCATTGCCGACAAGGTTTTTTCCGGCGAGCGCCTGACGTTTGAAGACGGCCTTGCGCTCTTTCGCTCAAATGACCTCCTGGCTATCGGTTACCTGGCGCACCACGTCCGGCAGAAGCTGCACGGCAATCGAACCTATTTCAACGTGAACCGGCACATTAATCCCACCAACGTCTGCGTGGCAAGTTGCCGTCTTTGCGCGTTTGGGCGCAAGGCAGACGCTGCGGGAGCCTACACGATGTCGCTGGAAGAAGCTTTCCGAGTGGCCGGCGAAGGGTGGACCGAGGCAATTACGGAATTCCATATTGTCGGCGGGCTTCATCCTGATCTGCCGTTCGACTACTATGTGGACTTGATTCGCGGCCTGAAAGAACGCTTCCCCACAGTCCATCTGAAGGCTTTCACGGCGGTTGAGATCGCCTATTTTTCCCAGAGAACCCACTTGAATTACCGGCAAATCCTGGAAAGGCTCAAGGAAGCTGGGTTAGGGTCGCTGCCGGGTGGCGGCGCTGAGATTTTCGCTCCGGCCACGCGTCGCAAAATCTGCGACCACAAAATTGGCGCCTATGCCTGGCTGAAGGTGCATCGCACCGCCCACGAACTGGGGTTGCACTCGAACGCCACCATGCTTTACGGCCACATCGAATCGGACGAAGACCGCGTCGATCATCTCTTGCAGCTTCGCAAGCTTCAGGATGAGACGCGGGGTTTTCAGGCCTTCATTCCCCTTAAGTTTCATCCCGCCCACACGGAACTTGGCAAGGACGTGGACTATCGCGATACCACCGGCTTCACGGATTTGAAGAATGTGGCCGCAGCCCGGCTTCTGCTTGATAATTTCCCTCACATCAAGGCTTATTGGATTATGTTGACGCCTCGCGTGGCGCAAGTGGCGCTGCGCTTTGGGGCGGACGATCTTGACGGCACGGTGGTCGAAGAAAAGATTTACCACGATGCCGGAGCCGCCACGCCCCAAGTGATGACCCGCCAGCAACTCATTCGCCTCATTCGGGAAGCGGGACAGGAGCCTTGCGAGCGCGATACGCTCTATCGTCCCGTCACGCGCACTGAGACCACCGTGGTCGTTCAGGCTTGAAGAGCTCTCTCGAAAGTCACCCATACCGGCCATTCCCACGAATTAGCCTTCGCCATGCGGCTCAGCGTGGATGCTGACCTTGACAATTTGAGGAAATTCTTTGCGGAACTTAAACTCCAATTCATCGGTGATTTCGTGGGCGCGCGAGAGGGGCAAGTGAGGGTCTAAGGTGCAGTGAACGCTGACCACGATGCCATCTTCCATCTGATGGACGACTAATGCGTGGCAATCAAGCAATCCCGGAGTCTTCTTCGCAATAGCGAGCAGTTTCTTTTCCATCCCGTCTTGCAACCAGGCAGCTTCCCGGGCCCGTTCCACCCGATTCCGCATGGGCTCGATATGAACGTTCACCTCATTGACTTCGGGAATTTCCCGCTTGATTTCTGTTTCGAGTTCCGTAGCCTTTTGATGGGCGGCCTCCAGGGTTAAGCTTGGATCGAGTTCCAGATCGAGATTGAGATTCACTTTCCCCTTAACCTCCAGTGGGGTGACGTCGTGGATCTGAAAGTTATTGCGATGGGCCACGGCGCGAATTTTTTCAACCAGATTGCCTGCTGAAGGCTTCTGAGGCGTGAAATGGATGACGATATCGGCGCCTGGGAACAATTCGCGGACTTTGGATTCCACGACGCCTTCAACGGCCTGAGCGTGTTCCAGCGGAATGTTGCTTTCGAGCATCAGGTCCAGATCCATGAAGATCTGATTCCCACTCTGGCGAACCCGGATGCGATCATGCTTTAGAACCCCAGGGACCCCGGAAATGGCCTTTGCAACCCGGCTGGAAATTCCGGCCGGAGCGGCATCCATCAGAGCGTCGAGGGTTCTTTTGCCCAGACGGAGGCTGATGTAGATCGTAAGGCCCGCCACCACCAAAGCGGCCACCGGGTCCGCCGCGCGCAGCCAAAGGATTCCTCGGTGCTGGGAAATCAGAATAAGAATCAGACCGAGGATCACTGCGCTCGAACTATAGATATCGGTCGAAAAATGCAATGCATCCGCTTCGAGCGCCTGGCTGCCATACTTCCGCGCCGTGCGGAAAAGGGAGCGGGAACGAAAAACATCCACTAAGATTGAAATCGACATCACCGCAAAGGCCCAGAAAGAAGGATACACGTGGACCTCGTTAAAAACGAGGCGATGGATGGCTTCGATGACGATCCACGTGCAGGCGACCAGCAGCAATCCCGTTTCCACGAAAGCCGAAAGGTGCTCGAACTTTCCGTGACCGAAGGGATGAGAGGAATCGGCGGGTTTATCCGCCAGGCGCACTGAAATGTAGGTGACCAGTGCGGCGACAAGGTCCAGAGCGGAATGCGCAGCCTCGGAAAGAATTCCAAGGCTTCCCGTCAGCAGGCCGACGGCCATTTTGAGACCCGTCAGGAGAGCCGCTGCAAAGAGAGATGCCAAGGCAACGGCCTGCTTTTCCCGAGTGGGGACTTCAGGCTCCAGTGGGCCAAGTGAATTGAGCATTGATTTCTCATTATAGACCTTCCACAGGCCAATGGAGAGCCGTGCGGGATTTTGACGGCGCAAGTGTAGCGTAACTGAATCTGTGACCCATCTCGACTTTGACAACCTTAAAAACGGAACTTCAGTCGAACCTGATAGGTGCGCGGCGCGATGAAATGTGTGCCGCTGAATGTGGACAGGAAGTTATAGAGATCCTCGCTGTTCGCCAGGTTGATCACCGTAAACTGCAAGTCTGCCTTATAACGATCCGTGTGAAAGATATTGTCCATACCGATTCCGAGATCAAAGAGATGACGCCCCGCGATGCGGGGCGGGTTTGTATCAGGATTAAAGGTTCCCGGCGCCGGGATCACCAGGCGCGTGGCGCCCCACTGAGGATAGAGCAGATTGCAGGAAGTGATCGGGTTGGTCAGAGTCGCAAAGTCGCTGCCGCAATGGAACCCGATCGCCGACTGTTGATCCGCATCCAGCGCCAAAGCAGAGGCGAGGTCGGGTACGGAGCCCGCAACCAAGCCGCTGTCATACCGCCAGGTAAACGCCACCCACGGCCCGCGCTTCGGAAATTGATATTGGAGGTGAGAGGATTGTTCAAAAACCTCGTCGTGATCGATACGGAACACCTGGGTGTCGATCGGACTATTGAAGATCACGCCCCCGCTTTCGGGAGGAAAGTAGCGGGCTCGCGTATGTCCCATCACAGAATAGGCGGTGAGGCCGTGAAAGTTTGTCAGGTTGATCCGGCCTCCGATCCCGTCGATCTTAGACTTCTCCCAGGTAATCGGAAACGTCAGCGGAGTGTTGAAGAGCACATCGAAGTCATAGGCGTTGTGCGTGAGCTTATAAAAATAATCCACGTCCACAACCGCCCAGCGTCCGATTGCCTGTTCAAGCCCGGCGCTGTATTGATTTCGTCTGCCGGGTTGCAAAGGCGAACTCGCAAAGGCTCCGAAGACGTTAGTAGCAAGCCCCCCGGCGCCAGTTTCACTTGAGAGAATCAGATTCTCATTGTACGGAGTCTCCAGAAAACGTCCGTAAGACAACCGCAGGATTGTGTTGGTGCGCTTGATCCCGTATGCCACGCCGGCTCGCGGTTCCAATTGGACGGCCCGGCTGATTCCGTCATACCAGTCGCGG
>Ga0070737_10002223_pt1 | contig 24081 bp, 55 predicted proteins | sample Coa_R1_10_FD_66438 | JGI IMG/M metagenome (GOLD analysis project Ga0070737, IMG submission 66438) | Surface soil microbial communities from Centralia Pennsylvania, which are recovering from an underground coalmine fire - Coalmine... | ecosystem: Environmental > Terrestrial > Soil > Unclassified...
ATAGTACCTCCAGCACGAGCGGACCATGTACCACCGAGAAGCTGTGCTCGCGTAATCGGATCGAGCTCCATTAGCGAGCGACGGTACTCCTCACGTGTGAGGTGAGGGTTGTCGTCCAGCTTGGCCGGAACGAAGATGCGCTTCTTGGCCTTCCCCTCGACGAGGAAGCGTTGTCGCACCCACGAATGTCCGACACCTCCGGGGTTCGACGCCCCGCGCATTCGTAGTGGAATGTTGACGGTTGCTCCTCGCCTCAGACGAGAGAAGAGGTAACGGTACTGTGGCTCCGTGAACTGCGTCAGCTCATCGAAGCCAACGTACTGGAACTCCGCCGACTGGTAGCGGTACTTGTCGTTCTCGGACTGCAAGTATCCGAACGTGACCGTTGCACCGCTCGGGAAGTGCCACGTCTTGGTGTCATCCTCCCACTTGGCATCCGTCGGCTTGAGCCACGCCATGGAACGATCCATAATAGCGCCCGGAAGGGACAAGTCGGCGTACGTGCGTCGGAGAAGCAGGGCAGCGTACCCCGGCGTATCCACGTACTGAAGCGCTCCCATCAAGAGCGCGTCCGACTTGCCACCTCCCGCGGCCCCCCCGTACAGCGCCTCCAAGACGTCGAGCAACAGAAAAGCCGACTGTGGAGGCGTTGGCGTGTGTACCCAGTACGGAGACGACTTCGGCGTCAAGGCCTGCGCTAGCTCGAGAAGCTCCTCATCCGTGAGCTCGTCGAATCTCGCGAGGTCAACTTGCGTCGGTATCACAGTCGTCTCTCTTGCACAGGGTAACTACAGCTCTTCTGCCGGAGTTGCTGACGTGGTCTCCGACCCCGCAGAGGTCGTCCCCGTTGCCGTTACAGGGGCCCCACTCGCGGGCTGCGCTTCGGCGGGGGTCGAAGCCGCCGACTCAGTCGGGGTCGGAGACGATGTGTGGGTGAAGTCCACAGTGAACACGCTGCCACTGGCGAGATGCGCGGGAAGAGTCCCGTCACCTCGGAGTGCGATTCCGACGGTGGTGATTCCGTCGCCGAAGTCGCTCACGTCTTGCGCGTGCATGCCTGCTTCCCACGAGCCAGCGTACTGCTGAGCGTTGGAAACCTGGAACTTGGCTTGAGGCATTGTGCCTCCCTCCCTTGGTCACGGTCAGTAGCGAGTGCTACTTGACGTTCATCTTCGGATACTTGCGCTTGACGCGCCCTTTCAGTGCTGCGAACTGCGATGGGGACAGGTACCGCTTCCCGTACGCCAGAGCGTCACGTGCTCGCCCGGGCGTGTCGATCGGGTAGTTTCCTGACTGCGACTTGGCCTTTCCGTGTGCCTTGCTAGGAACGCCGAAAGAACTCGTTGGCAAGTTCTTTCGCCGAGACGCCGTCATCGGCGGACTCTTCTTGACCGTCCGCGATGTCCCCGTCCTCTTCGTCGCTTTCGTCGCTTTCGTCGCTTTCGTAGTCCGCATCGCCTTCGTAGCTGCCATCCTCGACCTCCTCAGTGTCGATGACTCCACTGGAACCCGTTGGGAGAACTCCTGCAACTGCCAATCGCTCGACGATCTCCTTCAGACCGGTGCGATCAACCGTCACTTCGTGCTCGACGTGTGCGGCCCCCTCTAGGCGCACAACAGTCTCGCGCGGTTTGTCTCCCCACCGCTCACTGAAGCGCCGCTTGAGAAGTGCCTCCGCAGCTCGCCAATCGCGATCCGTTGCTGCTCGCCACTCCTCAACCAGCTGTGCTTCCGCGGAAGCCTCTGCACGCTGGACTTGAAGAACGAACTCGGCAATGTCCATCGGACACTGCGGTGTATCTGCAGCGTCGATCCAGGCTTGAACGACGGACGGACGTACACCTGCACGGCGAGCAGCCGTCTCGAGGTGCTGCCCCATCTCGACCTCGTTGAGGAAGAGGCGACGGACTAGGTCCGGAAAGGAGTCTCGCAGCGACGTCCAGTCGATTGCTCGAACACGCGGCAGAGCGATGACGGTCGTGCCAGTCGTTCCTCCGCTATCCGAGGGCGTAGACATCCGTTGATCGAGACCGTTGACTATCGACTATCGACTATCGACCGCGACGCCTGCGACCGCTGCCACTCGCGTTGCCGAACGGTGAACCTGTGCTCGACACGCGAGGCTGTGCAGAAGACGATGTGGCGTCTCGTCCGAGGCGGGAACCATCGAGGTCGACCTTCGTCTCGGAACGCAGAACAGTTCCGCCCGTGATAAGCGGAGTGTCGTCCGTCGTCATGGAGTTCGGTGCTCCCGACGGCACAGGAGTGCCGGAGTAGCCCTGCTTGGTTCCACTCGGTCTGAACGTCCCACGAGTCCGACCTCTGTCATCCGCGTCACCGTCCGTACCAGCAGAGTTGCCTCCACCTCGAGCGAGTCCTGGTGTCCGTGCACTCTTGCCACGCTGTTGAAGTGCCATTACGGTAGAACCTCCGTTCCCGTTGCATTGGCGTTTCCGGTGTACGTTGTGAGCTCTTCACCGTTTCCAGCCAGTGCACCGAGTGCTGCACCTGCTGATGCAGCTGCACTCTGGACTCGAGCCTTATGCGCTGGCGTGACTGAGGAGACGCCCGACACTTGCGACGGCGTACGTCCCGCCCAGTCACCGCTGAAGTTGGCTCCCATGTTGGCTCCCGGTCCTGTTGTGACGTTGAGAGCACCTGTTGTGTCAATGGAACTCACTGAGTTGGATTATATAGAGAGCGTCACCGTGAATCAAGAGGGAGACTCGGTGAAAGTGGGAGTTTCCAGTGAAAAACTCGGGAAAGTGGTGAGTTTCGCCCAAAAACTCGTACTTGCCGCGGGCTGCTACTGGGCGGACCCGCGTCGCCGCGTCGCTTTTGACGCCCGGGGCGTCCCGCGGGGGGTCGCGTCCCCTCCGGGGTCGCGTCGCGTTCCGTCCCCTCTCGGTCGACCTCCGTCTCCTCCTCTCACACGACCTCCTCCTCTCCTCCTCCTTCACCACTCGTTTCACGACGTTCACACTTCTTCACACTTCACGTCCTTTCACACCGTTCACACCCTCCGTCCACGGAGGTCACACTCACCAAAAAAAAAATTCCCAAGAAGTTAGTGAAATCACTTGATTTTTCCGTCGCACTCCATTATAATACATGTATAGGAAAGAAGAAGAGAGAAACACTCTCTCGCAAACGGAAAAGGGGAAAAGCAATGGCAATGTCCGAAGCACAGAAGCAGGCGATTCGGGAGTCTCTGAAGAAGTACTACGAGACGCACTCCGGTCCGCGCACCGGGATCGCTTGCGCGGACGAAACGAAAGCGAAGATCCGGGACAGGTTGAAGGAGTACTACGCAACGAACCCGGGACCGCAGACGGGGAAGCCGATGTCGGACGAGACGAAGGAGAAGATCCGTCAGGCCATGCTGCGACGCAGCCAGCCGCAGACGAAGGCGAAGGCGAAGCGGAGCTGAGCCAGGAGGTCGAGCGCCAGACGGTCGGGTCTGGCGCTCGCACTCCGCACTCAGACGATGCGGAAACGGAAAGGGGACAGCAGATGAGGAAGCTCGCACAGGTCAGGGACGCAGACCGAGACCGCTCGGACGAGATCGACACGGACGATCGGATCTACCTCGCGGAGCTCGCAAGGCAGTGGGCACTGCGGTCACTGAACGAGAGGCCGGCACTGGTCACGTACTGAGCCAGCGCCAGAAGAGAGGGACGGTCGGGTCCCTCTCTTCGAGCGCGCACTCAGAGCGAATGCGCGGTAACGGAGAGGGGCAGGTCAGATGAAACGGTTGGTGCAGGTCTTCGAACTCACAGAAGACACGACAGAGGAGGTGTGCGTTCGGACGGAGTGTCTCACGCTCACCGAGACGGTTCAGAAGTTCGGTCGGTGCGAGGTTCTCACGTCGGAGGGAACACAGCTTCGGGTGTGGGTCTGATGAACGGACACGTTCTCTTCGGTCACTGGTGGCACTTGTACGTCATCGGTCACTCGTTCCTTCTCGGTCACTGGTGGTTTGCAGACGCGGTGTTGCACTACCGGTAACCGGGAGGGAACGGGTCGGCATACGTACAACTGTAAAGGAACAAACGAAACGGAAAGGGGAAGTAACAGTGGGAGTTACGGTAACGCAGTTCCAGGGACCGACTCACAGGTTCGAGACGGTCGGTCAGTACATCGAGGGGGAGTGAAGGTGAGAAAGTCCGTTACGTTCACCGCGTGGGCGTTCGTTACACTGCCTGAGGACGCGGAGTATCCCGAAATCGAACAGGCGGTCACCGACAAGTTCGGAGACGTCCTAGTCGTCGTCAGCATCTCGAACGTGGAGGTGGTAGAGGAGTGACAACACCCGTTGCAGAGGCTTCGGCACTGGCACCGGTGATCGAATACGCGAAGGCGGTGTTCGAAGACGAAGCCAGAACGGCTCGCCCAGATCGAGCACGTCTCCGATCGAAGTAGACGGGGACGACGTCTACGGCGTTCCGTACTTCACGATCAAGTTCAGGACAGGTGAGGCTCTGGAGGTCGAGCGACTGGTTCAGCTCTAGGAGGTAACGGTGTAGACCGAGGAGGCGGCCGACGCTCAAGAACAGCCAACTGGTGTGGGAGAAGCCCAGACCCGGGGATGGTACCTGTCCAAACTAGCCCGTCGCTGCGACCGACCGTTCCTGCACAGGAGGCACCGGTGTCAGGCATGCCACTGGTACAGGGAGCTGTGTAGGGTCCTGAACAGGGTACCGAGTCGCGGTGTCTGGCGGTAGTCCCCGCATCGGAACCAGCTCCGCATCGGTTCCGCATCGGTTCCGCATCGTGGCTGCATCCTCGTCTGGCCCGACTGTAAATCAAGGCGCACCCAGTTCCACAGCCGGTTCCAGTCGGCTCCCAATTCCCTTGAGAGATCACGCTATCGATATGCTAAATCAAGCTTCTGTATCCCGGACGCCCGAAGAGGAGAGAAAATAAGGGAGAAAAGGAGAGGAGAGGGCAGGGGGGAAGACGGTCCTTGATTTAGCATATCTATTCCGGTGCGCGCCTATCAATAAATCTTGGAACGCACTTGATTTCGTGAGGCGCTTCCATTATAATCTATACATGGACAGCCACACACAAACGACTCAGTGCCCTAGATGCAACTCCAGCACAGTCGCAAATACCGACTCCTTCCACGTCTGCATCGATTGCGGCCACTCTTGGACAGATGCTGCGTCCACAAACTCACCTTCTCAAACGCCAGATGTCTAGACCGCAAACAAACACACAACCACACGTCATTCGCCGTCATCTTCGGTACGATCACGGCATCACATACGACACACCGGACCTGTACACCCAACTCCGTTTGCGTGACATGCACCTGGACGAACACGAAGGCAACCTCCGCAACGTTTTCATGCCGTTGCCGGAGTTCGGAGGCAAGCCGCATCGACACACGGGTCCGCATCGGCGAGCCACAGACTACCTCACCGGAACGAAGTCGAGAGGACGTGGTGATGGTGAGTAACTTTTCACTTGATTTCGTGAGCGCTTTCCACTATAATAATAGTATGGAGAACCAACACTCCAGCTACAAACACACTCACTCTCAGTGGGTAACGGAAAGGGGAACAGGCAATGGTAGTAGAGGACACCGAGCTGGCGATGACAGTCGTCAAGCTCTGCCCACACTGCGGGTCGGACTCCGTCAGGATCTGGACGCCGGAGACATTTCCGATGCAGGACAACGAGCAGTGGATGAAGTGTGACCACTGCTTCAGAGAGTTCTACGACTGGGAAGCCGTCGACTCACTCTCGGACTTCTACCAGTTGCAGCTCGAGGAGGTCGAAGTCTGATGCCGAGTAGTGAAGACGTTGCCATTGCCGTTTGGCCAGATCGTGGCTTCCGCCCACAGTCAATCGTCATCACGACCGAGGACGGCAACCAAGCCTCAGTCAGGTTCAACCGCCTCGACAACGGCGAGCTAGAGGTCGTCGTCTACGTCTACACGCTCAGACCAACACAGGTCGTCGTAGTGGACGAGGCAGGACGCGACTGGAGGGTGCAGCCGTGAGCAAGAACAAAGGTCAGCCAGTCAAGATTCGGAAGACGTGCAAGCATCCTCTCCGTGTCTTCAACAAGTGCAAGAACTGCCCGAGGAGGTGACATGCAGGGAACTCCAGAGTACTACGAGGATCAGACTCATCGCTGCCTGGAACAGGTGGAGCACGCCCCAACCCCAGAGCTGAGAGACGCCTACTTCCGTGAGGCACAGGTGTACGCGACGTTGGCACAAGCCGCGGCCATGGAGAGCATCTGGCGCCTCCTCACTTGAAGCATCCGTGATGGCGTGACCGCAACTTTCTTTTGGAATTCACTTGATTTCGAGACCGAATTCCACTATAATATAGTTGTAGAGGGACACTCTCTCGAAGGAGCGGGAGAGCAGGAAAGGCAGCTGCGTTCGAAAGTCGGAGGAGGGGCGCGGCCAGAACAAGGAGACAGAACAGCAATGGCAATGACCGAAGAGCAGAAGGAGGCCATCCGTCAGGGACTGAAGGCGTACTACAAGTCTCACCCAGGTCCGATGACCGGCCGACACCTGTCGGACGAAACGAAAGCGAAGATCCGGGAGAGGCTGGTGGAGTTCTACCAGTCACACGACGGGCCTCAGAAGGGCAAGCCGATGTCCGAAGAGACGAAGGAGAAGATCCGTCAGGCCATGCTGCGTCGCAGCAAGATCGTGACGGAGGCGACTCCGGAAGTCGAAGCGGTCACGGAAGAGACGACGGTCTCGGCGGAGTCTCGATCGCAGCGGAGGCGGCAGAGGCAGGCTGCGTGAGAGCCGGCTCGACGGAGCCGGTGGGCGTCCGGGTTCGATATCCCCTTACCGTTTCCCGGGCGTCCACCAGCTCTGTCGACGATCAACGGAAAGGGGTACACTATCAGATGTCCAACTACCCACCAGGCGTAACCGGCAACGAGTACGAGATCGCCGGTGCCGACTTCGAGCAGGAGTTGTCTCGAGAGTGTCCGACGTGTGACGAGATGCGGAGCGGACTTCTCGAAGGCTACCGCGGAGAGCGTTGGTGGACGTGCAGCGTCTGCGGAGAAAGCGTCACAATGACGCTCTCTCCCGAAGACGAGTTCGAGACACACTACGGTGAGGAGGACTAGTGACAGTCAAGGTTCACTTTCGAGTGCACTGCAAGTTGCACAACACGCCGGTCGTCTTCGACACAGAGGGCGACATCTGCGACGGGTCCGGTGACGGGACGCTGACGCTCAAGATGGGTACAGCCCGCTGCACGGAAACGGAACAGTCCTCTTGCAGAGACGGATGGGTTCTCGTGACGGACGCAGTCGGAAGGATGATCTGATGCCTGATGCCCAGCCTAGACCGGTGGTCTTCTACCACGAGGGGGCGGGTGTCAATGTGGTCATTCGGCATACACACTCTCGACGTCCATGCTTCGCCTGCTTCCTGGTCGAAGGAGATTCTGAGGAGGAACCTGATGCCAGCTCAACTCGTCCCCGGTGAGTTCTGTTCCTCGTACTTCGCGACGTACGAGGTGCGCTCGCAGTCGAATGCGCTCACCGTCTACACCGTCTCGCTGTGGGGGTCAGAGGCACCGGCGCTGTGCACGTGCCCTGCCTACCAGTACTCAGGCGAGCGCCGAGAGTGCAAGCACATCGACTACGTCTTCAAGCACGCCTGCATGTGGAACTGTCAGTGGCACACAGGCAACAAGCCAGTCGAGCTCGAGCCCAAGTCCATCAACACCGGTAGCGTCATTCCGGACTCGCACTGTCCGAACTGCAACGCACCGCTCGTAGCCGTCATGATTGCCGTTTGAGGAGGAGAATGGAACGTCCAGACGAGTGTTGGGAGTGTGGTCGCGAGATCACACTGAACACCAGCGAGGAGTGCAAGAACTGTTCCGTGCCGCTGTGCGGTAGCGAGGAGTGCGAGCGAACGCACCGATGCCAAGGTCTGGCTGACTGAGAGGAGAGCGTGTGGCAACCGGATACGAAGTCGACGACAAGCCCATCGTCCGTAAGGGGCTCATCGAGTGGCGAACAGACCTCATGAAGGAGCCGAACCCGGACTGGGATCACGTCGTCCTTCTGTCACACGCTATCTGGTGGCTTGCGGATCGGGAAGAAATCACTTGATTTCGTGGCTGCATTCCACTATAATATATGCATAGGAGAACAACGGAAAGGGGAAACCGAGTGACGGACCACTTCGAACACCGCGAGTACTACGGAGACGTCTACGACGATCCGACAGATGCCGATCAGTACGACACAGAGCCAGTTCACTCTCACGCGTCGGTCGGTCACTACGTCGAAGAGGTCGCGGACGTCTACCCGTACGAGGGTCACTACCCGACGGCAACAGATCGGAGGTTCACATGAAGCGCATCCGGAGAGTCTACGAGACAGGTCCTCGACCGGGACCGGGGAAGCTCGCCGAGAACTACGTCGTCGAGACCCCACCAGCCGAGTCACCTCTCGGACGGTTCCTCTTCCCAAGTGGCGTCAAGGGAGACTTCGGTCAGATCGTCCAGCTCAAGATCACCTACGGTGACGGAGCCACGTGCACCTACACGGTGGAGGACGCCGAATGACGTTCGTCACACTTCCGCAGACGGAGAAGGCTGCTTCCGACCACGTTCTTCACTACCACATCGCGATGCGAGGAGTCGGAGGCGGACGCTACCCCGGCACGAGGTTCGCCAGCTGGCAGGAACTTCACGACAACGAGCACGCAAACAACTACGCACCCATCGTGCCGCACAGGCACACACTCGAGGAGGACTAGTGTACCATCTCTACCACACACCGAACTACTCGCTCATCAACATCGCGATGTGGTTCTGGGTAGTCGGAGTACCGTGCCTCGCGTTTCTCGCGCTGTCCGGTCGGAAGAAGAAGAAGGGGGCTAAGTGAAGCTGAGTGAGTTCCGAGACCTGTTGAAGGAGCTCCTCCAAATGGGACTGGAGGAGCTCGACTGCATCGAGAAGGTCTCAACGTACGAGGAGGTCATGATGCTGACGAGGAACACAGGACTCGTCATCGACTTCGCAGACGGATCGCAAATCCAGATGACGCTCGTGCAGTCGAGATTCGGAGACGCACCGACAGACGAGGACACAAGATGGTAGGCAGCATTGCAGTGCGTCTCGTCGAGATCTACATCTTCGCTCTGCCTCTCCTCGTGCTGTGGTGCGTCGTCCTCACGATCCGAGGAGCTGTGCGACTCTGGCGCAACCGTCTACCGCGACGCTACACAGTCACGATTCACGAGCACCGAGAGGAGAGGTGATGCCGCAGACCGAGGGCACGGACGTCAGTGACTTGCCCGCAACCGAACAGAACCGTCTAGCGATGGCGTGTCCTGGCGGTTGGGAGGCTCACGTTGAGCACATGCACATCAACGGCACATGTCCGTGGTGCCAGTGCTACGATCCAACGAGGTGGGACTTGTGACAGTCTGTCTGCCGTTCATCAAGCGGTACCCACTGCGCAGCTCGCTCATCAAGTCAGCCGGGTACCGCACACGAGTGTTAGTCGATATGGGCACGTATACACTTCGCTTCGGGTGGGTCGAGATCGAGTTCGTCAGTGGCTCCATCTACCGCTACTACACAGTGCCGTGGCAAGTCTACCGCACGTTCAGGAAGGCTCGGTCGCACGGTCGCTACTTCAACAAGCACATTCGCAACGTCTACGACTACCAGTACCTCGACGAGGTGTGAGAGGAGGTGAACATGAAACGACCGCACTGGAGGAAGATGTCGTGGCTCGTCCTCGTCTTCAACGCGCTGATGCTCATCTGGGTCATCGTCGGAGCGGCAAGTGCGCACAACACAGTGTCGTGCGTGCACAGCATCGGTGAGAAGCTCTGCACGCAGGCAACGGAGACGGGTACGGCCATCGGAGTCGGCATCCTCATCGTGCTGTGGGCACTCGGAGACGTCATTCTCGGCGTCATCTGGATGGTCACGCGTCCGAAGGAAGTCAAGGCCTAGAACTGGAGGACGGATGGCTAAAATCGTAGTTGAGCTGACGCTCAAACAGCACGAGACGCTGCTCCGCATCGTTCGCAAGGACATGGATCGACTCGAGAGCGCTCTCGACCGCACGGTCGGCGAGCGTCATCAGGAGCTCCTCGGTCTCGAGTACGCGGATGTGTGCAGCGTCTACGACGCGTTGAGCTGATGATCGTACTTGCATAGCCAGGAGAGGAGACCGGTCTAATACATCTAATACACGCGGGTCGGAACCCGGTGGATAGAGTAAAATACGAGGGTAGGAATCGAGGCAATATGGATCGCGACGAACCGTACGAATACGCTCTCGTGGTGACGGACTTCAACGGCGAACGTGTGGACTTCCACTACCGCAACCGAGAGACGGCTCAGTACGATGCACAGGTCGTTGTCAAGGAGCAAGGGAAGCGCTTCGCGGAGGTCCGAAGACTCGAGACGGGTGAGCTCCTCTTCTCGTGCTCGAGACGTTCTCCGGGAGACGACGCCATCGGGGTCGTACACGACAACTGGACGCCACCCCTTCTCTATGGAAGCACTTGATTTCGTGGCCGAACTCCATTATAATCAATGGCATGGAGGTACACCAAACGGAGAGGAGAGAGCCGGTGGAAGCGCGTTGGGACTTAGGCATCCGCGTCACACTTCCGCAGCCGGTCGCGTAGCGATGCACTGTCGCGTTTGTGAGGAGCCACTCGTCAAGAACGGACTCCACTACGAGGACCTCAGCGGTCGGTCGACGTGCTACACGATCCTCGAGGACGGCATCGAGACCTACATCGAGCACGTGCCGAAGGAGGCGGAGGAGTGAGTCTGCACGAGTACCGAATCGGTCTGCGACTAGCGGACAACGACCCACCGTTCTACGCACTCATCCAAGCCGCAATGCGAAAGGCAGACTCCGTCAATGCGGCAAAGCTGCGCAACGCCTTCCCGCAGGTGTGGAACGAGCTGCAAGCACGCTACAACGTTCCCGGAGGCATTCTCCCGTCTGACGACCTCCACGCGTGCGCCTCGTGCGGGTCGCTACAGACGATCAAGCGGCTGAACGGGTATCGCACTTGTCTCGACTGTCGCGCTCTCTGGTTCGTGGGAGAGGAGAAGGATGTACTTCGGACGGAGACCTAGTTGCGGAATCGACAGTCGGCACACGGGACACACTCTCGACTTCGTTCCGCCGGTGTGTACACTCTCGCGGTGGCAGACGTGGAGAAACGACGTGTGTGACCTCATCATCGAGGCACCGTTCTTCGACTACAGCACAGGTGAGATCGTGACACTGTTGCGGAAGTTGCGAGAGGCTTCCGACCCACCGAGCCTCGCGAGGCGGCTCGACAACTTTCGTCGGTGGTGTCGGGAGCGAGGCATTCACATCAAGCTCGAGCGACGTACGAAGGAGACGAAGTGAAAACGGCAGCTACGCCGGGAGATGCGTGCCAAGAACCGAATGCCGGTTGTACACGTCCATGGTGGACGAAGTGCGACGACGGCATCAAACGATGCTTCAACCACACCTCGACGTGGTGGTGGGCCAACAAGGCACCAACACACAAAGGTGTGGCAGAGACGCGAAAGGCCATGCAAGCGTGGCACGAGTGGTGTCAGGAGACCAAGAGTCGCGGACGCGGCCGAGCCGCTTCGCCAGAGTGCTCTGTGCAGTGGTGTCACAACCCCGTCAACAGTCGCGGGTGGTGCGTCAACCACTACCAGCGTTGGCGTCGTCACGGCACAGCTCTGAAGCTGCGGACGGCCTTCGGCACCATGGTCACAGAGCGCACAGTCGCTCGCTTGATTCGCGGACTACGGACGCCGGATCAACTCGGCTTCAACGAGACGGACACGAAGTGGCTGCGAGCACGCTACCTCGTTGAGGACTTCCTCGACTTCACGGAGACCGCTGCGTGAGTCCGTTCAACAACCGCTTCCGAACATTCACAGAGGTGGAGATACAGAGCCTCCGAACTGCGGCTCTGTACGCCGATGACGGAGAGGAGTTCTACCTCGCAAGCGATCTCGTCGTCAACCTCTGCGATCTGGCCTTGCGTCTCCGCAAGGTCGGTCTTCAGGAGTACCTGACGGCGCACAGTCGAGTCTGCGCAAACCACAGTCTAGAGACGACCTGTGCACATCCGATGCCGGAAGAGCTCAAGACACGATCCGTGGAGCACGCGAGTCACCCGAACGCGATTGTGTTCGTCACGATGTCTGCACTGTCGGACGTGTTCGAGGACTTCCACGCGCGCATACGCGACTTCGAGATACCGCCGGAACTGGTCGAGCTGATCAAGAACCTCGACGGAAAGAAGAGGAGGTGATGCGAAGGTCCCTTCCAAGCAAGGCCTAGCGTGCGTGTTGACGCACACGAACAGGAGGATTCGATGAGTGAGACTCAAACTGGCAGCAACCGGTATGGTGGTGGTCACGTCCGTATCCTTGGTGACGCTCGAGTTGTACCCCAGCGAGCCGAGCCAACACGAGAGCGCGCAGAGCGCCTTGTTGGTCGGGGACATTGCCCAACTCCGGCCGCTGCCACATCCGCAGATGGAGGCACCGCCAACCGTCTCCACGTCATCTCCGGTGACGACGACTACGTTCCCGTCACCACCCACGCCGCCGTCGGTACCGGTCGCTCCCCCACCCTCTACGCCGACGGTCTCGTACTCTTCCCTCACGGAGAGTTCTTCCGGGACACTTCTGGCGAATGAACCGTCGTGGGTGCAGAACGAGTTCGCGTGCATTCGTCACGCCGAGTCGGACACAACACCGTCTGTGTGGAACGCCACAGGTTCCGGAGCTTCCGGTCTCTACCAGTTCATGCAAGGGACGTGGCTCAGTCATAGCGGTGGGCAGTTCGCCTCGTACGCGGCAGATGCAACGGTGACGGAGCAGAACGACGTTGCTGTCTGGACCTACGAGCGAACAGGGTGGAGTCCGTGGACTGGCGATCCTTGCGTCGGCTGACTTTCACTTGATTTCGTGGGTGCGTTTCACTATAATATAAGCAAGAGGTACAAACAAACGGAAGGGAGAGCAGATGGCACGATTCCCGCTCATCGAACAGGTCGTTGAGGTGTCCGCACCGACGACGATGGACGATGACGAGTTCAACCGGAAGCTGTCAGACAACATTGCCGCTGAGCTCAGCCACTCGCTTGCGGAGCTCGAAGCGAAGATCCGCGTGTGGCCGGGATGCGAAGAGGTGGAGATTCGCGTCTATGGTTGACACTGCAATGGACAGCGATCGGAGACTCGAGAAGATCCGAGCTCTCCTCGCTAAGGCGGAGACAAAGCGCATTCCGCAAGAGGAGGCGGAGGCGTTCGCCGCCAAAGCACAGGAGCTCATGACGAAGTGGGCCGTTGACGAACTGCAGCTCGCGCTCCACGGTCAGGGTCTCGGCAAGATCGACACCGTCAAGTGGTTCATCACAGCACCACATGCAGACGTCAAGATCTACGGACTCGGATGGCTGGCGGAGGTCCACGACTGCAAGGTCGTTCTCGGTCCGAAGGAGTACCTCACAAGAGGTCGCTACCGAGCCAAGGGAGTGTGGGCTTGGGTGACGGGCTACGAGGCGGACCTGTTCCGACTGCAAGCTATCTTCCACTCGCTTCTGGTGCAGTGCTCCAACGAGATGCTGCGAGCCACCAAGCCATGGACATGCGAAGTGACCGAGTGGCGAAGAGGTTTCATCCACGGTTACTTCAGTCGCGTGACGCGCCTTTTCCGGGAGAAACACCACATCGACATCAAGGAAGCGGACACAGGTCGCCTTCTACCCATCCTCAAGAGCAAGGTCGACAATGTCGAGGACGTCTTCAAGGAGCGGTGGAAGAGCCTCCGCGAGGTCAGTGCCGGTTCGGTCACAGATCGAGGCTACCACTCCGGAGGCAAGGCCGCAGAGCGAGCGGACACGGGTGACCCTCGAATCGGTTCACGAAAAGCTCTCGGGAGGTGAGCGATGGACGACGAAGAAGCGAGACTGACGGACCAGCTCTTCGAGCATTTGCAGAAGGATCACGGCTACGAGTTCGGACCGGACGATGCTGTGACCGCGGATGAGCGGTACGTCCTCGATCGACTGCACTGGGACCTTCACAAGCGTTCCGACTACGGTCCGATCGGTCGACATAGCGTGGCTTCGCTATGAGCGCGACCTACGAGGTGACGTTCAGTCGACTTGGTCGCAATCACGAGCCGGAACCTCTCCGATGCACTGTTCGCGATCTCGACGAGCTTGAGATCGCCATCATCAAGCACGCTCGGAAGTACTGCGTGTCGCGGACACTCAACTGCATTGCGGAGTGGGATCCGGATACGGGTAGAGGTATGTGCACGGTCTTTGCGGGCATACAAGTTGCCGGAGGCGGTCTGATTCGCGGGCTGGAGACGGTATGATCGAGCCGATTGACGTTGATCGTTGTCAAGCGACACGACCTACGACGTGGACGCCCATGTCGCTCGGTCCGAAGCCTACACGTCGGTGCACGAACCGACCGGTGGCGATTCTTGTTGAGAAGGAGCCCGATGCGAGCGGTGAGAGAGGGGCTATGTCCATTTGCGGCAACTGTCAAGACTTCCTTCCAGAGGACCTCACGAGTCGGCTCGATCTTTTCTGGATCGCGGAGAGATCGAGATGAAGCACAGAGCTAAGCACCACGTCTTCGAGACCAAGGACGACAACGGCCATCTGGTCGACATCAAGGTTTCGTCGGACATGTACTCCGACACTGCTCCTCGTCCATGGGACGTCAAAGCTCGTAACCGCAAGCGAGCCAAGCAAGCCGAGAAGTCACGACGTCGTAACCGTGGGTAAGCGCGCTCGCAAGGCGAGTCGCGAGGAACGAGCCCGCAAGACGTTTCGCGACCGTCCGCACCACTGTCATCCAAAACACTGTGCATACCCGGCACCGCATCATCGCGGGTGGCGTCAGTGCGCAATCCTACCGTTCACGTGCATCTGCGGACGCAAGTGGACTCCGAGCAAAACAGGTCACGGCTGGTCGCCGATGGCCGAACTTGCAGGGCCGGATGGGAAAAACCCCGTTATAGATGTATTGACGCAGGTCGAACCCGGGGGATACGATCGAATAGCCTAGGATAAAATCTTGGAGGAGCAATATGCCTTTACCCAGGCGCGGAACGGTGGAGTACGAGGAGTGGAAGGCGTCTCCGCGCTACTCACAGTGGCTCGCCAACAGACCGAAGAACGTTCGACCGAGCCTCGACTCACTCAACGCTCGTGTGCAAACCTTCCGATCGAAGCACGCCTCGACACCGTGCCAAATCTGCGGAGGACACGAACGTGTACGATTCGTAGACCACAATCATCGAACGGGTCGGTTGCGAGGTATGCTCTGCAACACATGCAACGTCGCTCTGGGCTTCTTCCGCACAGACGCACGGCGGTTGCTTCGCTCGATCGTGTACCTTGCGGAGACGGATGACACAGTCGAAGCACGACGAATATTGGGCTGGAGATCCTCTTGATTTCGCGGGGGTGTTCCACTATAATCTCTTCATTGAGACAACCGAGCGGAAGGGGAACGAAGTGGTGGTTGCGGCAGAGAGACCTTGGAAGGCAACGTTGCAACCGGAGTGCGATCCACACGTCACTCGCCGCGTCAAGTTCGTGATCGATGACACAGGCATTCTCACGGAGGTTCCGCACTACATCGCCTGGTGCGGTACGCACTGGCGAGCCACGGGGGAGTTCGCGACGTTCAACAGTGCATGGAGGGCTGCTTGCGACCATGGATGGGGGAAGGACGAGGCGTGAGAATCTGGTTAGTCCCGTTCAAGGAGTTGGATGATCGGCGTCTTGTCGCTCAACACCATGAGTGGCATGGGATAGTCAACACCATCTTCGTCCGCGGGTGGCGCTGGAAGGGTTGGGAGAAGCCGGAGTACCGTGCGGATCTCCTTGGACGTCACGCGGAGGTGTTGCAAGAGTTCGAGATCCGCGACTTCAAGCACGGTCCGGATAGCGAGACGCACACTCATCCCGACCTCGGAACCTACCCGATCGCGAACCCTCCAAAGTCCTTCCGCGAGTACCCTCGTCCACTGGAGGTCCTGGACCTCGAACGCTGGACGTTGATGTGCCGATGGGAAGGTGTGTTCAAGGGTCGCGGGTCAGATGATCCACTAACTTGGGGCCGGTTGGCAGGGAGGTACGATGCTCACGGGTGTCTGCATGACGGACCGTGGGAGGAGATGTCTCGCACACCGGAGACTGGTCGTCGGAACTACCTGTGCTTGATTTGCAAACGCTACACGAGGAGAGAGGGTGATGGAAGAGAGACACACCAAGGCGGGGAAGAAGCGCAAGCGGCTTCCACCGGGGGATCCACGACGCACGCATGACGGTCGTCTGTTCCAGAGCAATCCGAAGCGACGGATGGCGAAGGTGCGGATGACCGAACACGCAGAGCAAGACCCGCGACTCTGGTCTCAAGCTCGCATTCGGGCTTTCGAGCGGAGTGGAGGGAACTACGAACGAGCCGTCGAACGGGCGCGGGAGAAGGAGCGCAAGGACGACAAGGCTACTGCCGATCTCAACAAGCTCGACCGCGGAGAGGTGACCGCAGCGGAGCTCGCCAAAGACTACAGTTCGTCGTGACCGTACCAGGAACGTCTGAGTTCCTGCGCGAGCTGTTTCCGAGACAGAGTGACGAACTCTTCGTACGCGTCATCACGGCTAGTGAGGACCGCTTCCCGGAGAACACCTACTGGTTCAGCACGCAGGAACTGCACGCCTCTTCGTTCGAGCTTCGCCTGACGGAGAAGGACCGCGAAGTCTACTTCTCGCCCAACGCGTACGCCTCTCGTGGTCGCGGGACGAAGGACAACGTGGCTCCCGAGATCGACTGCGTCTGGATGGAGTCGGACGATGAGGCCTTCGACTGGCGCCTCATAACGGAGGCTGTGCCGAGCATTGTCGTGCAGTCCTCGCCAGGACATCATCACCTCTACTGGCTCTTGGCGGATGCGGCTACACGAACACGCGTCGAGAGGATCAACCGCGGTCTCTGTTACAAGTACTTGACGCGCGACCGATCCGGTTGGGATCTCTCGCAACTGCTACGCGTACCGGGCTACAAGAACTACAAGCGCGCCATCGTCAACACAGTCATCGTTGTTGACTGGCATCCGGAGAGGCGCTACAGTCTCGACGTCTTCGAGACGGTCGCCTCCAAGACAGACACGGACAAGCTCGAGGAGTCCGCCATTCCGGGGACACTACCGAAGCTGCAGGACGTTCTGGCTCGGTGGAGTGACAAGTTCTCGAAGGGGTTGACGGACGCACTCAAGGTACCGGCTGCAGACCGATCACGTGCTCTGTGGTTCCTCTACAACGAGTGTCAGCGCATCGGAATGACGCGCGAGGAGACGTTCACGCTCGCAGCAAGCAGCGTCAACAACAAGTTCGCGGACGATGCCTACAACGCGGAGTCATCACTGTGGCGAGACGTCTTGTCAGCCTATCACGCGCGTGAGACGACGGACATTCGCGACATCGAGTCCGCACTTGACTCGATTCGACAGTCGCAGCAGAGATCGGACAAGAAGCGCAGTCTCATGGCCAACGCCATCTTCGCGCACCTGTCCCAGAGTGGGAGGCTGTGCTACTCGGAGCGCACCAACGAGGCCTTCTTCTACCGCGAGAACGTCAGTATTCCGATCACACGGTCCAACTACCGCTACGGTCACCTCATGGACCTGACGTACGGCATCAACCCAGCCTCGGACGAGTTTCCGCACGTGACGGCTCGATTGCGCAACTTAGCTATCGAGTACGGTCTCCACGTCGATCTCAAGTCGCTGTCGTACTACGACGTGACGCGAGGCTACCTCTACGTTACCAACTTCCGAGGTGGCATTTGGCGGCTTGATGGCGAGCGCATCGACCTCGTCGAGAACGGCGTTGACGGTGGCGTCTTCTTCCGCAACGACATTGATGCGGAACCGTACACGCCCGCTTTCGAGGCGTCCGGTCTTCTCGACGAGCTCATCTTCAGTCGGGCTAACTTCGACTCGACCGTTCTCGATGTGTCCGTTGCGCGGTTCCTCGTCAAGTCGTGGTTCTTCGCGCTGTTCTTGCCGGAACTCGTCGAGACGAGACCGCTCCTCATTCTCGAGGGGTCGAAGGGGTCCGGTAAGTCGACGGCGTTTCGCTCCTTCGAGTGGCTGATTCGCGGCTCGTCTGGAACGGTGACGGAGTTGCCGATCACATCTCGGGAGTTTCGCGAGGTCGTTCGCGAGCGCAACTACGTCTTCTTCGATGGTGTCGACTCGCTTTGGCCGGGACTGTCCAACCTTTTGTCGACGTGCTCGTCCGGTGTCAAGGAGTCTGTGCGAGTCCTCTACACCAACAACACATTCGCGACGTACAACTTGCGGTGCTTCTTCGGCATCAGCACGATGGATGCGCGCTTCCTCCGCGACGACGTAGCCGACCGGTCGGTCATTCTCCGCGTCGAGCGTCTGCCCGTTATGGTTCCGGAGTCGGACCTCAAGCGTTCCGTCTTGCAGTACCGCAACGAGTTGTGGGGTGAGCTCCTCACGATGCTCAATCAGACGTTGCACAACCTCAAGATGACGGACTACAGACCGACGGGCGTACGAGTAGCGGACTTTGCCAAGATCCTGTCGGCTGTTGCGGACGTCGACGGAGTCGATCCGACGGAGATGCTTCAAGCGTTGCGTCGGCAACAGTCGCAAGCCGTCACCGACCGATCGTCTCTGTGGCAAGTCATCGATGCGTGGCTGTCTCGAGAAGGCAATGAGGGTCGTACAGTGTCACTGACGACGCTCTACCGCGAGTTGTCGAACACGTCCGCTCTCGTTGGTATGCCTCTCGATCGTGAGATACGCAACGCACGAACGCTGGCGTTTCGCGTACGGTCTCTGTTGTACGAGGTGGCCGACCTTGCGGAGGTCGAGATCACGAACAAGCCTGATGGTACCCACTACATCTTCCGGAGGAAGGCAGATGCCTCGCACGCACTGGACGTCTGAGGAGCGAGCACAGCTATCAGCTCGGATGAAAGCATACTACGATACGCATGAGCATCCGCGGAAGGGTGCCAAGCATACGACGGAGACGAAGCGAGCTATCTCTCAGACTATGTCGACACGAGAGCCACTCGGTCACTGCATCTACTGCGGACACCCACTCTACGATCCGGATGTGGCTGAACGAGGTTACGGCGACGAGTGTAAAAAGAATCACTTGATTTCGCGGGGGAGTTCCACTATAATATCTACAAGAGGTACAACAAGCGAAGGAGAGGAGACAACATGAACGACATTGAGGAGGAGGTCGAAATCGACGCGGAGGCAGAGGCCGCCGCTAGACGTGTGAAGTGGCTCGGAGATGCATACCGACTTCTCGACTTCCTTGCCGCTCACCCGACGCTGCTCGATTGGGTCGCTAGCCTCCACGTCAGCACGTGGGCGAAGGACGCCAAAGCATTCGCGGAACTCGCTCGAGGCGCACCAACGAAAGGACACGACCATGCAACTCCCTTCCACCCTCCATCCCCCGGGAGCAGAGCCATGAGTGACACGGGTGTGTGTGGCCACTGTGGAGTAGACGCGAGTCGTCCATGGCTGGGGACGCGAGAAGCGGTCTGTGGCCCCTCTAAGGGCACCCAGCCGATGTGGGCCTGCCGGTTTGGCGCAGATGCTCATGCCGCGTATCACGGGTCACACGAGCACGGGCCGACAGGAGCCTGTCAGCCGGTTTCCCAGGAGCAGAGCGATGAGTGACCTCGTCCTTCGAGATGATCAGCTCAAGGACGCGCGATGGCTTCTTGATGTGAGACGCGGAGGGCTGTTCAACGATCCTGGAACCGGTAAGTCGTTTCCAGCCATCACGGCCGCACTCGAACTTCGTGACTACGCAGTGACGCTCATCGTCGCACCGCAGTATCTGTTGTGGAACTGGCGAGACATGCTCGTCGACTTCGGTGTGCCAGAGAGTGAGATCGGCATTTGCATCGGTGAGAGGGCCGAACGCAACGCGATCCTCCAACGTGAGTACGACTTCACGCTCGTCAACTACGAGATGTTCAGCTACGCCGATCGCTTCCCGACACTGCTGAAGCGGCAGTGGGATCTCGTCATCTGCGACGAGTCGCACAGGTTGCGAGGTCGGAACTCGGCCATGACGAAGGCGGCCTACCGACTCAAGTGCGACAGGTTCTGGGCTCTGACCGGAACTCCACTCGTCACTAACGCAGCTGACGTCTTTCCGATTCTCAAGATCATCGACAAGGATCGCTTTCGCTCGTATTGGCGCTTCGTCGATGAGTGGTGCAAGACGGAGACGAATCCGTGGGCGACGATCGTCAGAGGTCCGAAGACACCCGAGGACTACTTTCGCATGCTGCAGGGCTACTTCATCATGCGTCCGTTCGACTCCATTCCGGAACTGAAGGGCGTCACGGCTGTTGAGCACGCTCCGTTCTACGTCACACTTCCGAAGTCCGTCATGGCCGCGCACAAGAGAGCCAAGAAGGAGTACGTCCTCGAGCATCCGACAATGGAGAAGATCGAGGTCACATCCGCAGGAGCCATGCTGTCGTACCTCCGACGCATGTGTTCGTGGCCGCCGACGCAAGAGCAGCCGAAGTGGAAGGTTCTCAAGGACCTTCTCCTCGAGAACGGCGACGAGCAGATTATCGTCTTCTGCTGGTTCCACGACACGGTTGACGGACTCGTCGAGCGCATACGTCAAGAGGTTCGCGGCACACGTCCAGTCGAAGTCGTCACGGGCAGCTTCAGTGCCGTGCAGAAGGACGAAGCCATTCGACGTCACCGACTCTCGTCCAACGGCATTCTCATCGCCAACATCGCGGCCTGCAACGAGGGAGTCAACCTCCAGACCGGTCACATCGTCGTCTTCTACGAGCAGGACTACCTGCGTACGGCCAACGAGCAAGCCATCGCTCGCTGCAAGCGAATGGGACAGGAACAAGTCGTGCAGGTCTACAACATCGTTGCTCGCAAGACGGTAGAGGAGGCGGTGTATCGCACGCAGCTCGGTCACAAGAGAGTCATCCACCAGCCGATTCGGCAGCTCATGCACGAGCTGTACGCTATCCCGGACTGACTAGTGGGCCGCCGGCACACTCCTTTCCGAGTGTACCTCTACAAGCCGGCGGCCCACTAGTTCGTTCGAGAGGAGGGAGGATGCCGAGTTTCCGTGTATCGGACGGTCGGAGACCACGAAAGAAGCGGTGGCACGCACGAGCCAAGAGAGGTGTAATCGAGTGGAGTCTCGGTTACTTCACAACGAGGGAGGAAGCACTTGAGCGAGAAAGAGGGTTCAACGAGCACTGGCCGAGGCACAAGCTCGGCCACGAAGGGCGGAACCAAAGAGACGCTGTGTCAGGAAGCGGATCGACTGATTCACAGCGTCAAAGCTGAGGAGTACGGTCACCCGAAGGACAACTTCCGACGTCTCGCGGTCCTGTGGACGGAGTATCTCAAACAGAAGTACCCGTCCGTCCAAGTAGTCGTGGATGAGGACGACGTCATCAACATGTTCATCCTCCACAAGGTCGCTCGATCCATGCAGGTTCCGACGAGAGACACGTACGTAGATGTGGCTGGATATGCCGGTTGCTGGGCTCGCATCCACGAAGGAGAGTGACTATGCTGCTAGCCACATTCATTCGCCAGCTCCAAGTTCTGGCCGAGACAGATAACGTCGGTCCGGCCGCTCACGTCTTCTTCGAGCCCGCACAGAACTGGACGGAGGTTCAGAGTACGGGTTGGAGCGGACAGATCGGTGGAGTCATCCTGACGTCTAGACCGATTGCGAGCTGAACCATGCCGATCACGACCGTCACTACAATGCAAGCCTTCCTACGTTGTCGTCGAGCCTGGTGGCTACAGTCTCCAACTGGACTTGGTCTCGAGCCGGACCGCCCACCCGCACTCGCTCTCAGCTTCGGTACGGCTGTCCACGCCGGTCTGGAAGCCAACGCTCGAGGTGAGGACTGGAGACGAGCGCTTGACGAGGTCCTCGTCCACCAGCGACAAGAGGTCTACGAGGCCTATTACAACAAGGTCGGAGCTCCAATGGCACCGGAAGAGGCGCTCAAGCTGAAGGACTCGGAGAAGCTAGCCGTGTCCGTCCTCGAGCACTACTTCGAGAGGTACTCGGAGGACCACCCACTCGGACAGACATGGGAGTACATCCAACCGGAAGTCGGCTTCGAGATTCCGCTCGACTACCTCGGTGAGGCAGCAGAAGGTTGGCTTCTGCGTGGCTCCATCGACGGTTTGGCCGAACACAAGAAGACGGGAGCCATCGGCGGTGTCGAGCACAAGACGTACTCGCAGAAGACGAACGAGGCTGCTCTCCAGATGGACGACCAGCTGACGGGCTACTTCTTCGCCGTCTGGAAGCTCTTCGGTGTCTTTCCCGAGTCGTTCCTCTACGACGGCATTGCCAAGAAGCTGCCGATCGAGCCGAGACTGCTTCAGAGCGGCAAGTTGTCGAAGGAGTGGATCGACACGACGGAAGGAGTGTATCGGCGCACGTTGGCCAAGCACGGTCTCGATGCGGCAGACTACGCGGACATCTTGGCCCGCCTAGCCGCTCGAGACAAGGAGCCGCAGACGCCGTTCTTTACGCGCTACCGCATCTACGTCCCGGAGCACAGTGTGAGACTGTGGGAACGCAACCTCTACTGGCGCATTCGCGACATGGACGAGGTCGTCTTCACGAACGGTGAGACGGCCTATCCCAACGTACCCTGGACCGGTTGCTGGGATTGCGGAGTGCAGGACCTGTGCAAGGCCATCCAGTTCGACGAGGACGTTCACGGCATTATTTCGCAGTTCTACCGCGAGAACCACGTCGGTCACGCCTCCTACACGCGAGAGGCTTCGCGACCGGGTGAGGTGACTCTGAGGCGAAAGAATCCTTGAAAACCTCTTGTGAGTTTCGGGTAACTTCACTATAATCTCAACAAGAGGAGAAGGAGGAAACGCCGTGGCAGACATCTCTGACCGCTTCCTTCGCGCGTCGGATGTATCCGACAAGTGGGGACTCAATGTCGTACTCTTCGGTCCGAACGGTGCTGGGAAGACGACGCTAGCGTCCACTGCGCAGGATTCGGAGTTCGGACGAGACGTCATCTTCTGTGACGTCGAAGGCGGTACGCGGTCGATCGCCGACCGAGAGGACATTCAGGTCTTCGTCCCGGACCGGTGGAGCGAGATCGCGGACTTCTACGCCTTTCTCGCCGGTCAACAGCACCCGTACCGCACTATCGTGCTCGACTCGCTGGCGGAGCTCTACCACTACGCCATCAAGGACGTCATGGGTGGAGCGTCCGGGGCACCTCAACTTCAGCACTACGGAGAAGCCAACGACCGTCTGGCAACGCTCGTTCGCAACTTCAAGCGGTTCTCACGAGAACTCGGATGGAACGTCATCTTCACGGCTCCGGCCGTCGAAGTCAAGGACGACATCACCGGGATGGTCCTCACGCGCGTCGACCTGACGCCGGGAGCGGCCAAGAGTGTCTTCCAGATCGTCGATACGATGGCGTACCTGGGAGTCGAAAGCAAGAGAGAGGGAGGAACCCTCCAGACGCGGAGATACCTGCAGATCGGACCGACGGGCAACATCACGGCAAAGCACAGGCAGCCGCGATCGGGTAACCCGCTACCGACGCGCATCACAGACCCGTCTCTGGTGAGCATCCTCGCACAGAGGAAGGAGAGCAAGTGAGTCCAGTAACTCTCGACTTCAGCAACGTCGAGGACAGTCAGTTCAAGCAGCTGCCATCCGGTGACTACGAGTGCACCATCTTCGCGATCAACACGAAGAAGGCGAAGGGAGACGGGTCCGAGTACCTCGAGTTCGTCTTCAAGCTCGCAGACTCCGAGCAGCGGTTGTGGAGAAACTACTCTCTGAAGCCGCAGGCTCTGTGGGCGCTCAAGCAGCTCCTCATCCGTCTCGGCTTCAGCGAGGACGAGGTCGGCGGACAGTTTCAGTTCAACGAGCAGGAACTCCTCGGTACGAAGGTCATCTGCCGCGTGAAGGAGACCGAGTACCAGGGTCG
>Ga0070737_10002225_pt1 | contig 24079 bp, 25 predicted proteins | sample Coa_R1_10_FD_66438 | JGI IMG/M metagenome (GOLD analysis project Ga0070737, IMG submission 66438) | Surface soil microbial communities from Centralia Pennsylvania, which are recovering from an underground coalmine fire - Coalmine... | ecosystem: Environmental > Terrestrial > Soil > Unclassified...
GTCGTTCTACGGCAAGCGCCCGGGCCCGGGCATGAAGCTGGACAAGTTGAGCCTGCAGTTCGCCCTGCACGAGACGGGCCAGGAGGCCGACGTCCTCGAGGCTTACGAGCGGCTGATCCACGACGCCATGTGCGGGGACCACACCCTGTTCAACACGGCCGAGGGCATCGAGCGGCTGTGGGAGGTCTCGGCTCCGCTACTCGAGAACCCGCCGCAGGTGCTGCCCTACTGGGCCGGCTCGTGGGGGCCGGCGACCATCGACAACCTGATCTCCCCGCACAGCTGGCGGCTGCCGTTCCGGCGGGGCTGGCGCTCCAAGTCCTGATCGCGCCGCCCCCTCACGGGCCTGCCCGAGCCCTCACAGGCTGCTCGCGCAGAGGGGGACGGGGGCGCCGGTAATCCTCACAGCCCGGCGGCGTCGGCCGCCGCCCTGACCGCGGCCACGCCGGCGGCGGCCTGGGTCTCGAGATCATCCCACCGGCACTCGATAGAGCAGCGACCCTGGTAGCCGAAGGCAACCAAGTGCTCGAAGAGGTCCTGGAAGCGGGCCACGTCGGACTCGGCCGGGGGCTTGCGGGCGGGTCCGCAGACGTGGACGTGGAGCACCCGCTCGGGGAAGTCCCGCACCACGGCGGCCGGCTCGCCCTCCTCCTGGAGGTGGTAAGCGTCGACGACGAGCCCGACGTTGGGCTGGTCGATCTCCTCGGCGATCCGGCCGGCCTCGGACAGCCGGTTCACCAGGTTGGTCTCCTGCTTGCGGAGGTGCTCGATGCAGATCACAACGTCGGTGCCGGCGGCCGCCGCGGCGAGGCGCACGGCGTCGGCGTACTGCTCCCGCCCCCGGTCGGCCGGGAAGCCGTCAGGGATGTTCCTGGCCGTACCGCTTCCGAAGATGACCCGCTCTATCCCGAGCTTCCTGACCCGCCGCATGGCCTCGGTCAGGTAAGCCTCGAGCCGGTCACGGTCGACGTCGGGGCCGACCACGGACAGGTCGCCCGGTAGCAGCACGTTGGCCGCCCGCGGCGACAGGCCCTGGACGCTCCACGAAGCCAGCCCGGCGTCGAAGCCGGCGGCGTCGTCGTGCATGATCGCCCCTGCCACCGACGGCTCGTAGTAGGCGGCCCCGGCGGCGAGCATGGCCTTGGCCCCCGCCTCGGACGGTGGTGCGGTGCAGATCCCGATCTCCATGTGAATTCCTTCCCTTCTGGTCGTCCCTCCATCATCACGCAACTGGGCCTCGACAGGCTACCTGGCCCCAGGCGGACGGCTAGCCCCGCTGTTCTCATACATGAACTTTCGATCCAGGACTTGAACTGGGTGCCCTCCTGTCCTTAGAATGCACCCAACCAATGGGGGGTTACGCACGATGACCACGAGCCGAATGACGCGCCAGGCCGAACGCGCGTCATCACTAACCAGACGGAAAATGCTCAAGCTGTCTGCAGCAGCGATTGGAGGAGCCGCCGTCGCGCCGGTCCTGTCCGCCTGCGGTAGCAGTTTGGGAGCCGCGCAACACGGCGGTGGAGGAGGTGGCGGCGCGCCAAGCGCTGGGGGCAACCAGCTCAGCCTATTGCTGGACCACACCTCAATCGAGGTGCAACGATTCCAAAAAGTCGTAGACAAGTTCCAGAAATCATCCAAACTAAAGGTAAGCGTCGGCAACATCGCCACCGGTAGCGCCTTCTACACAAAGATCAACACAGAGGGGGTGGCTAAGACACTCCCCGACGTCTGGTACGCACGGACCTTCGACGTCGCCTACGACGCCATCAAGCAGTGGGCCGAGCCCCTCGACTCGTACATCTCGAAGGACTCCAACTTCAACCTCGACGACTTCTGGCCCGCCCTGAAGGCACAGGCCGAGTACCACGGGCACGTGTACACGCTGCCCTGGAACCTGTCCGACTATGTCGTGTTCGTCAACGAGAGCGTCCTCGAAAAGGCAGGGCTCAGCCTCCCGTCGGCCAACTGGACGTGGGCCGACTTTGAGGCGGCCGCCGCCAAGGTGCCGGTGGCCAAACGCAGCAACGGCAGGCAGAGCAATTACGGGGCGTCAGTCACAGGACTCGTCGGTGACTGGGGCCTGAGGGGCGTCCTCGCCGCCGAGGGCTCCGAGCTGCTGTCTCCCAACTTCGAGAAGTCGATCGCCTACTCGGAGCCCAACGTGAGGTTTTTCATGTTTCTGGCGAACCTTGCAAACAAGCACCTGGTCCCGACTGCATCCTCTTTCCCCGCCACCGTGGACCCATTCGTCGGCGGCCTGGTCGCCTACTCGGTAGGCGGATCGTGGAACATCGCGGAATACACCTCCGAGATCGGCAGCAAGTTCAAGTGGAGTATCCTTCCGATCCCCAAGGGTTCGACCGGCAAGCGGGGCGTGGCGGTCGCCGGCGGCGGATTCGCTGTTTCTGCGTTCTCCAAAAACAAGCAGGCGGCATTCGAGCTCGCCAATGCCCTCACCAACACCTCCGCTCTCAACTCCGTGGTCTCTCAGTACCTCGACAGCCTGCCCGCCCGCCAATCGGCCATGCCGGACTTCTTGAAGACGGCCAAGACCGGAAAGGACGCGCCCAAAGGGATCAACAATATCCAGCTGGAGACGAGCCAGGCCCTTACCGTGAACTATCCGCCTTACGAGGTGCCATACCAGACCGTGATCACCAACCGCACGGCGACGCTCCTCAACGGCAACGTGACCGAGGCAAAGGTTCGCACGATGCTCAAGCAGATCGACTCCGACACCCGCGCCCTGATCTCGCAGTACTTCAAGAAGTAGGCCGCGAGTGGCCAAGCTCTCCAAGCTCGAACGGCGCGAGGAGATCGCCGGTTACCTCTGGGTCTCGCCGTGGTTGATCGGCTTTCTCATCTTCACTGCCCTCCCGCTCTTGGCGTCCTTGCTTCTGGGACTCACGGACTGGAACGGCGTCGGTGCCCTGCACTGGGTCGGGCTCGCCAACTACCGGAAGATCTTCACGGCAGACCCGCTCTTCTGGCAGTCGATGAAGGTCACGGGGATCTTCGCGGTGCTCTATCTGCCGCTCAGCCTCGTCCTCGGGTTCGGCTTAGCCATGCTCATGAACCAGCCCCTGAAAGGGATGCGGCTCCTTAGGACGATCTACTACGTGCCGAGCGTGCTCTCGGGTGTCGCCGTGTCCGTCCTCTGGGCCTTTATCTTCAACCGAGACTACGGCGTGCTCGACTGGCTGCTCGGCCTGGTCCACGTCCCGGCTGTCCCCTGGCTCACGAGCTCGTTCTGGGTGGTCCCCGCCCTCGTGGTCATGCAGCTGTGGGGAGTCGGCGGAAGCATGATCATCTATCTGGGAGGTCTCCAGAGCGTCCCCACCGAGCTCTACGAAGCGGCGACCGTTGATGGTGCGGGCTGGTGGCGGCGACTCCTGACCGTGACCCTGCCCATGACGTCTCCGACCATTCTGTTCAATCTGATTTTGGGACTGATCGGGACCTTCCAGGTGTTCACCCAGGCGTACATCATCACTCAGGGCGGCCCCAACTACGCCAGCCTGTTTTACGCCCTCAACATCTACAACACGGCGTTCCAGGACCTTCGCCTGGGGTATGCGTCCGCCCTCGCGACCATCCTCTTCGCGATCACGGTGATCGTCTCGGCGGCCGTCTTCCGGTGGTCACGCGCCTGGGTGTACTACGCCGGTCGCAAGGAGACGCCGGCATGAAGACCGCGGAGCGCCCTGACGCCTTGGTCGCACCCGTGCCCCGCAAGAGCATGCGGCGCCGCCTGGCGCGCAGTCTGATCGCGACGACGCCGAGCCCAAGGAGAGCCGCTCGGACGAAAGCGGTGATCACCTATGTCGTGCTCGGCATCGGCGCGGTCTTCCTGCTGATCCCGTTTGCCTGGCTGCTCTCGACCAGCCTCAAGTCCCAACAGCAGGTCTTCGTCTTCCCGATCCAGTGGATCCCGCACCCGATCGTCTGGTCCAACTACTCACAGGTCTTCCAGACTTCGCCTTTCGCTCGTTACCTGATCAACACCTGCATCCTGACCGTCGTCGGCGTCATCGGCAGCCTGACAGGAAGCTCCATCGCCGCGTATGCCTTCGCCCGCATCCGGTTCAGGGGCCGCGGGGCCATGTTTGCCGTCATGGTGGCCACGCTCATGGTCCCGCCCTGGACGGTGATCATCCCGACCTACATCTTCTTCGGAAAGATCGGCTGGCTCAACACCTACCTGCCGATCCTCGTCCCCGCCTTCTTCGCCACACCCTTCAACACCTTTCTCATGCGGCAGTTTTTTCTCACTGTCCCGGTGGAGATGGAAGAAGCAGCCAAGGTAGACGGGGCACCCCGCTGGCGCATCTTCCTGACCGTCCTACTTCCCCTGGCCAAACCAGCCATTATCATGGTTTCCATATTCGGGTTCTTCTACTACTGGAATGACTTCCTGCTACCGCTGATCTACCTGCAGTCGGGGTCCCTGTACCCGATTTCGGTCGGAGTGGCCAACTACGCCTCGAGTCAGTCCCAGAACTACCCGCTCCTCATGGCCGCATCGATGATCTCCCTCATCCCACCCCTTGCCATGTTTTTCGGGTTTCAGCGGTGGCTCATCCAAGGCGTCGTCGTCTCCGGCGTGAAGGGGTAGGGACGACGTCATGGGCATCGTCGACGCCCACCACCACCTCTGGGACCTCGAACACAATCCCTATCCCTGGCACGAGCAGGCGACGACGGCCGAGGCGCGCGGGCGGGAGACGTACCTGATCGACACCTACCTGGCCGACGCCGTCCCACACGGGGTCGATCGGTCTGTGCATGTCGAGGGCAACTTCGACCCCACCAACCCCGCCGGCGAGACCGCGTGGCTGCAAAAGATCGCGGACGAGCACGGCTTCCCCCACGCCATCGTCGGGTATGTGCCGCTGCACGCCCCCAACGCAGAGGCCATCCTCGAGGCTCACTTGGCCCATCGCAACTTCCGCGGCGTCCGCCAGATCCTCAACTGGGACCCCGACCCGATGCTGAGTCAGTGCGACCGGCCCGACTATCTCGACGACCCGGCCTGGCGTCGCGGGTTCAACCTCCTGGCCCGCCACAGCCTGAGCTTCGACCTGCAGGCCCACCCCTGGCAGCTGCCGACGGCGGCGCAGATCGCCCGCCGCTGCCCGGAAGTACAGATCGTGGTCGACCATCTCGGCATGCCCGTACATCGAGGCGAGGCCGGTCAGGACAGCTGGCGCCAGGGCGTGGAAGCGCTGGCCGCTTGCGACAACGTCACAATGAAGCTGTCTGGCTTCGGCATGTTCGATCCGTGCTGGGATGCCGTGCGGATCGCACCTCATGTCGCATTTCTGCTCGACCGTTTCGGATGTGACCGGTGCATGTGGGGTAGCAACTTCCCTGTCGACCGGCGCTGGAAAACCTTCAGTGGTGTCGTCGAAGACGTGACGACGGCACTTGGCGGTCTCGCCGCCGGGGAGCGGGCTTCTGTCCTGTCCGGCACAGCTACACGCGTCTATCGGCTCCCATCCATCCCTCCAGCTCAAGGAACTGAGCCCCCGCATGAGTGAGACAGACACGTTTGACACCGCGCACGTCCTGCGTAGCTTTGGCGCATCACGCGACACCCTGAACGAGAAAGAGCGCCGGCAGTTGGACGACCAGGGGTACCTGGCGATCCCGGGAGCGCTCGAGCCCGAGGCGGTTGGTGAGCTCAGTGCGCTTTTCGATGCCATCGTCGCGGCCGAGGGCGACCGGGCCGGGATCGAGGTGAGCCAGGAAGAGGGGGCGGCGCGCCTCGCCAACCTGGTCGACAAGGACCCGAAATTCGACCTTTGCTGGAACAACCCTCGCCAACTGGCGGCTGTCGCCCATGTGCTCGGGTGGCACGAGCTCAAGCTCTACTCACTCAACGGACGGGCCGCATTGCCTGGGGACGGCCAGCAGGCATTGCACGCCGACTGGCGGGAGGGCGTGACCCCCGGCGACTACCAGGTCTGCAACTCCATTTGGATGCTCGACGACTTCACGGAGAGCAACGGCGCCACACGGGTCGTGCCCGGGTCCCACCGGTGGGGCCGGCGCCCAGGCGACGACATGGCCGACCCGCGCCAGTCCCACCCCGAAGAGGTGCTGCTGCTGGGTGAGGCGGGCACGTGCGTGGTCTTCAACGGGCATCTGTGGCACGGCGGCACGACCAACAGGACCAGCCGTCCGCGCCGGGCCCTGCACGGTGCCTTCACCCGCCGGGAGCACCGCCAGCAGACGGTCCAGGCTGAGTATCTCCGTCCCGAGACCATCGGGCGTCTCTCCGCCGAACAGCGCTACCTGCTGGAGGTCTGAGTGGCCACCGGCACCACCACCGTCGTCGTCGGCGCCGCCCAGGGCATCGGTGCAACCATCGCCCGCCGGCTCGTGCCGCGCTCCGGCGACGGTCGCCTCGTCCTGGCTGATATCCGAACGGACCGGCTCACCGCTCTGGCCGACGAGCTCGGTCAAGGAGGTGCCAAGGTCGAGGCGGTACCCACAGACATCACCGATCCAAGCGAGATTGGGAACCTCCTCGATGCCAGCCGCGACGCCACCAGGGTGGCGCTGGTTGCCGGGATCTTCCAGGCCAGCCCGTCGCTGGACGTGACCCGCTCGGACTTCGAGCGCATCATCGGGGTCAACCTGATCGGCACCTTCCTCGTCGCCCAGCGCTACGCGGAGGCCATGCTGTCGGCCGAGGGTGGGGCGATCTGCGCCATCGGCTCCATCGCGGCCCGGATGCCCCGCATGCGCCAAGCCGCCTACTGCGCGTCGAAAGCCGGAATGCGCCAAGCTCTCCGGGTCCTCGGTATGGAGGTGCTGGGCCACGGTGTCCGGATCAACTTTGTAGCGCCGGGACCGACAGCCACTGAGATGATGGCGACGCTGTCCAGCGATCACGGCAACCAGGAGCTATGGCGCGGCAGCCCCGAGGCGCTTCGACCGCCGATCCCCGATCGCCGGGTCGGCACGCCCGACGACGTCGCCGAGGCCGTCGCTTTCTTGCTGAGCGACGAGGCGTCGCACGTCGCGCTCCACGATCTCTACGTCGACGGCGGCGAAACCCTCGGGCTGTAGGAGCGTCTCGTTGCCTCCCAGGATCGCCCACGTTCGCGCCCTCGTGGTCCGTGGGGGCGGGGCCGACTACCACGATCAGCGCGGCGCCCATTGGATCGATGACCACATCGCCACGCCCATGGCTCGCTACCCGGAATATCGCCAGAGCCGGAGGTCATTCGGGATCGATGTACTCGGGACGCTGGTCGTCGAGGTCGAGGCCGACGACGGCACCGTCGGGTTCGCCGTCACCGCCGGCGGTGAACCGGCGGCCTGGGTCGTCGAGCACCATCTGGCCCGGTTCCTGGAGGGAGCCTCGGCCGAGGACGTCGAGCGCATCTGGGACCAGATGTACCTCTCCACGATCTTCTACGGGAGACGGGGCGTGGTCCTCAACGCGATCAGCGGCGTCGACCTGGCGGTCTGGGATCTCCTCGGACGCCTCCGGGATGAGCCCGTGCACGCCCTCATCGGTCCGGCCGTGCGTGATGAGATCGTCTTCTACGCCACGGGACCTCGCCCCGACTTGGCCCACAAATTGGGATTCATCGGAGGAAAGCTCCCACTGCACCACGCCCCGGACAAGGGCGCCGACGGTCTCGCCCGCAACCTCGAGCAGCTCTCCACAATGCGCGCTCGGGTCGGTGACGACTTCTGGTTGATGTGGGATTGTTGGATGTCGCTCGACGTCGAGTACGCCGCCCACCTGGTCGGCGAGGCGGCCGATCTGGGCCTGAAGTGGCTGGAAGAGCCGCTTCTACCCGACGATTACTGGGGGCACGGCGAGTTGCGGCGCCGGATGCCCGCTGCCACGCTGCTCGCGGCCGGGGAACACGAGGCGACTCGTTGGGGATTCCGGCTGCTCGCCGAGATGGGCCAGGTCGACATCCTCCAACCTGATGTGGGCTGGTGCGGGGGCCTCACGGAGTTGCTGCGCGTCTCGGCCTTCGCCGAAGGGCACGACAAGCTGGTGGTTCCTCACGGGTCAAGCGTGTACTCGTATCACTTTGCCGTCACGAGCCGTACCACGCCGTTTTCTGAGTTCATCATGATGCACCCTGAAGCCCGCGAAATCGTTCCGATGTTCAGTCCACTCCTGACCGGCGAGCCGCTGCCTGAGAGTGGCCGGCTGCGCACCAGCGCGTTGGATCGCCCCGGCTTCGGTGTGGAGCTCGACGAGGGCACCCGACTGGATCGTCCATTCCCACATTGACCTCCAACCACGATTCGCCATCACCCCTTACCACCTCGACCGCGCTAGCGGATCTCAGGGCCGGGCCGGGCTTGCTCGACGCTGCGCAGCGTCGCGCCTTGGATGAGGTTGGCTACGTCCAACTCCCGAACATGGTCGATCCCGACCTTCTGAGCACGCTTCAGAAGCAGGTCGACCTCGCCGTTTCCCGCCGAGGCGTCCGGGGCAAGCAGGAGATCTGGCTGGACAATGTCGTTGACATCCACCCCGCCTTCGACGGCTGCTGGAGCCACCCGGTGTTGCTCGCCGCCGCTGCCCATGTGCTCGGATGGAACGAAATGAAGCTGTACTCCTTCAAAGCCAGGATCGTGCCCCCCGGCGAGGGTGGCCAAGATTTTCATGCTGACTGGCGGGAGGCGGTTGGTCCCGATGATTATCAGATTTGCAACTCGGTCTGGCCGCTGGACGACCTCACGGCGGACAATGGAGCCACTCGAGTCGTGCCCGGTTCCCACAGGTGGGGGCGGAGACCACAAGACGCCGCCACTGGGACACTCGAACGGTCGATCACCCCGCATCTGCTCGAGGCGCCTGCGGGTTCATGCACCGTCTTCAATGCCCATATCTGGCACAGCGGCACGCCAAATACCACACCGAAGCCGCGCCGCGTCCTGCTCGCCTCCTTTGTGCGCCGGCACCATCCGCAACAGATCGACCAACGAGACGTCCTTCGTCCGGCCACCGTTGGGCGACTGACGCCGTCTCAGCGCTACCTCCTCGACGTCTGACTGCCGCAACAAGCGGTGCGCTCAACGCCCGTCGACGTGCCCGTTGCGTCCGGCCGCCGGGGCCGCCTGGAAGCCCAAGCCTGATGAGAGCTCAGCGGCGGCGCTGCGGAGGAGCCCAAGCATCACCGCCGATCGATCCCGATTGAAGCGAAACGCCGGCACGGACACACTCATGGCCGCAATCACCTGACCAGTGTGGTCCCTGACCGGGACAGCCACGCAGCGCAGGCCCACCGTGTATTCCTCGTCGTCGGTCCCATACCCGTCCCGCCGGATGCGTTCGAGCCGCCGGTGCAGCGCCGCCTTGTCGGCGATCGTGCGCTCGGTGAACCGTTCGAGGCGGACCCCGTCGAGGAGCCGATCAAGCTCGGTCCGGTCCAGCCCGGCGAGGAGCACCTTGCCGACACCGGTGGCGTGGGCCGGAAGCCGCCGGCCCACGGCCGAGGCCAGGGCCAGCGCCTGGCGACCGTCGACCTTGCCCACGTAGACGTTGAACCGTCCGTCGAGCACGCTCAGTTGGACGGTCTCGTCGAGCGCATCGCGGATACCCTCCATCACCGGGTGGGCCCGGTTGGGCAGGTCCTGGGAACGTAGGTAGGCGTTGCCGGCCTCCAACGTGCGCAGTCCGAGCCAGTAGGTCCGTTGGGAGCCGTCGTAGGACAACCAGCCGGCGTCGAGGAGCGTCGTGAGGAGACCGTGCAGGCTCGAGCGGGGTAATGCCAGCGCCTCGCCGATCTGGCTGAAGGTCAACGGACTCTCGCCACGCGTCAGCAACTCAAGGATTTCGAGGCAACGCTTGGCCGACTTGACCGCTTCGGCGCTCATGACAGGCTCAGCGTAGGCATCGCACCCGGCTTGTTCAAGTAAGAGATCTCTAGTTCAGAAGACTGAATTCAAGTTGAAGTGAAGTAGAGACCTAAGCTTTTCGCGTGCCCAGCGACGGTCTCACCATCGGGGAAGTGTCCAGCCGCAGCGGCGTGGCCGCGTCAGCCCTGCGCTTCTACGAGCAGCAGGGGTTGATCCGCTCGCAGCGCTCGGCCGGCGGGCAGCGCCGCTACGCATCCGACGTGTTGCGGCGGGTGGCCTTCATCCGGGTCGCCCAGCGGGTGGGCGTGTCCCTCGACGAGGTCCGATCGGCGCTGGCCGAGCTCCCCGACGGGCGCACCCCGACCAGGACCGACTGGCGCCGGCTGGCCCAGCACTGGGCCCCGCGCCTCGACGCCCAGATCGCCACCCTGACCCGGCTCAGGGACCAGCTCGACGACTGCATCGGCTGCGGCTGCCTGACCCTCGGTAGCTGCGCCCTCCGCAACCCGCACGACGCCGCTGCCAGCCTGGGCGACGGCCCTCGCTACCTGCTCGGGGACACGCCCGCCGACGCCGGCGTGGTCCGCCGCCCTCCTTCGGGTCGGAAAGCGGTCACCGGCGAAGGGACCTGACCTTCAACGAGGGACGTGGGCCGGGGCCGCAAGGGGCGGCTTGGTTCCCAGGACCCGGTGGGGCTTGGGCACTGGGCCGGGGCCGGCCGGCTTGGGCACCCCGTACCGGTGATCGGTAGCGTGGCCCCGCTGGTCGTCGCCGGCGCCGGCCTCGCCGACCGGCGGCACCCGCCCCTGATCCGGACCGTGGAGGCTCATCGCAATGACGCTCGTGGCTGGCGTCGACTGCTCGACGCAGTCGACCAAGGTGGTCGTGGTCGACGAGTCGGGCAAGATCGTGGCCCAGGCGAGCGCCCCGCACCGGGTGACCGGCACCGGCGGCGCCCGCGAGACCGACCCGGCGGTCTGGGAGTCGGCCCTCGCCACCGCCCTGCGGGCGACGGGGCGAGCAGCTGAGGTCGAGGCCATCTCGATCGCCGGCCAGCAGCACGGGCTGGTCGTGGTGGACGGCGATGGCCGGCCCCTGCGGCCGTCGATGTTGTGGAACGACACCCGCAGCGCCTCGGACGCAGCCGCCATCGTCGAGACCCTGGGCGGCGACCAGCGCATCGCCGACCGGGTCGGATCGACCCTGACCCCGGCCTTCACCGTCTCCAAGTGGGCATGGCTGCGCCGCAACGAGCCGGAGGTGGCCGCGGCGGCGCGCGGCGTGCGCCTCCCCCACGACCACATCAACGCCGTGCTCACCGGGCAGGCGTCGACGGACCGCAGCGACGCCTCCGGAACCGGATGGTGGAGCCCGGCCGACGAGGCCTACGCCGGCGACGTCCTCGGCCTGCCGGCGGTCGACCTTGACCCGGCGCGGCTGCCGCCGGTGCTCGGCCCGGGCGATTCCGCCGGCACGGTGACCCCGGCGGCGTCCGAACGCTTCGGCTTGCGGGCCGGCGTGGTGGTCGGCGCCGGGGTGGCCGACAACGCCTCGGCCGGGCTGGCCCTGGCCCTCGAGCCGGGCGAAGCGGCGCTGTCGCTCGGCACATCGGGAACGGCCTTCGCCACCTCCCCGACCCCGAGCGCCGACCCGTCGGGGGTCGTCGCCGGCTTCGCCAGCGCCGACGGGCGCTACCTGCCGCTGGCCTGCACCCTCAACGCCACCGTCGCCGTCGACCGGGTGGCCAGCTGGCTCGGCGTGAAGCGCCACGAGGTGGAGCCGTCAGGCGGCATCGTCTGCCTGCCCTGGCTGGACGGCGAACGGACCCCCAACCTCCCCACCGCCAGCGGCTCGCTGTGGGGGCTCCGCCAAGACAGCACCCCGGGTGCAATCCTCCAGGCCGCCTACGAAGGGGCGGCAGCGACCCTGCTCGAGGCGGCCGACGTGGTCGGGCGCTGGAGCGTGGTGGACCCTTCCACCCCGCTCCTCCTGGTCGGCGGCGGGGCCAGGGGCGAGGTCTGGCGCCAGACGGTCCTCCGCCTGTCGGGGCGGGCGCTGCAGCTGCCAGACAACCAGGAGCTGGTCGCCTACGGCGCCGCCGTCCAGGCCCACGCCACCCTGACCTCCCGGCCGGCCGGCGACGTGGCCAAGGCGTGGGACGGCCGGCGCGGGGCGGTGCTCGACGCCGTCGAGCCCGACACCACCACCCGCCGGCGGATCAAGGCGTGGAGCGACGCCGTCGCCGGGCTCGTCCACGGCGACGGCATCGACTGATACCGGCGAGCCAGTCCGTCAGACGAGGAAGAACGCCCAGCTGCTGCCGAATCCCCACGCCAGGTAGGCGGCCACCGCCACGCTGCCGAGGATCAGCCCGGCGATGGCCCGGCCCCGGCCGGCGCCGAACTGGCCGGCTATGGCCCGGGCTCGCTTCATGCCGATGACGCCGAAGATGACGGCCAGCACGGCGGCGGCGAGGGTCAGGAGCCCGGCCCACTCGACGACGATGGCGCAGAGCCCGAGGACCAGGGAGGCGGTGGCCAGGCCGTTGCCCTGGACGGGCCTGAAGCCGGGCGCGGCGTAAGGCGAGACGTACGGGGACCCGTACGGCGACGGGGACCCGTACGGCGAAGGCGCCCCGTAGGGAGGAGGCGCCCCGTAGGCGGGCGGGGTGGCGGAGGGCGAGGGGTACCCGTAGGGCGACGCCGACGGCCCCGGCTGGCCGTACCCGGCCTCAAGACCCTGGCCGCCGTACCCGGCCCCAGCACCCTGACCGCCGTACCCGGCCCCCGCAGCCGGCGGGGCACTGGCCCACAGCTCGGAGGCCACGCCGGGAGGCGGTCCGGCCGGAACGAAGTCGTCGGTGCCCTGCCCCTGCGGTCCGTACACGTGCCGGGTCCAGTTGACCCCGTCCCAAAACCGCTGCCGGTTGGGGTCGGACGGATCCGGGTACCAGTCGGCGTTCACGTCGGCTCCTCCTGCTCGGGCCCCAACACTACCTCGCCTCCCCATCGGGCGAGCGCTGGCGCGCGTTTTGTCCGCCAGCGTGAATCACCGTTCGTATGTCCTAACCGACCCCGGAATTTCAGGAACAGTGTCTTGACTTCGCACCGAGCACCGTGTTTTTCTATTAGCCACGACAGACGGGGGGATGATCGTGACTGAAACGAGGATACCTCGAAGACAATTACTGGGTGCCGGCGCCCTGGCCGTGGCCGGGGCGACCGCGGGGACACTGGTGACCTCACCGTCGGCTTCGGCCGCGCCGAGCGCCTCCCGCGCCGGTGGCTGGAGCCAAATGGTTTCGTTTGGATGGGAGGTGAGCAACCTCCACAACAATGGGGCCGACGTTTCCTTCGAGGTCTTAGACGATATCGTCCTGACGGCGGCGGACATCGACGTTGCAACCATGATCCTCTCGTTGCCGTCAGCGCCGGGATTCCAGGAAGTGCTCTGCCAGGCCGCCGCCTTTCGCCAGACGACACCGACGTACGGCACCCCACCACAGGTCTACCTGCAGCCGCCCGCCACCAAAGACTTCGGGGCCACGACGTATGACAACCCCAACGGCCTGAGCATCGGCGGCGACAGCCCGCCCTACCAGGACAAGTGGATGTCGATCATCCTGAAAGCATGGGTCCCGGCCGATGGAACGGCCTCGTCGGCATCCCGTCATATCCACACCGAGCCGATGCTGGCCCTGCGCCGGGGGGACTACCTCGCCTTCCATATGGACCATGCCGGCGTGGGAGTCGACGGGGAGATGCAGGTCGTGTTGGGCTACCAGCCGTTCGGGAGGGATTGGCGGTGAGCGACCAGACCCTCTCTGTCGTCTCCTTCGGCTGGGAAATCACCAATCTGCACGACAATGGCGCCGACGTGTATTTCCCCGTACAGCGGGACATGATTTTCCAGTGGCTGGACGTCGACGTGGCGACCATGCTCACGTCCCTGCCGTCGAGCGCGGGGTTCCTGGAGGTGCTTTGCACCGGTGCCGTCGGCCGGGGCGGCCCGCCGAAGTTCGGCCCCGCACCGCAGGCCTATTTGGAGACGCCCGACTCGACCAACTTCGGCTCCATCGCGACCGAGAACCCTGAAGGGCTGTCGGTCGGGATCGGTCCCACCACGCCGGGCCAGGACGGGTTTTTCGCCACGATCCTCAAAGCGTTCGCTCCGTCGACCGGCGCGGCGTCGTCCGCCTCGCGCCACGTGCACACCGAGCCCGACCTGGTCCTCCGCCGGGGCGACTACCTCGGGTTCCACATGGATCACGCCGGCGTCCAAGTGGATGGGGAGATGCAGGTCGTCATCGGCTACGCCCGGCTCTGACCGGCGCGGTCCGGTGGCCCGGCCGCGGGACCGCCCGTCCACCGGGCCGAGCGGAGATCCACCCGCCTCCCGTTGGCCGCCACCCCTTCGGCCCGGAGCCGGGCCAGCTGCTCGGTGGCGTGGTGAGGCGCGGGGCGACCGTCGGCCATGACGACCCGCCACCAGGGCACCTCGATGCCGTGGCGGGAGAGCACCTGCCCGACCTGGCGGGGCGAGCCGAGCCCGAGGGCCCGGGCCACATCGCCGTAGGTGGCGACCCGCCCCGGCGGGATGGTGTCGACGAAGTCGAGGACGGCCATGGCCACCGGGGTGAGCGCCCGCTCCGGGGCGACCTCTTCGGGCACGGCGCTAGGAAGCGCCCGAGGACCAGGCGGCCATCCGGCCGAACAGATCCCCGAAGATGGCGTCCCGGTCGACCGCCGTCACCTCGCCGATGAGGTGGCGGGCGGGATCGAACGACCAGGTGAGGTCGGACGTCAGCCGGGGGCTCGGGGTCAGGCTCCAGGTCAGCCACGACGGGTCGAGGGCCCAGGCGGTGGCGGCCAGATCCCAGATCACCTTGGACGCGCCGGGCCGGTCGGGCACGAACGCGGCGTACCGGTCGGCCAGCAGCTCCCCGAGCTTGCCGGCCGGCCGCACGAACGCCTCCACTTCGGTCCGGACGGTCAGCAGCTTGTCGACGACCCCGCCGCAGGGGACCAGCACCAGCGGCACGCCGGAGTCGAGCAGGGCTCGCGAGGCGACCGGGTCCTGCTGCAGGTTGAACTCCCGGGCTGTCGGCCACCAGCGGGCGTTGCCTCCGAGCCATACCACCACCACCCGCTCGGCCAGGCTCGGCTCGAGGGCCAGGGCGGTGCCGACGTTGGTCGGGGCGCCGATGGCAACGACGTACAGCAGCTCGTCCGCCGGGAGGGAGCCGGCCCGCTCGATCAGGTCGGCGGTGGCCGCGGTCGGCACCGGCGTGCCCGTCACGCCCAGCCACTCGGTTGCCCCCTCGAACACGGGCACCGCCGGCGCCGGTCCCAGCCCGATGATGGCCTCGGCCTCGTCCCGGCTGCGGGCCATCCCGTCGGCCGGGCCCGACGACCGCTCGTTGGCGAACGGCGCCGCGTAGACGGCTTCCAGACCGGCCCGGTCCGACGCCAGCAGGGTGTGGGTCAGGGCGAACTGGTCGTCGATCTCGTTGTAGGTGTCGGTGTCGAGCACCATCCGCACCGGCCGCCGCCGGGGTCGGGACAGCCGCTCCACTCGCTGGGCGTCGGTGAGCACTCCGCTGGTTTGGGCCACCGGGCCATCTTGGCCGACCAGTACGTTCGGCGGCTATGACGACGACACGGCCGTACGGGTCCTGGACTTCGGTGATCACCTCGCAGCTGCTGGTCGAGCAGGCGGTCAGGCTGGGCGACGTGCGCGTCGCCGGCGGGGAGGTGTGGTGGAACGAGGGCCGCCCGGCCGAGGACGGCCGCCAGGTGCTGGTGTCGGCCACGGCCGGCGGGCCGCCGACCGACCGCCTCCCGCCCGGGTTTTCCTGCCGCACCGCCGTCCACGAGTACGGGGGCGACGCGTATGTGCTGGTAGAGGGGAAAGGAGGCTCGAGTGCGGTGTTCGCCAATTGGTCCGATCAGGCGTTGTGGCTGCTCCCGGCCGGCGGTGGGGCGCCGACCCGGTTGACGGCCGAGCCGGCCGTCGACCGCGGCGACCGGTTCGCCGACTTCGCCGTGGTGCCGGGGGCGGAGTGGCTGCTGGCCGTCCGGGAGCGGCACCACCCCGACGGCCGGGTGGACAACGACGTGGTCGCCGTCGGCCTCCCCTCCGGCCGGGTCAGGAGCCTGGCGTCCGGCCACGACTTCTACGCCTTCCCCCGCCCTTCCCCCGACGGCCGGCGGGTGGCGTGGGTGTCGTGGGATCACCCGTCGATGCCGTGGGACAGCACCGAGCTGTGGGTCGCCGACCTCAGCGAGGACGGCGAGCCCGGCCCGGCCCGGCTGGTCGCCGGCGGGCCGGGCGAGTCGGTGACCCAGCCGGCGTGGAGCCCCGACGGCCGCCTCCACTACCTCTCGGACCGGTCCGGATGGTGGAACCTCTACGCCGAGGACGGCGCCGCCGTCGTGGCCATGCCGGCCGAGCTCACCGGCCCTGACTGGCAGCTCGGCCAGTCCACCTATGTCTGGCTGGGGGACGGCCGGCTGGTGGTGACCTGGACGGCGCCGGAAGGCGAGCGCATCGGTCCGGTCGTCGACGGGACGCCCCAGCCCATCGACGTCGCCCTGACGTCCTTCGGCGCCCTGCGGGCCGACGGCGACGGCGTGGTGTGCGTCGCCGGCTCCCCCACCTCCGCCCCTGCCGTGGTCAGGATCGGAGTCGACGACGGCGACGTCAAGGTGCTCCGCTCCTCCCGCCCGGTCACGGTGGACCCGGCGTGGATCTCGGTCCCTCAGGCCATCGAGTTCCCGACCGTCGGCGACCGCACCGCCCACGCCCTGTGGTACCCACCGACCAACCCGGAGTTCGAGGCGCCGGCCGGCGAGCGCCCGCCGCTCATGGTCATCAGCCACGGCGGGCCGACGTCGGCGACCAGCGCGGTGCTCAACTACAGCATCCAGTACTGGACCAGCCGCGGCTTCGGCGTGGTCGACGTCGACTACGGCGGCTCCACCGGCTACGGGCGGGAGTACCGGCGGAGACTCAACGGGGCGTGGGGGATCGTCGACGTGGACGACTGCGTGGCCGCGGCCAACTGGCTGGCCGATCAGGGGCTGGTCGACCGGGACCGCATGGTCATCCGGGGCGGCAGCGCCGGGGGCTACACCACCCTGGCCGCGCTGACCTTCCGGGACGCGTTCGCCGCCGGGGCCAGCCATTACGGGGTGGCCGACCTCGAGCTGCTGGCCCGGGACACCCACAAGTTCGAGTCCCGCTACCTCGACAGCATGATCGGCCCGTACCCGGAGGCGATGGCCGTGTACCACGAGCGCTCCCCCATCCACCACGTCGAGGGCCTCGACCGGCCGCTGATCCTCTTCCAGGGTCTGGAGGACAAGGTCGTGCCGCCGGAGCAGGCCCAGGTCATCGCCGACGCCCTCGCCGCCCGGGGCGTGCCCGTCGCCCACCTCACCTTCGAGGGCGAGCAGCACGGCTTCCGGCAGGCGGCGACCATCCGCCGGGTCATCGACACGGAGCTGGCCTTTTACGGCCGGGTGCTCGGCTTCACCCCGGCCGACCCGGCCCCGCCGTTCGAGATCGTCAACGAGGAGGCGTTGCCGTCGCGGTGACCTCGGCCCGCCGGCCGGCGAGGAAGGCCCGCTCCACTTCGTTGTCGGTGAGGGCGATGGCTTCCTCGTAGGCGGCGGCCGCCTCGTCGTGGCGACCGAGGCGGCGGAGGAAGTCGGCCTTGGCGGCCGGCAGGTACCGGTAGCCGCGCAGCCCCGGATCGGTGGCCACCATGTTGACGGCGGCCAGCCCGGCGGCCGGGCCGAAGGCCATGCCTATGGCGACGGCCCGGTTGAGGGCCACGACCGGCGACGGCCAGGCCCGCACCAGGCGGTCGTAGAGGCCGACGATGGCCCGCCAGTCGGTGGCCTCCCACGTCTCGGCCGATCCGTGCACGGCGGCGATGGCCGCCTGGAGGGCGTAGCGGCTCCCGGCGTCGGCAGCCAGCGCCTCGCCGGCCAGGGCCCGGCCGGTGGCGATGGCCTCCCGATCCCACTGCCGGCGGTCCTGCTCGCTGAGCAGCAGCAGGCGGCCGTCCCCGTCGACCCGGGTCGCCCGGCGGGCGTCGGTGAGGACGACGAGGGCGAGCAGGCCGGTCACGTCGGCCGAACCGGGGAGCAGCTTGTGCAACAGCCGGGCCAGGTCGATGGCCCGGGTCACCAGATCGGGCCGAATGAGCCGATCGCCGGCAGGCGAGTTGTGGCCCGTGGTGAAGAGCAGGTGGACGACGTGCAACACCGCGTCCACCCGGGCCGGCAGCTCCTCCACCGGCGGCACCCGGTAGGGGATGCGGGCGGCGGCGATCTTCTTCTTGGCCCGGGTGATGCGGGCGGCCATGGTCGCCTCATTGACCAGGAAGGCCCGGGCCACCTCTACGGTGGTGAGCCCGCACACCAGCCGGAGGGTGAGGGCGACCTGGGCCTCGACGGAGAGGGCCGGGTGGCAGCAGGTGCACACGAGCCGGAGCCGGTCGTCGTCCAGCTCCCCGGTGGCGGGGGTCGGCGCCTCGTCGACGACGAGGGCCAGGGCCCGCCGCCCGGTCTCCTGCCGGCGGAGCAGGTCGAGGGCCCGGCGCCTGGCCACAATGGTGAGCCAGGCGCCGGGTCGGGCCGGGATGCCGTCGCGCGGCCAGGTCCGCAACGCCCGCTCGAAGGCATCCTGCGCCGCCTCCTCGGCCACGTCGAAGTCGCGGACCGCCCGGGCCGTGGCCCCGAGCACGCGGGCCCACTCGAGGCGGTGGGCTTCGGCGACGGCCGCCTCGACCCCGTTCATGAGTTCAGCTGAACACCATGACCGGGCGGACCTCGACGCCACCGAAGCGGGCCGGGCACTGCTCAGCGATCTTGATGGCCTCGTCCAGGTCGGACGCCTCGACCAGGTAGTAGCCGCCGAGGGCCTCCTTGGTCTCGGCAAACGGGCCGTCGGTGATGACCGGATCGCCGGCCTCGCTGTGGCGGATGGTGGTAGCCGTCGCCTGCGGCTGAAGGGCGTTGCTGCCGACGATGGCCTTTTCGTGGGCGGCCATGAAGCCCTGGTGGGCCTCCATCACGGAGCCGAGGAGGGCCTGGTCACCGGACGCGTAGGGCGCCTCGTCTTCGTAGATCAGGATCAGGTACTGCGCCATGACGTTTTCTTCCCTTTCTGGTCGGCCCGGGGCGGGCCCACCGTTGGCACGACGAACGGCGTGTGGCCGGATCGACAACCTCGGGAAGAATTGTGTCGTGGCTACCGACCAGCTGTCCGCCATCGACCACATCGTCGTTCTCATGCTCGAGAACCGATCCTTCGACCACATGCTCGGCTACCTGTACACCGACGCCGGCAACGTGTCGCCGTCGGGCCAGCCCTTCGAGGGCCTGACCGGCAAGGAAACCAACCCGGGGACCAACGGCACGGCCGTTGCCGTCTACCCGCTCACCTCCTCCCCCGATGTCTACCTGTCGCCCGGCGCCGACCCCGGCGAAGGCTACTCGGCCACCAACGACCAGCTCTTCGGCACCACCTCCCCGGCCAGTGGCGCCACGCCCACCAACACCGGTTTCGTGACCGACTACGCCTCCACCCTGAAATGGGAAAAGCAGGACAAATGGAGCATTGTCAGCGGCACCCAACCCAACGAGATCATGGGGATGTTCACAACTGATTTACTGCCCGTCCTTTCCGGGTTGGCCAAGGGATTCGCCGTCTGCGACCACTGGTACTCCTCCGTGCCGACCGAGACCATGCCCAACCGGGCCTTCACCTGTGCCGGCACCAGCCAGGGCCACATGGATGACAAGACCAAGTCCTTTACCGTGCCCAGCATCTTCGGGTCGCTCTCGACCGCCAACGTGACCTGGTCGATCTACGGCTACACCTCCCAGCCCCTCACCCGCCTCGATTTTCCCGACACGACCAGCGCCGCCGACAGCCATTTCGGCCTGTTCTCCGACTTCCAGGCCGCAGCCGCCTCCGGCCACCTTTCCTCATATTCCTTCCTGGAACCGAGCTGGGAGTCGACCGGCAACAGCCAGCACCCCAACTACAACGTGGCCCTCGGGGAGCAGCTCATTTACGACACCTACCAGGCGCTGCGCGGCGGCCCGGCGTGGGCCTCCACGCTGCTCATCGTCACCTACGACGAGCACGGCGGCTGCTACGACCATGTGGCCCCGCCCTCGGGTGCCACCCCGCCCGACTCCACCCCCGGCGAGTACGGGTTCGACTTCACCCGCTTCGGCCTGCGGGTCCCCACACTGCTGATCTCGCCGCTCATCCCGGCCGGCACCGTCTTCCGAGTCCCCGACGGCAGCACCCCCCTCGACCACACGTCCATCCTCAAGACGGTCGAAAACCGCTTCGGGGTGGCTCCCCTCACGGCCCGCGACGCGGCCGCCCCCGACGTGTCCGCCGCCCTCACCCTCTCTACCGCCCGCACCGATGACCCGCTGGCCGGGGTCACGCCGCCGACGTCCACCGTCTTGCCCCCGTCGGTCGAGCAGCCCTCCCACCTCCAGCAGGTCCACGCCGAGCTGGTCTCCCACCTGCCCGTCCCTCCTGGCGTCGGGCCGAGCCCGGCCGCCCTGTCCAACCTGCGCACCACCGCCGAGCTGACCAGCTACATCGACCAGCGGACGGCGGCGTGGATGGCGTCCCGCCAGTAACGTCCGCGGGGTGCTCCACCACGTCACCCTGTGGGTTCCCGACCTCGACCGGGCCAACGAGTCCTGGGGCTGGTTGCTCGACCGGCTCGGCTACACCCAGGCCCCGCCCCTCGACGGGCTGGCCCTGTGGCGGCACCCGAGCGGGTTCGCCATCGCCCTGGAGCGTTCCGACGACATGGTCCCCGGCATGCTGTACAGCCGCCTGCGGCCCGGGCTCAACCATCTGGCCTTCCTGACCGAGGCGGCCACCCTGCCCGGCCTGGTCGCCGACGCCGGCGACCACGGCTGGGCCGAGCTGCCATGGGATCGTCACCGCATCGCCGGCGGGGCCGACGTCGCCTACCTGGAGGACCGCGACGGCTTCGAGGTGGAGCTGGTCGCGCCCCGGTGAGGGCAACAGCCCGCCGGAAGGGGCCGGCGGAGCCGTAGCGTCGGACCCGTGCCGGCGCCCCGCCGGTCACGCGCGCACCTGGGAGGGCTGCCCGATGAGTGATCGTGCCGACGTCGAGTTTTTCTTCGACCCGACCTGCCCGTGGGCCTGGCTGACCTCGAGATGGGTCGAGGAAGTCGCGCTGCAGCGGGACCTCGATGTCAACTGGCGCTTCATCTGCCTCCGGATCGTCAACGCCGACCGGCAGATGGACGAGGGCCACGTCGCCGGGCACACCATGGGCCAGAAGCTGCTGCGGGTGGCCGCCGCCGTCCGCGACGCCGAAGGCCGGGGCCCCATCGGCGCCCTGTACACCCAGTTCGGCGGTGACCTGCACGTGCGGGGCCGGCGCGACGAGATCATGGGCGATCTCGACAACGGGTTCCCCGGCTACCTGCGCTCGGTCGGCGTCGACGACAAGTACATCGGCGCGGCCAACGACCCCAAGTGGGACGAGGTGCTCACGGCCGAGACCGAGGAGGCGCTGAGCCGGACCGGCCGGGACGTGGGCACCCCCATCATCAGCTTCATGTCCGGGGACCAGCCGTCGTCGTTTTTCGGACCGGTCATCAGCCGGGTCCCCCGCGGCAAGGAGGCCACCCGCCTATGGGATGCGGTGTGGGAAGTGGCCACCTTCCCGGGACTGGCCGAGCTCAAGCGGTCGCTGCGGGAGCGCCCGCAGCTGGCCGACAGCCTGCGCGAAGGCTGAGCCCTTACCCCGCCGGCGGGTCGGCTGCCGCCGGCGGGTCGGCTGCCGCCGGCGGGTCGGCTGCCGCCGGCGGGTCGGCTGCCGCCGGCGGGTCGGCTGCCGCCGGGGGGTCGGCCGCGGCCGGGGGGTCGGTCGCGGCCGGGGGGTCGGTCGCGGCCGGGGGGTCGGTCGCGGCCGGGGGCTTGGCCGCCACGGCGGTCAGTGCGCCGGCGAAGAGGAACACGCCCCCGGCGACGGCCATGCCGGCGCGCCCGCCGGCGACCAGCCCGGCCCGGCCGGCGACCAGCGATCCGAGGACGGCCACCCCGAGCACCCCGCCGACCTGGCGGGCGGCGTTGATGGTGCCCGACGCCAGCCCGCCCCGGTCGGCGGGGGCCGACTCCATGACCGCCGTCGTCGCCGCCGGCATGGTCAGCGACATCCCGAGGCCGGCGGCCATGAAGGGCGCGACGAGGGCGCCATAGGCGATGTGGGCCCGCACGACGACCAGGAGGGCCAGGAAACCGGCGCCGCCGACGACGAGCCCGATCAGCATCGGCCGGCGCGTTCCAGCCCGCGCCGCCAGCCGGCCCGACAGGGTCGAGCCGACGACAACCGTCGCCATCAGCGGGAGCAGGGCGACGCCGGCCAGCACCGGTGAGTAGCCCCGAACCTGCTGGAGGTAGAGGGTCAGCACGAACAGGGCGCCGTAGAAGCCGAGGTTGATGCACAGCCCGACGGCCGTGGCGGCCGAAAAGGTCGCCGACGAGAACAGCCCGAGGGGAAGCACCGGCGCATCCACCCGCCGCTCGACGGCCACGAAGGCGATCCCCGACACCAAGGCCACGCCGAGGCCGGCGACGGTGACCGGGCCACCCCAGCCGCCCGAGCCGGTCTCGATCAGGGCGGCGGCGAGGGCCGCCAGGCCGACCGCTCCGATCACCTGCCCCGCCGGGTCGGCGCCGTGCGGGCGGCGCGGCGCCGCCGGGACGACCCGGGCGGCCAAGGCCAGACCGGCCAGGCCGATGGGGACGTTGAGGAAGAACACCGAGCGCCAGCCCAGGGCCGACACCAGGGCGCCGCCGACGACCGGCCCGGCGCCGGCGGCGATACCGGCCACGCCGCCCCAGACCCCGATGGCCCGCCGGCGGGCGCTTCGGTCGTCGTAGGTCGCCTGGAGCAGGGCCAGCGAGGACGGCACGGCCAGGGCGGCGCCGACCCCCTGGGCGGCCCGGGCGACGATGAGGACACCGGTCGACGGGGCCAGACCGCACCCGACCGAGCAGGCCAGGAACACGGCCAGGCCGCCCTGGAACACCCCTTTGGCGCCTCGCCGGTCGGCCAGGACGCCGGCGGAGAGGAGCAGAGCGGCGAAGCTCAGGCTGTAGGCGTCGACCACCCACTGCAGCCCGGTCGTCCCCGTGCCCAAGCCCCTCGAGATGGCCGGGAGGGCGACGTTGACCACCGTGGTGTCGAGGATCACCATGAAGTAGCCGACGCAGATGGCGATCAGCGGCCACGGCGAGGGCCGGGCGGGCCGTTGCATCCGACCAGCCTGCCCGAGGCACACTTCGGCCTTCGCCGAATCGTGCCCTCGGTAGCCTCGGAGTATGGAAGGGGACGCCGACGTGGCCGCCGTGGCCTCGCTCATCGGGGAGCCGGCCCGGGCAGCCGTGCTCATGGCCCTGACCGACGGGCGGGCGTTGGCCGCCTCGACGCTGGCCGACGAGGCGGGGGTGGCGCCCTCCACCGTCTCGGGTCACCTGTCCCGCCTGGTCGACGGCGGCCTGGTCCGGGTGGAGGCCTCCGGCCGGCACCGCTACTTCCGCCTGGCCGATCCCAAGGTCGCCGACGCCCTCGAGGTCCTGGCCGGCCTGGCCCCGTCCCGGCCGGTCCGTTCGCTGCGGGGCGCCACCCGGGCCGAAGCGCTGCGAGCGGCCCGCACCTGTTACGACCACCTGGCCGGCCGGCTGGGCGTGGCCGTCACCGACGCCCTCGTGGCCGGCCGGCTGGTCCCGGTCGAGCCCGACCCGGACGGCGAGCAGGATCCGGTGCTGGGCGCCGGCCGGGCCCAGCGGTACCGGCTGACCCCGGCCGGCCGGGACCGGCTCACCGGGCTCGGCGTGGCCCTCCGCGTCACCGGCCAGCGCCCCCTGGTCCGCTACTGCGTCGACTGGAGCGAGCAGCGGCCCCACCTCGCCGGGCACCTGGGCGCCGCCCTGCTCGACCTGTTCCTCGAGCGGGACTGGCTGCGGCGGGGGGAGCGCCGGATCGTGACGCTCACCGACGCCGGCCGGGCTGCGTTGGCCGATCAGCTCGGAGTGGAGACGGCCGGTCTCGGCTGACTGTTAGGTGGTCGATCGGCTCGGCGGTCGATCGGCTCGGTGGTCGATCGGCTCGGTGGTCGATCGGCTCGGTGGTCGATCGGCTCGGTGG
>Ga0070737_10002228_pt1 | contig 24057 bp, 26 predicted proteins | sample Coa_R1_10_FD_66438 | JGI IMG/M metagenome (GOLD analysis project Ga0070737, IMG submission 66438) | Surface soil microbial communities from Centralia Pennsylvania, which are recovering from an underground coalmine fire - Coalmine... | ecosystem: Environmental > Terrestrial > Soil > Unclassified...
GAGGCGTCATTTAGTGGGCTAGGGCGCCGCAGTTCACCGGTTGGACGGCGTCCCGAAATTTCAACCGGCTGGCTCGTCGGCAGCCCGTCCGTGGGCGTCCGGCGGGCGAGCTAGAAATCGCGGACTAAGCGTGTAGTGGCCAGAACCGGAAGGTCTTCGGACGGGGGTTCAATTCCCCCCGCCTCCACCATAAGTCCTTGATATTGCATGGGGTTGTCGCTTCTCCTTGGACTACAAGGGCGGCGGTCTGTCACCAACTGTGCGACCGCTGCGTGCCGCAGTTTCTTTCCTGGCTTTTTGGTGCCGTTTTGATTTTGGGCCTTTGGTCGGATGCAAGAGGGAGCTGAGGTCACAGCTCCCTCCGCGGAAAGATGCCGGCGGCGGTCAGGAGCCGCCGCGCTTAACGCCCAATCGGCGCAATTCGGAAGCGAGCAAATTCGCCGCTTTGAACGCTACGTGGCCTGATGCTCGATCTGCCCCTTTTCCTCCTTGTCAACTCCAACCGGAATCCTCCGTCCCGCCAGCTCGGGCGACGCGGGCATTGTCAGCTCGAGCACACCGTTTCGGTAGTTGGCTTTAATCTGATCGGCCCGGACACCCTTGGGCAAAGTCATCGAGCGCTCGAACCTGCCATAACTGATTTCACGTGTCTCGAAATGCTGGTTGCGCTCCTCGCTGCGCCGCTCGCGCGACGCCCGAATGGTCAGCGTGTCGCCCGCCACTGAAACGTCGATGTCCTTAGGATCGACCCCTGGCAGGTCGACACGCATGACCCAATTGCCATCCCTGAAGAACGACTCAACCGCCGGCCACATGGTCATCGAACTGTTGGAGCCGCGATAGCCAATTTCACCGAAGAAGCGGTCAAACAGTTCGTCCATGTCCCTGCGGAAACGATCGAGGGACGGCCATCCCGAGAACCAAGGCTGAAGTTCACCCAGCATCAATCGTCACCTCCTTTTGTGCTCACTGGGGAGAGCTTCATTGGCTCACGCCTCCCGAATCAAAAACTAATTCCAAAATAGCGCGCTGCAAGGGGGTAGGATTAACAGAGTCAGTTCCTCGCACGCGGCCAAGGCGCGCGGAGCTGACAACGCATCGCCGCGGATTTGCGCGATCAAGAAGGGCAAGATTCGCCTGCGTCTTGCCGATGAATGCAAGAAGCCGCCGGTGCAAGCGGATTGCCTTCCGGCAACTCTCCACCCCTGGCGAAAGAACGCCTTGACGTCGCATACCTGCCTTGCGACTCCCTTCGCTCCGCGCGACCGCGGTGCTGGCGGCTCAGGCGACAACAACGCGCACTTCCAGCAGCAGATTGTTTATTCCAACGTCGCCCAGATCAACTTCGAACCTGTCGCCATCGCTTGCACCGGGTGGAATCCGGAGGACCACCGCAGGCGAACCCTCAACGAATCCGCGCCCGTAACAATCCGGACAAAGCCCCCACCATGCGCCCGTGCCGCCGCATCGTCGGCAGCCGACGTAGCACGGCACGCGGAACGGCACCTGGCAGCCAAACCGCGCTTCCTCAGCGTCGAGTATCGCCTCCACCGCGAGCCGCCGCAGAGGCCCTCCGCTCTTGCTCCGATAGCCGAAGAAATTCTGCTGTATCCGATCGAGCAGCTCGTCAATCGAAGGTCGTATCGTGAGGCAATCGTCGCGAACTACAATCGGCCTCGTCGCTGGCAGCGGTTCCGCTGACAAAGGTCGCCGATGTATCGAAATCTCCACATCATAGGAGCGGCGCCGATCGGGGTCGCTCAGAATCTCGTAGGCTTCGTGAATTTCCCGAAAGCGCTCGGGGTCCGGATGCGCGCCGACGTCGGGATGGACGGTGAAAGCGATTCGGCGATAGGCGCGCTTGATCTCGGCCGGCGCCGCCCCTGCTGGAAGGCCAAGAACTCCATACAAATCTCGCTTGGGCATGATGACCGACCCGCGGCGAGAATCTTCCGTCTGTCCCGGCCTTATGCACTGCGCACCTCGATTCGGCGAGGCCTGGCCTGCTCCTTCTTGGGCAATTCGAGCTCGAGCACGCCGTTTCGCAGCGTGGCCTTGATATTCGAATCGTCAATGTCCTCGTTCAACGAGAACTCCCGGTAGTAATTGCCGACGTTATATTCAGTGTACATCGGTCGCAGCCCGGCATACATGTCGGTGGCCACTTGGCCGACGATCGTCAAAACCCCATCCTTGAGCGTCACGTTGACGTCTTTCTCCTTGACGCCCGGCATATCGGCCCACAGCTTCAGCGAATCGTCGAATTCGTAGATGTTGACGTCAGGCACATAGTAGCGTCCGGGACGGGTCTGCTCTTGCGGTTTGGTCAGTTGCTGCTTTTCCTTGGTCGCGATTTCGCGAGATTCCTTCTCTGCCATGGCTTCTGACCTCCTTTCACGCCGTCTGCACGGTGATTTGTCGCGGCTTGGCGTGTTCGCCTCGCGGTACCCGAATGATCAGCAAGCCGGCCTCGTAGCGAGCCTCGGCGTTGGCGGGCTCATAATCCTCCGGCAGCTGAATCGAGCGCGAGAACTTCCCCTCGCTGAGCTCGCGCCGATGATACCCCAAGCCGTTGCCGTCCGGTTTGAATACCCGTTCGCCACTGATCGTCAAGGTGCGCCCCGTCCCAGTGACTCTAAGCTTTGCGGCGTCCAGGCCCGGAGCTTCAGCGACGACCAGAGCGCCCTCCGGAGAATCAAAAATGTTGACCGGCGGGTAAGCACCGAAGCCCGATGGACCCATCGCGAATGCAGGATTTCGCATGAATCGCTCAAGCTCTTCCTGCAAGCTTAAGAGGGTGCCGAACGGATCCACGTCGGAATCGATCCGCAAAAAAGCCATGTCCCAACACCTCCTGTTTAGAGATAGATGGCCTCTTTCAGCCCGAACTGGCGCCGCGCTGAAAGGGAAGGCCTTTATGAGCTATTCCGCCGTTGCGCTACTTCCGATCTTTCGAGTAAGCATCGTCTGCCTTGCTGGCAGGAGCTTCGGATGTAAGAAAATGTTTCCCGGGGAAAGCACATTCCTCTGCCAATGCCGGGAAGATTTCATCGTGAGTAGGGCGCCATCGAAAAGGAGAGCATCGGACGGCGGCCAGTTGCTCGGTCATGGCGTCCTGAGCGGATATTTGCGGTCATGTTGAGCATGATTCAGGTAGGCAGGCAGGCTACGCGATCGCCGAAAGGCGGGTTGGCCGCGCGGATATGGGCTCAAGCGCCGAAGTTGCGTTGGGGTACCGAATTGGAGCATGGTCGTGCGTGATCGGAGCAAGCCTGCGGTGGTGATGACGGCCTGCGGAAAATCACGTTTGGGAGGTGCACCGTGACCGAGACCGGCAATCCGAACGGCCCGAAGGGTTCGAAAGTGGCGATCGTCACCGGCTCCAGTCGTGGCATCGGCCGCGGCTGCGCCCTCGAACTTGCCAAGCGCGGATTCAACGTCGTGTTGTGCGCGCGCACGCTGCACGAAGGCCAGGCCTTTGAGCATTCCTCGACGGTCAAGAGCTCCAACACCAAGCCGCTGCCCGGCAGCCTGGAAAAGACGGCGTGCGAGCTCGAAGCGCTTGGGGGCAAAGCGCTGACGGTCAAATTGGACCTGCTGGAACGCAAGGATATCCATGCGCTCGTCGATCGAACGATGAAGGAGTGGGGCTGCATCGACGTGCTCGTCAACAACGCCCGGTACATCGGTCCGGGACATATGGATTGGTTTGTCGACACTCCGATCGAGTTGTTCGACGCCCACCTCCAGTGCAACGTGCTCTCGCCGCTGCTGCTCATCAAGCTGGTGGCGCCGATCATGATCGGGCGCGGCGGCGGCGTGATCATCAACGTCACCTCGGGCGCAGGCTACCGGGAGACGGCGCACGACATCGGGGCGGGCGGCTGGGGTCTGGGCTATTCGCTGTCCAAAGCCGCCTTCAACCGCATCGGGCCCGGCCTCGCCAAGGAATTTCGTCAGCACAAAATCGCCGTGATCAACCTGGAACCCGGTTTCGTCACGACCGAACGCATGGTGACCGACATGGGCGCCTTCGGCTTCGACGCTTCCAAAGGTCTTGGCGTAGACGTGCCGGGCTCGGTCTGTGCGTACCTGGCCGCGCATCCGACACCCATGAACTTCTCGGGCCGCGATATCGACGCTCCCACCTTCGCGGTCGATGCCGGCCTGGTCGATGGCACGAAGTTGCCGCCGCCCTACGGGCCTTCACACTGGGGCCTGCCGGGCAGATCGGTGCTTTAGGCTCCGCCAATTGCTGTCTGAAGCTTTTGGGACAGGATTGGAAACTCGGTTCGATTTACAGCACCGCTGGTCGGCAACCGGTTCTTCTTGCAGGGGCGGTTGGTGAAACCGCTTTGCGTGACGGCGGACGGTAATTACCACATTCTTCGACCGTGTCGCCGATCGCTCACCGCTTTCACCTGAGCGGCCGCTCTGCGGTAACGTCGTAGACGAAGATCGAAGCCGCCCTCGGCGCGACGCCCGTTCCCGCCGATGCCGGACGCGCCCTCATCGCGGCCAAATGAGCGTCGAGGTCTTCCTGACGCGCCCAACGCTCGAACAGCATCACCCGGCGGGGATCGGTTGGATCAGCGCTCAGCGTGTATTCCAGGCAACCGGGCTCGGCCCTGGACGTCCGCATGCCTTCGATTCTGCCGGCGAGGAACGCCTCACGTTGATCGGGGTCCACCTCTATTGTTCCTGCGACAATAACCATGCTTGCCTCCTGAGTCAGCTCGAAGTTGATTGCAGCGGTAGAGAGCGCCTCGTGCAGCAGTTGTGCGCCGATGCATTTGCCGCGGGGGCGGGCAGCCCTCGCGTTTGGCTAATCGTCGAAGAACTTCTCTCCTGAATTGGGACGGGTAATCGAGATGTGGGTGAAGTCCTGACCGTCCAGGGCGCCGTGGCGGTGCTTCTCGCCGGCCGGCGCGAAGACCACGTCGCCCTCCGACAACTCGCGCCGTTCCTGCTCGGTTTCAACAAAGCCCTTGCCCCTGGTCACGAGCAAAACCTGATCGCAGCCATGGATATGCATCCGGGTGTGGGCTCCGTGATCGAAATGGATCACGTTGACGCTCACCTCCTTGCTCTCGTCGGTGAGGCCCTGGCGCGAAACATGTTCGGCGCCATGGAAGAATTTGGTGGCGCGGCTCATGCTCTGGCGCGGCACCTCGGATACCTTTGCGACCTTCATCGGGCTCCCTCCTTGACGGGACAACGGGATGGAATCGCGAATCAATTAGCATGCGCAGGAGGTTGGTTCCAAGGCGTGTTCCATGTGTTTCAGAAGCCGACTTACGCCTGCAATGCGCGGCTGGTCCGGATTTCGAATTTCACGCCCGATTGTGAACGTGCGGCCAAAAAAACCTTAGCAGGTTGCGGAAAAAACGATTTTCCGCAACCTGCTTTCTCACTCTAGTCTCTCCCAGAGGGAGAGAAGTAAAGGAAAGCGGCCATCTTTTATCCAGGGTGCGGAACGCAGGTGTCTTCATGAGGGCACAAATATCCTTTTTCCGCACTCTGTTAGAGGCTGACGGTGGTCCCGCGGTAATAATGCCGGAGGATCTCGGTATAAGCCTTGCCCCGGCTTGCCATGACCGCGGCGCCAATCTGGCACAGGCCGACTCCATGTCCCCATCCCGCCCCGGTCAGAACCAAGCGGCCTGGTTCCTTGTCCACCACGAATGCGGAGCTGTAAAGATGAGTGCGTGACAGGGCGCGGCGGATTTCCAGTTCCTTGCCGATGATTATGTAGGCGCGTTCCCCGGTGACCTTCAACCGATATATTCTGCCCGACGGTCCCCACGCGAGCGCCCGCAGGTCGCGAATCGGACCGAGCTCCACGCCAAGCTTCGATCCGATCAGATCGGCGAGTTCTTCGGGCGTGTACTCGACGCGCCAGCGATAGAAATCGCGGGTTTCCTGATCGAATCCCGGAAGGATGCGCGAAAGCAGTTCTGTGTCCTGAGTATTGCAATAGGCCGGCGGGTTGGAGCGAATCCATCGCTCGGCACTTTCGGATGAAGGCGGTGCCGGTTCCCGGCTGGCGGGGCCATCGTACACGGACTCAAGATAGGGAATATCCTCATCTTCCCAGGCCGTGGCGTAGCGCTCCGTCATTCCGCCGCAGCACTTGTAAAACCGCGCATCGCAGATGGCGCCGTTGTAGCGGAGAAACTGGCCCGCTGTCGCCCGCACCGCCTGGGCCGCGGCCGGCGAAAACGCTTTGGTAATACCCTGATAGCGCTGGCAGTGGTCGTCGGCGCATACATCGAAATCCGGGTGTGCTTCGCGGCCATACCAGCGGCGGATTTCGTGGGAATCCAGGACCGCGCTTTGCCCGGCTTGGCTGCGTGCGGGATTAGTCTTCGGAAACCACAGCCAACTGCGGGAAATCACCGCATGGGCTTTCAGCAGTTCCAGGGGACACGACGCACTCATCTCGGAGGAAATCACGCTGGTGACGTACTCGTCGAGCGCCACGTCGTTAATCACGGTCAGGCCGCCGTGCCGTTTGACTACCCGCAGCCCGCCGCGAAAGACCTGGCGCTCCTTACGCTCCCAATGAAATCCGATCCCGATCGTAACGTCGTCCAGCGCAAACGCGCACGATGCCGGATCGGAGGGGCTCAGTGCGATTTCAGAGGTAAACCGGTGTCGGCCCGCAGCGTATGCTCTGCCGGCGGCGTCGGTAAACGTGCCCGTCAATTCCACGTCAACGCCGGGAAGTCCTTCAACAAGACCGACGGCTACATTCACCGCTCATCCTCCAGCTTCCTTGCAACCCGCTGAAACTGCTCGTCGGGCAAGGTGACCTCGCGGAAGACAGCGCGGATCGCGTCGCCTGTGATGCGGTCGAAATCCCGCGCCAAAGGCACGACAAATATGCCGCACAAATCGATCGATGCCGGGCTCACGGTCAGCTCGCCGGTGTGAAAGACTTCCGGCCGATGCTTGCTGCGCGCAAACAGGTAAACGACCCACTGTTCCTTGTCCTGATAGGCCGCGATGTTGACCATCGGTTCCGGTCTTTTGCGGGTGGTCTCCGCAAGCAGAGCAATGGCGCGATCCATGCGATCGATCAAGGCCGAACGCTCGCGACCCCGAAACAGTAACACGTTCCTTGCATAGTTCGGCACAGTTGCGCCGTTTAGCCGGGCGGTGTCCTTCTCGATCGGAAACACCGCCCGCGATCCGGCCTGGAAATGCAGGTGATCGGGTGCAGACGCGCCGCATTCCGGGCCATTGTAGATGATAAAATAGCCGGGCAAGGCAGCGGCCAGATCCAGCATACTCCCGAAGTGGATGGCTATGCGCTGCGGGAGGTGTTGCCGGTGGGCGATTGTGAGATGCCGCTTGACGATCGGAAACGGGTTGCAATAGATCGTGAACTCCTCGCCAAACGCAATGCCTTCTTCCTCCCTGGGCAGATTGGCGGCGCAAAGAAAACAGGGACGCCTGGCGACCGACTCCCGATCCACGGCCGCAGTCGTACTGCCCACGCGATGGGGAATGTGGCGTACCAAGACCTCGAACCAATCCACGCGCACCCGCCGCGTGCGGGCCTGCGCAAGACCCTCAATCCCCTTGGCCAGCAGGGGCCAGTTCCGCGCCTGGCGCTCAAAGAGTTGCTCCACGTCGCGGATCATCGCTGCATCCGGGCCTTGATCTCCACGGTCCGAAGCCAGTCCTTGTAGGAATCGTATCGATTCGCGACCTCAAGCGGCAGCGCGCTGTCACTGTTGCCCTCCCATCGGCGGCATAGATACAGCGAGTCGTAGATGCGGCCGATCTCATAATCGCGGCTGATGCGCAGCGCCACGGCGTAATCCTCGCCGTAGCTGACGTTGGGGAATCCGATTCGGCGCACCACCGAAGTATCGAATGCGCGGGGCGCACCAAGGCCATTGATGCGCAGCGCATTGTTCCTTCCATTTTCCCGCGTCCATTCGCGGTGATCGATCAAACCGGGCGGAATCTCATTGAGAGCAAAATCAACCATTGTATAAGCGCCGATGACCATTGCATAGGGTCCCGCATCGAACTCACGGACGATTCGGTGCAGCACGGACTCATCGATGTATAGGTCATCTGAATCAAGCTGTATTGCATATTGTCCGCAGTACCGTGAGTAAATCGCCTCGTTCCAGCATCCGCCGATTCCAAGATCTGTCCGTTGCGGGACAATATGTATGAAATGCGGATTGCGGATGCCGCGAAGGATTTCCGTCGTCCTGTCGGTGGAATGATTGTCTACGACTATTACATTGAAGTCGAAATCGGCGCGCTGGGCGAGCGCACTCCTGACGGCATCATGGATGGTACGCTCGCGGTTGCGGACCGGGATGACGACGCTGGCTTTGACCGGAAATGGTCCGGCCGAAGGCGGAACCTGGTCGAAGCGCGGCTCCAGCCATGCGCCGATGCGCTTGAGATGCGCCGTCGCGATCTGTTCCATCTCGATCTGATAATCGCGATTGCGCGGATCTACATAGTCGAATTGCTTTTCGCCGGTGGGCCGGTTGTCGATTAGCGGTGCACCGTACAGCGGCTCAGGAATCCGCACGATTGCATTGCACTCGGACAGCCGCAACCGCAGGTCGTATAATCCGCCCCATCTCCAAACCCCGCCGACACCGGCCTGACGTGCGGCCGGAACCGACACGGCAAGCACCGGACCAAAGTCGAAATTGTCGCGGATGCTGCCGAGTTGATAGTCAATTCGAGGACGGCCGGCGGCGTCGGCGTAGACAAGGCCGGCCCCTGTTTCACGCATGACGCAGACCATGCGATCGAACATGCGCGGTCCGGGCTCGATGGTTACGCGCGGGTCGCCGATAAAGATAACGTCGGAGTCGGCAGCGTCGAGAAGCTGCTGAATCGTTTTGGAGGAGTAGTCTTTCGGATAAACAATGTTCACATCCCGCTCCGCCCCTTCGCGCCAGCCCTTGTTCATGTAGAGGAAATTCCCCGCGCCGTTGAAGGCGTGATGCGGGCCGTCGCCCGGTTAAACTCCTGGGGCCTCACGACGATTACGCCAGCCATCCGGTTTGTCTTGAGGAACTCGCTCAATTCCTGCTCCACGACCATCGCGCGGCTGCGCGACGCATGGCGCAGCCGCACGCTTTGACCGTCGCGGATGACGATTCCGCAGTGAAAGATGTCGAGATTGCGGCGCGTGGACGCAAAGAAAATCAAGTCGCCGGTTTGCAGATAAAGCCGGCGCAGCGCCGGCTTCGGTACACATCGCAGGCGGATTTTTCTCGCTGCCAGCCCAGGCACCACGTTCAGCACGCGCTCGCGGCTGACGGTCGCGGCGGCGCCAGGCGACACCCGCCTGAGTATGCCATTGCATATGTTGTTGCGAATCCAGGCTGTCATGTAGTGATTGCGCCGCCGCCAGTGAATGCGGCCTTGCTCATAGCGAATCTTGCGCAGCCAGTCCGCGAAGTCGTCAACACGGCGCGCCCGGCTCAGTGCCAGCACCGTTTCGATGTAGGTAACGCAGTCGAATCCGTCGAGCGACGCGGTGAATTCTTCGGCGGTGTGGGCCGACCCGATCAGCGGATTCGCCATGTAGGGATAACCAAGAAAGCTGCGGGAGAGAGCGTCGATTCGGTCGCCGGCGCAAGCAGCGTTGCTCGTTTGCGACAAAAGCTGCGCCACACGCCGGCGGTCGATGCCGAACTTCACGGCGCTGGAAGCTACCATCGGGGAGCAGGCGGCTCAAGCAGCAGGGCGAATCCGCGGGCGTCGTGGAAATCGGGTTTGCCGGCGCGATGGTGCAGCGCCCAGTACGAAAGGCCGTCTCGGGTCTCGATGACCGCCGACAGACCCACGCGCAGCACGGCGCGCGGATAGCCGGCGCGAAGAGCGTCCAGTCGTACCGCGGCATCCAGTTCGAGCCTCGCGCCGCCGGTGCGCACCTCGATGCGCGGGCGCATCGTTTCGTCCAGGAGCGGAGCGCCGTTGCGATAGCCGGAGAACGCGTACACCGCCCATTGGCCCGACGGCGAGAAGTTCAATTCGTGGTACGCCGATTGCCCGTCCACGGCGATAAAAGCCTCGAAGCAGGTGCGGCGCCAGAGTTCGGTATTGATGCGCGGGACGGCGGGCAGCGGGATCGATATCCGGGCAAGCTCGCCGTCGAGACGGTAGGAAATCCGAAGTTCAGCGCCTGCCGCCGATCGCCGAACAAGCACCGCTATGGCACGCACCGCCCCGGCGGGCGTCGACGGATGGCATCGCAGGTCGATCCAGTGTTCGGCGTTCATAACCGGCCCGCTCACCGTTATGCCACCGGTGGAGTCAACCCGCCAGATTCAAGCGCCTGCCTCCGACGCTTCTAATACCCGGCACGCGACGCCGCATCTTGCTGCGCCGGCCCGTCAAATCAGTTGCCCGCCGTGCGCTCGCTGTGAATCTGGCGGCTGACGGCGTTCTCTTCGCGGTTAAGCTGCTGTTTTTCGCCCCGTGTGATGTGTCCGGCCGCGGCGACCCGCTCCTGATAATGGATGGGGCGGTCCTCGGTGCGCAATTGATGGGCCTGGCTGGGGGTGAGCTGATGGTCGCGCAGGCCGGCGTTGATGCGCCGATTTTGAATGCGCAGCCGCGAATTGACCTCCACGCGCCGCGGATGATGCCTTTGCCAGGCGGTCGCCGCCAAGCTCGTCCCCGCACCCAAAAAAGCACCGGCTAACAACCCGGCACAGACCGCAGAAACGACCTTCGAATTCATGAGCATACCTCCGTTCGCCCCGAGTCTTCGTCAACTGACGACTATGACGAGGCGGCGGCAGTTTGCGTTTACGCCGCAGCGCTGCGATGGTCGCGCCGGAAAAACAAGGGCCGCGAACGCGATGCGGCCGCGGCCTGCGATTTCACCATGGACCGGGACGCCGGTTGCTGCGTCAGGCGCTGGCGCGCTCCTGCTGGGGAATTTCCCACTTGACGTTGGCGTACTGGCGGCTGACCGGGATGTCGAAGGGATCGCCGATATCCAGCGACTTGGCGATCTCGCGCAGCGCGGGCAGCACCTCCTGGCCCATCAGGCGGATGCCGCTGAGCGAATCCTTGTGATCGATACAACCGTCGTTGCACCACAGGGCCAGAATCGAGCAGCGGGTTTCCTCCAGCCGGATGCGCAGCTTTTCGATGACCTGCTTGGGCGTGCCCGCGATCAGTGTGCCGTTCTTGATGCGCGACTCGAAATCGGAGCGATTATCTCCGCTCTTGCGCTCCTTGGTGCGATAGCCCGCGCGCAGCTCCGCCATCGGCCGGCGCGCCCATTCGCCCAGATACCCCGACGGCGCCGCCCACACCGGATGGGTCAGGCCGGTGAATTCGCCCTGCATCCACATGAACTGGCGCGCGTTGCGCAGCGCCTTCTCCTCGGTCTCGTCGACGCGCACCTGGAGTAGCGCGCCGCGATAGGCCGAACCGCCTTCGTAGCCGTGTTGGCGCGCGGTGTCGTCGAACAAGGTGATGACCTGCTTGGCCATCTCGGTAGGCAAATTAAGCCCGATGTAGGGATAGCCGTGCTCGGCGCACCACACCACCGTCTCGCGGCTGGACACGCCGGGCACCCAGATGCGCGGATGCGGCTTTTGCATCGGGATGACCCACGGATTGACCACCCGGAACTGATAGTGGTTGCCCTCCCATCGCCACGGTCCGGGCTGAGTCCAGGTCTTGATGATCAGGTCGTGCGCCTCCTCGAAGCGCTCGCGGTTGAAGGCCGGATTGGTGTTGCTGGCAAAGGCCTCGACCCCGCCGCCGCGCACGATGCCCGGCACCAGGCGGCCCTTGGAGAGCAGGTCGATCATCGCCAGCTCTTCGGCCAGACGCACCGGATTGTCGGCCACCGGCAGCGGATTTCCCAGCAGCACGATCTTGACCCGCTTGGTCACCGCCGCGATGGCGGTGGCGAAAATGTTGCACTTGGCCTGCATGCAGAACGGCGCGTTGTGATGCTCGTTGAGCATGATGCCGTCCCAGCCGCATTCCTCGACGTACCGGTATTCCTCAAGCCGCTCGTTGTAGAGCCGGCTGCCCGCGATCGGGTCGAAGAACTTGTTGGGGAACAGCAAAGCGGTGTAACCGTAGCGGTCGCCTTCCGCGGCCGGATAGGTCGACATCGGTTGCTCGGTGAAATACATCAAATGCATCGTTGCGCCTCCTCAATCGGGTCCTCGCGTGACCCGCCGTGGCAATCCGTTTGGGATTTGCCCGGTTTCGATTTGCACATCAATAGCAGAATCCTGAACACTTGTCTCCATTGGCGGGGATTTTCTCCCGGCCTACCCGGCGGCCGCCATTTGCGGCTGATGTGCTTTGGGCCTAAGATTAACACACCGGCGACACCCGCATCCTCCGAAAAGGAGAGGCAGTTTATGGCTCTTGCCGACGAGGATATCGAGCGCCTATTCGACGAGGAATGCCCCGGGCCGGTGGACCTGGGCTCGGTGCTGGTCAACGACCCGATCAGCAACGCCGCTCACCATCCAGCCATCGTGCTCGACGCCGCCACGACGTTGGCCGAGGCACTGAGCAAGATGCGCGAAGCCGGACGCGGCGCCGTCTTGGTGGTCGAGGAAGGGCGCCTGGCCGGCATCTTCACCGAGCGCGATGTGCTGCTGCGCGTCGCCGGCTTTGCGCTCGACGCCGCCAGGACCACCGTGGGCGAACTGATGACGCCACAGCCGCAAACCCTGCCGGCGGATTCCAGCGTGGCCTTTGCGCTCAACAAGATGGTGGTCGAGGGCTACCGCCATATCCCGCTGGTCGACGAGCAGGGGCGTCCGACCGGGATGGTATCGATGCGCGACCTGATCGATTACCTGTGCGATTTCTTCAGCAAGGACATCCTCAACCTGCCGCCCGACCCGGGCACAAGCTTCCGCAGTCGCGACGGCGCCTGAGGGCACAGCGGCGCAATCCACGATACCCCGACGGCCATCGAGCTGTCGCCGGCGTAAATCGCAGCGCCTAGCGCGTGGTGCGGAACAGCGCGGCCAGGTCGCCGCCGTTTTTCTCGACGTAGCGTTCGTACGCCTCGTCGTCCATCTCGGCGATGTCCTCCAGCGTCAGCGGAGTGTCGGCGGGACGCGAGGCGAGCGCCTGCAGGCTGGTGGAGGCGGCCTTCTTGCGCTGCAGGTCGCGGATGCGGTCCGCCGCGCTGCTTCCTGCACCGCCGCCCGCCGCCTCGGCGTTCGGCGCCGCCGACGGCTTGTAGCCCCACTGCTCGGAGAGCTCATAGGCCACCGTCGCCGGATTGCGGCCCTGGCGAATCGCGCCCGCCACCAGCATCGACGCCTCGTTGGCGATGATCTGGGCGCGCTCGGCCGCGTCGCCGTAGCCCATCAGCTCCAGTTCGCGATTGCGCCGCTCGCGCAGGAAGTGGATGCGATCGTAGTAGTCGGGATGGCCGGCATGCACGAACTGCTGCTCCAGCCCGGTGAGCATCGCCTGATGTTGCGCGGCCTGGGCCTGCGCCGCGCTCAGTTGCTGCTGCTGATGCAGCGCCTCGAGCGCACGGCGATGTTGCCGGAGCTCCCATTGGTAATGCGCCTCGGGGTCGGCCTTGGGGTCGGGTTCGGGGTCGTGCACGACACGCGCCGCGCCGGCCGCGTCGAGCGCCGCGCGCTCCTGGATCTGGCGCAGCCGCTGCGTGGCCCGGTTCCATTTCTCCTCGTGCTCGGCCAGCTTGCGCGTCAGCTCCTCGAGGTTGCGTTTGAGCGCGCGATTTTCCTGCCGTTCCTTGACCAACGACCACGCGGGAACGCTGTCGTTGGGCCCCATCCTGCGCACCTGCTCGTCTGACAGCGCCTCGCGTGAGTCTTCTTCGTGCCCCTCCTCCGCCGACCGCCCGGCGTCTTTTGCGCGGCTATCCGGTGCGGGCTGCGCACCGGCAAACGCCTCGCCGCGCTCCGTACCTTGGGGAGCTTCAGCATTGCCCGCCGCCAGCGCCGCTTCCTCGGCAGGGTCAAGCAACTCCTGGTCCTCTCCAAATGCGGTTACATCGGCGGCCTCGAACTGGTCGGTCGCCGTCCGCTCGGCGCCCTTTTTCCTCATCGCCATCTCCACACCTCATTTCTGCCGAGGCGCGCCGCGCGGCCTTACAGCCGTGCGATCGCGCGGTCATACTCTTGCCAATCAACCCCCAGCTCTCGTGCAACGATTCGCTCCACGCGCTCGGCAAACCGATGCTCGCGTCGGTAGGGCGCACGCACCGACGCGCCAGGTTCCTCGGACTGGCCTTTGCGCCGGTTGATCTCGTACTCGATATCGAAGCGCGTGATGCGGGCAAACGGGATTTGCCGCCATTCGCACAGGAACGCCTCGATCAGCTCGTGCAGCGCGACCAGGAATTCATGGCGCCGATCGCGCATCCGCGACACCCGGATTTCAAGCGTCGCACCGCCGCACTCATCCGCATCGCGCCAGTAATTGCCCACCGTGGCGTATTCCTGGAAATCATGCGGGATGGTCTTGATCCGCACGTTCAGCATCGCCCACCCCCGCCTGCCTGCGGACGGCCCCTTCGCGCGCGGCATCACCAGTCGATGCCGAACTCGCGTCCCTGCGCGACTGCTTCCATCGCTGCGTTGAGCGCGTTGCGGTCGAACTCCAGTTCCAGTCCCGCCACGGCTTCGGCATGCTCAAGCGCGGCGCCAACCGCGTCCTCGAGCGAATCGCCCAGGCCGATGGCGGCGCCGACCTCGCGAATTCCCAACGGCGCCGCATAGTCACGGCCGTCAATCCGGCAGTGCCCATGGACCTTGATGAACCGGCTCACCGAGCGGGGAATATCCAGGGCCAGAAAATGCTCGCGCGCCCACTCCGAGCGCAGGACGATCTCCGCCGCATAGGCGGCGGCGGGCCGCAGTTGGGCAACCTCGCCGTTGGCCCCCGCCCAGATCAGCTCGTCCCAGTTGCTGAACAACTCGATATACGCCTCCGACGGCGGCGAGCCGGCGCGCATCGCCGGATCCATCAAGTAGGGCTGGCGGTCGGCTCCCACTCTGACTTCGGTGGAATAAAAGCTGCGGCATCCAAGCGCCGCCATCGCCGGCGCCAGCCGGGCATTGACTTCGCGCAGCGCCGCCGGCAGCTCGTGGTAATCCACCACCTTGCCGACATACCCCGCGTCCTTGGCCTCGTAGCCGAACGACGCGAGCGCCGGAAAGCGCCCGTCGATACAGGCGCCGTCGTAGCCGGTTTCCACCCCCTCGATCGGATCCTCGACCACGAACACCGTGGAAGACTGCCGCGGGCCGAGCCGGCTGGCCAGGTCGTCGAGCAGGGGCTGCGTCACCACCCAGTTGCGGTTGCGAAAGGTTTCCACATCGCCGCGGAAGACGTTGCCCTTGACGTATACGCCAGGATTGTCCTTGAGATAGGCGCGCAGCGCCTCGATTCCGGTGACGATCTCATATCGTCCCACCGGCAGCCCGGCGCTTTTCATCACCGTCTTGAGCTCGTCGCGATACAGCTCAAGGAGCTCGGCGTGTCCGGAGCCCCACACCCGTTTGCCCTGGCGGCGCAGGTACTGCTGCTCGCCGCCGAAGTAGGTATCGGGAAATACAATCAGGTCGGCGTCATCAATATATTCCCACGCATTGGATATGCGCTCGATACCGTCGATTCCGGCGCCGATATTGAAACGCTCCGAGACCGGAAACGCCGAGCGCCATCCGTTGCAGTAGTAAAGCACGCGGCCAAAGGATTCAGCGAGCTTCTCGGCGATATGCACATACAAACCCTGGTCGATCACCAGAACGGTGCGGTTGGACAAATCCATCGGCGATTATTTCCTGACGTCGCTGCGCGACAAGCCGCCGCCGTTTAGGCGTAGCGGCGCAGGGTCCAGAAGTCGGCAGCCAGCTGCGGATTGGTCACGTACTCATAGGGCATCGTGAAGTACCCGTCCATGCCCCAGTGTGCGCCCCACGAATTGCGCACCACAAAACGCCCCGCGCCTTCGTCGTATCCCACCGCCATCACGGCATGTCCGCCGAGCACGGCTTCGTTGGAAGCGGGCAGGTCAAGCACGCCGCTTTTGGCCACCTGCTCGCTCTCGAAAGCTTCGTACACGGTAAAGCCGAAGACGAACGGATAGCCGGCCGCCAGGCACGCCTTGAGCGCCTCCACCGCCTGGGGCAGACGGAAGTAGTTGCACGCCAGGTCGCGCCGGGCCTCCTGGTAACAGACGGTCTCAGGCTTGACGAACAGCAGGCCCTGCTCGTACGGCCATTGAATCTCGGGACAGGCGCCGATACTGGCCACGCTCTTGCATCCGTCGCGCAGCTCCGCGCCGCTGTCCGAATCGACCGTCCCCTCCATCGCGCGTTCGTTGTAATAGATAAACAGGCGCGAGGGCGTGAACGGCTCGCGCCTTTCCCTGATCAAATCGAACTCCAGCGCTCCGGCGATAGCGTTGGCCGTGCATGATCCGATCTGACCCTGGTCGTACACCACGGGGCAGTTGGGCCGCAGGTCAACCCTTTCGGGCAGCCTGGAGAGCGCCGGATGCAGCGTCAGGTCGCGCGCGTCAGGCAGGTCGCGCTTCCATCCATAACGTTGAATCTTCTTCACCGCTTCCTCCACCGTTTAATTGTTCACCCGGGCGTCATCACAATGAGTTGATATCCTCGTTGCGCTGGCGGAAATACAGGTCGAGGTCATGCTGCAGCCCGGGCTTGTTGCCGGCCAGCTCAAGGACGCCCCACGAATTGCGCTTGATGTCGAGGTCGGGATCGAACTGATGCTCAATCATTATCTGCCACCGATCGACGTACTTGCGATCCGGTTTTCGGCCATGAAATAGATGTTCAATCGTTCCCGGCACAAAGCCCATGTTGAAGTTCACGTGATGCACCGCGCGGTCCTGCCAGCGCTTGAGATGCTTCCAGTACGAGGGCGTCACACCCCGCCTGTTCCCCGGCAGTCCAGGAACCGAGTACGCGGCGCGTCCGATCAATGCGTAGGCCATGTGATGGTCGCCCGAGCCCATCACCGCCAGCTCGAACAGGCCGCCGAGCCATTCATAGGCGTCGCGCGTGCACGCCCATACGTATCCGGGATGCGGATACTCGTACGGACCGCCGGTAAACTTCCACCACACCGGCCCGCGCGGGCACACCGCGTTGGCTCCGCGCGTCCACCATTGATGGCAGAATGATTTGTAGGCCTGGATGTGCTCATCGTTGGGTCCGAGGTCGTAGGCGTCGGTCCACGGCTGCACCACTTCATACTGCTGCAGCGCGTGCAGCGTTTCGATCGCCCAGTTCGGTTTGCGGAACCGGACGTCGCCGTCGCACCAGCACAGGTAGCGCCAGTCCGGGAATCTGCGCGCGATGTCCTGAACGCCGAGATTGATCAGGCACTCCTTGTTCCACAGCAGGGTTTTGGCGCGGACCCCGACATGACTGATTCCCCTCACATCCGCCAGTTCAAACGGCCGCTCGCCATACTGGCATTCCACCACGGTCAGCTTCACGCCCGCCTCCTGCATTCCGCGCATGAATATCTCGAACAGGCGCATCCGGCTTTTCCATCGCACCGGATTGGCTACTACGCTGACCACGTGGAGCATGCCCGCGTCCATTTTTCGCTCTCCTGCTGCCACCGGGCGCCGCTTAGCGCTCCTTGCCGAGCTCCTTGCGAATCGCCTTGCGCAGGTCTTCATCCACGCATCCGATTCGCATCCCGCTGGCGTGCAGGTACTTGTACGCAATCGCGCGTTCGGCCTCGCCCAGATTGCCGATCACCTCCGCCACCTTGTCTTCATGCGCCTTGAGCGCGGCGGCGAAAGGATCGGCAGCAGCATCGGCCGCCGTTTGTGCCGCGGCCGGTTGTGCGCCCGGGTTGCCATAGGGCGGAAACCACAGCGCCGCCAGCGGCAGATGATTATGCAGCGCCGCCTGATGATGAGGAGACCCACACCTCGCACATACATTTGTACCCATCGGAATTTTTCTCTCTGTTTTCTGTCTTTCTGTCATCCGAAGGAGGGCAGGGTCTTGGGGCGAGGTCGGCCGATTTATCCTTGATGCTGCGCCTGCCGCGCCTGGCGCAAGGCACTCAGCGCCAGGCCAAGTTGCTTGAGCCGCGACTCGGCATCGAGTGCGCGCGCCCGCGCCCGCGCCAAATCGGCGGCCGCGCTCTTTTGCGCCACCGACGCCTGCACCTCGGCCGCAGACTTCACGCCCGCCGGCTGCGCCGCGCCCTGGGCCGCCGCCGTCATCCGGCTGCTGAGCTGCTGCTTGAGCTTGGCCGCGATCGACGCCGGCAAGGGGCTGTAGTCCAGAATCTCGGGCAGGAAGGCGTTGGCCTTGATCAGCATCGGGATGATTGGCGCCATCTTCTCCCAGAAAACTTCCTTGGCGTTGGGCGATTTGGCGGGTTCGTCGATCACCAAATCGTAGTCAACCGGCAGATGTTCGCGCAGCAGCGGAATCGCACGCGAGTTGTACGGCCCGCCCAGCCGCACCAGCCGCCCGTCGGCGACGTAGTTGCGAATGAACTCGAACACGCAGCGCGCCTCCTCGCGCAGATAGCGGGTCAGCGCGCTGAAATAACCGGCGTTGATGGTCATCCCCTGGATCTGGCGCTGACGCTGCGCCACGCCCGGCACATCGCCGGTGGTCGCGCCCAGCAGCTCGGGGTTGATGCCCGACACGCCGCCCAGCGCGTCGATGCACCACTTGAGCATCATGAAGGTGCCTTCGGGCAGCGCCGGACGGCTGCGCTCCTGGATCCGCGGCCGCTCGCCCGACAGCGCGCCATCCTCCAGCAGGATCAGCGCGCTTGGATTGGCCCAGTCCTGCTCGGCGCGCACCGGATCGGCAAACGCGGTCGCCTCGGCCAGCAGGCCGCCCTTGGCGTTGCTGTTGATGATATGCAGGGTCTGGCTGAAGAACTTGTTGGCAAAGCGCTGCGGATCCATCAGCACGTGCAGCAATCCGCGCCATACCTTGTCGTGCGCGTCAAACCCGCCCGTCATCGGCTTGTAGGTAAAACCTACTCCTTGCACGGGGAGCGGACTTGACTCAAGCTCGATCGGACCGGCAGTGAAACAGCGCCGGTAAACCCGCCGCTCCTGCCGTACATAAGGGATGACCGCACCATCGCTCCCGGTCGCTTGCGCGGCGGCCGCCGTATCGCGGTCGACGAACATCACCCCGGCGCTCTCCATGCGGCGGCGCAGCGTGTCGAACTGCGCCTGATCGAGCTCCCTGACCTGATTGGTCTGCGGGTCGGCCAGCCGGTAGACCGGCTCCACCTCATAGTACTGGTATTCGACCACCCGCACGTAGCCGGCAGCCGGACCGCCGGGGATTATCGTTTGATTCTCGGGCTGGTACTCGATCGGGGTGGCGTGCTCGACGAGGTCAGGCTCGTCCTGCGGACGGTCCTGGCGCATAAACTCGGCCACCTTCAGTTCGCGCTCCTTGCCGGGCCAGCGCCGGCAGGCGTCGCGCAGCGGGATTTCCTCTTCGCAGGCGACCCAGCGCGCATCCTCCAGATTCTGCTTGCGCGCGGCGGGGTCCCAATGCATCTTCATGCCGTCGACGCGCTCGAGCACGATCTTGCCGTCGGCGCTTACCTCCATGTCCAGCCGGCAGTTGGTCCAACCCATGCCCCGCACCAGCATGTCCTCGAACGCCTGGGAGCGCTCTTCGGGGCCGTTGCAGCCGTCGATCACGGAACTGTAAACCGCCGAACTCAGCTCTCCCAGCGCATTAGCCAGCTCGGCCTGCGGCATGCGCGGCACGAACACCACTTCCTGGCGGTTATACTTCTCGCTGCCGGCGACGATACGGATATACTTTTGCGCGAAGTTGAAGACGGCGGTGGGACGGTCCTCCTCATTGAGGCGGGCTTCGTCCGCCGGATGCCATTGGCGGCCGGACAGGAAGCGATCCGCCTCGCGCGCCTCCCGCCGCCATCGCGCCACGCTTTGCGCCGCCATCGCCAGATCGCGCGCCACCCGGGCTGCGAGCTCGCTGCCCGCAACCATCCCCGCCTCCCCGCCCCGTTCCTCCGCCTCCACGCCAACTCCCTCGCCGTATAGATAATCCGCGCCCACCGGACCGCGATGGGTTTGCCGCGGCACGATTACTTTCGGCAGTTAAGTAGAAATCCTGAACGATTATTGGAACTGAGTACTAACTAAAATATCATGTCCAAAACCCGCCGCGCCAGTCTGCTTTGGCGATCATGGCCGCGCCTATTCGCAGCGGGTGGACCTGATTTCCAAACGCCCGGCTGCGCGGAAATTGGATGGGAGCGGGCGGGCGATGCTATACTCGATTGAATCCATCAAAATGCTTGTGGTCGATGACGCCATCCGGAACCCGGCGTGATTTGCGATAACGCTATTGCCCGGCGGATGGCATTGAGGTGTGGTGTGAAACTGCTCAGCTGCATCTTTCTTCTGGCGAGTATGGGGTTTTTGTGCGCCTCGTTCGTGGCCGGACTGGGCTACGGACAATGGACGGTCGCTGCGGTTACTGGCCTGTGGTCCCTATGCACGGGCCTCTACGCGGCCGATGCGGCCGCAGGCGCCGAGGACTAATCCCAAAGCGAATCGGGGTGTCTCAACAGGACGTGACGAGTCAGGGCAAATGCTGGCTGCGAAAGCGGCGTTATAGATCCCCGCTCGCTGCTGGCGCCAACCTCTCCCCTTGCGCCGCAACGTTAACCCGATGTCGCGCCAGAAGTATTGGCACGAACCAACCTGAAGCGGCGGCGCACGTCTCGCCCGCCTGGGAGTAAAAAGGAAAGGCGCCTTTCGCGAACAAAACCCCCCGCGATTTCAGAAATTTGCTGCCGTGCGGTTTTGCCGCTCACTGCGGTGGGAGCGGACCGTAGCTCAGACCCGCGGGTGCAGTGAGCGTGGTCGCCGTTCTGTATTCCGGGCTTGTTGGCCTGAGTTCAAGGCGCGATGGCACGCCCGAGTGCCATCACTGAATTGCAGGGGACGACCGCTCCGGATGCGATCCGGTCCGAATCCGCACCAGGAACTCGCTCGGGGAGCGCGGTGGCGGCCAGTTCTGCGCATCGCCCGGCGCGCCGAAGTTTAGGCCCGGGGCACGGTGACGATTAGGGGACCGGCCGCTCCACCGATTGCGAGCAGGTTCAGAAGCTTGGCGTGCTGGTTTTGCTGTCGATTATCAAACGGCGGGACTGCGGCGGCGGCGCGGCTCGCGCCGCCGCCCGACCACGCTCTCAACGGTCTAGTGCAACGATAACGGACCGTAGACCAGACCGGCGGGACTTTGCAGCGTCGTTGCGACGCCCACGACCAGCAGGTTGGGCACGGTCGCACCGCTCGACATCAACTGCTGCGCCGTATACTCGGCCAGCGAGTTGTTGCCGGCGTTGGCCACTGTGATATCGCCCGCGCTGTTCATCGCGATGCCATTTGGATCGCACAGGCTCATGTTGCCGCCGGCGGAGGCCGGCGTGATCACCACGTTAGGCGGCGGCGCGATAAAGATGCCCGGGGCCGCTAGTGCGGCAGCGGTGAATTCCACGATCGTTCCGGAACAGACGCCGACATTGGACTGCTCGTTGGTAAACCACAGGTTGCCGTTGACGTCGAACAGCATGCCCCACGGGTTGTTGATGGTCTGGAAGCCGTCGACCAAAGTGCTGGTGAGCACTTTGATTGGGACCACCGCGGTCGGTCCCGACGCCGCAGCCAACGTCGCGGCCGCAATTTCGATGATCGACGGCGTCGTGCCGTTGTTCGCCACCCACAGGTTGCCGGCCGCATCGAACGCCATGCCCAGCGGGGCGGAAAAGGACAAGCTGCTCAGGACCGCATTGGGCGAAGTCGCGACGTGGGTGGGCGACGCCAGTTGCTCCTTGGTGAACTCCAGAATCTGGTTGCCGCCCGAATCGGTGACCCACAGATTACCCGCTCCGTCAAAGGCGGCGAACTGCGGGAAGACGAAATTAAACGGCGCCGTCGCCACGAAGGCGGGCGTGGGCGCGGAATTGGAGTTCAAGTTGGCCAGTTGGGCGGCAGCGAAATTGTAGACTGCCGCTGCTGCCCCCCTGCCCGAGCCGCCGTCTACCACCCATAGCCCGCCGGCACTGTCAAACAGCGTGTCCTGCGGGGAGATGAATCTGGTGGTTAGCAGCGTCGCGGGCGGCAGGTTAAAAACACCTCTGAATTGATTGATCTGAGCGCCGGAAAAGTGCAGTACGTCGGGGCCGCCCGGATTGGCAACCCACACTCCGGCGAAGGGAGCGATATTCGATCCGCCGCCGCTCCCGCACCCAATCACCACCGCCGCCATCACGGCCAGGACCCCAGCCAACAGGCCGGCCCAACGCGCGCCACCGGATTCGCAACCGCCTCTGTCCTTCATGGCTCCTTCCTTTCTCCTTCCTGTTTGGTTGCGTTGCGGGTTTCGCGCAATCCTCGCTCCCGCATCGCAACCAGCCTTCCGGAAAGCTCAACTATACAGATTGCGCAGGTCGGGTTCAAAATTTTAGGTGGCTTATTAGAGCCGTGCCGATCTTAGTGCCGTTTTTCCGCAAACGGATTCGTATTCCCCCGGCTCCCTGACGCGCGAAATTATCAATAGGTAGCAGTCGCGCACGGTGATGTCTGATCCTGCCCCGCACAGCGGTTTCACATCTTCAATTCGCGGTCTTTCACGCCCGCTTCCGTCACCTAACCCCGACCCTGCGGGCCTGTCTTTATTACACGCTTCAAAACCTGCCGCGCATGTCTGGGCCAATGTTTGGTACACGCCGGGCTGGCAAGCTCTTTGCTGGCTGCTGTGGCATGCGCGACTTCCAGGAGCTGGCGGCAATACCGTGCTCTCCGCGCATTGGAGGATTTTTCAGGATGCGCAAATCAATTGCTGCGGCGGCCCTGGGCGCCTTGTTGCTGACCGGATGCGCCGGCGCTCCGCTCACGACGCGCGAAAAAGGAACCCTGTTGGGCGGCGCGGTGGGCGCCGGCGGCGGTGCGTTGGTCGGCTCGACGGTGGGCGCGCCGGGCGCTGGCGCCGCTATCGGCGGCGTGCTTGGAGCCGGCACCGGTTATGTAATCGGCAACCAGCTCCAGAACCAGCAGTACCGCCATCGCTATTACGACGATTATTGAAGCGCGCGGCGGCGCGCGGCGCTTTATAGAACCCGCGCCAGGAACTCGCTCAGCGTGCGCACCAGGGCCGCAGGATTGTCCAGCATCACGTGATGGTAGGCATTCTCGACTTCGGCCATCGAGCCGTGCGCCGCCGCTGCCATCCGCTGTGCCACCTCGCGCGTGATCATGGGGCTGAGCGCGGCCTTGACGATCAGGGTCGGGCAGGCTAGCGCTCCCAGGTAGTCGAAGACGTCAAAGGGATCGCGCGCTCGGCAGCGCGGATCGATGCGCACCACCCACGCCCCGTCGTCCGCATCCTGCTTGTAGGCAAAACGTGCAATTTGTTTCAGCATGGCCGGCGTCGCGCGCGTCTCGGCTGGCAGCAGGCGAAAACTGGCGCACGCTTCCTCCAGCGTCGCGTACCGGCGCGGCTTCCACTCCTTCATCGCTTGCGACCAGCTCAGCATCTCCGGGGTGGTCTGCGGCAGGCTGTCGATTATCGACAACGCCCGCACCCGGGCCGGATGGGCCGCGGCGTAGGTCAGCGCCACCAACCCGCCGCGCGAATGCCCCACTAGGACCGGCTCGCCCAAGCCCCAGCTTTCCACCATCGTGGCCACGTCGGCCGCATAATCGGCCATCGCGTAGCCGCCGGTGGGCGCCCAGCCGCTTTCGCCGTGCCCGCGCAAGTCCATCGCCAGCGTATGGAACCTTTCGGTAAAAGACGGCGCGACGAAGTCCCACCAATGGCCGAACGCCGATCCGCCATGAATGAAGAGCAGCGGCGGGCGCCCCTCGCCGCCGTAGTCCACGCAGTTGATTTCCACTCCGGCGCCGGAAAACTTTCGGTTGTGCATCATAGGAACCGCTACCTAACCCCGCCCCTTGAGGCAACCGGTACACCGATGGTGCGCGCCGCGGGGTGGCAGCCGGTGGTGAGCTAC
>Ga0070737_10002229_pt1 | contig 24039 bp, 24 predicted proteins | sample Coa_R1_10_FD_66438 | JGI IMG/M metagenome (GOLD analysis project Ga0070737, IMG submission 66438) | Surface soil microbial communities from Centralia Pennsylvania, which are recovering from an underground coalmine fire - Coalmine... | ecosystem: Environmental > Terrestrial > Soil > Unclassified...
TTCGGAAAACGACACGGCCGGGGCGACGACGTCGAGGATCCTCGCCACGGCGTCGCGGTCGATGACCGCGACCTCGAGCGGGTCGGAGTCGATCTCCTCCGGCCACGTCGCCTCTTGCGCGGGGACCGTGACGGCTCCGATGGTGACACTGGCGGCGCCGATGCTCACCGGGACGAGTTCGGCGGGCCGACGGCCGAGGGCCGTGGCAAGGGCCGGATGCTCCTCGACCGCTTCGAAGCCCCAGGAGCGGAACGAGCGCGGCCGGCCGGACGCCACCACCACTGGCTCATCCACCATGACCAGTCATGGGCGATCGTCAGCGACTCGCCTGGTTCGGCCTTGACGACGCCGGCCACGAGATCGTGAAGCTCGGGCAGGTCAAGATCAACGGGACCATCTACTACGGGATGGCGCTCCTGAACTCGTCCGGTGACGTTGTGGCGCTGCTCGGCCAGTTGCTCGACGGCACCTACGGGATCGCTCTCTACAACGCCTTCGGAGTCCCGATCACCGAAGTCGGCCCCGACGGGGTCACGATCCAATCCAGCAGCGGTGCCGTCCGCGCTCAGCTCGGACTCCTGGCGAACGGCGACTACGGGCTGCAGGTCGTCAACACTGACGGTTCCTCGCAAGAGATTCTCCCCACCATCTCGGCCTTCGCGGCCGCCCAGATCTCGACGACATCAACCTCCTGGGTCTCACTCGCCGGCTCGCCGTCGCTCACGGCCACCCTCGGCGCCTCCGGGAACGCCGTTGTCACGGTTGGCGCCCAAATCGCGAACGGCTCAACCTCGGCTGCCGGCGGGGGAGCCATCGGGCTCAGCGTCGACGGCGGAGCACCGACGGCCTACAACCCGTGGACGTCGTACTACAGCCCGGTTGGTGGCGGGTACGCCTCAGTCAGCCAGAAAATGACGCTGTCGGCGATGGAGTACGCCCCCGGAAGCGGTGAGCACACGTTCGCTCTCAAGTTCCAGGCCGTTGAGAGCACGGGCGCGTTGTTCAGCACGATCTCGCTCGTCGTCGAACCCATCTGACCACTCGACTCGTTGGGTGGCGCCGCCACCTACCGCGCTGGCCGTTCGACCGACGTTGTCTGCTGAGCAAGGAGGCGCGCGAGCAGCTCGTTGGTCCGGCGTTGTTCTGCAAGAAGAGCATCAAGCCGCTCGATGGTCGCGTCGCCCGTCTGCCGGGCGACGCGCACGCCGGCCTTCAGTTGCTTTCGGTTCTGGCGTGTTCGCTTCGCGATCGTCTGCTCGGTCCACCATCCCATCGGGCAGCCCCTTTCTTCGCGTGCCGAGCGAGAGTCTACGAACGGGATGGAACGAGCCTGAGGACGCGACAGCGCCCCGGCCCGTGATGGCACGGGGGCGCTGTCCGGGGATGGCCCGTCGGGTGTTGTTCTTACGAGCTCTGCCTGTAGTACCAGGGCCTCGCCGCCCTCTCCCATCCCCCAGGCGTCAGCGCGGCAGCAAGCGCCTCGGCGAGCCGGTGGCGTCGGTCCTCGAGGGTCTGCTTGTAGCCTTGCGACACTTCGGGGATCTGCGACAGGAGCACGCGAACCGTGCCGTCGCTTCGGCGCTCAAGCCTCTCGTCCTCCTCGCCCGCGACGATGGCCGCCGCCAGTTCAGCGGCCAACGGCTGGGCCTGGAATCTTGGCGCCATTGGCCTCAGTTGCCGCTTCCTCGTTGAGTCGAGCCAGGCTTCTCGTTCATCGAGATCGACCGCCCATGTCTGCACTTCGGCGCGCGTGCCGCGCATCACGATTGCTCCGTGACGCTCGATGTCGAAGTAGAGGACGGGCGGTTCCCAACTGAATGACTCGATCCGACGAACCTTCCAGGCCGCCATAGCGGTGTCGTGGGGGTCGCCGTCGAGGCCTTCCCAGACCTTCTCGAGCAGGCGGGCGAGTACCTCCATGCTGGCGCCCTCATCGAGAGCGTGCCTGAGTCGCTCAATCGCTTCGGTGGTCCTCGGTTCGCTGGGTTCGCACTCGGTCATGGCTCTACCATCCGTCCGGAGGTGGCACCGCGCTGCGCCTGGAGCGCCTCGAAGGGGGCACCGAGGACTCGCAGCAGATAGCGGGATACCTCGTAGTCGAGCTCCGGGTCGTAGGCCGTTGGCGCTGTCTCTTTCCAGAGGGTGACGCCGTCGCACTCCGGCACGCGGTACCCGATCACCAGGTGGTCGAGCACCGCGTTCTCCGCGGCGACGACGAGGTCGCCGATCGAGTCCGAGAGCTGGTCGAGCAGTCGCGTGGTCTCGTCGTCGGTGATGCGCGCCCGCAGCTCGTCGGCGAGCCGGTGGGTCACGGCCCAGGCAGCATCCGTCGCTTCGTCGGCTTGACTACGTTCGTCCTTGGGCATGAGGAGCTTCCTTCCCGTATCCGGCCCCGGCCGAGCAGCCACTCGATCGGGGCACCGTGTATGTGTCTCGGCATCATGCGCTCTGTTCAGGGCGGTGTCAATGCTTTCTTTGTGGGCAGGATGCACGCTGCGCATAGGGGAGTAGTCCCGAAGTAGTCCCGGCCCGTATTGCCGCATGTAGAGGCCGTGATCGGACTCACTGCGAGTGAGTTGACCGTCACGGACGCCAGTTTGCTCAGCGACACCCCAGGGGTCACCGACGAGGATGGGCGGTCGACTCCAGAACGCTTCAGAAAACTTTTCCTAAGCGTTCCTCCGCCCATCCACAGGTCGCGGACGCGGTGGCCGAGACCCTCGGGACGAGCCGGGTGACGGTGCGAGAGTTGGTTTCGGAAAAGTTTTCCGAAACCAATGATTCGACTTCTCACCCCCAGGTTCGCCGACGAGGGCCCTCGGGGACGAGCCGGGTGGTACGCTCAACCAAGGCACCCGGTCCGCTGTCCGGCCCTCTCGGTTCGGCTCGGCTCATGGCATGGCATGGATTGGCCAGTTCGGGTCACTTCCGGGTGCCTCCGAACGGCCTTCCCTGAACGCGCCTACCCAAGGAGCCGTCATGTCAACCGAGTCCGAGTCCGACGTCGCCCGTGAGCGCCGACTGCGCTACGAGTTGTCCCGTGAGGGCTTGGCCCTCCGCAAGTCCCGAGTGCGCAGCCCGAACCTCGACGATTTCGGCCGCTACCAAGTGGTCGACCCTTACTCGCAATACCTCGTGGCAGGGCCTTACTACGAGCTCACTCTCGACGATGTCGAGGAGATGGTGCAGTCACTGGCGCAACGTTGAGCCAGGGCCGCCGAGGAGTTCAGGATGGTTCCTTGCTGCCCTAGCTGCCAGCTCGGCCGCAATCGACGGCTCAATGATGCCCTCGAGCCATTGTCGGAGTGCATCTTCGGTCGGGTACTTCGGTCGGCTGTGCCACGCGTATTGCCCGACGCCCGAGTCGGGTGCGCCGATTACACCCCATGTTGGGAGGCTGGGCACTTGGCTGGGCTGGCCGTGCACAAGCCAGAGCACCGGCTCGCCCCGCGACGGGTACGGGAACACTCTCCAGATCTCGCTGAAGGCCTCGAGCGGCGGCCCTTCCTCAGTCATCGGCCCTTCCCCCTTGTCACCGCCATGTCACCCAACCTGGCCGCGACGCACCCTATCTAGCCTCGCCAGACCGCGTAAGGCGCTCGGTCAGACCCACCCTGACCTGCGGAAACACTGGGGACCGCGCGAGACCGCACGACCGATACCGGCCTGGCAGTCAAGAGGTTCGAGGGTTCGAGTCCCTTCGCCTCCACCAGACCAGAGCCAGACCAGAAAGTCCTGGTCAGGGCACCGGCGGGCGGAGTGACAAGCGGTGACAGCAGGTGCTTGTCACCCATTTGTCAGCCGGAACTCCGCTTCCTCGGCTGCGATGGATCACGCTCATCACCCTTTGGTCGGGTCTTGTCCGGGCCGACAAACGGTGATGTGGGGCGGGGTGGCATATCATGGGGTGGACCCGCACCAAGGCCCCGATCCAACAGGGGGGCGATGAAGCGTCTTGCATTACTGGTTGGGGTGCTCCCGCTGCTTCTGACCAGCTGCGCGGGCAACGTGGCTGCGAGCCACGGGTCGAGCGTCTCGACGAACCCAACCGCGACGAGCGCCGGTAGTGGTACGAGCAGCTCCACGACGTCCAGCCCGGTCGGTTCGCCGGGTCTCCTCGGTCATCGGAAGATGGTCCTCCACTGGTCGTGGAAACCCGCGGATGCCGCTTGATTCGAGGGCCGATTCCTATCGCGAAGTCAGGCGCAAACCAGAGGAACGCTACTGATGGTCTTTTATCTCGACACGTCGGCGGCCGCCAAGCTGGTGGTAGCGGAATCGGGCTCAGAGGCGATGGCATCGTGGGCTGCAGCCCATGAGACGCAGGTGATCGCCAGTGACCTGCTCCGCACCGAGCTTCTTCGTGCGACCCGACGCGTCGCCCCTGACCGGATGGAGCGTGCTCGATCCGTGCTCGATGCCATCACCTTGTTCAACCTCCCATCGACAACGTTCGAACGAGCGGCGACGCTTGATCACGACGAGTTGCGAAGCCTGGACGCTTTGCATCTCGCCGCGGCCATGGAGCTGGGTGACGAGCTCGAGGGGATTGTGACCTATGACGACCGAATGGCGGGCGCCGCCAACCGGTACGGGTTTGCCGTCATCGCACCAAGTAGGAGCTGCTTCCCGGGCGACGTTTATCCGCCCGCGTCCAGCGATCGTCATCGAGTGCTGGCGCGGTCGCAGTCCCGTCGTTACGGCTAACGGGACACCGCCTCGGAGTCGTAACTGCATCAAGAGCAGGTCACGAGCCCGCCGCGCGCCAAGCGAGCACGAACCGGATGGGGTGCCGCGAGTTGCTAGCCCTAGATGACGGCGAGACTGACATGGACCGCTACCCAGAGGAGGATCAGGCTCCCCGGCTCAATGGTGGCTCCGGCCTCGGCGGCACTTTGACACAACGAGCGGCTCGGGGGTCAGGGTACTGGTTCCCTGTACGCCGGCCGCACTACCGTTCGGCTCGTGGTGGTCGAGCGGCCTGGCTACTTCGGCCAGGAGGATCGGGATGCTCGGTTGCGGGCGGCAATGGTGAGCTATCTCGACGAGATCGTTGGAGTGAAGCCTGTGAGGGCAGTCTCGTCTGCCGAGCTCAACGCTTTCTGCTTCGAGGGAAGCCGGATCAGGCTCGTCGTTCAATCCGGGATTTGGAAGCCCGCTGGCCTTACCGCTGCCCTGACCATCCGAACGGCCTACACGCCCCCGGACCGTCTCCCACCGTACGCCGACGCTTTAGGTGAGGACTGGATCCTCCGCTACAAGTACCGGGGCACCGATCCCATGCACTCCGACAACCGCGCCTTGAGAGAGGCGATGCGTTCGGGCTCATGCCTCGCCTACTTCATCGGGATCGCGCCAGGCGTGTATTTCCCGCTCTACCCGGTGTGGGTGGTGGACGAGGTTGTTGATCGGCACGAGTTCGCCATCGCCGCGGACGAGGGACAGCGCTTCGTCGACCTCCACGACCTCGGGATGCCGCAGAGGGCGTACGTCGAGCGGCTTACTCGGGAGCGGCTCCACCAGCCGGTGTTTCGAGCGCGCGTGCTACGTGCTTACCACGAGCAGTGCGCGATCTGCCGCCTCCGTCATTCGGAGCTGCTGGACGCCGCCCACATCATTCCCGATGGCCAGCTGAACGGTGATGCGATCGTCCCGAACGGCCTGGCGCTCTGCAAGATCCACCATGCCGCATATGACCGCGATCTCATCGGCGTCCGCCCTGACCTCGTGGTCGAGGTTGCACCGCGGGTGCTGGAGGAGGTGGACGGGCCGATGCTCCGACACGGCCTTCAGGAGATGGCGGGCCGGCGCCTCTTCGTGCCGCGGCAACGAGCTGCGCGGCCCGACCCGGAGCGTCTCGAGGCCCGATACGAGCACTTCCGGGCGGCGAGCTGAGAGCGGGTGGTGGGCTGAGGTGTCGACGGACTGGGTCGGACGTGTCACCTCCCTCAACCAGTGGAAACGTGGCGGCGTTCGTGCGCCTCACAAGCCCCTCCTGTTGCTCTACGCACTCGGCAGGTTGCAGCAGACGGGGTCGAGCCAGGTGGCCTACACGGAGGCCGAGGAGCCCCTGCAGCATTTGCTCGTCGAGTTCGGTCCGCCGCGGCGCACCAGCCCGGGCTATCCCTTTCACCACCTCGTGTCCGACGGGCTCTGGGTCGTCCGAACGCCGCGGGGAGGAGGGAGCCCTGGATCGAACCGCACGCAGTTGCGGGCGGGGGCCGTCGGCGAGCTGGCCCCTGATTTCGCCCGCGCACTGCGAGATCCGCAAGTGTTCGACTCAGTCGTGCAGGGCCTGCTCGCCGCCAACTTTCCCGTCTCGTTGCAACCGGACATTCTCGAAGCAGTCGGAATCTCCCTTGCGCCAACCGGCGTCACGCGAACGACGGGGGCGCGCCGCCGCGATCCTGCCTTCCGCGAGCGTGTCCTCATCGCGTACGAGTACCAGTGCGCCGTCTGCGGTTACGACGGGCAGCTGGGCGGGGAGGCCGTCGGGATCGATGCAGCTCACATCCGGTGGTGGGCGGCGGCGGGGCCTGACGAGGTCGCGAACGGCATCTCGCTCTGCTCGCTGCACCACAAGCTCTTCGACCGCGGTGCGATCGGCCTGACGAGCGAGCGTACGATCATGGTGTCGGGCCACTTCCTTGGACGTGGCTCAGCTGCCAGTGCCGCGGTGCTCTCGCTCATCGACCGGCCTGTGCGCCGTCCCCAACCCGGCCATGCCCACCCCGACCTCGCCTATGTTCGTTGGCATTGCTGCCAGGTGTTCCGCAAACCGGCACGGCAGGCTGGCTGAGCCGCCCGCAGAGCTGCGCCAGGGTGGCGTCGCCGAGTGAACCCTTCGCTGTCACGAGCCGGTGCTCAGATCAGGGACGAGTTGCGACGTTGCGTGCGAGAAGGTGGATACGTCTTCGAGATGGGTAGTTACGGCCGGAGCCAGAGCTCGACGGTCGTGCGGTCGAACTCGTGCACTCCCGCCGGGTCGTAGTGGACGCTGAGCGAGCGGGTAAGCCCCAGTAGTCCTTCGTAGGCCTTCAACTGGAGGGGTCCGCGGTGGCGTCCGCCGGCATGGGCGATGTAAAGCCAGAGGACCGGGCAGCGCCGGGCGACGGCGTTCAAAGCCGCGGTGTTGGTGTACAAATCGACCGTCTTGCTGCGATTGAGCACCGCTTGGATCAAGTCGGCGCTCGGGTGGTCGGGCTGGTCGGGCAGCACCTGGCGGGGGAGCCGGGACGAGGGCACGTTGCGGGTGTAGTAGTCGTAGAGAGTGCGCTGGGACTCGTCGTAGAACATGATGCAGTCCCTCGGGTTCGAGTGGGCGACCACGTACCTCGTGGCGGCGAGGTCGTTGCCGAGGATCACGCCGTAGCCGCTCACGACGATCGCGGCGTGGACGGCGAGAAGGAGCCCGCAGCCGAGGACGCCGAGCAGCTCGCGTCGCAGTCGTTGAAGGGCGAGAGCGATGGCCACCGCCGCGCTCGGAAGGGCCATGATCAGGTAGTGGTCCACGAACACGGGCTGGACCACCTCGGAGGCGACGAAGGCTGCGACCGGAGCACCGACGAGCGTGGCGAGGATGAGAGTCATCCCGAAGCTGACCTCGCCCCGCCCCTGGCGGGCCACGAGCCGGATCGTGGCGGCCAAGGTCGTGATCCAGGCGACGAGGGCCAGCACGAGGGCGACCCAGGCGAGCGCCCGCTCCGGCGAGGGTGCGGCCGACGCGAAGAACTGAGCCACCTCCTCCAGGCTGTTCCAGCTCGGCCTCGTCAGCCACCCGAGCCCGGCGAGACCTCGGCCGGCGGCAAGGTAGCCGAGGGGGATGCCGGCAACGGCAAGCGCGACCCCGCTCCAGAGCAGGTGCCGGAGCGCCGGTCGTGACCATCTCAGCAACGGCAGCGCGACGAGCTGCGATGCGATCATAAGGACCGAGAGCGGGTGGGTGAGATATGCGGCCACGCTCGCGATCACCCAGGCCGCGTACCAGCGACCGTCGTTCCTCGTGGCGGCGAGGTAGATGCACAGCGTCGTGACCGCGCCGAAGAGGGCGTCGAGCGAGTAGGCGCGAGCATCCTGCTGCCAGAAGATGATGGGCTGGCTCACTGCGAACAGGCAGGCTGCCTCGACCCCGACCAGCCTCGATCGTGCCACGTGCCGGCCCAGCTGGTAGACGACCGGGATCGCCAACGTGCCGGCGATGACCGACGGCATCCGAAGCACGAGCACGGACGGGCCGAACAGGCCGATGACGCCGTGCAGCACGAGGTAGTAGAGGAACATCTCGCCGCCCTGCACTGCGAGGGAGTGCCACAGGACTGCTCCGTGCTCGCTCGCAACGAGCCACGAGGTGCCCTCGTCGGACGACAGGCTCCGCCCCGCGAGGTGGTAGCTCGCGAAGGCGACGTTGACCCCCATCGCGACCACCACGAGCAACGCGGCCGGCCAGGCCGAGAGTCGCTCCGGCGGGCTGTCCTCCGCGCCAGTGCGGCTCGTGGCGGACCGAGCGTGGGCTCGCACCGGCCGTGGTGCCGCTGCTGGAGGGGCACTCGCCGCCAGGGAGGTTCCCGCTCCAAGCTCTGGCGATGCGTCACCCACGGTGTTCAGGGTAACGATCGAGTTGTCACCCCATGGGGCGGCACGACCGGTCGATCCGCCAGCTGAGCCGGCGCCGGGGCACCGCGGGAGCGATGCTGTGTGCGATCGCCGTCGAGGAAGACCCCAGGCGGCCTCGTCACCGCCTCAGGTGCTGATCCACTTCGGCTTCGGGAGCCAGGCGACGCCGGTAAGGAGCAGCCCGGCATAGGTCACGGCCAGCCCGCAGATGATGGCGATGATCACGCCGGCTCCGATGCCCGCGGAGTAGCCCGCCCCCGAGCCCGACGGCGCCACGGCGATGAAGAGGAAGTTTCCGATCAGCTCCGCAACTCCGGCGACGACGATCGACCGCGCCGTCATGGGTGTGGTGAGGATCCCGCTGACGGACGGTCCCACCAAGCGATCTCCGACGATCAGTCGAAGGTCGAGGAAGAGGATGACGAGCCATGCGACGAAGCTCAGCCATCCCCAACTGTGAAAGCCGTCGAGCGAGAAGGTGCCGAGGAAGACGGCGGTCACCGACCACCAGGGAAGTAGCAGCGCGATGAACATCAGCACGGTTGCCCCGACGAGCAGCCACTGTGTGAACGAGAGTTGACCCATCATCTGCCGGGCTCCGGTCACCCCCGCTGTCGCCGGAGTAGCGGGGTCCTGAGGGCCAGCGGACCCTGACGCACCCGTGGCGAACACGTTGCCGCTCCCACCCTGCTCCCCCGCAACGGGTGTGGCCGCCGGCACCGCCTCTCCGCAACTGGGGCAGAACCTCGACTCGGTCGAGAGTGTGCTGCCACACTTTCCGCAAAAGTTCGCCACCGTGGGTCCCCTTTCGGTCGTGCCCCGCAAGCTGAGCCATACTACGCAGCCCCACCTCCCGCTGCCGGGGTTGCTAGGCGGAGACGCCGGAGGCACACCACGGTGGATGCTGCCTCGCACCGCCTGTCGAGTCAGGTGCCGGCCGATCGTGACGAGACCCGAGCCCCGGCTCGAGCCATCCAGGATCTGTTGCAAGACGACCTGGCCCCGCTGCGCCCACCGCTACCCCGCCTGTTCGTTTCCCACTACTGTAAGTGGGTATCTGAACGCTCATTGTGGTGAGCAGGGGGCAGGCATGGACCGTCGAGGAGGGTGCTGGCGGCGGCGTCTCCAGGCCGGGTCGGGACGGATCGGCGTGTGGTCGCGACCCCGGGCCGTGCTGCTCTCCTGTGCTGTCGGGCTGCTCCCGTTCGCCCTCTCCGGGGCGGTTGGCGACTCCGGCCGTCCCGAGGCTCTGCCGCCTGTCGGCACCGGTGCGGGCGGCGGCACCTCGCTCACCGTGTTCACGGTCGACTCTACGCTCGACTCCCCGCTCGCAGACCCGCTCGGGGTCACCTGCGCCGACAAGGAGAGCACGCCCCGGTGCTCCCTGCGGGCCGCCATCCAGGCAGCCGACAACCTGGGCGCGCCGGTGCGGGTCGTACTGTCGAGCACGGTCTACCGCCTCACCGACACTGCGCTCGGCGCGCTGACGGTCTCCGACCCGGCGGGTGTGACCCTCGTCGGGTCAGGCACAGGTGCGACGGTCGTCTCTGTGCCCCCGGGCGCTCATTACGGAGCGGTCGTGGTGAACGGCGCGACCTCGGCCGGCGCCTCGCTCGCCGTCGCCGACTTGACGATCTCCGGCGGTAACGCCGGGGCCGGAGGAGCGGTCGCTGTCGACACCGCCAACGCGGCTGCCCTGATCGAGCACGTCACTTTGTCCGGCAACGCCGGGAGTCTCGGCGGCGCCTTGTACGACGCCGGTTCGGTGCAGCTCTACGACGACACGATCTCGGGGAACCGGGGCGTTGACGGCGCCGGCGTTGCCGTCGTGAACGGTCAACTCTCGGTGAGCGGCGGTGCCATCGACGGCAACATCGCCGACTTGGGTTTCGGCGGCGGCCTCTATGCGAAGGACGCCACCGTGACCATGAGCGCGGTTTCCGTCGCTTCCAATCTGGCCACGAGTGCCGATGGGGCAGCGGCCGGGGGCGGGGTGTATGCGCTCGGCTCCACGGTCGAGATGACCTCGACCTCGCTCACCGAGAACAGCGTGTCCGGCGTGGGTGGCGGCATCTACGCGGGAGCAGGCACGAACCTCCAGATGACCGGGGGCTCGGTCTCGCGCAACACCGTGACGTCGACCGGCGGGGGTGGGGGAGGCCTCTTCATTGCGGCACCGACGGTGCAGCTGGCGAACGTCGCCGTCATCTCGAACTCCGTTCCAGACGGCAGCTACGGCGGTGGGATTGCCGACGCTCCCGACTCCGATGGCGCGGTGAGCCCGAGCGCAAGGCTCGACGTCTCAGGCGGCAGCCTTTCGGGTAACAGCAACGGGGGCCTGTTCGTGAACGGCATCGCCACCGGACCCATGTACGTCCGCGTGAGCGGGGCCGACCTCGTCTCGAACACGGCCGACGCGGCCTACGACTGCGGTGCCGCCATCTGCGTGAACATGCCCGCAAACACGAGCCCCCTCGAGACCGTGCTCACCGATGACCGGATCGAGGGCAACCTCGAGTCCGGTGGCATTGACGCTGCCGGCGGCGTGCAGGCCGAGTCGTCTGCTGCCGGGAGCCACGCCACCCTCGTGATGAGCAGCGACGTCGTCACCGGCAACACCACCTCGAGCCAGGGAGGCGCTGGCGGCGTCGCTGTCGACCTCCTTGCCGCCTCGAGCGCATTCGTCGACATCGCCTCCTCGACCGTGTCGGACAACTCCGCCCCGGACGGCCACGGCGGGGGAATTCAGCTCACCACGCTGGCGACCGGCACACCGACCTCGATCCTGGCGCAGCTCACCGGGGACACGCTGGACTCGAACACGTCCGGGTCGGCGAGCGCTGCTGCCGGGATCGGCGGGGCGCTGTTCGCGTCGGGCGACATCTCTGCCGCCCTGGCGAGCACCTCCTTCGGGTCGAATGACGCCCTGGAGGGGCCGACGGTGAGCGGCAACGGGGGAGCCGTCTACTACACGGGCACCGGCTCACTCGAGCTCTCTGGCGACACCTTCGCCATGAACGAGGCGGAAGGTCCGGGCGCGTCCGGCGGCGCCGCGGTCTTGCTCGGCGGGACCTCCTACTTCACGGACTGCTCGTTCTCCGGCAACGCGGCGGGAGAGCACGGAGGAGCCCTGTACGTCAAGGAGAGCGCCACGTCCGTGACCGCCTCGACGCTCGCCGGCAACGTCGCCGGCTCGAGTCAGGCCGGCGGCGCCGCCGGCACCGGCGGGGCGGTCGACCTCGCTTCGGGTGCCTTCACGGCCCTGAACGTCACGTTCAGCGGCAACGAGGCAGCCACGAACGGCACGAGTGCGGGAGAGGGCGGTGCGATCTTCGAGATCGAAGGCTCGGGTTCGCTCGACTTCGTGACGATTGACGGCAACGTGGCCGGCTACGGAGGCGGCCTGTTCGAGGTCGGCAGCAGCGCCCTCGGCTTCGTGTTGCACGGCTCGATCCTGAGCGGCAACTCCTCCCCGTCCGGGACCGAGGGCGACTGCGAGTACGTGATGGGAGCCGTGACGCCGAGCTCTGCTGGCGGCAACCTGCTCGGCCAAGCCGGGTGTGTGGCGGTCGAGGTGGGCGGCGACGCCATCTCGACGTCCCCTGGGCTCTCCGCGCTCGCCATGAACGGAGGGGCGACCGAGACGATGGCCCTCGAACCCGGCTCGCCCGCCCTCGCCATCGCCACGGGGTGCCCCGCCACCGACCAGCGGGGCGTGGCGAGGCCACTCACCGCCTGCGATGCCGGCGCGTACGAGATGAGCGGGTAGCTGGCAGTAGTCGCTGCGTTACTCGAGGTGCTCGGCGAGGAGCCGGCCGTCAAGGCCGCAGAGGTGCACGACACGCCGAACGGCGGGGCTCGGCTGGCGGATACGCAGCACCCGCCCGAGTTCGCTCGCGCGGTGGCTCGCCTGGACGAGCGTGCTGACTCCGGCGGCGTCCATGAACGTCACCGCCGACAGGTCGATGTCGACCTCGTCGTCAAGGGCGTCATCCGCCGGCTCCTCCAACACCGTCATGAGAGCGCCCCGCAGCGTGTGCGCCGTCATGAGGTCGACCTCTCCGCGCACCTGGAGGACGTGGACAGACGTCGCGTGGCCTGACGGTCGTTCGCTCGTTCGGATCTCGAAGCGTTGCACGGTGGTTCCCTCGCGACCGGGGCACGGGAGCCCGGACTGCTGGCCACCACCAGACTTGGAGGCAACCCCGTGTCCTCGAACTGCAGTGGCCGATCGTAGCCCTCGGGGTCTGCACCGCCGAGTCGGGAGGTCTCGACACACGGCCCGCTCGCGATCGCCTCTCGCCGCTGACACCACTGGTTCCGCCCCGGCACGCCGGCACGTTGCCGCTTCCTGCAGGCGTCACGCCGGCGCTACCCTCGATCCCGGTGGTCCTGAGTCGAGTGGCCTCCGCGGTCGTAGCCCTCATCCTTTCGGCTGCGAGTGCTGTCCTCGCAGGGAACAGCCCTGCCCCGAGCGCGCTCTCCCGCTCGTCGGTACCGGGATCAGGCTCCGTTGTCGGCGGTCCTATCCGCCTCGCTTCGCGCCCGACACCCACCCGGCGGCTACGGGTGCTGCTGTTCGGGGACTCCGTGATGCGGTCGCAGGCTCCGGCGGTCCAGCGCGCGCTCGGCGCCACCGGAGTCGTGAGGGTGAAGGACGACGGCTTCGACGGGTGGGGACTTACGACCGACACCGGGTGGCGGACCGGTGTGCCGGCCCAGATCCGTGCGGACCGTGCCCAGCTCGTGGTGGCCATGTGGAGCTTCGACGACGATTTCCTCGTACGGCACCCGATCGAGTACCGGCGGTGGCTGAGCTCATTCACGCGCCTCGTGATCCGCCAACCCGGAGTGGAGGGTCTGGTCTACGAGCAGTTTCCGCAGGTCGGACCGTACCCCGGGCTCCCCGCGGCGGTCGCCCGGGCCGACGCAGCGGCGGCCAACCGTGCCATCGACGCATGGAACTCCCTTGCGAGGCGCATGGTGAGGCTGGACCCGAACCGCGTCGTGTACCTCCCGGTCGGCCCAGCTCTCGAGCGAAAGGGCCACTTTGCGTGGTGGCTGCCACCCGGCAACCGGTGGAGCGACCCTCCGTCGCGATGGGTGCGTGTGCGAACAACCGATGGAGTGCACATGTGCCCGGCTGGCGCCGTCCGCTACGCCCACGCCCTGCTCCGCGATCTCCACGTCATGCTCCACCTGCCTGCGCCGAGCCGCGGCTGGACACGGGGGCCTTGGACCCGGGACCCGGCGCTCTACGCCGGCTGCCCGGACGACCACCCTCCTACCTGACCGAGAAGCCCACCTCGCCCCGGACGGGCTCTACCGTGACCTCCAGCCGAGCGACCCCTGCTCGTGGCGGACCGGTCCGGCACCATGCCAGCATCGCCGCAACGGCCTGCGGCGGACCCTCGAACACCGCCTCCACCGTGCCGTCTGCCCGGTTGCGGACCCACCCGGCGACGTTGCGAGCCTCGGCCTCCCGCCGGCAGCTCTCGCGGAACCAGACGCCCTGGACCCGACCGTGCACGACCACGCGGCGTCGCTCGAGACACGGAGGCCGGCTCGTCATCGCGCGCCCACCTGCGACGGGGGCCGCGGACCGCCACCGTCTCGCTCCGGCACCGCCCGGCCTCGAGGGCAGAGTCCCCTGGGACGGCCTGTGTTACGGGCGGCTGAGAACACCGTGGCGAGGCCCTCCATTGCTCGTGAGGGGACGGTAGCGCTCGGTAGCATCTGCGCGTGCTCGGCTTCCTCAACCCTGACCACCTCGTGTCCACGGGCGGGTACGCCGCCATCTTCGTGCTCTGCGTCCTGCAGTCATGCTGCGTGCCGACCTCCTCTGAGCTCACGATGGGCTTCGCCGGCGTGCTCGCTGCCGAGGGCCGTCTTGACCTTGCCGCCGTCATCGTGATTGGTGCCGCAGGAGAGGTGATCGGCGCCTTCATTGCGTGGGTGCTTGGCCGCACGCTCGGGCGGGGGATCGTGGACCGGTACGGCAAGTACCTGCTGCTCACCCACCACGATCTCGACAGGGCCGAAGCTTGGTACCAGCGCCACCCCCGCTTCGGCGTCTTCGGCAGCCGGCTTGTCCCGCTCATCCGCAACTTCGTCGCCGTCCCCGCCGGGATCGCCGAGGTACCCCTCGTTCGATTCGGCATCCTCACCGCCGCGGGCAGTCTGGTATGGGACGGCGCCATGGCCGGGATCGGCTACGGCGTCGGCACGAAGTGGCAGAGCATCATGCACGGCTTCAGCGACGCCGGTTACGTGCTCGGCGTGCTCGCCGTCGTCGCGATCGTTGTCGTCATCTGGCATCGGTACCGGCGCTACCGGTCAGCCACACTCAGCTCTGGGGGCGAGGCGCAAGTTGAGGCGCCGACCGCGCAGGAGGAGACCGTCTGAGCCTCGGGGCCCGTTTGGCGCTGCCTGCCGGGCTCAGTCGCCGTCCGCCTCCTTGAGGAGGCGGCCGATCTCGGGGTCCACCGTCCAGCGTCCAGAGGGAAGGTGGTGCTCGCGCGCCCAGGACACCACGAGATCGTTGCTGCCGGCCGCCGCGAGCAAGTCGGCGCCGACGCGGTCGTGCACGAGGTAGGAGCCGGCCTGTGCCCGCCACCGGGATGGCGACGCCTGCCACGAGAGGAGGCGCTCGCGCCCTAGGGCGATCGCGAGCAACGTGACGAGCGCACGGGCGACGGTTCCCAGGTCCGCCTCGACCTTGCCCACGTCGTGGAGGAGCGCAGCTTGGACGAAGCCGTCGGGCACCGCCATGCGCGCAGCGGTCGCGAGCCGCTTCGCTTCGCGGGCGACGCCGATGGCGTGGCGGCGATCGGCGCGCGACATGCGGTCGAACAAGGCCTGCTCTCCCTCGTTGAGCTGGTCGCGCGCCCACTGCACCTCCGCCTCCGGTGGTCCGATCGGCGACAGTGACCCGAAAAAGCGGCCCGCGAGGTGCACCAGCGAACCGAACCCCTCCATCCCGCCGGACACCGTACTCGTCGGCACCGGGCCGAGCTGCCGGGAAGCCGATGCCGACGCGCGCCGAGCCCGTCGCCGGGCAAGGTGATAGACAGTCCCTGCCGTCGCATCCGTTGCAGCGGCTCTTCGGAGCCGCGAGAAGGGGGAGAGTATGAGGAAGCGCGTCTGGCTGATCGCAGCCATCGCGGTCGCGCTCATGGCTGCCGGTTGTGCCAACAGCCCGGCCTCCAGCAAGACCTCGGGATCGGGCGGCTCCGGCCACTCGGGCACCGCGCTGAAGCCGCAGAACGGTGGTGTCCTCGGAGTGGGCCTCGGAGCTGAGACCGACGGGTGGAACCCGACGTCGAGCGAGTGGGCGGGCAACAGCTACCTCGAGGCCGAGACGTTCTTCGATCCGCTGATGGCCTGGGACTCCAAAGGGGTCGTCGTCCCGTACCTCGCGAAGAACGTCACCCACAGCGCCAACTACAAGACTTGGACGATCGATCTGCGCCCGGGCGTGAAGTTCTCGAACGGCCAGTCCTGCAACGCGGCGGCCGTCGCGCTCCAGCTGAACGACGACAAGAAGTCCCCGCTCGTCGGGCAGGCCCTTGAGCCCATGGTGAACGCCGTCGTCGTCAACAACTGGACCGTCCAGGTGAACATGAGCGAGCCGTGGCCCCAGTTCCCCTCGATCCTCGCCTCCCAGGCCGGTTTCATGGCCGCCCCGGCTCAGCTGAACGCGACCGGTGCCGCCTCCACGCAGGACCCGATCGGCACGGGCCCGTTCATCTTGAAGCAGTGGATCCCGAACTCGACGCTCACGGTCGTGCGCAACCCGCACTACTGGCGCCCGGGTCTCCCGCATCTCAACGAGATCGTGTTCCACATCTTCACGGACCCCTCGACGGCGGTGCGCGCGCTGCAGTCGAACCAGATCCAGTGGATGTACACAGCAGAGGCGGCGCAGATCAAGCAGCTCGAGGCGTCGAAGCAGTACCACATGTACCTGCAGTACCTCGACGAGCCGGTCTTCATCATGATCAACACCGACGCCAAGCCGCTGAACAACGTCTACCTCCGGCGCGCCCTCGAGTACGCCACTAACCAGCAGCAGCTGATCGACGTCATCGACCTCGGCATGGGCTCTGTCACCACCGAGCCGTACAAGCCGGGCTCCAAGTGGTACGTCCCGGACGGCTACCCGACCAAGCCGAACATCGCCAAGGCCAAGCAGCTGGTCGCCCAGTACCACCGCGCCACCCACACGAGCGGCCCGGTCAAGTTCACGCTGGGGTGCACGCCGGCAGGGACCAACCCCCAGTCGATGCAGCTGCTCCAGCAGCAGTGGGCGAAGGCCGGGATCGACGTCACCCTGTCGTTCACCGAGCAAGCCACGTATATCAACAACGCCATCTTCGGCTCCTACCAGGCGAACTGCTGGACCCAGTTCGGCTCGATCGACCCCGACATCGACGCCACGTGGTGGCTCTCGAGCAACGCGCACCCGATTGGTCAGGTCGCCCTCAACTTCGCCAGGGTGTCGGACCCGATCACCGACCGCGAGCTGCAGATCGGACGGACGAGCTCCAACTACGCCGTCCGCAAGGCGGCCTACGGCCAGGTCTGGAAGGAGTTCACGAAGGACGCCCAGTACATCTGGCTCGGGCGGGGACCGAACGCTCTGATCTGGGCCCCGACCGTGCACGGCTTCGGCCAGATGACCCTGCCGAACGGCCAGCAGGCAGACGGCCTCGCCTCGGACTCGACTCCCTGGCTGACCCAGCTCTGGCTTTCGAGCTGAGGTCGGCACACGGATAACCAGGCGCTGCAGGGGGAGGCCGGCACGCTCAGATGCTGAGGTATCTCGGGACACGCTTCATACGGCTGCTCACCGTCGTGGTCGCCGTCACCATCTTCACGTTCTTCCTGATCAACCTGCTGCCGGGCAGTCCGATCAACACGATCCTCGGCCCGGCGGCAGGTGATCCGGCGGCGCGCGCCCAGCTGACGGCCCAGCTCGGCCTCAACCATCCGATCTACGTCCGCTACTTCTTCTGGCTCTGGCACGCCCTCCACGGCAACCTCGGCCAGTCGGCGATCAGCGACGAGAACGTGACGAGCGCCATCAGCTCCAGCCTGCCGATCACCGTCGAGCTGATCATCATGGCCGAGATCATGTCGCTCGCGGTCTCCATCCCCGTGGCGATCGCCTGTGCGATGCGGCCGGACGGCTGGCTCGACAAGTTCGTCTCGGCGTCGAGCCTGGCGCTGCTCGCCCTCCCCGCCTTCATGCTCGGCGAGCTGCTCCTCTACATCTTCACCGTGAAGGTGCACGCCTTCCCCTCGAGCGGCATCACGCCGTGGTTCACCCTGACCGGCGGGATCAACCCGGCCATCGTCGCGACGCCCGGGTCCATCTTCCTTCCGGCACTGACCCTTGCCGCCGGGCAGTTCGCCCTGTTCTCCCGTGTGCTGCGGGGCGACCTCGTCACGACGCTCAAGTCGGAGTTCATCTTGATGGCCCGATCGAAGGGCTTCTCCCGTTGGCGCATCCTGATTCGGCACGCCCTGCGGCCCTCGAGCATCCCGCTCGCGAGCCTGGTCGGGTTGAGCGTCGGCGGACTGCTGGCAGGAGCCGTCATCGTCGAGAACATCTATGGCCTGCCGGGCATCGGCACCCTGCTCGTCACGTCGATCTACAAGCGCGACTACCTGATGGTGCAAGGTGTGGTGGTGCTCATCGCGGTGGGTTTCGTCACGGTCAACTTCCTCACCGACGCCTTCTACACCGTCCTCGATCCAAGGATCCGCCGTGCCCGACTCATCGGTTGACCTCGTCCCTCGCCCGGGCGGGCGCAGGCCACGCCGCCGGTTCGACCCGGAAGTCACGAGCCGGGCCGAAGAGGCGCTGAAGGCGTCGCTCGAAGCGGCCGCAGAGTCGAAGCTGGCCGCCGAGGAGCTGGAGGCTGGCCAGGCGGCGCTCGAGGGCGATCCTGCTGTCGCCGCCCTCACGGCCGATGCCTTCAACCGGCCTGCAGGGGAGCTGCCGCAGTTCAAGCGCAAGCTAGGGCTTGGCTTTTGGCTCGCGGTCGCCTGGCTGGGGCTGGTGGTGTTCGGGGCGCTGTTCGCCAACCTCCTCCCCCTTGCGAACCCGAACAAGGCCCTGGCCGGTCCGCCGAACCTGCCCCCCTCGCTCCAGCACTTCTTCGGCACGGACGTCATCGGTCACGACATCTTCAGCCAAGTCGTCTTCGGCGCCCGGCCGACCCTCATCGTCGGCGTCGCCTCCGTCGTAGTCGGCATCGGCATCGGCGGGTTCGCCGGGATGCTGGCGGGCTACTACCGGGGCATCGTCGACATCATCGTCGTGTGGATCACCGACGTCATGCTCACCCTGCCGGGGCTCATCCTCGCCCTCACGCTGGTCGCCTTCCTCGGCCCGAGCCTGCAGAACGTGATCCTTGCCATCGTCATTCTTTCCATCCCCGCCTACGCAAGGATCGCCCGGGCGGCGACGCTCGCCGTCTCGCAGCGCGACTGGGTGCTCGCGGGCCTCTCGCTCGGGGCGACACCACGGCGGATCCTCTTCCGTGACGTGATCCCGCTCGTGGCCCTGCCGATCGCGTCGTATGCGGCCATCGGGGCTTCGATCGCCATCCTCGCCCAGGGAGGGCTCGCCTTCCTCGGGGTTGGGCCCCCCAACGACACCTCCTGGGGCACCCTGCTCGCCAACGGCCAGAACGAGCTGATCACCGCACCCCAGCTCACGTTCTCGGTGATGATCGTCTTCTTCCTCACCGTCTTCGCGCTGAACTACATCGGACAGAAGGCGAGCGGGGCCCTCGACCTGCGGGCGGCTCAGCTCTGAGCTGCCGGCCCGGGACGCTCGGCGCCTTCGGCATCGTCGGACCGAGCTGCCCCGTCTAACGTTGCCAGGGTGACCGACGCCTTCCTCGACGCCACCGCCCAGGCCGAGCTCGTTCGCAGGCGCGAGGTCTCGCCGCTCGAGCTCGTCGAGGCTGCGATCGATCGCATCGAGGCCCTGAACCCGCAGCTCAACGCGGTGATCACGCCGCTGTTCGACCGGGGCAGAGAGGCCGCTTCGGGTCGCGACCTTCCGGATGGTGCGTTCCGAGGCGTGCCGTTCCTCCTGAAGGACCTCCTTTGCCACTCCGCCGGCGATCCGCTCTACGAGGGCATGTCCTTCCTCCGGCGGCAGCGCCACGTCGCCCGGGACGACACGGTGCTAGCGGCACGCTTCCGGGCGGCAGGGCTCGTCCTCGTCGGGAAGACGAACACTCCTGAGCTCGGCATCCTCCCGACCACCGAACCTGAGGCCTTCGGTCCCACCTGCAACCCGTGGGACACGGCCCGCTCGGCGGGCGGCTCGAGCGGGGGGTCGGCGGCGGCGGTCGCGTCCGGCATGGTCCCCCTCGCGCACGGCAACGACGGTGGCGGCTCGATCAGGATCCCTGCGAGCGAGTGCGGTCTCGTCGGCCTGAAGCCGACCCGGGGCCGCACGAGCCTCGGGCCGGACTTCGGCGACATGATGGGCGGCCTCGTTTGCGAGCATGTCCTCACGCGCTCGGTGCGCGACACTGCCGCAGTCCTCGATGCTGTGGCCGGGCCGGCGCCCGGCGACCCCTACTCAGCTCCGCCGCCCCGCCGCAGCTATCGGGAGGAGCTGACGGCCCCGGTCGGGGCGCTGCGCGTGGGCATCCTCACGACCTCGGCCGCGGGTGGAGTGCACCCGGACTGCGTGGCTGCGGTCGAGTCGACCGCCCGCCTTCTCGAGTCGCTCGGCCATGTTGTCGAGGGCGAGCATCCGCCGGCTTTGGACGACCTCGAATTCGCGGGCAACTTCCTCACGCTCTGGTCGGTCGGCAACGCGTGGAACCTCGACTACTGGGGAAGGGAGCTCGGCGTCACCATCGCCGCAGACGACGTCGAACCTCTGACGTGGGCTCTCGCCTCGATGGGGCGCGAGTTCTCGGGACCGCAGTACCTGGGCGCCATCGAGTGGCTCCAGCGCTTCAGCCGGAAGGTGCAGTCCTGGTGGGAGGAGGACGGCTACGACCTCCTCCTCACGCCGACCATCGCGGAGCCCCCGCCCGAGCTCGGCCAGTTCCGTTCTCAGCCCGACAACCCCCTGAGCGGTCTGCTCCGGGCTGTGGGCCTCGTGCCGTTCACGCCGCAGTTCAACGTGACCGGTCAGCCGGCCATCTCGCTCCCCCTGTCCTGGAACGCGGAGGGGCTGCCGATCGGGTCCCAGCTCGTCGCTCGCTTCGGGGCCGAGGACGTCCTCATCCGAGTGGCCGCGCAGCTGGAGCAGGCGGCGCCGTGGCAGGAGCGCCGGCCGCCGGTCCACGCCTGAGGGGCCTGCCCGCCACGTCGGGCTCGGCCGTGGCGGCTCCGAGGGCGCTTGCCGGTTGCGTCGCACCTGACCCGTTGGCCGCGGGATGCCGGGAGCATGCAGCGCAGCCCGGACGATCAGGCGAGCGCCGTGACCTCGCTGCCCGCCGGCGCCTACTGCCCGAGCCTGCGCTCTCGCCGGGACGAGGGCGCCTGCGGCTCGACCTCGGCTTCCCGGTGACCCGAACAGGGTCTTCCACGATCACGCGACTGCCGGGTCGATGGGTCCGCAGGTGCCACGAGCCCCTCATGTGCCCCCGTACGCGACGCCTGGTAGTGGCGAGGATGTTCCGGTGAGACCGTTCCTCTGGGGTCGATCGAGCACAGGGGGTCGTTAGGCGCCAGTGAGTTGATGGCCCACTGCCCGCCGTTGGCACCACCCTGCCAATCACCGGTTGTTGCGGTCGGATCTGCGATGATGTGCTCTCTCATCGCCAACAACCGGCCCGCCGGAAGGGAGCCTCATGAAAGCGCGTGCGCTGCTTGCTGAAGGGCTCGGGACCGCTCTGCTGGTCTTCTTCGGCGCCGGCACCGCGACGTTGACCTTCGGCTTCAAGATCGCAGGGACGAGCCTCTCGGCGGGCGTGGTTGCTACCGCCCTGGCCTTCGGCCTCGTGCTGCTCGTCTTGGTCTATGCGATCGGCCCCATCTCGGGCTGCCATATCAACCCCGCGGTCACGATCGGCTTCCTGGCGGCACGCCGGATCTCGCTCGTCGACGCGGTCGGCTACTGGGCCGCCCAGGCCGTCGGCGGCATCGCAGGAGCCGCGGGGCTCTACGGCGTCGTCCACGCCACGTCGAGCTATCGCGCCAGCATGGGCCTCGGCGCCGACGGGTACGGAAGGTCCTCCATGATCGGCGCCAACGCTGCCGGGGCCTTCGCCGCCGAGGTGGTGCTCACCTTCCTCTTCGTCTTCGTGATCCTGGCCGCGACAAGGAGAGCGAGCTACGCGACCGTGGTCGGATTGGTCATCGGGCTTTCCCTCACGCTCGTCCACATCATCGGGATCCCGATCGACGGGACCTCGGTCAACCCGGCCCGGAGCCTCGGTCCGGCACTCTTCGTCGGAGGGTCGGCCCTCAGCCAGCTGTGGGTGTTCCTCGTTGCCCCCCTGGTCGGGGGCACCCTCTCTGCTCTCAGCTACCAGTTCCTCTACCCAAAGGGCGAGGACGAGGCCTCTGTGGAGCCCGCGCCCGAGGAGCAGGCCCGGTGAGCTCCTGCGGGAACGACGCCGTGGTGCCACCTATGCCCTTGCGCGTCGCCACCTCTCGCCACCGGAGCGCCTCGTGAGCCAGGCGGTGCAGGCGAGGAGGCCGGAAAGCTCGCGCCCCTCGCAACGGCCCGCGTCATCGGCGCGTCTGTGGTTTGCTGCCACCGGGCTGTGCGTCATTGCCGGCGTCGCGATCAGCGTTGCGACTGCTGCGAACAACCACGGCGGCCACTTTCACACCCCAGTCGAGCGTGCGTTCAACACGTTCTCCTTTTTCACCATCGACTCCAACCTGATCGTCGGCGCGACGGCGCTCCTCCTTGCATGGAAACCCGACCGCTCTTCTCGGGTGTTCGCCACCTTTCGGCTGATCGGCCTTGTCGCCATCACGGTGACCGGCCTCGTGTACCACGTCGCCCTGGCCCGGCTGTTCGACCTCCAGGGCTGGGACCAGCTCGGCAACCAGCTCGTGCACACGGCCGTTCCGATCCTCGCCGTGGTCGGCTGGCTCATGTTCGGTCCCCGCCGGCTCTTCTCGACCAGCATCGCCCTGTGGTCTCTCGCCTATCCGGTCGCCTGGCTCGTTCTCACACTGGTCCGGGGCTCCTTCGTGCACTGGTACCCCTATCCATTCATCGACGTCACCACCATCGGCTACGGCGGCGCCCTTCTCAACTGTCTCTGGGTCTCCCTCCTGTTGCTCGCTCTCGCGGCAGGGGCGACCCGTCTCGACCGTGTCCTCGGTCGGTCTCGGGAGCAACGAACCGCCGCATGACCCCTGTCCCTACCGACGATCGACAGTGAGGCACCTCAACGACCTCAGCCCAGCCGATCGACCGCGCACGCCACCAGTGACGGCAGGTAAGCGACATGACGTCTCCGAATGACGAAGCTGCGTCCTCGACGCAAGGATCGGAGGTGTCGAATGGAGTCGCCCGGCCGGGCGTGAGCTTGCGGCGGACGGAGATCGTGGCCACGGTGCTGCTGTCCGCTGCGACGGTCCTCACTGCGTGGAGCGCGTTCCAGGCGACCAAGTGGAGCGGCCTCCAGGCCATTGCCTTCAGTCAGGCGTCGGCCACCCGGACCGAGTCGGTCCGGGCCTCGACCAGCGCCGGCCAGCAGAGCGTCGCCGACGTCTCGGTGTTCACCGCGTGGCTGACGGCGACCGACCAGGGCCAGACCAGGTTGGCGCATCTTCTCGCTGAGCGCTTTCGCGGCGAGCTCAAGGTTGCCTTCGAAGCCTGGGAAGCCACCGATCCGCTCAAGAACCCCGCAGCGCCGGCCACCCCCTTTGCCATGCCCGAGTACCGGTCGGCCAGCGCACGTCGGGCGACCGAGCTCCAAGCGCTTGCTTCCAAGCAGTTTCGCGAGGCCATCGGCGCGAACCAGCGATCCGACAACTACGTGTTGATGACCGTGCTGTTCGCCGTGGTGCTGTTCTTCGGAGCCGTGAGCACCCGTTTCGAGCCGCTCCCGATCCAGAACGCGCTTCTCTACGTCGCTGCCGTCGTCTTCGTCGCATCAGTGGCGATCACGGCCACCTTTCCGATCAGGCTGTGACGGTGTCCTGGCTGGACCGCCCCCATCTCGTGGCAGCGGGGTGATCACCTGCTGACGCTGGGTGCAGCCAGCTCGAGGGACTCGCCGGAGGTCCGCCGGCAGGGTGGGGCTGTCCTCGTGACGGTGCGTCCTCGTGGCGGCTCAGTTGTCGCCGTTCCCGTGGCCGTGCCCTTTGCCCGGGCCACCCCCTGGCGGGCCCCCCGGCGGTCCTGGCTGCGCCAACGTCGTCGTGGTGGTGGTCGTGCTCGTGCTCGTCGTCGTGGTGCTGGTCGTGGCGGGCGTG
>Ga0070737_10002231_pt1 | contig 24021 bp, 19 predicted proteins | sample Coa_R1_10_FD_66438 | JGI IMG/M metagenome (GOLD analysis project Ga0070737, IMG submission 66438) | Surface soil microbial communities from Centralia Pennsylvania, which are recovering from an underground coalmine fire - Coalmine... | ecosystem: Environmental > Terrestrial > Soil > Unclassified...
CCCGGGATCTCGGCCGCGAGAACGCGGTGCTGCGCGAGCTGGTGACGGTGTACCGGCACCTGTCGGGCCTGGCGCTGCAGGACGCCGACCTGGCGGGCGTCACCGCCCTGATAGCCGAGCGCACGGCGGCCACCGTGGCCGTCGTGAGCCAGGTGATGGACGTGATGGCGGCGGCGGCCCCCGGCGCCCCGCCGGAGAAGGCCGCCGCCCTGGTCCGTGACCAGGTTGTCCACCCGCGCCTTGGCCAGGTGCTGCGGGCCTCCGGGCAGAGCCAGCGGGCACTGCGGCTGCCGAGCGTCGGCGGCATGCCCGCCATCATCGTCGCGCCGGTCCTCGTCGGCACCGAGGTGCCCGCGTACCTGATCACCCTCGACCCGGCCGGCGAGAAAGGCTCCGGCGAGGACATGAGCCTCCTGGTGACCGAGCACGCGGCCACGATCTGCGGCGTCATCCTGGGCCGCGAGCACGCCGCCGCCGCGGCGGCGCGCCGGGTACGCGATGACCTCGCGGAAGGCCTGCTGCTCGGCCGCGGGCGTGACGCGGAGGAAACGGGCCGGTGGGCCGCGCACCTGGGATACAACCCGGCTCACGAGCACCACGTCGTGGCGATCCGCTTCGACGTCCCGGCCCAGCCTGCTCCCCGCGGGCACGACGGTGACACCGCGGCGCTGCGGGCACGGGTCAGGGAGAGCATCGAGCACTTCGCCCAGACCCGCGCGCCGACCTCGATCGTCTCCGCCCGCGAATCGGAAGTCGTCGTGGTCACCGCGGAACCGGGCACGCGCCAGGCGGCCCGCATGGGGCCGCGCCAGCTCGGCGCCGCCTGCGTCGCCCGCCTCGCCGAGCTCTTCCCCGGCACCGGGGTCGTCGTCGGGATCGGCGGCCCGTGCCGTGATCCGCGGGACATCGCCCGCTCCTACGCCCAGGCGCGCCGCACCACCGAGGCGATGCAGCGCCTCGGCAGGTCCGGTACCGTGACCGCGTTCACCGACCTCGGCATCCACCGCCTGCTGCTGCAGGTCCCCGACCTGGCCGACCTGCGCTCCTTCGCCGCGGAGGTGCTCGGCAGGCTCAGCGAGCACGAACGCGAGCACAAGTCCGGCTACCTCGCGACGCTCGCCTGCTACTTCAGGGAGAACAACAGCCCGCAGCGCGCCTCCCGGATCCTCCACGTGCACCCGAACACGGTTGCCTACCGGATCAGGCGCATCGAGGAGATCACCGGCCTGAAGCTGGACGACTACAGGGACCGCCTGGCCGCCCAGGTGGCGCTGGAGATCCTGGACGCGCTGGGAGAATGAGACGTGACCGCCCACGCACGAGATGAGCAGCCGATGACCGGCCCTTCCCGTTCCCCGCGGTTCGCCGACGCGCTCGGCGGGCGCGTCCTCGTCTGCGACGGCGCCATGGGCACCATGCTGCACGCCGCGGGCGCCGCGCTCGACCGTGCGCTCCCCGAGCTGAGCGTGTCCGATCCTGCGCTGGTGGCCACCATCCACGAGAGCTACCTCAGCGCGGGCGCGGACATCATCCAGGCCAACACCTTCGGTGCGAACCGGCTGTGGCTGGCGGACCACGGTTTCGCCGGGCGGGTCGATGAGATCAACAGGGCGGCCGCGCGGGTCGCCCGCGACGCACGCAGCCGGAGCGGCCGCGACGCCTTCGTCGCCGGCTCGGTCTCGCCTGCCGTGACCGCCTCCCAGCGGCGGCGGGTAGGAGCCGCCGAGCGGATGGAGGTTCTCAGGGAGCAGATCCGCTCCCTCGCCGCAGGCGGCGTGGACCTGATCATCCTGGAGACGTTCGGCTACCTGGACGAGCTCGCCGAGGCGGTGACGGTGGCGGGGGAAACCTGTGATCTCCCCGTCGTCGCCCAGGCGACCTTCGCCGAGGACGGCCTCACCCTCGGCGGTGAGACACCGCGTGAGGTCGCGTCCGTGCTCAGCGAGATGCCCGTCGTCATGCTCGGCACCAACTGCACGATCGGGCCGCAGCGCATGCTCGGTATCGTCGAGGACCTCGTGCGGTACTCGGGGGTGCCGGTGAGCGCCCAGCCGAACGCGGGACAGCCCCGCAGGATCGGGCCGCGGCGCTTCGAGTTCAGCATCGACGGCAGCTACCTGGCACGCTACCTGCGCCGGTTCGCCGAGGCCGGCGTGTCGCTCGTCGGCGGCTGCTGCGGGACCACGCCAGCGCACATCGCCGCCGCGGCAGCCAGCGTCCGCAGGCATGGCAGGCGCCCTGCCGCCCCGGGCGCCGCCGGCACGGGCACGGCACTGCCAGGTACCGGCACCGCCCTCCGGCGGGGGGAGGCGCGCGGTGTGACCGCGCCGCCCCCGGCACGCGCATCCGGCGGGGCGCCGGTGAGCACGGGGACCCTGGCGGGCCAGCTCGCCAGCGGCCGGTTCGTGGTCGCCGCCGGGATCGCCCCGCTGGCGGGCGGCGCGACCGAGGAGGTGCTCGAGGCCGTGGCCGCCCTGCAGGAGCGCGGCGTGGGGCTCTTCGCGGTCGCGCCCCGGGAGAACGCGCGGGCCCACCCGGACCCGCTGAACATGGCGCTTCACCTGCAGCACCACGCCGGGGTGGAAACGATCGCGACCGTGACGGCGTGGGACAAGACGATCATGACGCTCCAGGCGGACCTGCTCGGCGCGCACGCGCTCGGCATCCGCAGCGTCGTCGCCACGACGGGCAGCCCGCCGGTGCGCGGCGACTACCCGGCGGTCGACGGGGTGTGGGAGGTCGACTCACTCGGCCTCGTCGCGCTGCTCGCGGGCCTGAACTCCGGCCGCGACTCCAACGGCCTGGCGCTCACCGCCGGGACGTCGTTCTGCGTCGGGGCGCGGATCAACCCCGGGGCACAGGACCCCGCCGCCGAGATCGCGCGGGCGCGCGCCAAGGTGCGCGCCGGCGCGCAGTTCCTCGTCAGCAGGCCGGTGTACGAGCTGGGGCCGCTCCGCGAGATGATCAGGGCGCTCGAACCGGACGGCGTTCCCGTGCTGGCGTCGGTCACGCCGCTGCGCAGCTTCGAGGAGGCCGAGTACCTCGCGCACGAGGTGCCGGACGCGGCCATCCCGGCGGAGGTGCTGCGGGCGATGGAGCGGGCAGGGCGCGGGGCGGCCCGCGCGGCCGGCCTGAAGCTCGCCGCCGAGCTGCTCGGCGAGGCCAGGTCGCTCGTCAGCGGCGTCGTCCTCACCGCCCCCGACGAGGACGCGGCCACCCTGTTCCCCCTGCTCGCCGCCGTCACCTGACGCCCGCCACGGGCGTACGGCAGCCAGGCGGCGCCGGGCGGACGGCGGTGTCCGCCTCAGGCCAGCGGGCCATCCGCGGGGAACGCGTGACCCCGGCCCGCCGGGGACCGTGCGCCGGTCACCCAGGACGGACCTTGGTGGCCGGGCACACGTGCCTGGCGGTGTAGGTTGGTGCGGTGCCCGGTGTTTCCCGCCGCGGCGGCACCGCATGCTATGAAAACGATTGGCGGCGGCTGCCCCGCGCCAGCGGCACCGCCCGGCCGGGCACCGTGAACGCGCAGCGCCAGACCACGAGGATCACGGAGGTCACATGAGCATCCTGGGTACCCGGGTGGTGCGGACTGAGGACCCGCGGCTGCTGACCGCCGGCGGCAGCTACGTCGACGACGTGCGGGTGCCCGAGCTTGAGGGAGCGGCGCGGGCCACGTTCGTGCGCAGCCCGCACGCGCACGCGCGCATCACGGGCGTGGACACGTCGGCGGCACGCGGTGAGCCGGGAGTGGTCGCGGTGCTGACCGCCCGGGACCTCGACGACCTGCCGGCGGCGCCGGAAGAGGCCGGCGAAGGCGGCGCCGAGGGGGGCGGCGGGCTGGCCACCGGGCGGTTCGCCGAGCCCCTGCTGGCTGGCGAGCGGGTCCGCTACGTGGGCGAGCCCGTGGCTATCGTCATCACCGACGGCCAGTACCAGGGGGAGGACGCGGCCGACCTGGTGAGCGTGGACTACGACCCGCTCCCCCCGGTCATCGGGACGGAGGCCGCGCTGGCCGGCGCCACCCTGCTGTTCCCGGAGGCCGGCACGAACGTGGCGGCCTCCCGCGGCCCGGAGACGTTCGACGACGCCCCGTTCGGGCGCTGCGAGGTCGTGGTCGAGCACGTGATCATCAACCAGCGGGTCGCGCCCGTCCCGCTGGAGGCGCGCGCCGCGGCGGCCGCCTGGGCGGACGGGAAGCTGACGGTCTGGGCCAGCACGCAGAACGCGCAGGCCGCCCGTGCGATACTGGCCGCGCAGCTCGGCCTCGACGCCGCCGCGATCCGGGTGATCACGCCGGACGTGGGCGGCGGGTTCGGTGCCAAGATCGGGGTGGACAGGGAGGCGATCACGGTCGCGTGGGCGGCACGGCGCACCGGCCGGCCGATCCGCTGGGCGGAGACGCGCAGCGAGAACATGGTCGGGATGACGCACGGCCGCGACCAGCGGCACGTGATCAAGATCGGCGGGAGGCGGGACGGGCGCATTCTCGCCTACCGGCTCGACATCGTGCAGGACACCGGCGCGTACCCGCGGATCGGCGGGCTGCTGCCCATGCTCACCGGCCTGATGGCGCCCGGCGTCTACGACATCGGTGACGTGCAGACCAGGTCGCGGATGGTGGTGACGACCACGACGCCGATCGCCGCCTACCGCGGCGCGGGGCGGCCCGAGGCCACGGCCGCGATCGAGCGGGCCGTCGACCTGTTCGCCGCGGAGATCGGCATGGACCCGGCGGAGGTGCGCAGGCGCAACGTCGTGCCGCCCGGCAAGTTCCCCTACACCACGCCGACCGGTGCCACCTACGACACGGGCCGGTACGCGGAGGCGCTCGACGCGGCGCTGGAGGCGGCCGGCTACGCGGAGCTGCGCGCGGAGCAGGCCCGCCGCAGGCGGAGCGGCGACCCGGTGCAGCTCGGCATCGGCCTGTCCGCCTACGTGGAGATCACCGCCGCCGACGCAGCGGACGGGGAAACCGCCAGGCTGGTCGTGGACGCGGACGGCTCGGCGACGGTCTACACAGGAAGCTCCGCGCACGGCCAGGGCCACCACACCGCCTGGGCCATGCTCGTCCAGGACGAGCTGGGCATCCCGATGGACCGCGTCACGGTGATCCACGGCGACACCGACGCGATCCCCAAGGGCACGGGGACGTACGCGTCACGGTCGCTGCAGATGGGCGGGTCCGCGGTGCACAAGGCCGCGATCGAGGTCAAGGACGAGGCGCGCAGGCTGGCGGCGGACATGCTGGAGGCCAGTGAGGCCGACCTGGTGCTGGACACCGGCACGGGGCAGTGGCAGGTGCGCGGCGACCCGGCGACCGGGCTGAGCTGGGGGCAGGTCGCCGCCCGCGCGGGCGGCGGCAGGCTCGTCGCCGATGTCGAGTTCAAGGGAGATCAGCCCACCTTCCCGTTCGGCGCCCACGTCGCCGTCGCCGAGGTCGACACGGAGACAGGAAAGGCGAGGCTGGTCAGGCACGTGACCGTGGACGACGCGGGAACCGTGCTGAACCCGGTGCTCGCCGAGGGGCAGCGGCACGGCGGTATCGCCCAGGGCGCCGCGCAGGCCCTGCTCGAAGAGGTGCGCTACGACGCCGACGGCAACCCGCTGACCACCACGCTGGCGGACTATGCGGCCATCACGGCAACGGAGCTGCCCAGCTTCGAGCTCGTCAGCATGGAGACCCCCACGACCCTGAACCCGCTGGGCGCCAAGGGCATCGGGGAAGCGGGCACGATCGGCTCCACCCCGGCGGTGCAGAACGCCGTGATCGATGCCGTCGCCCACCTCGGCGTCCGGCACATCGACATGCCGGTCACGCCGGAACGTGTCTGGACAGCGATCAACGAAGCTCAGAAGGCGAGGGCCGCCCAGTGAAGGTCACCATGACAGTGAACGGCAGGGAGACGAGCGCGGATGTGGAGGACCGCCTGCTGCTCGTGCACTACCTCCGCGACGTCGCCGGCCTCACCGCGACGAACGTCGGCTGCGACACGACATCGTGCGGCGCGTGCACCGTCCTGATGGACGGGGAGTCCGTGAAGTCGTGCACCGTGCTCGCCGCCCAGGCCGACGGGCACGAGATCACCACGGTGGAGGGCCTTGCCGGCGAGGGCGGCGAGATGCACCCCGTCCAGCGGGCGTTCCAGGAGAATCACGGGCTGCAGTGCGGCTTCTGCACGCCGGGCATGGTGATGGCCATCGTGTCGCTGCTGCGCGAGAACCCGCACCCCACCGAGGAACAGGTCAGGGTGGGGCTGGAGGGCAACCTGTGCAGGTGCACGGGGTACCACAACATCGTCAGGGCCGCGCTCGCCGCGGCAGGGACCACCGCCGGCTGACCCAGACAAGGAGAGCACGTGATCCCCGCATCCTTCACCTACAAGCGGGCCGGGTCGGTGGACGAGGCCCTGGAGCTGGCCGGCACCCATGGCGAGGACGCGAAGTTTCTCGCGGGCGGGCACTCCCTGCTGCCGCTGATGAAGCTGCGCCTGGCCATGCCGGAGGTCCTCATCGACCTCGGGAACCTGCGCGGCCTGTCCTACATCGAGGACAGGAACGGCCACGTCGCGATCGGCGCGCTGACCCGCCACCACGACGTGGAGCACTCGGGCCTGCTCGCCCGCGAGGTTCCCCTGCTCGCGAACGCGGCCGGGCATGTCGGCGACCCGCAGGTCCGCCACCGCGGCACGATCGGCGGGTCGCTGGCGCACGGCGACCCCGCATCCGACCTGCCCGCCGTCATCCTGGCCCTGGACGCGACGCTGGTCGCGCGGGGCCCGGCCGGTGAGCGCGAGATCGGCGCCGGGGAGTTCTTCCGCGGCCTGTTCGAGACGGCGCTGGAGCCCGGTGAGCTGCTGACCGAGATCCGTGTCCCCAAGCCGGGCGCGGGAGGCTGGTCGTTCCAGAAGTTCACCAAGCGCGCCATCGACTGGGCCATCGTGGGCGTCGCGGTCCAGAACGACCACGTGGCCCTGGTGAACATGGGAGCCACGCCGCTGCGTGCCGCAGCCGTGGAGCAGGCCCTCGCCGGCGGCGCCAGCCCCAGGGAGGCGGCCGAGCACGCGGCCGAGGGAACCAGCCCGTCCGCGGACATCAACGCGAGCAGCGCCTACCGTGAGCACCTGGCACGGGTGCTGGTCCGCCGGGCCCTTGAGGAGTCCCGCTCCCGCTCCTGACCGGCACCGCGGTGCCGGCACACCCACGGCACCCCGCCGGCAGGAACGGGACCCGGCGGCCGGTCCCCCGGCCGCCGGTGAACCCGGCCCGGTTACTCCTCCACGGCCAGCGACTCCTCGCTTACCATGGCGTTCCGCCCCCGGCCGCCGAGCGCCACGGCCACGAGGACCGCCGCGACAGCGGCCGCGATGCCGCAGACCAGGTAGCCGAGCGAGTAGGCATGGCCGAGAGCGTGGAACGCCACGTCCTTGAGCGGGTTGAACGGCACGGTCCTCCCGTGCGCGGTGATCGTCGCGGGCACCGCGTTCGCGCCGAGCGGCCCGGAGTTCACCGCGCCGATCGCCGCGCTGACCTGGGCGCGCTGCGCCGCGGGCACGTGCGCCGCCGAGGCGTTGAATACCGCGAGGGCGTGCGCCAGCGCCGGGTTGCTGGCCAGCTTGCCGTGGATCATCGCCGCGGCGCGGCTGAGCGCGATCGCAGCGATCACCGCGGGACCGAGGCTGAAGCCGAAGTCCCGGAGCATACTGGCCGCGCCGCTGGCCATGCCGGCGAGGCGGTTCGGCACGGTGTTGACGAGGACCGCGGTGACCGAGGAGACGGCGAGCGCGAAACCGATGCCGACCAGCGCGAACGCCGGGAGGACCGCGCCGAGCGACAGGTTCGTGACGGGCACGGTCGAGGCCCAGATGTCGCCGGCCGCGATGAGGGCGAAGCCCACGCCCAGCGCCCACCGGGGGTTGTAGCGCTCGAGCACGGTGGATGTCACCGGGATCAGCACCAAGGCGATGCCGTTGAACAGCAGGAACGCGATGGCGGTCTTCAGCGGGGAGAAGTTCTGGACCGCGCCGAGCCGGATGCTCGTCGAGTACGCGGTCCCGAGGAAGCCGAACATCCCGATGACCGTGGCGATGGCCGCGATCGCGAAGGGCCTGATCCTGAACAGGCCGAGCCGCAGCAGCGGCGCCGGGGAACGGCGTTCGGCTGCGATGAACAGTGCGAGGAACACGGCGGCCACCACGAAGCCGGCGATGACCTCCGTACTGCCCCAGCCGCTCGTCGGTCCCTGGATCACGGCGAACATCAGCCCGAACAGGGCGACGGCGACGGTGACCTGGCCGGGCCAGTCCAGTGAACGTCCGGCCGGGGAGGCGGAGTTCTCCGCGAAGATGGCCGACACGATCGCGCTGAGCAGCGCGAGCACGCCGACGGCGACGAAAGCCCAGCGCCAGCTCGCGTTCGGGTCGCTGCCCCAGGCGAACCCGCCCAGCCAGCCGCCGAGCACCGGGGACAGCATGTTGCCGCCCGACAGCGCCGCAGCCCACAGGGTCAGGGACTGGGCCCGGTGCCGGACGGTGTGCGTGCCCGCGGCGACCATCGCCAGCGTGGTGGGGAACATCGCCGCCGCACCGACACCGGAGACGACCATGCTGATCCACACGACCAGCACCCGGGTACCGGTCGGCGTGCCGGGGCCGGGGGTCAGCAGGCCGATCCCCTCGCCGGCCGCGAGCAGCACCGCGCCGCCGACGAGGATGCGCTTGCGGCCGAACAGGTCGCCGAGTACGCCGAAGGTCAGCTCGAGCAGCGTCACCGGCACGAGGAAGGCATCGGAGATCCAGGTGAGCTGGGCGGACGTGGTGCCGAGATCCTTCTGGAACACGCCGTTCAGCACCGCGGGGATCGCCAGCGCGATCTGGGCGACACACACGCCGAGCACCGCCGAAGCGAGGGTGCCGCCGGTCAGGCGGCGTCCCGCCGCGGTGGGTGCAGCCTGCGCTCTGGTTACGTTACGCGTCATGTGGCCTCCAGCAGGGACGTGCAAGGCTCCCGCCGTCGCCACTGGCACCGGCCGCTCGCGCGAGCTCACCAGCCCGCGCTCGCCAGCCGGCAGGCGGGTAACGTCTCCCGGGCACGAACGGGATGGCGCCCGGCAAAGATGTTCTTGAGTTATAACGCACGCTCCGCGTTCTGGCGGATGTTTGACAAGATTTCCGCCAAAACGTTTTGATCTCCACATGCCCATGACCGGCAGAACGCGATCGCGCCAGCCGGATGCGCCGTCACCGCATCCGGCCCCTTCCGTGCCAGTGCCGCCGGGGTTCCGCCTCCGGCCCGATCCTGGCCTGCGGTCGCTGGAGGGCGGGACGGTCTTGCTGGGCGGCTCGCCGTACCGGCTGCTGCGGCTCAGCCCCGCCGGCGCCCGCCAGGCCGCCGCCTGGTGGGACGGCGCGCCCGTGCCTGACTCACCCGCGGCGCGGGCGCTCGCGCGCAGGCTCCTGGGCACCGGCATGGCGCATCCGGCCCTAGCCAGCGGCCCGGCCCCGGCTGGCGGCCCGGTGCGCGGCAGCGTTCCCGCCCCAGGCGACGTGACCGTTGTCATACCGGTTCGCGACCGGGCTGCGGAGCTGGCCCGGTGCCTGGCGGGGCTGCGCGGCTCACGGGTCATCGTCGTGGACGACGGGTCCGCCGATGCGGCCGCCGTTGCGTCGGCCGCCGCCGGCGGCGGCGCTCGCTGTATCCGGCGGCCCGCCAGCGGCGGGCCCGGTGCGGCGCGGAACACCGGACTGTCGGCGGCGGGCACTTCGCTGGTGGCGTTCCTCGACTCCGACTGCGTCCCGCAGCCCGGCTGGCTGGACCCGCTGCTGCCGCACTTCGCCGACCCGGCTGTCGGCGCCGTCGCGCCGCGGATCGTGTCCCACGAGGCGGGCGGGGGCTGGCTGGCGCGGTATGAGGGGATCAGCTCGGCGCTCGACATGGGGCCGGCCGAGTCCATCGTGCGGCCCGGCGCGAAAGTGCCGTACGTGCCCGCCGCGGCGCTTGTCGTGCGCACGGCAGCCGCCGGCGAGGGCTTCGCCGCCGGCCTGCCCGTGGGGGAGGACGTGGACTTCGTCTGGCGGCTCGCCGCCCGCGGCTGGCACGTGCGCTACGAGCCGCGGGGCACCGTGGCGCACCAGCACCGGGTGACGATGCGGCGCTGGGTCGCCAGGCGAGTGGACTACGGCACCTCCGCTGCCCCGCTGGAACTGCGGCACCCCGGCACGGTCCCGGCCCTGTCGATGTCGGGCTGGAGCGCGGCGGCCTGGGCGGCCGCCATCACCGGGTACCCGGAGGCGGGCGCGGTGATCACGGGCGCCGTGGCGGCGCTGCTCGCCCGGCGGCTGGCTGGCGTCACCGGCGGGGCCTGGCCGCTGGCCGGCCGGCTGGCCGGCGGCGGGACCGCCGCGGCGGGGCTGCTGCTCGGCAGGGCGATCACGCGCGCGTGGTGGCCGGCCGCGCTGCCCGCTGCCGTCGCGTTCCGGCGGCTGCGCCTGCCGCTCGCCGCCCTGGTGCTCGCCCCTCCCGTGCTCGGCTGGCGGGACCAGCGCCCGCCCATGGACCCGGCCCGGTACGTGGCCGCCCGGCTGCTCGACGACGCCGCCTACAGCATCGGGGTGTGGAAAGGATGCCTGCGGCACCGCACCGCCCGGCCGCTGCTGCCGCTGCTGTGGTGGCGGTCGGGCGCCGCCGAGCCGGGCGGCCCGCGGGCCCGCCCGCGTCCCCTGCGGGATCAGTAAGCGCTATCGCCAGGCCCGGAGGGCTTGGTCCCGATGACGACCGTGGCGTTCAGCTCACCGCACCTGGCCACCTGCGCGATCAGCCCGGCGCGGGCGAGGATCCCGGCGGCCCGGGATGCCTGGCGCTCGCTGGTCTCGGCCAGCAGGGAACCGCCCGGCGCCAGCCATAGCGGTGCCGCCGCAGCCACGCGCCGCAGGACGTCAAGACCGTCCGCGCCGCCGTCGAGCGCCACCCGCGCCTCATGGTCGCGGGCCTCCGGGGGCAGCAGCCCCACCTCCGCGGCGGGGACGTAGGGCACGTTGGCGGCCAGGATGCCCACCCGGCCGGCCAGCACGGCGGGCAGCGGCTCGTAGAGGTCACCTTCGTGCACCTGGCCGCCGGCATCGGCGACGTTGCGGCGGGCACATGCCACCGCGGCCGGGTCGATGTCGGCGGCATGCAGCTCGACTGGGCCCAGGGCTGCGGCCAGCGCGGCGCCCACCGCACCCGACCCGCAGCACAGGTCGACGACGATCCCCGGCCGGCCGGGGACCTGGCCGCCGGGAACACCGGCCTGGCTGGGAATGGCAGGGGCCTGGCCGCCGGGGCAGGTGGCCCGGCTGGTGGCGGCAGCATGGCCGGCGCGCCCGGCTGCCGGGCCGGCGGGGGCAGCGGGCTGGCGGGCATGGGCGGCGGCCCGGCAGCCCAGTGAAGCGGCCTGGCGGACAAGGAACTCGGTGCGGCGGCGGGGCACGAACACGCCGGGGTCCACGGCTATCCGCAGGCCGCAGAACTCCGCCCAGCCAAGGACGTGCTCAAGGGGCACCCCGGCGGCCCGCCGGCCCGTCATGGCGGCGAGCTCGGCCGGTGTCCGCGCCGCGGAGATGAGCAGCCGCGCCTCCTCCTCGGCGAAGACGCAGCCTGCGGCGCGGAGCCGGGCGGCGGTGCCGGACAGCGGGCATGGTGACGGGGACGCTGGCATGTCAGCGCCCTCAGGCCCGGGGCCAGGCGGCGAACTGCTTCCGCAGCCTGGCGACGTCCTGCGGGCCGAGTCCGTAACGCGCGAAAGCCTCATCGTCCATGTGGTCCAGCCGGCGCCCGGCGTCAGCGAAATCCCGGCCGGTCAGGCCCGGATCCAGCCGCCTGGCAAAGCCGATGAGCTGTTCTACGGTGTAACGCTCCAGTGCAACCGCGGTGTCCACGTAATCGCGTTCCACCGCCCGTGAGGCCAGAGCGCACACCTTGCCGCCGATCACGTCCTCCAGGTCCAGGACGGGGCCGACATCCATGACCACCGGGTTGCGGTCCCGGTCGAAGTAGGCCATCTGCAGCATCATCTGCTCCCCGCCGGGCGCGGTGATGACCCACTCGGCCAGCCCTTCGCCCATCCCGGGGAAAATGCCCGCGAGCCCGCCGGCCTTGTCCCGGCGCTCGGCATGGAAGCCCGCTTCCCGCAGCGCGGCCTCCACCGAACCGGCGGCGGCCTCGACGCCGGCCTCCTGGTCGGTGAACAGGTCGACGTCCTCGGTCGGCCGGTCGATGATCCCGTGCGCGATCAGGGCATTGCCGCCGGCCAGCGCAAACCCGTGCCGGGCGGCGGTGCGCAAGGCGATAGCAGCCACCTCGCGGTGGAGCTTGCTGAGCGGCATCAGGCGGCCCGCGCGCTGGCGCCCCGCAGGACCGGGTGCTGCTCTTCCCATGCCCGCCGGACGCCCCTGGGCAGGTACAGGTCCGGCCACAGGGCGATCAGCATGTCACCGTTCAGGTAGGTGGTGAGGTCCTCCGGGTGGCTCGCCTCCCGGAGCACGGTTTCATACATCGACCGCAGCATGAACGGCTTGCCCAGATCGAACCTGTGGTCGGGGCCGCTCCAGAACAGCCAGATCGGCAGGTCGACCGCGCCCTCGGTAGGGCCCCGCAAGTCGGCCAGGTCGGCGATCACGAGCACAGCCCGCCCCGGCCGGGACTGGTACCGCGTCCGGGTGGCGGCAGCTTGCGCGATGGCCATAGGGCACAGCGTAGCATTCTCCGTTCAGCAGATCGAATTTACGGCGATACACGCGTGTGCGCATCGAACTCATCTACGATCAGGGCCGGGACGGCAGGGACCCGGCCGGCCCGGCCCAGGACGGCTGGAACGTTCCGCGATCACCCGCGCCTGCTCTCCGCTGCCAGCTGCGGCTCCGGTACGCGATGCCGGGAGGTGACAGGGCACCGGTCATGCCAGGTAGGCGGCCACGGCATAGGCGGCGTTACGGTCCGGGCTGTCGCGGGCGCGGTCGTAGCGGAGGATGGTGCGGGGTCCTTGTGCCCGGTGTCGTCCTGCACGTCGCGCAGGGTGGCGCCGGCGTCCGCGGCGCAGGTTCCCGGCCCGGGCCGGGGTGCCTGGCTGGCAGGCGCCGCCCGGCGCCTGCCAGCCGCGGGCTACAAGCCCTTGCCGAGGGCCAGCAGCGCGAACATGCCGCCCTGCACGGGCCGGGCCTGGAAGGCCACCTGGCGGCCGCTGATCGTGTCGTACAGGTCGCTGAAGGGCACCCGGCTGGGCGTCGTGTTCGCGTAGGCGTACACGCGGCCGATGAGCTGCCGGCTGACCGGGTGGCGGGACAGCCAGGCCGCGGTGAACATCTCCCAGTCGGACTTCGCGTAGCTGTGCGGCACCTGCAGGGGAAGGCCGAACTCGTTGCTCACGCCCTGGTACCAGGCGGCCTGCTCGGCCTCGATGGACGCCGGGACGAGGCCGGTGCCGAGCAGCTTGTCCGCGTACGCGTTGTAGGTGGTGCCCCAGGTCCCGTTCCCGCCGCCGGGCCCGTTGTAGGTCAGGTCCAGGTGCGTGCCTGACGGGTCCTGGGCGTGGGACTGCCAGTAGGCGATGAACTGCCTGGCCTTCCCCGCGTAGTAGGCGGCGTCAGCGCTGTTGCCCGCCGCTGAGGCGACCTGCCCCATGGCGGCGACGGCGACGATCCCCTTGAGCGCCAGGTTGACGCTGTGGGCGATGAACCCGGCGAAGTCGTCGGTCTGGTTCTGGTAGCCGGGGTCCGGCAGGCTGGCGACGAGGTAGTCCGCCCACTGCTTGAGGATCGCGTAGTGGGCGGTGGCGAAGGACCTGGCGGCCGCCGGCGCCTTCCGCAGGTAGGCCGCGGCCATGATGAGCATGTTGCCGGACTCCTCGACCGGCATGTCCTCCTCCTGGCCGTTGTTGTGCCCCGAGGCGACCGGGTAGGACGAGCCGAGGTCGTGCTCGGCGAAGGGCTTGGGCCAGCCGCCCTTCTCGGCGTAGGCGAGCAGCGGCTCGAGCAGCATCCCCAGGTAGCCGGGGTCGGCGTAGATCCAGGCAGGCGACGCCGGGTACACCACGTCGACGGTGGAGACGTTCCCGTCGCTGGAGATCTCCTTCAGGAAGGCCCACGGCTTCCCGTCCGGGCTGGCCACCAGCTCCGTCGCGCCGTACGCCTGGCGGAGGGCGATGGCGGCGAGGCCCGGGTAGGCCTTGCCGCCGGCGGCGGTGGCGTCACCGGTGATGCGGGCGTCCAGCCTGTCCGCCCGCCGCCGCGCGGCGGGCAGGTCGGCGTGGAAGAAGCCGAGCATGTCCTGCCAGGAGGAGAACTCCCTGCTCCACCACGGCTGGAGGTTCGTGCCGAGGTAGCTCACGCCCGGGGTGCGCACCAGGCCGATGGACAGCGGCACCATGGACGGCAACCGGCCCACCTGGCCCAGGTCGGCGCTGAAGGCGAAGACCGGCCAGTTGTCGTTGATGGCCCGGTAGTTCGTGTCGTTGCCGTTCGTCAGCGTGCCGTGGCTGGCGAACTGACCGCGGACAACGATGTCCTGCCCGGACTGCCAGGTCAGCCGGGACGAAGCCGGCGTGGCCCACACGACGCTGCCCCAGGCCGCCATCTGGCCCTGCTCGGTGAGCGGCTGCTGGTTCTGCAGCTCCACCGTCCACACCTGCAGCGTCCCTGCCGGGTAGGGTACCCGGGAGGGGGCCCAGGTGATCACCTGGCTGTCGTCGCCGCTTGCCCACTCCCCGCTGATGTCGGCGTAGACCTGCACGCCGTGCGGGCGGCCGTCCAGGCTCCGCGCGCTGATCAGCACATAGCTCATGGGGATGGACTGGCGGCGCGTGTCGCCGGGCTCGACGGGGGAGAGGAACTCGACGGCGAGCTCCACGCCCCCGCCTTCCAGGCGGAACCGTGACCGGGTCGGGGTGACCTCGAGGAGCGTCTGGCTGAGGGCCCGCTCGAACCCCTGCAGGGTGGACGGGGTGCCGGAGTTCCCGTTGGGTACGTCGAGCACGATCGTCGGCGCTCCCATGAACATGTAGGAGACACCGTCGATGCGGGCGATGCCCGCCATCGCGGTGGTGTGGCCGGTCCAGAACTGCTGCCAGGTCCCCGGCAGCGTGGTGGCGGGCAGCCAGGTGCTCAGGTAGGGGCCGCGCACGGCCAGCGGGGCGGCCGGCGGGCGGATGGGGTCGGCGGCCAGGCCGCCGGGTGCGGGAGCGCTGCCTGCCGCCGGCGCCGCCGGGGCGCGGCGCGCGGCCGTGCTGGCGCGGGCGGGAGCCGGGCGGAGGACGCCGGCGCCCGCCAGGCCCCCGGCGGCGGCGACGCCGCCCGAGTAGCGGAGGAAGTCCCGCCGGCGTGGCGGCGCGGCGCCCGGCGCGGGGCACAGCCCGGCGTCCCCGTGATCCTGCCGGCCCGCCCGCCGGGACGGCCCCCGGGCAGCCGTGCCGTCGGTGTGATCGTTATGACGGGGCATGTGATGTCTCCTCACTGTTGGTTCCGGTTCGCACGCAGCATGCCACTGAGGAAATTCATTCGGTTAATGTGCGATCTTGTCAAGTCGCGGGCTGGCAGCCTGGCCGGCAGGCCCCGGCCGGCCCGGGGCCTGGCCGCGACCGCACGCACCCCTGACAGGACCCGGCTTGTGCCCTGCCACAACCATGGTCGTCACCGCTTACCCTGCTCCACAGGCACGCTTGCTCTGCTGAGTTCCCGGAAGCGGCCAAAATTGTGGCATTTTACAATGACGGTGCCGAAAGCTTGTGCGCGCTGCCGGTGACCGGTGCCCCGGCCCCGGCCCACACTGGGGACCGTGCGATCCAGCATCGGGGCGGCCCCCCGGGCCGCAGGATCCCGGGCGGGAGCCCGCGGCCCCGCGGCGCCGCGGGACGGCAGCACGGGACGCGATATCGGCCGGCTGCTCATCTCCTGCCCCGGCCGCCCGGGGATCATCGCGGCCGTGTCGCGTTTCCTGTACGAGAGCGGCGCCAGCATCCTCGAGTCCCAGCAGTACCCGGCCGGCCCGTCCGGCGGCACCTTCTTCCTGCTCGCCGGGTTCCACCTGCCCGGCCTGAGCGGGCAGTTCAGTGAGTCCGGGGAAGAATCCGCCGCGCTCGCCGGGCTGTTCTCCATGCGCTGGACGATGACGCCGGCGGCGGAGGTGACGAAGGCGGCGGCGCGAACACCGCGGGAGGCACGGTGAGCACCCCCCGCCCGCTGCCGCCAGGGTCGCTGCGCCACCGCCTGGAATCGGGGGATTTCGCGGTGACCGCCGAGATCGGGCCGCCGCGGGGCGCCGGCGGCGGCATCATCGGGCGGAAGGCCGGGCTGCTGCGGGGGTGGGTGGACGCGGTCAACATCACCGACAACCAGGGGTCGCACGTGCGGCTGGCGAGCTGGGCGGGGAGCATGGCGGCGCTCGCCGCCGGGGTGGAACCGGTCATGCAGCTCACCTGCCGGGACCGTAACCGCATTGCGCTCCAGTCGGACCTGCTCGGCGCCTGGGCCGCGGGCATACCGAACGTCCTGCTGCTGACCGGCGACCACCCGAAGTTCGGCGACCACGCCGGCGCCACGCCGGTGTTCGACCTGGACAGCGTCCAGCTCGTCTGGGTGGCGCGGACCATGCGGGATGAGCGCAGGCTGCTGTCGGGCCGCGGCATCGACCCGGCACCCGGCTGGTTCATCGGCGCGGTGGAGAACCCGTTCGCCCCGCCAGCCGGCTTCCGCGCCGGGCGGCTCGGCAAGAAGATCGCGGCGGGCGCGGAGTTCGTGCAGACCCAGCTCGTCTTCGACATCGGCGCCTTCACCCGGTGGATGGCCAGCGTCCGCGACCTGGGACTGCACGAGCGCTGCCGCATCCTCGCGGGCGTGGGCGCCATCCGTTCCCTGCGCGCCCTCGGCTACATGCGCGCCAACGTGCCCGGCGTGCACATCCCCGGCGAGATCGACCGCAGGCTGCGCGCCGTCCCCGGGTCCCGCGTCGCCGGCGAGGGGCTCCGGGTGGCCGCCGAGATCGTCCAGCAGGTACGGGAGATCCCCGGGACCGCCGGGGTGCACATCATCGCGTTCGGCAACGAGGGCGCCGTCCCCGAGATCCTCGAGCGGGCCGGTGTCGGGCGCCGGGTTCCCCTGACCGGCGCGGTCCCCGCGGCCGTCCCCCAGGGGAACGGCGCGGCACGCGCGTCCCGCCCCGGCGTGCCGCCGCCAGGCGCGGCGCTTCCCCGCGAAGGGGGGAAGCGCCATGGAGATTGAGGTGCGCGCGGTCGCCAAGCTGCGCGAGTCACCGGCCGCCCAGGCCGTCCTGAGCCCTATCGTCGAGGCCCTCTGCTCCTCGCCGGCCGACCTGAGCCGCCTCCGCGTCGTCTGCGACTGGATCCAGTACCGCAGCAACTTCCGCGAGCCGGTGACCTGCCGCCCGGTCCTGGCGGCCGTCCCCCCTGCCGGGCCGCCGGGATCGCCGCCCGCGGAGAGCCCGCCGGGATCGGCGGGGGAGAGCTGCCTCGAGGTGGCCGTCGACCTGAGGCGCCTGGCCGGCGCCGATGCCGCCGCGCTCGTCGCCAGCGCGCTGGCCGCCCGCGCGGGCGCCGGCGGGGGCGGAGGGCGCGAAAGGCCCTCACCGGCGCAGATCATGCTGGAGCCCTGGGTGCCAGGCCGGATGAGCTGCATCTGGCGGTTCAACACCTTGTACTGGCAGGCGCTCTCGCACTGGGAGAAAGCCACGGGCCGGGAGTACGAGCAGGCCCTGCCCGGCGGCGAGAGCGACGCGCGGAACGCCGGGGCCGCCAGGGAGCTGATCCTGGAGCTGTTCAGCATCTGGGACGATCTCGCCGCCCGCCGTGCCCTGCCCGGCGAGCTGTACGTCCTGGAGATCGGCGTCGGCAACGGCAGCCAGGCGCGCACCTGGCTGGACGCCTTCGCCGAGCTGGACCGGTCCCACGGGCGCGACTACTACCGGCGGCTGCACTACCTGATGGGCGACTACTCCGCGCACGTGCTCGAACGGGCGAGGCAGGCTGTCGCGCACCACGGCGGCCACGTCAGCGCGCTGGTCCTCGAGGCCACCCGGCCTGCGGTCACCCTCGGGTTCCTCGCCGGGAAGACGTTCCTCGTCTACATGTCCAACGTCTACGACAACCTGCCCACCGACGAGGTCGCCTGCATTCACGGCCGGATGTACCGGGTCGAGGTGCGGGCCTTCATCCGCGCCGGCGACGCGGAGCGGATCGCGGGCCGGTTCGGCACCACGGCGGGCCAGCTCTGCTCACTGACCGGCCGCCTGCTGCGGATCGGGCCGGAGCTGATGAGCGAGTCGCTGCCGCAGCACTTCGCCGACACGGGCCAGGCCGTCTCGTTCTGGCAGGAGGTGTGGGACGCGATCCGCCTGGCCGAACGGTACGTCCCGCTCGAAGGGCTCGACACGTACCGCGTCGCGCCCTCACTGACCGGGGAGATCCTGCGCCCGCTGCTCGAAGCCGAGGGAGACGTCCGCATGCACGTGAGCAATGGGGCGCTGAGCAGCTTCGCTGGCACGCTGCCGCTGCTGCACCCCTTCGGCCGGGTGGTCTGCCACGACCTGTTCCTGACCGGCAGGCACCAGTACCGCACCGGCTTCTGCGGCCCGGGCAAATACGACGGATCGGTGGTGAACTGGGTGAACGGCCCGCTCCTGCAGCTGCTCGCCAGCCGCCGCGGTTTCGGCGTGCAGTTCTCCCCGTTCCGCCAGCGGCCGTCCGCGAACGTCAAGACGCTCACCGCGCAGGTACGGGACTGATCGGATGCCAGGCAACGTCAGCGAACCACAGGTGCTGCTGCCCACGACCGTCGTGGGCTCCTACCCGGTCCCCGAATGGCTGGGGCGCCTGAAAACCGAGTACTACCAGCGCCGGATCAGCGCCCAGCACCTGGGGGAGATCCACGACGTGGTCATCAAGGCGGCGATCAAGGACCAGGAGCTGGCCGGCATCGACATCGTCTCCGACGGCGAGCTGCGCCGCGACAACGACATCGGCTACTTCCTCGCCAGGATCCCCGGCATACACATCCCGCAGCGCGCCAAGGCGGACTACTACGACTACTACGACGCCGAGGTCACCAGGCCGCTCCCCGAGGAGGACGGTGCCAGCCTCGGCCTGGCCGCCGATTTCGCCTTCACCCGCCAGCAGACTCACCGGCCGGTCAAGTTCTCCTTCACCGGCCCCTTCTCCCTGTCCCGCAGGATCCGCGACAGCGCGTACCCTTCCACCGGCGGCCTGGTGCGGGCGCTCGCGCGCCGGCTCAACGCGGAGGCCCGCAGCCTGGCCAGGGCCGGCGCGACCCTGCTGCAGATCGACGAGCCGTTCCTGGCCGGTTACCGTGAGCACGCCGGGCTCGCGATCGAGGCCGTCAACATCGTCACCGACGGCGTCGGCGTCACCTGGGCGCTGCATGTGTGCTACGGCAACCGGTACGCGCGGCCCTCCTGGGAGGGCCACTACGATTTCCTCTTCCCCGCGGTGAAGGCAGCCCACGTGGACCAGCTCGTCCTGGAGTTCGCCCGCAAGGGCCTCGACGACCTGCGGCTGCTCCGCGAGCACTCCTGGGACAGGTCCCTCGGCCTCGGGGTGATCGACGTGAAGTCCGCCCAGGTCGAGACCCCCGGCCTGGTGGCATCCCGGATCCGCCGGGCGCTCGGGTACGTGCCCGCCGAGCGGCTGATGATCAACCCCGACTGCGGGCTGCGGCACCTCCCGCCGGAGATCGCCCGGCAGAAACTGCGGGCCATGGTCGCCGGAACCGCCCTCGTCAGGGCGGAGATAACCCGGCCGCCCGGCGGCGGGCGCGGCAGCGGTACCCGCCGTCTCCCCGCCGCGGCAGCCCGCAGCGGGCCGGGTGCCGGGACCGGCAGCCCCGGTGACGGCACGGGCGCCGCGCCGGCCGCCGCCGCGCCCCCCGGGGAACCCGCGGCGCCGCCGGCCAGGCGGCCCGCTGCGCGGGCACGGGCCAGCCAGCACGCGTGACCCCGCTGCTACTCTTTCCCCACCCACTCGCCCGGCCCGCACGGCCGCTGCGGCCCCCGAGCGGCACCTTCGCCCGGGGCAAGACCGACGTGGCGAAAAGCGGCCGGATCCGGGCCCACAGCTCGCCAGAGACGATCCACGGTGGCTGCTGACCCTTCCGCACGGTCAGGCTCAACCAGCACAAGAACACTGCTATCCCCACACGTCATTCTGTAAGGAGCTCTTACACCTCCGCGCATCTCGAGCAGGTGATGGCTGTGCCAAGGACGGGGGTGGTGGCGGCGTACCCGGCTGCGGCAGGGTTCCCGGGCCACTGGCGGGGAAATCCGCTTGACGTATTGACCGTCCGGTCATTACGGTTGACTCCATGGTCAATACGGGGGATGCTCATGATCCAGCCCGGCTGCGGGCGGTGACCGCCGCCGTCGCCGCCTACGTGGTTATCGCACTGGGTACACTCGCAGCGCTGGGGATCATGTCCGCCGCCGCGCCGCGCATGGCCACACAGCAGGCGTGGGTCCATGCGGTGATCGTGGCCGTGTTCGCCGTGGTCCTTCCGCTGCGCCTGAGGCCAGCCCGTAGCGGCAGCCTGAGTGCGCTTCGCGCGATCGGGCTCATCTCGGCGGTGCTGGTCTTGGTGAACGTCGTCGAAGTGCTCATCCCTGGCCTGTTTCCGCTGTGGATGCGGGTCGTGATGATCGGCATCGCCGTGCTCATGGCCGGGGTGATCCTGCTGGTGGCCCGGGAACGTCTGGCAAACCGGCCTGCCAGGGAACATGCCTGACCGGGGAGACGGCTCGGGGATCCCGCCCACGCCGGAGGCCTTGTCCAGCGCCCCGGCCGGTACCGGCCGGGGCCGTCGGCGAAGACTCGGGCCCGACCAGCGGCGCCGGCAGCTCATGGACGCCGCTGTATCGGTCGTGTCCCGCCGGGGCTACCGTAATGCCTCGCTGGCGGCGATCGCCCGCGAAGCGGGAGTGTCCAAGGGGCTGGTCTGGCATTACTTCGCCGACGGCGATGACCTGATGGAGCAGACCGCGAGGTCCACGCTGGTGGCCCTGCGCGAGGTGGTGGCCCGCGACGTGGACCTGTCCGCCGAGGTGCCACAGGTCATCCGGCAGGCGATCAGGCGCGTGGCCGCCCTGCGCGACACCCACGGCCCGCAACTACGCGCATTGCAGGAGATCGTCCAGAACCTCCGCCGGCCAGACGGCAGCCAGCGCCTCGGACTGCGCGACTACGAGGAGACCTACGCGCTGCAGGCGAAGCTCTTCCAGCGCGGCCAGGACGAGGGAAGCTTGCGCCGCCTCGACACCCGCTACATGGCGGTCACCTACCAGGGCGCGGTCGACACGATGCTCGCCTACCTCGACAGCCACCCCGGAACTGACGCCGACGAGTACGCCGCCGCCGTGGCCGACATCCTGCTCACCGGCCTCGCCGCAAACCAGCCTCGGACCAGTCATGTATGAGAAGGGCCCGCGTGGCCCTAGACGAGGGGACAGGAATCTTGACACGACCCAGATACACCGTTGCGGTCGCAGCCACCTGCGCCGGCCTGCTTACGGCCCTGCTATGGACCGCCACCGGGAGCGGCCGGGCCTCTGCGCTGGCGCCACGGGGGACGTCCACGGTCGGCAGCCCGGCGACAGCGCCCTCGCCGCCATGGGGTGCTACGCTGCGTGTGCTCACCGCGCGGTTGTTCGCCAAGGTGGCCGGACCCGACCCGGGCCCGTTCGGGACGAACCTGGAGGGCGCCTCGTTCGACCGGCAGGGCGGCTTCTATTTCGTCAATACCACGGCCCCGCCGGGCCAGCCGAAGATCATGACCCTGAACCTGGCCACCCGCAAGGTCACCAGCTTGTACACCGATGCGTCCAGCCAGCTGAACTGCCTGGTGTTCGGTCCCAGCGGGACGATGTTCCTGTGTGACCTCAAAGCCGGGCGAGTGGCCAGGTTCAACCCATCGTCACAGAGCCTGTCCACGGTGCTGGACCGGGTCGGGGGCAGCCCGCTGGTCCCGGACGACCTGGCGATCGATCAGGCCGGGGACATGTACATCGCCGATTACCGGGGTACCCCGGCCGCGCCCACCGGCCGGATCGTGCTGCGCCAGGCAAACGGCACCGCCAGCGTCGTGGTGACGGGGCTCGCGCATCCCAACGGCGTCGTGTTCACCCCCAATGAGCACGCCCTGTGGGTCACCGAGGACCTGCCGGCCAAGCTGGACCAGGTCGCCGACCAGCTGTCCTCTCCCGCCGCCACCGCGCCGGCCCCGACCGTGCACACGGCGGCCTATCTCAGCCTGGGGGCCGACGCGTACGCCGACTCGCTGACCACCGACGGCCAAGGCAATGTGTACATGGCTGTCTACGGCGGGCACGAGGTTCTCATGTTCAGCCCCGCCGGTATCCAGATCGGCCGGGTCGAGCTGCCCGCGAGTGCTTCCCGGGTGACCCATGTCGCGATCAAGCCCGGGACCCGCGACGCGTTCGTGACCGCCTCGGGACCGGGTGGCGGCTACATCTACACCTTCACCGCCCTGGCTCCCGCCCCTGCGGGCAGCTCCAACGGCGGCTGACCCAGCAGCACGGCCAGCAAGCGGAAGAAACTTGGCCCCTTGATGTCCGAAAGGCCGCGGCCGGGCGCGATGCCACCGGCCCGGTCCTGACCGCTGGAGAGACACAGCCCATGAACGATGCCGTGCCTCCAGCCGGGCTGCGAGACGGCAGCCAGCCTGCCCCCGTGATCATCGCCTGGCACCTGAATGACCCGCCGCGCAGCGCGGCCACGATGGCCTCAGCGCTGCCCCTGGCCCTGGTCCCGGCGTGGCGCGTCTACCTGGATCTGCCGATGCATGGCCGGCGGCAACTGCCCGGCGGGCTGGAGGAGTTCATGAGCCTGGGCCGCTCCGGCGCAGTGCTGAAGGCGTTCGATCCGCAGGTCAGCCAGGCCGTGGAGGAGTTCCCGGCGGTTCTGGCCGGGCTCCGGAGCCAGCTGCCCGTTACCGGCGGCCCGATCGGCGTGGTGGAAGCCACTGCAGGCGCGCTCCCCGCGCTGCTCGCCATCGCGGACGGTGCCGCATCGGTCAGCGCCGCCGCACTGGTCAGCCCGGTCATCCAGCTCGCTGAGGTTGCGGACCACATCGTCGAGGCGGTCAACAACGACCAGTCCTTCGCCAGCCTGCCGAAGGCACGTGTCCGCTGATTTTGCACAGCGGCCGGGGAGGGCTAGTCTCGGGACTTTGCGCCAGACGACGAATTGGGAAGGGGGACCACGTCATGCTGGTCCTGACCCCGGCGGCCGTCCAGGTCGTCAAGACCGTCACCGCGGCACCGCAGGCACCCGAGGGTGCGGGCCTGCGGATCTCCTCCTCCACCGCCGAGCCCCAGGACGCGGGCGCGCTGCAGGTGACAGCGGCGGAGGGCCCCGCAGAGCACGACCAGGTTCTCGAGAACGACGGGGCCCGGGTGTTCCTCGAGCCGCAGGCAGCCGCCTACCTGGACGACAAGGTACTGGACGCGCAGGTGAACGAGCAGGGCGCGGCCAGCTTCACCCTCGCCCAGCAGGCCTAGGGCACCGGCCCCCGGGTAAGCCCGGCAGCCCCGCCGCCCGGCCGGCGCAGTGCCGGCAGCCCGGCGGCGTCCCGGGCATGCAGGTGCGGCCGCCGGGCCCGGGGGAGGGTGCCAAAGCGGCCCTGGCGGGCACGCCGGCCGGGAGGGGAGGGAGGCGCAGGGCGCGCAGGCCCCGGTCAGCCGTACCGGTAGTCCTGCTGGTCCCGCGCGTAGCGGGCGAACGCGTCCAGGGAGGACGGGTTCGGCATCGCGTTGCGGTTGGCCGCCTCGTCGGGCGGCACGCCGCGCAGGATGTTGCGCACCGGAACCTCCATCTTCTTCCCGGTGAGGGTCACCGGTATGTCCGGCACCTGGATGATCTTGTCGGGCACGTGCCGCGGCGTGTACTCCTTCCGCAGCTTCGCGCGGATCTCCTCCTCGATACGGTCATCCAGCGTGATCCCGTCAGCGAGCTTGACG